>JADHEF010001697.1_pt1 | contig 12209 bp, 4 predicted proteins | sample 8952391 | NCBI WGS metagenome assembly JADHEF01 (sample SAMN16124439, study PRJNA663245) | bioreactor sludge metagenome | isolation source: sludge (nitrite) | place: India:Bengaluru | collected 2019-02-28
GAAGGCGAGGAATGCGGGGGTGTGTCGGCGGGCGGGATGGCGGTTGCGCCGCCCGGCCGCAGGCGCGCCTTCCGCGTCCGCAGCCCGACGGCTCCGCCGGACGCGCCCGAACGCGGAGCGGAGGCGGCGGACTCACGAAGGACGAGAACAGGTCTCCGGGCGTTTTGTCGGGTGTATCCAAGCGGCCGTCGCATTCCTTGACGGAGGCGGATTCGCGACCGCGCGGGGCTGGCCAGATATGCATCTGCCAGTCCCGCGTTCGGGCGCGGATCCGGCCCGTCAGGATGCGATGTCGCGGCGTACCCGACAAACCGCCCAGCAGGTCCATGCCGTCAGCCACGCCCAGCCGGTCCCTGCCGTCAGACGCACTTTGTTCACCCACAGATGATCACGAAGTGCCCAAAATCCCATCGTTCCAGTTTGGGTTGTGGACGGTGTCCACTTTAGTGCCTTACAAACCAACAACGGCAATAAAAAACAAGTTGTTTGCGAGACCGCAGTATCCGGCCGAGCCCTCACGCACTCGTGGGAGCGAAGCGTCAATTCAGGAATCAGAATGAGACGATCGACAGAAAGAGCGACTCTGTTGACGCATTCTATTCTGAATTCTGACTCCCGACTTCTTGGGTTGCGGGCCCCGCCCGCCTTAGGATGGGAGTGCAAGATTCCTTTCGTTTCGAGTGTTTGGCGAGTTTCGTGGTTCAACGGCTCTTCCTAGGGTGACTTCTTGCTTTGCATTTCCCCGCAAGCTTGTCATGATTGAGCCCTCATGAGACGATTCCTCGAAAAGATACCGGATCGGATCAGGCTCCCTGCGCTGACGGCTGTTTACGGCTTGTCCAGCGGACTGATCGCGGTGGCCTTCATGCTCTCCGTCAACAAGCTGTTCGGCTTGGTCTGGCACCGGTTGGCGACCTTGGGGACACCGCACTTTATCTTTGCCAGTTTCTGGGTGGTCACGCTGTCGTCAATCGCATCGGGTCTCCTCATGACGAAAGTCCGGCCGGATGCGGCCGGTAGCGGGATCCCGCAACTGAAGGCCGCGTATTGGAAAGATCTCGGTGCGGTCTCCTTTCTTGCGGTCTTGGTCAAGTTCATCGGCGGCACACTCGCGCTGGCGGGCGGCGCGAGCCTGGGGCGCGAAGGCCCGACGGTGTTCATAGCGGGCGGCCTTTCATCAAATATCGCAGGCTGGCTTGGGATTCCTTATCGCCGCCGCCGTCACGCTGCCGCGTCAGGTGCCGCAGCAGGCCTCGCCGCCGCGTTTAACACGCCGCTCGCCGCGATTAGCTTCGTACTCGAAGAGATTCTGGGCGACTTGAACAGCCGGCTGCTCGGTAGCGTCGTGCTGGCATCCGTCTGCGGCGCATTTGTGGTCTACGCGCTCATCGGCAGCCAGCCGTCGTTCGCGATGCCGTCCGTCGATACGCCGTCATGGAACATGTATTTCGCCGTCCCGTTCGCGGCCCTGCTGGGTTCACTGGCAGGCGTGCTTTTTCAGCGCGGTGCCCTCAATCTGCGCCTGAAAGCGCGCCGGATGTCGAAGCTTCCCGCCTGGCTGCGTCCCTTCACGGGCGGAATGGTCACCTGGGTGCTCGGCTGTTCCGTATTTATCACCTGCCACCGCCTGGGGGTCTTCGGACTCGGCTACGAGGACTTGTCCGACGCGTTGCTGCACGGCATCGGCTGGAAGCTCGCCGCGGTCCTGGCGGTCGCGAAACTCATTGCGACCGTAGCCAGCTACGGCATGGGCGGCTGCGGCGGCATTTTCTCTCCGACCCTGTTCATCGGCGCGATGTGCGGGTTTTTCACCGCCGGCGTCGCAAAGCAATGGTTGCATCTCACCTCTGCCGACGAACTCGTGCTCGCGGCCACGGGCATGAGCGCCTGTTTCGGTGCGGTCGTCCGTGCGCCGTTCACCGCGATCCTGATGATTTTCGAAATGACCCACCAGTTCGGAATGGTTCCCGCGCTGATGCTCGGCACGCTGATCAGCCAAGCGGTTGCGCGCCTCGCGGGATCAAGCAATTTCTACGAGGAGGTCCTTCTGCAGGATGGCCACGAGATTCATAAGATCGCGCCGCCGCCGGATCTGACCGGCTGGCACAACCTGCCCGTCTCCGCCCTTGCCAACAAACCCCCCGTGTCGCTCACCAGTCTCGCACCCGACGCGTTGAAGGCCGCGCTCGCGAAATATCCCTATCGCTGCTTCCCGGTCATCATCGACGGTTCGCTAAGCGGCGTCATCACGCGCGGTGTCATTGAACAGGCCCTCGCGCTCGGCACCGAGCCGGAACTTGAAGAGCCCGTCATCTTCCTCGCGAACCAATCGCTGCACGAAGTCGAGCCCCGGATGATCGATTCAACATCTGGCTTGTTCCTCGTCGCGCAAGCCGCGGGGCATCCCGTCGTCGGTGTCTTTACGCTCCATGATCTCATGCGCGCTCAGGCCGCGCTGCTCGAATGATGCCGAAAGTTCAATTCTTGACGACCTGATGCCCGCCGACGGTGTATTTCCTCACAGGGAGAGCACGTTGCGCCGGGCCTTGAGCAGGTAGGTCGGGATCGCAATCCCGACTGGGAGTCCTCGCGGTTCTGTCTTGTCAAAACGGCTACAGGTTTTCTGAAAATGCTCTGGCCGCAGTTCCCCGCGGACAGGGATTCCGACTTCGCAGACATCTGTTTTTCGCCCCCGCGCCATACCCGATCATCGACCACCAAAGACCCCGGCCTCACCAGTGGCTGAAACCGTGCCGGTTGCACGGACGCATAAGGCCCTGAATCGAGTTCCCAAGGACCGGTAAGATGGCCCCGTCACCACGAAGTTCACGACCGCAGGGGCTTCGGGTCTTGGCGTGAGACCTGTTGTTTGGGCGGTACCTCCCCGTGTCTCGATTCGCTCGACTCCCTCGGTTGTGTCGATTCGCGCGCTCCCATACGTCCTGTTTGTCCTCTCCGTCCCATTCAAACCGTCCAGCCGGTCCATGCCGCCGTCCTCCGACCTCAGACCTCCGACCTCAATCTTCCGCATCCACTCCGTCCCATTCAAACCGTCCAGCCGGTCCATGCCGCCGTCCTCCGACCTCAGACCTCCGACCTCAATCTTCCGCATCCACTCCGTCCCCTTCAAACCGTCCAGCCGGTCCCCGCCGCCGTCCTCCTCCGACTACAGTCTACAGCCTACAGTCTATAGCCTATACCCCCCCAACTAACGCACGAACGCAATAACTTCCGAACGAACTTCCGAACGAACTTCTCCTTGACCCTCCTTCCCCGCCTGCCGTATATTTATATTGCATTCGTTGCTCACCACCAAAACGAAAGGTCTCGCCATGAACTCAAGCGCACGCCTCTCGACCAACGCAGACCCGAGCCCTGTCGAGCCGTTCTCAGCTCTCAGCTTCTCCGGCTTAACACGCTTATCGCGCTTCATCCTTCATCCTTCATCCTTCTTCCTTTTCCCAATCCTCCTCTCCCTCGCCCCCCTCGCTTCCCTCGCCCTCACCGAAGGCCCCTACACCTACACCACCAACGGAATGGGCCAAGCCACCATAACCCGTTTCAGCCCCTCCTACTCCGGCGCATTGTCCATCACCAACACTCTGGGCGGATGTACCGTCACCACCATCGGCGGAGCCGCCTTCGACGGATGTACCTCCCTCACCTCCGTCACCATCCCTTCCTGCGTCACCGCCATTAACGGCAACCCTACGTTCCCCGGCTGTACCAGCCTCGTAAACATCAACGTTGACACTGCCAACGCGGTTTACGCAAGCGCGGACGGTGTTCTGTTCAACAAAAACCTCACAACGCTCTTACAATACCCGACCGGAAGAAACGGAGCATACACCATCCCCTCTTTCGTCATCTCCATCGGAGCCAACGCATTCTCCAGCCGCAAAGGCCTGACCTCAGTCACGATCCCCTACAGCGTCACCTCCATCGGTGCATCCGCGTTCTCATACTGTTCCGCCTTGACCGCCGTTACGCTAAACAACGACCTTTCTTTTTTCAGAGTCACTGATTTCTTTTCGGGCACTCCATTATCAAGTGTGGTCATCGGCAACAGCGTGACCAAAATAGGTGCCAACACGTTTAATAACTGCACAGGCCTGAAAAATATCACCATCGGCAACAGCGTGACCAACATCGGCGATTACGCGTTTTATAACTGTTCCGGCCTGACCTCCGTCACGATCCCTGCCAGCGTACGCACCATCGGCAACAGCGTGTTCTCCGGGTGCACGGGCCTCACCTCCATCTCCATCCCAAACAACGTGAACACCATCGGCGACAGCGCGTTCTCCGGGTGCACAGGCATGACCTCCATCTCCATCGGTTCCGGCGTCACCAACATCGGTGCCTCCGCGTTTTACGACTGTTGGCGCCTGACCTCCGTCACGATCCCCCCCAGCGTCCGTACCATCGGCGACGGCGCGTTCTCCTCCTGCGACGGCCTGACCAACGTTGCAATTTTATCCGGAGTCACTAACATCGGTGCTTTCGCGTTTTATTATTGTTTTCAACTGACCTCCATCTCGTTCCCTGACAGTGTCACGACCATCGGCGATTCCGCGTTTTATCACTGTGCCGGACTGTCGAATATCGGCTTCGGCAACAGTGTGAGCAACATCGGCTACTCCGCGTTTTATAACTGTTCCGGCCTAACCTCTGTCACCATCCCAGGCAGCGTCCGCTCCATCGGCGACAACGCCTTTTATAGCTGCTACGGCCTGACCAACGTCACAATCTTTTCCGGAGTCACTAACATCGGTACCTCCGCATTTTACGATTGCTGGCGTCTGAAATCCGTCACGATTCCAGACAGCGTCCGCTCCATCGGCAGCGGGGCGTTCGCCTCTTGCGACGGTTTAACCTCCGCCACGTTACGCAACGATCTTTCTTCATTTAGAGCCGGTGTTGTTTTCAACGGTGCTCCATTGTCAAGTGTGGTCATCGGCGAAAGCGTGACCAACATTGGTGCCTCCGCGTTTGAGGACTGTATCCGCCTGACCACCATCATCATCCCAAACGGCGTCCGCACCATCGGCGACAGCGCGTTCTCCGGGTGCACAGGCCTGAAGAGTATCATCATCGGTTTTAGTGTCACCTCCATCGGCGATTACGCATTTTACAACTGCGACGGTCTGACCTCCGTCACCATCCCCGCCAGTGTCCGTACCATCGGCGACGGAGCGTTTTCCTCCTGCGACGGGTTAACCTCCGTCACAATCCCTTCCGGCGTCACCACTATCGGCAGTTACCCGTTCAGCCTTTGTTTTTTTCTCAACACGATCACCGTGGATTCTGCGAACCCAAATTACGCCAGCGCAAGCGGGGTTCTATTCAATAAATCGTTCACCACGCTCATCCAATATCCATGCGGTAAGACCGGAGACTCCTTCACCATTCCAGACAGCGTCACCAATATCGGCGACTTCGCGTTCGTCAATTGTCGCTCGCTTACAGCCATCAGTGTGGGCACTGCGAACTCAAATTACGCCAGTGCGAGCGGGGTTCTGTTCAACAAAAACCTCACTGAGCTTATCCAATACCCAAACCGTAAATCCGGCGCATTCGCCATCCCCACCGGCGTCACCGCCATCGGCGATTACGCATTTTACAGCTGCTACGGCCTGACCTCCGTCACCATCCCAGATTCCGTCACCTCCATCGGAGACTCCGCGTTCTACTCCTGTTCCGGCCTGACCTCCGTCACCATCCCCGCCGGCGTCACTTCCATCGGCGACAACGCCTTTTGTAGCTGCTACAACCTGACCTCCGTCACCATCTCCGCTAGAGTCACCACCATCGGTAACTCCGCGTTCCAATACTGTTCCAAACTGCACTCCGTCCTGTTCCAAGGCACCCCTCCAACTTCCGTCGGCTCATCCGTATTCTCTTCCACCCTCGCCACCCTCTACAATCTCCCGGACTTCGCCTCCTCCTGGCCCTCCATCTTCGCCGGCCGCCCGACCCTTTGCTGGAACCCGACCGTCCAACGAGACGCCGTCTTCGGCTTCGCCTCCGACCGCTTCTCCTTCAACATCTCCGGCACCACCAACATACCCGTCGTAGTCCAAGCCACCACCAACCTCGCTTCCGGCGTATGGACCCCCGTCACCAACGCCAACCTCAACTCCTCCGGCTCGCTCTCCTTCACCGACCCCGCCTCCACATCTCTTCCCGCCCGCTTCTACCGCATCGTCTTCCCGTAACATGTCAAACACGAAAGGTCCAGCCATGATCACCAACGTCCGCCCCTCGTCCAACGCACGCACCTGCCCCGTCGAGCCGTCCTCCGTCCTCGGTCCTCAACCTTGCCCTCTTCCCGCCGTCCTCCGTCCTCGGTCCTCCGTCCTCCGATTCATCCTTCATCCTTCAGACTTCATCCTTTTCTCCGTCTTCCTCCTCCTGTCCCTCTCCCCGCTCTCCTCCCGCGCCGATTTCACGGAAGGCGACTACACCTACACCATTGACAATGGCGAAGCCACCATCACCGGCTTCAACTCCTCTTACTCCGGCGCATTATCCATCACCAATACCTTGGGAGGCTTTCCCGTCACCGCCATCGGCGATTTTGCATTCTACAACTGCATCGGCCTGACCTCCGTCACGATCCCCGATTCCGTCGAACATATCGTCTACTACGCATTCTCTTGGTGCGCTGGCCTGACCTCTGTCACAATAGGCAATGGCGTCACCTCCATCGGAGACTACGCGTTCGTGTGCTGCACCGGCCTGACCTCAGTCACCATACCCGGCAGCGTCATCTCGATTGGCAACGATGCATTCGGCGATTGCCTCAGTCTCACAACCCTCACGGTTGATACTGCCAACTCGGTTTACGCCAGCTCTGATGGTGTCATGTTCAACAATGCCTTCACAACCCTCATCCTATACCCCTGCGGCAGACCCGGTGCCTACGCCATCCCTTCCGGCGTCAACTCCATCGGAGACTACGCGTTCTCCCGGTGCAGCCGACTAACCTCCGTCACCATCCCCTCCGGCGTCACCTCAATCGGCGATTTTGCATTCTACGCCTGCTACGGCCTAACCTCCGTCACCATTCCCGCTGGCGTCATTTCCATCGGCTCCCAAGCTTTCGAGTATTGCAGCGAACTGACCTCAGTTACGATCCCCTCCAGCGTCACCTCCATCGGCTACTGCGCGCTCTACGGTTGCACCGGCCTCACAGCCATCACTGTTGACTCGGTCAACGCGTTTTACTCCAGCTCGGGCGGCGTCCTGTTCAGCAAAACCTTTGACACGCTTATCCAATATCCCGGTGGCAAAACCGGTGCATACGCCATCCCCTCCGGCGTCACCTCCATCGGAGACTACGGGTTCTCCCGGTGCAGCCGATTAACCTCCGTCACCATCCCCTCCGGCGTCACCTCAGTCGGCTTTGCTACGTTTTACTCCTGCTCCGGCCTGACCAACATAAACGTTGACGCCGACAACCCCGCATACGCCAGCTCGGAAGGTGTCCTGTTCGACAAAACCTTTGACACGCTCATCCAGTACCCTGGTGGCAAAACCGGCGCATATACAATCCGCTCCGGTGTTACCTCCTTCGGCAACAGCGCGTTCGACGGTTGCACCGGCCTGACATCCGTCACCATCCCTGATTCCGTCACCAACATCGGCTTCTCAGCGTTCAACTCATGTACAGCCCTGACCTCCGTCCTCTTCCAAGGCCCCCCCCCTCCGAGTCTCGGCGGCTCATACGAATTCTTGTTCACCCCCGCAACCCTCTATTACCTCCTGGCCTACGCATCCAATTGGCCCGCCACCGTCTCCGAACGTCCCACCCGCTGCTGGAATCCCACCGTCCAGCGCGACGCAGGTTTCGGCTTCGCCTCCGGCCGCTTCTCATTCAACATCGTCGGCACAACTAACATCCCCGTCGTAGTCCAAGCCACCACCAACCTCGCTTCCGGCGTATGGACCCCCGTCACCAACGCCAACCTCAACTCCTCCGGCTCGCTCTCCTTCACCGACCCCGCCTCCACATCTCTTCCCGCCCGCTTCTACCGCATCGTCTTCCCGTAACATGTCAAACACGAAAGGTCCAGCCATGATCACCAACGTCCGCCCCTCGTCCAACGCACGCACCTGCCCCGTCGAGCCGTCCTCCGTCCTCGGTCCTCAACCTTGCCCTCTTCCCGCCGTCCTCCGTCCTCGGTCCTCCGTCCTCCGATTCATCCTTCATCCTTCATCCTTCTTCCTTTTCCCAATCCTCCTCTCCCTCGCCCCCCTCATTTCCCACGCCCTCACCGAAGGACCCTACACCTACACCGTCGCGGACGGCAAAGCCACCATCACCAGCTTTTCCACCTCCTACTCCGGCACACTTATCATTACCAACACCTTGGGTGGATACCCGGTCACAGGAATCGGAAACTGGGCTTTTGACTCCTGCGAGGGCCTGACCAGTGTCACGATCCCTGATTGTGTGACCTCCATCGGCGGTTATGCTTTTGAGAGTTGCCACGGTCTCTCCAGCGTCACCATCGGCGCCGGCGTTACCTTTATCAGCGACGATCCGTTCAATTACTGCGACAATTTGACAACAATCTCCGTGGCCGCTTCAAACGCTTCCTACAGCAGCGCCAGCGGCGTCTTGTTTGATAAGAACAAGAGATTACTTATCCGATATCCCTGCGGCAAGACCGGAAGCTACACCATCCCGGACAGCGTCTACTATATCGGCGACCATTCTTTTTACGATTGCTTCAATCTGCCCAGCATCACCATCCCCGGCAGCGTCACCAGGATCGAGGATGCCGCGTTCTGGAATTGCACAGGCCTGACCAGCATCTCCATCCCCGACAGTGTAACCAGCATAGCTGACCACGCGTTCGTATGGTGTGAAAATCTTGCCAGCGTACAGATTGGGACCGGTGTCAGGACTATCGGGATAGGTGCATTCACATACTGTTATGCCCTCGCCTATGTCACGATACCAAACAGCGTCACCAGCATCAAAAGCGAAGCATTCCTGTCCTGTACCAGCCTTGCGAATGTCATGATCGGAACCGGCGTCACCAGCATCGGAAACAAAGCGTTCGAGGCCTGCACCAGCTTGACGGCGATCACCGTGGATGCGGCCAACACGAACTATGCAAGCCTAAACGGCGTCTTGTTCAACAAAGCCCTGACCACGCTCGTCGTATGCCCGGGCGGCAAGTCCGGAAGCTGCCTGATTCCCGGGAGCGTCACGAACATCGCTGACTACGCGTTCCTCTCGTGCCCCAGTTTGACGGCGATCACTGTGGATACGGCCAACACGAACTATGCAAGCCTAAATGGCATCTTGTTCAACAAAGCCCTGACCACGCTCGTCGTATGCCCGGGCGGCAAAACGGGAAGTTATACGGTTCCCGGCAGCACCCTGAACATCGGACACGATGCCTTCCGGTCTTGCTCCGGGCTGACTGATGTCACGGTTCCCGCCGGCGTCACCAACATCGGTAGTTACGCCTTCCAAGACTGTTCCAAACTGGCTCGAATCTTTTTCGAAGGAAACTCCCCCGGCATTGGGCAGGACATTTTCTATAATACCTATACAGTCACCGTCTACTACGTGCAAGGAACCTCCGGCTGGGGCTCCACGTTCGCGGGTCGTCCGACTCTGACGTGGTATCCTGATGCTCCGTTCACCTATACGGTCGCGAATGGCACGGTCACCATCACCGGCTATGCCGGAACAGGCGGCGCGGCAACAATCCCGGCCGCTCTTGGCGGCTATCCTGTCACAGCCATTAAGTATAGCGCGTTCCAAAGCTGCGCTACCCTCACCGGCATAACAATCCCCGGCAGCGTCACCAACATCGGCAACAACGCCTTCCAGTACTGCTACAACCTCACTAATGCAACGATCCAGCACGGCGCGACCACGATCAGTGCGAATATGTTCGATTCTTGCACAAACCTGACCTCCGTCACCATTCCCGGCAGCGTCACCTCCATCGGTGAATATGCATTCGCAAGTTGCACCGGCCTGACCTCTGTCACCATCCCCGGTAGCGTCACAATGATCGGCAACAATGCATTCTACCGCTGCACCGGCCTGACCTCGGTCACCATTCCCGCCGGCGTCACCACCATCGGTTCCTACGCGTTCTCCTACTGCTCCGGCCTCACCACCGTCACCATCCCCGGTAGCGTCACAATGATCGGCAACAATGCATTCGTCACCATTCCCGCCGGCGTCACCTCCATCGGCTCCTACGCGTTCTCCTACTGCTCCGGCATGACCTCCGTCACCCTCCCAGCCAGCGTCACAAGCATCGGAGACTCGGCTTTTAACAGTTGTACCAGCCTGACAGACATCTCGATCCCCGACAGCGTCACGATGATCGGCTCATCTGCGTTTTACGGTTGCACCAATCTGACCGCCGTTTCAATTGGCCATGCCGTATCTACAATCAATAGCTCCGCGTTTTCTAGCTGCAGGAAACTGGCCACTGTCACCCTGCCAGCAAGTGTCACAACGCTCGGAAGCAGTGCCTTCATGACTTGCACCAGTCTCACTAATGTCATCATCGGCAGCGGGTTAGCAACCATCGGCGCTGAGGCGTTCAACGGCTGCTCCAGTCTGAAAGCCTTCCAAGTCGCAGTGGTTAATGCCGCGTTTAGCAGCGAAGACGGCGTCCTGCTGGACAAGAACCAGACTCGGCTCATTCAGTTTCCAACCGGAAAGAATGGAAACTACACGATTCCGGAAAGTGTTACGGTCATCGGCGAGCAAGCCTTCATGTCCTGTTCAGGCCTGACAGCCATCACCTTCGGAAGCGAACTGCGGATCATAGAGCGCTCCGCTTTCCGGTATTGCACCGGTCTGACCAACCTATCGGTTGGGAAAAATGTCACCACGATCAATGAATATGCACTCTCCGACTGCGTCAATTTAACCAGCGTCACATTCGGCACCAATTTAACCACTATCAGTTCTTATTTTCTGAGTGACTGCACGAAGCTCACTGCGGTCTACTTCAAAGGCAACAAACCCGCATTAGGAATAGTCAATGTTCTTTATGGAGCCCCCTGCACAGTTTATCGCCTTTCGAATGCGACGGGCTGGGGGACAACATTTGCAGGCAAACCGATCGTTCTATGGGGTCCCCTCTACCTTCTCACCGTTAACTCCGGAACCGGCGGCGACACGTACACCAATGGACAGCAGATAGCGATTTCTGCCAACGCTTCCCCGGAAGGTTACGCGTTCAACCGCTGGACAGGCGCAACCCAGTATGTGGCAAACATCACTTCGCCGACCACCACGGTGACCATGCCTGCGCAGAACATCTCCGTGACCGCAACCTACAGGTCCCCTTACGAATACACGTCCGCAAACGGGGCGGCTACCGTCACCGGCTACACCGGATCCGGCGGTACGGTGTCAATCCCCGCCACCATTGACGGACTGCCCGTCACCGGCATCGGGGACAACGCATTCCTAAACTGTTCCACACTCAACAGCGTCAAGATCCCCGAAGGCGTCACACGCATCGGGGCCGGGGCATTCTCCGGCTGTTCCAGCCTCACCAGCATCACCATTCCATCAGGAGTCACCGGTGTTGGATCCGGTGCCGCGTACCAAAGCGGCGTTCCGCGTTCCATCCTCGCGAACGGCATCGGGACCGGCGCGTTCTTCGGATGCGCCAGCCTGACGGGAGTCTTTTTTACAGGCAATGTTCCCATCCTTGACCCCAATGTGTTTGACGGTGCCCCCAACGTCACCGTCTATTACCTGCCCGCCTTCGCCTCCACCTGGCCAACCACCTTAGGCGGCAGACCGACCCGGCTCTGGAACCCGACCGTCCAACGAGACGCCGTCTTCGGCTTCGCCTCCGACCGCTTCTCCTTCAACATCTCCGGCACCACCAACATACCCGTCAAGGTCGAGGCCACGACCAACCTCGCATCCCGTGTCTGGACCCCCGTCACCAACGCCAACCTCAACGCCTCCGGCTCCCTCTCCTTCGCCGATCCCGCCTCGATAAACAGCCCTGTGCGGTTCTATCGGATTGTGTGGCCTTAATCACATCCCTCACCGCTGCGCGTTTCCCGTCACACAACTCCCGCACTTCCCCCCTCCGCATCCGTCTTCCTCTCACTATTGATAATTGCATAAGTGAGTAACACATTAGAACAGTTTCAGTTCGGCCTGGCTCCAGAAGGCGCGGACGAGAGCGGGTCTG
>JADHEF010001715.1_pt1 | contig 12208 bp, 10 predicted proteins | sample 8952391 | NCBI WGS metagenome assembly JADHEF01 (sample SAMN16124439, study PRJNA663245) | bioreactor sludge metagenome | isolation source: sludge (nitrite) | place: India:Bengaluru | collected 2019-02-28
TTAAGCATCCAGCCGTATCCCTTCTGCACAAGGTCATCCTGGTCAAGAAGAAGAATATCCGCAATCTCAAAAATATCGTTCAGGAATTTGCCTTTCCTTGCCGGAACGATAAGGGAAACAGAAGCAGCCCTCCTAACCCACCTGTTTTCAGACTTTGCCCATTTTTTCAGGTTTTCAGCATACTCAGGATACATCATGATAAAATCGCCTACAGTATGGTTGCAAAGCGTGTCGCAGGCTGCCCAGTTGCTCACATACATACTGACCCATTTTTCAAATAGGGCAAAATCCTCAGGCATATACTGTTTTTTAAGATTATGCGACCAGCTGCAGGCAATAAATGACTCTTCCATATACCCGGACTGCCACAACTCCTCGCAAAGAAGGAATATTTCCTGCCTGGACTTGTCCCTGATTTTCTTATAATACTCCTTTCCAAGTCTGGTTACGTCAGCAGTCCTGTATCCGTACATTTTCACTTTTTCCCTGAAAAACCGCTCTCCGCTTTTTCTGAGTGTCTCATCTCCATTTTCCTTAAGCTCTTTCCTGATTTCCCTGATAAGCGAACTCATATAATCAACCTGCCTTCCCGGTTCCTGCAATAATTGCGACATAGTTCTTCCCGTATTTTTTGGCGCACCTGGGACAGGTAGTATACCACATAAACCATTTCCCTGTCTCAAATCCCTTTTCAGCAGCATATGCCTTAAAATCATCGCACCACTTTCCGGTATTCCTGAAATCTCCCTCATAAACCTTGCTAAGGAATTTTCCAGAAAGAGTGGTGTTTTCAGCCCCTTCAACCTCCCTGTCAACTGCAAGGTATATATCCATATTCCACTTTGAGGTATGGTCCGAAAGGCACAGCCAGTCTGGCACATGAGCCCCTGCTTTTTCAGCTTTTTTCATCATCCGTGTGATCACGGCGCCGAAATTCACCGGCATATAAAAAAGCGTAAAAACCCTGTCTTTAATGAATTTTTTATTTTCCCATTCCAGTATTTTCCCGTCCCAGGGCGCAGGGTTGAATTCCGGGCAGCATTCCTGTTCTTTTTTTTCCATAATTTTAGCCTCCGATAATCATTATATGGCAGTTTCAGATACCATTATCATCAGGTTCGTCAAGAAACACACATCTGTCGCGCCCTGACTGCTTGGCTGAGTAAAGACGTTTGTCAGCCTTCTCGATTAGTGCCTCGGGCGATATCCCCTCATCAATCATCTCATATGAATCCGAGATTCCGCAGCTCACAGTTATGCGAAGCTCTTTTCCTTCATAAGAAAAGATGCTCTTTCTGGTTTTGTCAAGTATCCTCTCCGCGGTTGCCAAAGCCTCCCTTCTTCCTGAGCCAATTATCACGGCAAGAAATTCTTCTCCGCCGTAACGGCAGACAATATCAAACATGCGGACGCTTCCCTTAATTATTTCCGCGAAATTCTGCAGTATATAATCCCCGGCAGGATGTCCAGCGGAATCATTAACCTTCTTGAAATGATCGATATCAAACATCATTACCGAAAAACTGTTTTTCTTCCTGCGGCCTTCCTCAGCAAGCGGATAAAGCCTTGTGAAGAGATACCGTCTGTTATAAAGCCCTGTAAGCGGATCTGTTATTGATGCCTTCATCAGTTCCTGTTCAAGTCTGTTCCTCCCGACTGCGTCGGAAACAATGTTGGCTATTACCTTGAGAAGTGATATATGCCTCTCTTCCATCCGCGTTTTATTATTGACAAAATGAAAACTGAAATACCCTTCAATCCTGTTGTTTATCAGCACAGGTATTGTAAGGAATGAATGCATCTTCATTGTTTTTAAGACATTTTTTTCAGCTTCAGCGCAGGCAAGGAGCTCATCAGTGTCAAATAAATAGAGATGACCATGCAATTCAACCTGGTCCCGCATCCATGGTATTGAACCAATCTTCATGAATTTTATTTTTTCAGCCTTGGAATCAATACCTTCCCTGCACCATTCGCTGACAAACTCCACCCGGGTCCTGTCTAATGAAAAAAGGGCAAGAATGCATCTGTCTGCGTTAAAAAAATATCCGGCAGACTCAAGCATTGACGAAATCTTATTGTCAATGTTCTCTGTCGTCGCGTTGATAAAATCGGATGATATATCAGCAACCAGTTTCTGAAAGCCATTCTGGAATTTTACCTCCATTTCCGCTTTTCTCCGTTCAGATATGTCGCGTGAAGCCCCATGGATAATCAGGTGACCGGTTTTACTGTCATAATCATATCTGAAAGTAACCTCAGTCCAGACAGTTGTCCCGTCTTTCCTCGGCTGCTCAAGCTCCGCAACGTAAACCTTCTTTATCCCTTTTTTAAACTCATCAGAATGTTTAGCTATGAGGCTTTGGAGAAGAATCAGGGACTCCGGGCAAAACCCTTTTTCCATCGGGTATCCCATGACCTCTTCAGGGGTATAGCCGCGCAGCTTTTCAACTGAAGGGCTGACATAAAGGAAACGCGACTTTTCAAGGTCAAGGATCCAGATGAGATCAGCGGCGTTCTCGGCAATGAGCCTGTATTTTCCTTCACTTTCACGCAGGGCTTCCTCAATACTGCGCTGCTCTGTGATGTCCCTGGCCGCAGCATATATTAAATTCCCATACGGATGCGATCTCCACTGTATATAACGGTACTGCCCGTCGCAGCTCCTGTAGCGGTTAACAAAATTCAGAACCTGCTTTTGGCTGGAAAGAGCGGAAATTGCCTCCAGAGTCCCCGGAATATCATCGGGGTGGACAAAATCAAGAAATTTCTTTTTTTCTAGCTCTTTTGATGAGTATCCCAGAACAGATTCCCATGCCTTGTTTGTCTTGACAAAATTACCGTCTGTATCCGCTATGCATAGAAGGTCGAGATTGACTGAAAAAAACCTCTCAAGCTCATCCCGCTGCTCCTTCTCCATGGTAATGTCAATTATGATGGTTGAGAAATAGTATTTTTCAAACGAAAAGGCCTGCACCTTATACCATTTTTTAAGCGGCTCAGAGAACCTTTCGAATTCCTTTTCTCCGCCGAGTATAGCTATAGAGCCATACTCACCTATCCAGTCAAAACTGTCTTTCCCAATATCGGGAATTACCTCAGTAACCCTTTTGTTAAGGATATCAGCAGCTTTAAGCCCTGTAATACTCTCAAAGGCATTGTTAATCTCAATAAATTCATAATCTGCAGCTTTCCCGCTGCTGTCTGTGATGACCCTGTGATAGGCATATCCGAAAGGCGCCTGAAAAAGCAGTTTTCTGTAATTATCACATTTCATAAATTCCCATGCCTTAAACTTTTAAACTATGATTCAACAAACTGTCAGAACTGACCTTTAAAATAATTATAGACCCAGTTGTATGATGCGTGGTATTTTTTCTTTGCGTAAAGCAAAATATTCATTCATTAAGAGGTTCAGGAGTTCTGACTTGGCTGGCGGCCCTGTTTCATAAAAAACATACCGCCATTATTATTACCGCACCCGGCAGGGATGACAACGGCAGAAGGAGGCAGTTAATACCTGAAAGAAGCGGCTATCTCCCTGAAGGCTTCATAATACCTGTCAAAACTTTCAGGCATTGCGGAAAAGGTAAGGATATATGCGCTATTATCCCTGATATAAAATAACTGAAGCTGTTTTACTCCGATATCGCCGACTGCTCCCGATATGATATAATAATTCTCCTCCATTTTCTCCAGGACAAAATCTGTGTAAATCATTTTTATCGATTCAAGGCTTTCATTCATATATCTTTCAACGGAATACCCGGCAGGCAGTATTTCCATTACGAGGTTGCCGTTTTCCTGGAATGTATCGTCAGCCTCTACAGGCGAGTATAAAAAAAATAGCTGGGGGGATTTGGTATACTGGGCGAACCATCCAGCAGGCACATCAATCCTGACATTTTCCATTTCAATTGTCATATATTCATCAGCAGAAAGTCTGCAGAGAAACACAAAAAAAACCAGAACAGCCATCATTTTTATCTTCATAGATATCTCCTTTTTGCCCTTTTGGGCTCAACCTTTTGAGATCAACCTTCGGCAAGTATCTTGTTCCTTCCCGTTTTTTTGGCAAGGTAAAGCCTGTTATCAGCTTTTTCAATCAGTTTTTCCACTGTGATTTTATCCGCAGCAGCTTCCGTGCTGTCGGAAATCCCGCAGCTGAAGGTAAATTTTATCTCAGCATTGTTATGCTTAAATACTGTGTTTTCTGTCAGTTCACGTATCCTCTCCATCACGGACATGGCCTGATCCTTTTTTTCATCTGCTGAAATAACAATGATTTCTTCCCCGCCATAACGGCCAAGCAGATCATAGGGACGCAGGTTCAGGCTGATAAGCTTTGTGAATTCCTTAAGTATAAAATCACCTGCCTGGTGGCCGTACCTGTCGTTGATATTTTTAAAATGATCAATATCCATGAGAGTAACTGAAAATATTTTTTTGTTTCTCCGGTACTCGGACAATAGAGAATCAAGCCTTTCAAAAACATACCGCCTGTTGAAAATTCCTGTAAGGGAATCCCTTATTGAGATTTCCTGCAACCTTTTTTCATACTCAATCCTTTCAGTTATGTCCCTTGCAGCGGCATATATAAGCCTTCCGTAGGGATACGACCTCCACTCAACATAACGGTAAGAGCCGTTGCTGTGCCGGTAGCGGTTTATGAAATTAAGGACCTTCTCCTGATCCGATAATCTTGACATCGCATCCAGCGTGGGCTTTATGTCATCGGGATGGACAAAATCAAGGAATTTTCTGCTTTCAAGTTCCTGAACAGAATAACCCAGGATATCTGTCCAGGCTTTGTTCACCTTGATGAAATTGCCTTCATTATCGGCAATACACAGCAAATCAAGGTTGACTGAGAAAAACCTCTCAAGTTCGTTGCTTCTCTCCTTTTCAAGCGTTATGTCGATATTGGTGCCAACCCACCTGTAGGGTTTTCCTTCCTTGTCCTTCAGCAGCCCCCCGCGGGTAAGTATCCACCGCCACTGCCCGTTTTTATGAAGGAGCCTGTGGGCGATTTCGTATTTTTCCTTTTTGCCGTCAAGGTAATCCTTTATCGCCTTTTCTATCAACGGCGCGTCATCAGGATGCCAGAGCCTTTTCCATCCGTCAAAAGCGTTCTCAACTTCATCGTCCTGATATCCAAGCATGCTTTTCCATAATGGAGAAAAATAGACTGTATTATTAACCATGTCCCAGTCCCATAACCCGGCGCCAGTCCCGTTCAGGGCAAGATCAAACCGTTTTTCTGTTTCCCTTAGAATATGTTCATTGAGTTTCTGCGTCGAAATATCCATGTGAATGCCGAACATCCAGAGCGGGTCGCCGTCCTGATTCCATTCAATAACTTTTCCCTTATCATGAACCCAAACCAGCGAACCATCTTTATGTTTTATGCGGCTTTCAATCTCATAATAATCAGTCTCACCGTTAAAATGCCTGCGCATAAGCTCACCGGCGTTTTTTACATCTTCCTGGTAAACCATTTCCATCCAGTCTTCAACAGTAAAAGGCAGTAATTCATCAAGTCCATACCCGGCTATTTCCGCCCATCTGCTGTTGATAATTACCTCACCGGTCCCTATATTCCATTCCCATGTGCCAAGCTGCGTACTTTCAATTATATTCTCAAGCCTGCGTTTCTGATTGTCGACACTGCGCTTGAGATTTATCTGCTCCGTAATATCAACCATTACCGCAAGTGAATATTTCTCTCCCTGGCTTTCAACAACTTCAGCTGAAAAAAGTCCGTGAAGTATCTCACCGTTTCCGCATCGCATCTGAACTTCGGCATTTTTTATTTTTCCTGATTCAAGCAGCAATCTGGCAAGCATTTCCCTCTTTTCAGGTTCTGCAGACAGCTCAAGGTCCCTGACCCTCTTTCCAATAACTTCATCACGTAAGTATCCAAGTTTGTTCTGAAAAGATTCATTAACCTCGGCTATTATTCCTTCGGGCATCCTGCTGATCGCCATTATTGCCGGATTGTTCTCAAAAATCTTAGTGAACTTCTGCAGTGCATCCTGCTCCCTGCTCAGGTCTTTTGATATTCCGAAAATACACGGTTCTCTGTCCCATTCCCCAAGCCAGACACGGGTTTCTACAGGAATGATCCTTCCGCTTCTGTCCTCAAGCTCCAGAGGACAGTAAGAATCCCCCTCTTCAAACATTGCCTTTATTATAGCCGCGGCCTTCTCCCTTTTGCTTTCAGGATGGAGCTGGATAATTTTCATTTTTCTCAATTCTTCCCTTGAGTACCCCAGCTTTCTTATTACCGCATCGTTGGCATAAACAATGTCACCTTTCATGTTTCCGATGATAAAGAGGTCATCTACTGTATTAAAAAATGATTTAAAATTATTGCCTGTGGATTCAAGGCGCTGCTGAGTGATCTTTCTCTCATAGCTTCCCGATATCAGCCCTGAAATTGTTTTTAAAAGATTAAGCTCAAGGCTGCTCCATTTTCTTCCTTTCTGGCATTCATCAAATCCGATAAATCCACTGATCATGTTTTCCACATAAATAGGATACACAACCAGGGCGTGAACATCCTGAAGGTACATAAGTGATTTAATCTCATCCGGGAGTGACTGGACATCTTCCGAGCATATCAGCTTTTCTTCGCGAAGCATCTCCTTAAGGCTGGGGATTGCGTCATACGGGATATTCTGAAGATTGTCCCTAAGTCCTTTTATCCCATGACCGCACCATTCATATTCGTTGCTTGTGGTAGTTTGCGAGTAATCATCCATAAAAATATAGACACGCGAGACTTTCAGGTATTCACCAGTCTTTCTGATAACAAGATTCATCTGCTCAGCGAAATCAGATGAGCTTATCAGCGTTAGCGCAATCTCAGAGATGAATTCAAAACTTTTCACAATACCTCACACTGCATATATCTTATCCACAAGGATGCAGTCAGAAAATCAGGGCAATCAGGTAACCTGAATATATTGCCACAAAAACAGCCCCTTCCCACCTGTCAATCTTGCGCCCTTTACCGGTAAAAATAAAGATAAATAAAAGGGCGCTCGCGGCCAAATTAATCCAGAGGTCAAAATAGGAACCGCTTTTCAGCGGTACCGGATTGATTACAGCAGAAAGCCCGAGGATAAAAAAGGCGTTGAAAATATTGGAACCTACCACATTTCCAATTGCTATATCCACATTCTTTTTCCTGGCGGCAATAACAGATGTCGCAAGCTCCGGCAGAGAGGTTCCGATCGATACAATAGTCAACGCTATTATCCTTTCTGATACTCCAAGTGCTTCTGCAAGCTCTACCGCGAACATGACAATCAGACGGCCTCCGATTACAAGAAGAGCAAAGCCTGTGATAATAAGGAGCACAGAAAGTTTTATTGAGTAGTGTTTGACAGTTATCTCCTCTTCAAAAGAGCCGGAAAGCATCATCTGTATGTTGTAACTGATAAATATGACAAAGAAAAAGAGAAGAAGGATCCCGTCAATCCTTCCGATCACTGCCGTGCCGCTTTTGTCTATCATGATATCATTTGCCATTACCAGAAGAACCAGAGCTGACAAAAGACAAAGTGGAATCTCAATCCATGTGGTTTTGTTTTTTACTGTCAGCGGGTATATCATCGCGGCAATTCCCGCTATCCCGAGTATATTAAATATATTGCTTCCGATAATATTTCCAAGCGTGATGTTAGGGTTGCCGCTGATGGACGCGAAAAGGTTTACAGTCAGCTCCGGGGCGGATGTTCCGAACGCCACAATTGTCAGCCCTATAACAATATTGGGTATATTAAGCCTTTTCGCGAGAGAGGATGCGCTGTCGACAAGCAGGTTCGCGCCATAAACCAGGGGAACAAAACTAATCAACAAAAAAACCAGGTTCAGCATTTTTCTATCCTTCTGAAATTATAATTTAAATACTGTTGTTTTACCATAAACATTTCCTTCTGGAAAAGCCCCCAGGTTCACAAGTCTGGTGTTTTACCCGTAAATAAGGCAGCAGAAAGTCATTGCTTGTCAGCAATTACAAGCATCTCAAAATCTTCCGCTGTAAGCTTGTCATCCCGTGAAAAAGATCCCAGCCTCGCGCCGTAAATATCTATACTCACGAATCCAAGCGATTTCAGGAGCCATGTTATCTCAGGCGGAACATAGTACCTTTCGCTACAGACAAGCTCCTTTTTGTTCCCGTCATCATCCTCGAATACTGTTGTATTAGTGTCCCGGAAAGTCATCAGACTAAAGGTATTATCTTTATATAACGCATTCCCTTCCACAGACGCGGAAGCGCAAAACTTTTCGACCGAATGGAAAAGGGGGAAAAGGCCGTTCAGTGTAGTGAAGATAAACCTGCCGCCTATCCTTAATGACAATGCCGCGTTCTCAAGAATCCTGTAATTCATCTCATCAGTTTCCATAAGGGGAAAAGCACCTTCACATATCATTATGGCAAGGTCAAATTCATCTCTGAAAGGAAGGTTTCTCGCGTCCAGTTTCTGGAAATCAATAATGAGTTTCCTGCTTTCCGCTTTTTCCTTCGCCTTCATAAGCTGCGACTCTGAAAGATCGATTCCTGTTACGTTATAACCACGCCTGGCAAGCTCGACTGAATGGCGCCCCGTGCCGCATCCGATATCAATAATTCTCAGCGATTTATTATAATTGATTTCCTTTTCAAGGAAATCACACTCGCCTGATGTCCCCTGTGTGAAGCTTTCATTATCATACTTTTCCCCGTAATTCTCAAACAAGGATTCATACCACTGCTTCATTTTGCGGTTACCCCCTTATCTGATTATACTTCAAAAGTCTTTTATATATCACCTGATTATTTTCTCTATGTCATCCGGTTTCATCCCGGTCCTGTCAGCTATTTCTTTCAGCTTCAATCCTGAATCAGCCATCCTTTTAAGAAAAACAGAAAGATACTCACCAGTCTCAATTATATTTGAGTCATAATCATAAAAGCGTATTGTCTTCTGCCCCCACGGCTCTTCATGGATTCCATGCAGAAGCCTCAGGTTATTGTCCCGGATCATTTTTTCAACAGCACCGATATCATCTGTCTCAAAATAGAGTTCTGTTTTGTTCCCGGTTGACAAAGCCTCACTGCCAAGTGTTTTTGCAATGATATTTTCTTCGCTGATTTCCCAAAGTGTTATTCCCGGTTCAAGTATTACATTACGGCCCATGTCAATACTGACAGGGATATTCAGCAGGTCACAGTAAAAATGCTTTGCCTTATTAATATCTTTGACAAACAGGGCAACTGAATGGTATTTAATCATATCATCCTCTTCAATTATCCGAGATAAATCCTTTTACGATGTTTCTCAGGATACGTTCTTCTTTCCCCTTGCTTTCATAATGTTCTCAAACCTGGTATTGCTTATGGGATGATGGCTTATTACCTGTCCATCATGGATTATGCAAAACGTTCCGAACGCGCAGGGTACATTTCTCGCATCTTCATGGTTTTTTATCTCAACCAGTTTGACTTTGATATTCATCCTTTCTGCAGTCTCAAGGATCGCATCTACATTCTTGACCGAATAAGGGCACTGCGCAGAGCGGATTACAGTCAGTCCCCTGCCGTATTTATCCATGTCAATATCCTTTATCAGAAACACAGGATCTTTGCTCTTGTTGTCAAATTTCAAAACAAGCAATTCGAAATCCGGCATTGCCTCATCAGCATGGATAAAACCATTTTTGGTAAAAATTCTGTTGTCTGCCATGAATGAACCTTTTCGGGTAACAACAGCAACGCCGTCCATTTTCCCATTTTCAGCATCTTTGATACATTCCTTGATCAAGACGCTTCCATATCCTTTTCCTTTATACACAGACCTGAGTCCTGTAAAAATACAATGGATAAACATGTATCTGTCAGCTGAAACTGGACGATGTGCGTATTGCCCAGGAATATACTCTATCATCCCCTGATAGCCGTCTTTTTCTGACACAAGAGCTTTAATCCTCAGTCCTCTGGGATAGTATTCACGATACCAGTCAATTTTTCTCCGAAGTTCCAGATGTTTTCTTGCGTCCTTGTAGCCGCAAACACCGTAATCAGCAATGTTTTCAGGAGAAAGGTTTATAACTTCAAGACCGTCCGGCAACATATCATTACCTCTCGAATTAATTATATTTTTACTGCTGTCCTTTAGCAATTATTAAATTTCAGCACACAGAATATTACCACATTATATGTTAAAACAGTCTGATAAAATGCCTGGCAGCTACTTATTCAAAAGTCCGCCAGCCATGACAAAAAGCAGTCCTATCCCGTAAACAGGAAGAAAGGGCTCATTGAAGAATATCACAAGTGACAAGGCAGCAAGTACAGGCGTGAAAAAAACAAAAGGGGCCACAAATGATGCGTCAGCATATTTAAGCGCCTTTATCCAGAAGATGTAGGAAAAACCATTTACCAGAAGCCCATTGATGATTACAGGCAATAACGCACCTGGGGCAGGCAGGGCAAAACAGGAATAGAAAATCATTGAGATAAATGATGCTGCAGTTGCCGTGAAAAAATATACTGTTATCATTGAACAGGGTTCAAGGTTTATTCTTTTGCTGAGTACCGAGAAAAGCCCGAAAACTATTGCGGCGGCAAGAACCAGAAGATCAGTCAGATAATTGCCAAGGTAGATTTCCGAAAAGCTGCCGTGTGTCAGAACGACTACAACTCCGGCAAAACCGGTTATAACCGCAAGTGAGCGTTTAATTGTGAGTTTTTCCTTCAGAATAATTACAGAAAGAAGCACAACAAAAACCGGCCAGCTGTACTGAAGCACCAGCACTTCCAGACCCTGCGCATTTGCATACCCGAAATACAGCAGGATGTAATAAAGATATGTGCCCAGAAATCCCAGGATTACAGCGTTAATCCAGTCTGCAGTTTTATATCCAGTGAATTCCCTCACTCTTTTTTGAACAATTATCGTTGCCAGAAAAGCGATAAATGAAACAGCGCTTGACCAGAACAGGAACTGGTGATTGTCAAGACTTGCCTGCCCAAGTTTAGATACGGCCGGGATAAGCGCCCATAAAATTACACATAAAACAGTATATATTATTGCCCTGGTTTTATTTTTCATTATCTCCTGCTGTCCTCCAAAAATACAGACATACCGGATGATGATCCGGAGATATCAATGCAGCTCACGGTATCTATTTTTCTCCCTGCACCTGATACCACAATGTCCTGCTGCGGGGAACAGTATCGAATTCAACCAGCACAACATTCTGCCATGGTCCCAGCAGGACCTCTCCCTCAAGCACAGGTATGGACAATGAATGATGAAGCAAAAGCGCACGCAGATGGCTTGCTCCGTTATCATCGTGCCATGTTTCATGATGAAAATAAGGAGTTCCATCCTGAAACCCTTTTCCGTACGGAATGCCAAGCCCCGATGAAAACAGATGCTCCATATCATGGTTCATTATGCCTGGCTCTGCCTCAGTTACCGCAAGGGCAGCCACACACCCGGCAACAAAAATCATTACATGTCCCTCTTTTATGCCGCTCTCATCGACAGCCTGCCTTATCTCTTCATCAATTACCTTTTTCCCCATCTTACCCTGAAGATGGTACTCTGCCTTTTTGGTAAACACAGCCACAACTTTCTCCATTTCTGAATTTCCGATTTTTTTCAGGTTATTAAAACAGTGCCTGCACATCTCTGTTTAACCAGCTGGCTTTCAGCAAGCTGATATGCAGCATCGTACTGAGCTGTTCAGGCTGCTTCATTTAAGCATTAAGCTTCAGCAGAAGCAAGCTCTCTTGCCTTTATGAACGATTGAACAGAAAGGCTTACATCCTCAGCCCTGGTAGCCCACGAGCAGACACTTACCCTGATAACATCATGACCTTTCCATTTCGAGCCGCCGCACCAGCAGACACGGAGCTCCTGTATTTTTTTAAGTGTTTTTAATGTAAGCTCATCCGTACCTGCATGAACAATTATCTGGTTAAAAACAACATCGTTCATTATTTCAAATCCGTTTTTTTCAAGCTCCCCGGCAAACTGCACCGCCCTTTCGTGCAACCCAAGAACCATTTCGCTTATCCCTTTTCTGCCCAGAAATTTCATGGTTGCCCATAATTCAATTATTCTTGCCCTTCTGGACATCTCCGGCGTGTAGAACATGATCCTGCCCATAAAAAACGGAGAGCAAGTTAAGCCACATTTACTGTAGCATA
>JADHEF010001716.1_pt1 | contig 12207 bp, 8 predicted proteins | sample 8952391 | NCBI WGS metagenome assembly JADHEF01 (sample SAMN16124439, study PRJNA663245) | bioreactor sludge metagenome | isolation source: sludge (nitrite) | place: India:Bengaluru | collected 2019-02-28
ATGGATGGAAGAGAGTGGATGGTTTATAGTGAGGACAATGTTGCTTTTCAGTTGGTGGAAGACCAGGCTGCCCTATCGGCAACTTCAGCCTTCGATTCGGAAAGGCTGGCCATAATCGACTCATCGGGAGAAGAGAGCCGGACCACTCTGGAGATGCCCTCGGGAAGCTGGGCGCAAATGCGGCTGATCCCTGAAGCGGGCGGCGATCTAAAGCTATTCTGCCTCTATCCCACGGGTACGGTTGCCGTCGTCTTAAATGCCTCGGTAAAGGAAGACAGGTCTTACTCCACCTGGATAGAGGCGGGGCTGGAGGGAGAGTATGAGCTATGGTTCGTGGTCGATGGAGCCCGGAGCAATTCGGTGAAGATCCGGGTGCTTGAAGCGGAGGCCATGGAGGAGGGCGCTCCTATGGCCGGTTCGGGCATTCTATCCAAGGCCCTGGGCAGCGGCCCATCCTTATCCTACAGCACTGCCCCCGCCGCTGCGGCTGCGGGACCCAGCATCGGCCTTTCCGCCGGGGGAGCCAAGGATATCTCCAGCTTCCGGGAGAACATCAACAATAGCTATCTGCCCCTGCCCAGCGACCTGACCTATGAGGGCCTCTTTTATGATTATTACTTTGAGACCGGAGCAGCCCAGGAGTGCAATAAGCTCTTCTGCCCATCCTACAGCTATGCCCTCTCCGGGGATCCATTCTCCGGAGAGCGGCAGTATTACCTCTCCTTAGGCCTGAACTCCGGAATCAAGGACTTTCAGAGAAAGAAGCTGAACCTGATGGTGGTTCTGGACTACTCAGGCTCCATGGGCAGCCCCTTTGACCAGTATTACTACGACCGCTTCGGAAACATGGTGGAGATAGATCCATCAGGGCGGGAGAGCAGCAAGACCAAGATGGAAATAGCGGATGAATCTGTGGTGGCGCTTCTCGACCACCTGAATCCCGAGGACCGCTTCGGCATGGTCATTTTCAGCGATGAGGCCTTCCTGCTCGATCCCCTCACGGATATGGTGGACAAGAATCCCGACCGATTAAAAAGCAGCATCCTTAGCATAAGGGAGACATATGGCACCAACATGGAGGCGGGAATGGAAGCAGGGACGGACCAGTTCGACCGGCTCCTGCCCCAAGGCGGATCGGATTATGAGAACAGGATCATCTTCCTGACCGATGCCATGCCCAATCTGGGGGAGACGGGAGACCTGCCCCTATACCGGATGCTGGAGGGAAATGCAGAGAGGGGAATCTACACCACCTTTATCGGCATTGGAGTGGACTTCAATTCCGAGCTTGTAGAGGGCATTACCAAGATCAGGGGAGCCAACTACTACTCGGTCCACTCGGCTGAGGAGTTCAGGCAGCGCATGGATGATGAGTTCGACTTCATGGTCACCCCCCTGGTCTTCGATCTGCGCCTGAACCTGGATGCTCCCGGCTATGAGATCGAGAAGGTCTACGGCTCTCCCGAGGCTGACCTGGCCACCGGGGATCTGATGCGGGTCAATACCCTCTTTCCCTCCCGGGCGGAGGAGGGGGCCGTGAGAGGCGGCGCCATCCTGGTCAAGCTGGCCAAGCTCTCCGATCAGGGCAAGATACGACTTTCCGCCAGCTATGAGGACAGGGATGGAAAGCACGACAGCGACGAAGCTGAGATTATACTGGAAGAGCACGACTCCGACTTCAATCAGAACAACGGGGTGCGCAAGGCCGTGCTCCTCTCCCGCTACGCCGATCTGCTCAAGAACTGGATGATCGACGAGAGGACGGCGGCGGGGAAGGGCGGGAGGATTGCGCCCTCCGTCACCCTGACCGGCGGAATCGTCATCCCTGTGGAGCTGGGGGAGTGGGAGAGGCAATCCCTGCCCCTGACCGTATCCGATCCCTATCCCGAGCTGTTCGGACGGTTCCGGGATTACTTCCATAGCGAGGCGCAGGCGATAGGCGATGAGACCCTGGGCCAGGAGGAGGCGATTTTAAGAAAGCTGGAGGGGACCGGCGAGATGGCAGCACAGCCAAGAAGTTAAGACGGATTGCAGATCTGGCGGGAGAGAGGAACGGGAGGGCTATATGCAGGAGGCCTCCTCGCTCCATTTTCTGGGCTTAATTTTCGGGACGCCCCCCTCCGGTTCATTTTCTGAGGCTTAAATTTCGATCAGAACCGTCTCCAGCGGCCTTCTATTAGATGGCCCTCCTGCTGGGGCGGCATAACCCAGGCGGAAGGTCTGCTGCACCACTCTCTTTTGTGAATCAGCAGGAATCATAGCGGCCAGTCTTCCCTTGATTTCGGGCACCTCCAGGGGCTGGCTCATGGGGTGCAGGCTAATGCCGCTGGCGGTGGCGGCCAGCCAGAGCCGCTCCAGCACCTGCCCCGCCTGGAGAGAGGAGAGGCTATTGTTTTCCGCCGTAGAGATGAATCCAATGCAAGGAGTGCGGTTGATCAGCTTGGAGTCCTGCCGGATCTGTTCCGGCCCCACATCTAAAAAGACCACCGCCAGCTGAGCCAGCTTGGCCTCCACTCCTCTGGGTCCCATCACTCCCTGGCCCAGCCAGCGACCAAGCTCGCTCTTGTAGTTGATATCGGAATATAGAATGCCGTCTGCTTCCACCACCAGTTCCCGGAAAGCCTCAATTGTATCCGGATCCTGGCTCAAGAATATAGCTACATCGGGGTGGGAGCTTGAGCTGAGGAGCCGATCCAGATCGGCCTGTGAGAGGGCCTGCATCTCATAGGGATTGCGGTTGGTCTGACGGGAGGTTATGGCTGGAAATAGAACTGAATTGGCGGGAGCGGGAGCGCCCGCCTGCAATGATACCGAGGCCACCAGATCTTCTTCGCCGGGGAAGGCAGAGACGGTGCAATTATAGCCGAAATGCTCTGCCGCTATGATCAGATTTTCCAGGGCGGCTCCCAGGCTGATATAGATCTCCCTTTTATCGGCATCGGCTACGGAAAGCCATCTGGACCGGTCGGCATACAACGATATCTCGTCGTCCGAGACATTGAACTTCCAGGGCTGGCTGTTATGGCTGGATGGAGCCAGGATGGCGTAATTGAGCAGGAAGGCCAGCTTCTCCCGGGGATGGGAGGAGTCGGAGGGAAAGTCGCTCTCATTTATATTCCAGACCTCAAAAGATGACTTCGGCTGGAAGACAATCCCCGGCAGCAGCATTCCCAGGAAGAGGAATATGCTTAGCAAGATGACCTTTGCAGCTGATATACCCATGTTCTTCCCCCTTTTTCCAGGGAGATATACAAGTATCGGAAATAAATCCTGCGGAAGGCAGACGGGGCTCACAGCTTTATAGCTCAATCTTTTTATACTTCAAGACGCTTAACTAGAATGGGAAGTAGCAAGAAGGCAGAAGCCAACTGCAGCCGGAGATGAAATGCGATAATGAGGTTCATTTATAGGGCGATGACGATCTTAAAAAACCTCCAGAGTTTCATGGAGACATGATATGTTGATGTCCATAGGCAAGGGAGAGGTGGGGACCATAGTCGGTGAGACCAATCCTCTGGCGTTCAAGTTTCTGATAAACAAAGAGGTTGGCCGGGGCACCTATATCAAGGCCAGGGCGGATGGGGGAAGGGACTGGATTTTAGCCCAGGTGGAGGACGTGAAGCGCTCCAATTCCGCCTATAGCGTAAACCAGCTCTCCGATGCGGCCAGAAATTATGATTCTCGAGAGATGATGATAGCCGAGGCCAGGGTCATCGGCGTGCTCAATAGCGGCAAGCTCCACCTTCCCACCAGCCCGGCCCGTCCAGGAGATCCGGTATTCATAGCCGACGAGAAGCTGATCAAGGCTACTCTCGGCTTGGCCCGGGGAGATATGTACATCGGCATGCTGCGCGGATATGATATACAGGTGGAGCTGGATGCCAACACCCTGGTGCAGAAGCATTGCAGCGTCCTGGCCAAGACCGGTTCGGGAAAATCCTATACCGCCGCTGTGATCCTGGAGGAGCTCTTGGAGAGACGGGTATCCCTGCTCATAATCGATCCTCATGGTGAATATGCCTCCATGAAAGAGGCCAATCGAGTGGGGGACTTCTCCCGCTACAAAGTCAAGCCTCGGGGCTATCCCGTCACAGTCTACACCCCGGGAGAGATGGCCATGAATCCCAGAGCGGACCGCCCCTTCCGTTTCAACGGTCTCAACCTCTCAGCACGCGAGGTGGCCAAGATGATCGCTCATGAGAGCAGCAGCAGCGGCCAGCTGGGCCTCTTATACGAGGCCATCAGTGCCCTGAGATCGGAGACCGATGTCTACACCCTGGAGGATATAATCGAGCAGGTGGTGCGCAGCAACTCCAAATCCAAATGGAACCTGGTGGGCCAGCTGGAGTCGCTCCTGGAGCTGGGGCTCTTCTCCGGAACCGAGACCCCGGTTGCTGAACTGCTCCGGCCTGGCAGAGCGGCGGTGATAGATATGACCGGCATACTGCCGGAGCTGCAGTCCATGATCGTCTCCCGGCTTCTGACCGATATCTTTGAGGCCAGAAAGCGGCGGCTGATATCTCCGGGAATGGTGGTGATAGAGGAGGCTCATAACTACATACCGGAGCGGGGAACGGGAAATGCTGCTTCCACCAATATAGTGCGCACCATCGCCGCCGAAGGCAGGAAGTTCGGACTGGGACTGATGGTCATCAGCCAGAGGCCGGCCCGGGTGGACAAGAATGTCATATCTCAATGCAACACCCAGATCATCATGAGGGTGACCAATCCCAATGATCTCAAGGCCCTCTCCAAAGGGCTGGAGGGAATGACCGGGGAGCTGGAGGAGGAGATCAAGAGGCTTCCGCCGGGAGTGGCCATGCTGGTCAGCAATGAGATCGAGCGGCCTATCACGGTGAATGTCCGACCCAGAAAGTCCAGGCACGGCGGCGTCTCCACCCAGATAGTGATCAAAGACGAGGTGGTAGAGGCAGCCTCCCGGAGGGCTTCGGTGCGCCATGAACGGGGACCACCTCCCCCGGCGGCGATTGTGGAGCCCAGGCCCGGTGGGGAGAAGAAGGCAGGCAGGCTTCTGCAGAAGGTCTTCGGGCCGAGAAGGGCCTGAAGCCGTTTTCTTTATTATAAAGACGGCCGTTCTTGATCCATCCGCTTTCGGGCACCCAATGCATATTTCATCAGATAGGTCCAGCCGGCCCTAATGCACCGGGCGATCATTATGGTTCATTCCCCAGGGCCAGAACACGACGCCCCGCTCTCGGGAGGGCTTATCTACCAGAAAAAGCAAATGCAATTGAAAACAGTTTGATGCTCTGGTGCGATTATGTCCGGGAACAGCTTTGGCCGCATCTTTAGAATCACCACCTGGGGAGAGTCACACGGCCGAGCCGTGGGCGTGGTGGTGGACGGCTGCCCGGCCGGCCTGGCACTCTCTGCGGAGGACATCCAGAAGGATCTGGATCGGAGAAGGCCGGGGCAGAGCCGGGCATCCACCTCCCGGAGAGAGGAGGACCGAGTGGAGATCTTATCCGGGCTCTTCCGGGACAAAACCACAGGCACGCCCATCTCCCTTCTGGTCTGGAACAGGGATGCCGACTCCTCAGCCTACGACCTGCTCCAGAACAGGCCCAGGCCGGGGCATGCCGACTACACCTATCAGATGAAATACGGCATTCGTGACCACCGGGGGGGAGGCCGGGCATCGGCCCGGGAGACGGTGGGCCGGGTGGCAGGGGGGGCGGTGGCCAGAAAGCTGCTGGGACAGTGGGGCATACAGATCGCCGCTTATGTCACCGAGCTGGGCGGGATCAGGGCCGGGATACCTCCTCTTGATTTGATGCGACTGGCATCTCTGGCTGAGTCAAATGCCGTACGCTGCCCCGATCCGGCTGCAGCAGAGAGGATGCTGGGGCGGCTGGAAGAAGTGAGAAAAGAGGGCGACAGCCTGGGGGGGATGGTGGAGATAGTGGCAGAGGGAGTGCCGCCTGGCCTTGGCGAGCCGGTATTCGACAAGCTGGATGCAGATCTGGCCCGGGCTCTCATGAGCATAGGAGCGGTGAAGGCGGTGGAAATTGGGGCAGGAATGGAGTGCTCCGGCCTTAAGGGCAGCGAGATGAATGATTCCCTGCTCTGGAGGGACGACCGGGTGGTATTTGATAGCAACCGGGCCGGAGGCATTTTAGGCGGCATATCCACCGGCGAGCCAATCCTCTGCCGGATCGCAGTCAAGCCCACCCCCTCCATAAGCCGGAGGCAGAAGACGGTGGACCTGGCAGGAAGGGAGGCAGCGGAGATTGAGATCAAGGGCAGGCACGATCCAGCCATACCTCCCAGAATAGTGCCCGTGGCCGAGGCCATGGTGGCTTTAGTGCTGGCAGACCACATGCTGCGGCAGAGGGCGGCGCGGATTTGATTCTCGAAATCCTTATGGCTCGGGGATCATAAATTAGCCAGGCCCGGAAATAATCACAGGATCGAATTCAAGGTACAGGATAGAGCTGAAAGAAGGCCGTAAGAGGCCTGGAAGAGGGGGAGGGCGTAGGGCATGAATTCAAAAGAGGACGAGGAGATGAAGAGATGACCTTGAGGCTGCGCATTGCCACATTTAATCTTATGACCCTGGACGATCGGCGAGAGCTGCGTCCAAGCCTGGAGGAGCGCATACCGATCCTGCGCCCTCAATTGGTTCGTCTGGATGCGGACATCTTATGCCTACAGGAGGTTTACGGGCAGCATGAGCGGGGCAAAAAGATCCGCCTCACTGCCCTGAGCCGCCTCCTGGAAAACACCCCCTACGAGGGATACAGAAGGGTCACAACCATAGATCCGGGGACAAGAGAGGTCTCAGAGCGCCACAACCTGGTCATCCTCAGCCGATATGATATCTTGGAGCACGACCAGTATCTGCACGAGTATGCACCGGCGCCCTGCTACAAGAAGGTAACCGCCGTGCCTGAGGAGAGCGAAGCCATGCCCATAACCTGGCAGAGGCCCATTCTGCATGCCAAGGTAGGGCTTCCCAACGGCATGGTGGTGGATGTGATCAATCTGCATCTGAAGAGCCGCCGGCCTACCAATATCCAGGGACACAGACTCCCGGACAAGAGCTGGAAGACGGCCTCGGGCTGGGCGGAGGGTGTTTTCATCTCCAGTATGAAGCGCATCGGCCAGGCCCTGGAGACCCGCATTCTCATCGGCAAACTCTTCGATGAGGATCCCTATTCCCTGATCGCAGTATGCGGGGATTTCAATGAGGAGCTGGATGAGGTATCCATAGAGGCCCTCCGGGGCGATGTGGAGAACACCGGCAATATGAATCTGGCCATGCGGGTCCTGGTGCCCACAGAGAGAAACGTCCCCGAGCCGGCCCGCTACTCCTTCCTTCACAACGGCAAGGGCAAGATGCTGGACCATATCCTGGTCTCCAGAACCATGCTGGCCTACTTCCGGGGCACCGAGGTGCACAATGAGCTATTGCACGACACCTCCATGGTCTTTCCGGAGAGAATCTTCTATCCCGAGTCGGACCATGCCCCGGTCATTGCCCACTTCGAGCTGCCGGAGAAAAGGATCAAGCGGCAGACTGAGGAGGGAGAGGGAGCGGGAATGCCGGTGTATCAGGACAGGGCGGTGCAAGAGGCAATAAAGCAGGCCTGATGAGAAGGGGCATTCCGGCTGCTTTAATCCAGATCCATTGCAGGTACATAGGTCAGATGATCATCGTTCATTGCCACTTCATGGGAAAATTATTTGTAATATCAATGATTATAAATTAATTGATTCAGATTCCAGGCTTAGAATTTAAGCCATGTTTCTAGGAGGAGTATTTGTGAATTTTAAGGAGATCTCCATAGGAGAGAAGATTACTGACAGCCTTTCGAAGAGAGAGAGAAAAGGCTATGTGGTCAGGGTTGAAGCCAATCGCAAGCTGACCATTGATCTGCGAGGACCGGCCAATCAGGACTTCGATCTCTATATCAAGCACAATGAAGAGGCATCAACTCTTAATTGGGACTATAAACGGGTGACGACCAAGGCAGATGAGATCATCACCATCGATCCCACCAGTTCAGGCTCTTATTATATCCTGGTTTATGCTTACAGAGGCTCCGGCCAGTTCAGTCTGTCCACCGAAGTTCCTACACAAGATGTGGAGATAGTACCCAGCCAGCAGATCAAAGGAATTCTGACTGCCAGCAAAGAGGCACTCTACTATCTCATAAAGACCAAAGAAGGGCAGAAGATCACCCTGGACTTGAACGGTCCATTAGATGCCGACTTCGATCTCTATGTCCGCTATGGCGAGAGGCCCACCAATATCAATTACGACTATAAGAGCTACAGCGGCAGCTCCAGAGAGAGCATAGTCATCGACAAGGCCAAAAGAGGCAGCTATTTCATTATGGTGTACTCATATCGGGGCAGCGGCGAGTTCACTTTATCCGCTTTGCCTTTGGAGGAAGCGGAGACTGTAGAGCTGATCATAACCAGCAAAGAAAAGCTCAAGACGAAATACGGTCAGGCAGAACTGGGCCAGATAGAGGCAAAAATCGCCGATTATATCAACGCCCTCGGGACAGCAGGCATAACCGCCAAGCTCGCCTATGTCGATGATGCCGCCACCCTATCCCCCTATGGATTAAGCCCGGTAGCCTCCGACAGCCCGGACCAGATCAAGGAGTTGATCGACAGCCTGGAGGGAAAGCTCAATCCCAGGCATATCCTGATCCTGGGAGGACACTCCATCATACCCTTTTTCAGCCTGACCAATCCGGCCGGTTTCGACGGAGACAGAATTGTTCACTCGGACAGCCCCTATGCCTCCCGGGATAGCGACTATCTTATTCCAGAAAGGTCCTTGGGCAGGCTCCCCGATGCCGGTGAGGGAGAACTGCCTTTCTTCCTGTCACTGCTCTCTGCAGCCGCTTCCCGGGTCAGAAGGGCGGATAAAGTCTCCTTCGGCATGACTGCCAATGTCTGGACTGATGCCTCACAGGCGGTCTATGTCCCCATAAAGAATGCCGGCGAGATTCTGGAACTCTCTCCTCCCGTGAGGCATGGGGATCTGCCCGTGGCACGGCTGAACAGGAAAGGCTACTTCTACTTCAATCTGCACGGAGGCGAGGACACCGCCAACTGGTACGGCCAGGAGGGCAGCTCCTACCCTGTGGCCTTCACTCCGGAGAACATCAAGGACGCCGAGGTGAGAAATGCAGTGGTCTGCTGCGAGGCCTGCTATGGAGCAAATATCGTGGACAAAGGAGTTGATGAGGCTTTATCTCTCAAGTTCCTGGCTAAAGATGCCGCCTGTTTCGTGGGCTCGACCAAGATAGCCTACGGCCCCACCGAGCCGCCCAGCACTGAGGCCGACCTCCTGGTCCTGAAGTTCTTTGAGCGGATCAAGGAAGGCCTGACCTTCGGAGATGCCTTCATGAAAGCCAAGCAGGACTTTGCCAGGGAGTGCATTGCCGCCCGATCCAGGCTGGATATGACCGAGAAGAAGACCCTGATTGAATTTGTGTTGTTCGCAGACCCGTCATCGAAGATGGAGGAAGCATAATGGCCCTTACAGAGAAAGAGCTGAAAAAGATGGTCAAAGGATATATGGAAGAAAATTCCCCCGAGCTGGCTGATGAGGAGCCGGTCATCAGCGAAGAGAGCTACGAGATACCGGAGGGAGTAGCGAGAAAGCTTGGCGTGAGCTTGCCCAAGAGCAGCAAGACGGTAAAGGTTCTAACCTACAAGAAGATGGTTACCGCAGAGGACGGAGCCAAGCTGCCCATAGTGACCCGTGTCACTGTGGACGAGGACGGCAATATAATCAAGACCACTGGCAATTAAAGTGGGAGAGGAAGCGATCCCGGCCGAAGCCCGGAGAAAATGGCAGCAGGATGCCGTCTGTCCTGAGCCGAGATAGAGTTCAGGACAGATGGCAAGAGCTGAGTAGAGATCGAGATCCATTGGAGTTGAGATAACTACCGGCCATCCTATCTCCCTTAAAGAGGCCGGCAATGCCGGCTACCGTCAAGCCCGCCTCAGCCATGCTGGCCCCGCTGGCGGTCTGACCATATGCTGTAGCGGAGGAGGACCACTAATCGCCCCGGTGAAGGTAGATTCCCTTTATCTGCAGCGGCATATCCAGCCAGGTTCTCCTTGCCTGACCAGCCGGATGTCTTCCACATTCACCACTCTCCATAGGCTATTTATCTTAATCGAGCGATTTTAGACAAGGCAATATCTGAAACCGGAGTGGGATATAATTGATACTTCAATTCTGGGGTGCGGCCCAGACTGTGACCGGCTCGATGCATCTGGTCGAGGCCGACGGCCACCGGCTGCTATTGGACTGCGGCATGGCACAGGGCAGAAGAGAGGAAGCCAAAAAGCTGAATTCCGAATTTCCTTTCGATCCCGAGAAGATCGACGCCGTCGTGCTCTCTCATGCCCATCTCGACCACAGCGGCAAGCTGCCCATGCTGGTCAAGAAGGGCTTTTCCGGCAGCATCTTCTCCACATCTGCCACCAGAGACCTTTGCAGCGCCATGCTGGCCGACTCCGCATCCCTGCAGGAGATGGATGCGAAGTATGTGAACAGGCAGAATGAAAAACAGGGACTGCCTTTCATCAAGCCGCTCTACACCCTGCATGATGTTGCCAGGACCATGCGGCTCTTCCAGACTGTGGAGTTCCAGCGCCCTCTAGAGATCCTGCCGGGAATAAAAATGACCTTCCGGAATGCTGGCCATATCCTGGGCTCGGCATCTGTATCCCTGGAGATAGCCGAGGGCCGGGACAAAAAGAAGGTGACCGCCCTGGCCTTCACCGGCGATCTGGGCCGCAAGGGAGCAGCGGTGGTGAAGGATCCGGATATCATAGACCGGGCCGATGTTCTCATCACCGAGTCAACATACGGAGGCAGAGATCACGGCCCCATGGATGAGGCCCGGAAGAATCTGGCCCGGGTGGTGAGGGAGACGGCCAACAACGGCGGACTTTTGATCATTCCCGCCTTTGCCGTGGGAAGGACCCAGGATGTGGTCTATCATCTTCATGACTTGATGCAGTCAAAAGAAATCCCCCAGATGCCGGTCTATGTGGACAGCCCACTGGCCACCAATATAACTGAGATCTTCAGAGCCCATCCGGAATGCTTTGATGAGGAGACCGAACAGTTATTGATGCAGGACGGCGGCGATGACCCCTTCGGCTTTAATATGCTCCGGTACACCCGCAGCACCGAGGAGTCGAAAAAACTCAATAATATAAGGCGACCGGCGATCATCATCAGCGCCTCGGGTATGTGCGAGGGCGGCAGAGTGCTGCACCATCTGCGCCGTAATATCGGCGATCCCAATACCACCGTTCTATTCGTGGGCTTCCAGGCTGAGAATACCCTGGGTCGAAAGCTACTGCGAGGAGACAAGACGGCACGGATATACGGAGAGGAGCATGAGGTGAGAGCCAGGATGGAAAAGATCGATGGCTACAGCGCTCACGCCGATGAAGGAGAGATGCTTGATTTCATCAATGCCATACCGAACAGGCCGAAACACGTCTTCGTGGTGCACGGCGAGCCGGATGCCACAGCAGCCATGGCCACCGGGCTGGCCAGACTGGGAATCGAGGACATAGCAATTCCGGAGCGCGGTGAGAGGTTCGAGGTTTAAGCTCATGGAAGTGGTTCTTTGCTGTGGGCGCTAGCCCCAGAATAATAGTACTCTCCAGAGAGCTCTTCAACTGCCTGTGCAGGCAGCCGGACTTGCTCTCCGAACAGCTGCTTGTCTGTCCAGCGATTCTGCCCCATTATCCTGATCTTGGTCTCTCTGGCCCGCAGGAATCTGGCCTGGCATCCTCCAGCCAGGTTTGCTTTTTGCTCTGCCCGGCCCCACCCCTCTGCTTTCTGCCCGGCTACTTTATATTCAGGCAGAGCCTCCTGGAGAAGAGAGTTCCCCGAAACAGTGCCCTAAAAGCCGGCCACAATAGCCGCCTGGGGCCAGGAGGGGGCAGAAAAAGCATTTATACTTGTTTCTGCGTAAGGGTTCTGGTTTGTCCCTTATCATTTGGAGGATTGAAGGATTTGACAACTGTTTACGACGTACCTCCCCATGACTTGATAGCTGCCGTGGCCCAGGAGCTAAAGGCGGCGGGCAAGGTTCAGCCCCCGGTATGGGCTGAGTTTGCCAAGACTGGGGTAAATAGGGAGATGCCTCCCACCAACCCCGACTGGTGGTTTGTGCGGTGCGCATCAGT
>JADHEF010001718.1_pt1 | contig 12202 bp, 8 predicted proteins | sample 8952391 | NCBI WGS metagenome assembly JADHEF01 (sample SAMN16124439, study PRJNA663245) | bioreactor sludge metagenome | isolation source: sludge (nitrite) | place: India:Bengaluru | collected 2019-02-28
CAGGTTCGCATGGGTGAGAAGAATCGCGCCTGTGGTGCCGCCGTCCCTGAGGGTTCGGATGGCGTCCGGAAGGGCCGCCGGGGCGAACAGGCCAAACACATGCTGCGACGGGCGGTCAGGTCCGGGATACCAGACGGGACCGATCGCGGGACCCATCCACGGGATATCGGTCATCACGGGCAGGGGCGCCTGGGAACGGACGAAATCCTCGATCCGTGAAGTGAACCGGACCTTCTGGCGAAGGGCGGCCATGTGGAGGACGGAATCCCCCAGGGCAACCAGGAAGAACAACGGCAGGAGCAACACCGCGACAATCTGTGCCGGGCGGGCGGCGGATTGGTCCCGCAAACGGATCTCCGTCCACCACGCGCTCAAAGCATCTGCCGCGAGCAGGGCGGGCAGGATCAGGCCGGGGAGCAGCAGGCGCGGCCCCCAGTGAAACCCCCGGGCCGATATCGGCGGGGCGAGCACAATTCCCGCAACCACGAAACCGGTGGACGCCGCCATCCACGGCATGACGCGCGGGTTCCTCCAGCCCAGGAACAGCCCGCCGAGGAGGAGGGGGGAAACGGTCAGCAGGCTCGCTCCCCGATACTGTCCCAGCAGGGTAGTGGGGGCGAGCCAGGTCCGCTCACGCACGAGAAGCACGGCTGCGAGCGAGATTGCCAGGCCCGCGGACGCGGCCGTCGCGTGACGCCCGCGGATCGCCAGCGAAGTGGCAAGAAGCATCGCCCCGGCGAAGAGGAGGATGTCCGCCCACGGTTCCCCGGTGACCCGGAGGAGAAAGCGGGTCAGCACCTCCCCGCGCGTGGCCAGGCTCCAGCCCATGGTTTCGTCCCCGCCCCGGTTCCACAGCATCAGGTAGAGCGGCTTGCCCACCGTGGAAATGTTGGCCGCGGCAAGAACCGCGAGGGGCAGGGAAAGTGCCGCCATGAAAACCAGGAATGCGCGCAGGTGCCGGGGGGCGTGCAGGTTCCCCCGCCGCGGGGCGAACCATGCCCATCCCAGTCCGGCAGCACATGCCGCGGCGAAAAGAAGGTACTCCTCGCGGAGGGCGACCGAGGCCGCGCACAGCACCCCGGCCAGGGCGGGGCGCAGCAGTTCCCGTCCGTCGTTCACGGCCGTTGCCTCCACCAGCAGGGCCAAAGCCCAGACGCCGAGCGCGGCCGCGGGCAGCACATCCCAGAAGGTGAATGCGTAGGGCAGCAGCGGCGTGGCGAACAGGAGCGCCGTCGCGCAGAATCGCGGGCGCGCAAGCCGCAGGGCCCGGGCCAGCCGGGCGGCCGCGGCCAGGAGAAGGATTGCGCCAAGCATCGGGACAAGCCGGAAGGCCCATTCACCGGCGAGGCGGTAAAGCGGCGCGGTCAGCCAGGCGAACGCCGGCGGGTACTGGCAGTACCATCGCCCCCCGAATTCCAGGGCGGGCGCGGGGGCGACCACGGGATTGAGGAGCGGGGCGTTGGCCCCCGCCGGAAGCGGAAGGTCCAGGTGCGAGCCGCGGAAACCGTGCCGGTCCGCGATGTTCACGACCTGCAGGCGCTTCAGCTCGCAGTCGAGGATCCATGATCCGCGGAGTGGCACCAGGAAGGAGAGCGCCAGCAGGAGCGCGATGCCGCCCGCGAGCCACGACATCCCGCCACGGCTCATTTCGGGGACACCTTGTAGACGACCACGCCCCCGTCCCAGCACGAGGCCACCAGGTGAGCCGCGTGCCACACGCAGGATATCGCCGCGTCCGGGGTTGCCGCCTCACCGGCGAGCAGGGGGACCCGGGGGTCGGACAGGTCGTAAAGCGCGATGCCGGCCCGGTCGTCGGCCACCGCGAGCACGGGCCAATCGTCTTTTCCGCCCGCGCCGATGCGGAATGTGATGGCATCCTGAACCCGGTTTCCCGAACGGTGCACGCCGGCGAGAAACTCCACGGACGGGGTTGTGGCGTGGTCGGTTGCGGGGGCGCCCGGGAGGACGCGGAAAAGCCGGGTTCCGCGGTTGCGGTAGGCGCACGCGAGCAGGTCGCCGCTCATGTGGAGCGAATCACAGTACCCCGGCAGGGACACCTTGAGAAGGAGTTCCGGGGCCTCCGGGTTTCCAAGATCCAGCACCTTCAGCCCGCCGTCCAGGTTGTCCGCGATCCAGGCGAGAGGCGCGGGTGAGGAGGATTCAGGCGACGGTTCCGCCCAGGCGGGATGGCCCTGTTTGTCCCTGGCCGGCATCAGGGTCAGGACGGAGCGGGAGTAGTCGGTGTGGGTGTTCCAATGCCCGGCCCGCCGCGGCGACCGCGGATCGGTGATGTCCACCGTGGTGAGGCCTGCGCCGCCGCTTGCCACGGCCACGTAGCGCCCGCCATTTCGCGAAAACAGGGAAACCCGGGTGGCAATGCCCGGAACGGCCACGGACGACACCGTGGTGGGGAAGTCGGGCTTCGATACGTCCAACATCACGAGACCGCGGAAACGATCCGCGGCCGCCAGCAAACCTTGGCCGGCGTCGACCAGGTGCAGGGGCTGGATGACCGTTGGGGGAATCCGCGCCGTGATTCGGGGCCGGGCAATGTTCGTCGTGTCGGCGACGGACATTCCCTCCAGGTTCTGGGCGATGAAGGCCCTGTTGCCGACGAACACGACGGAACGCGCCTTGGGGACGGCCAATCGCGCCGATTCCACGATCCGCGCCGTCCGCCGGGGGGGCGGAGGCGGCGGAAGCGGGCCGGTTGTCTCCCGCACCGGCTCGCGTTTGCCGCATCCCGCACACGCCAGCGCGGCCGCGGCGAGAGCGGTTGCCAGGCGGCACAGCGTCCTGATCCGCCGCATCGCGGTGCAGTTGCGGATGGATGCGTCCCCTGCCATGATCCCCAAGCAAGTAGGCGGGACTGCGGGGGCTGGCAATCGGAAAGGGCCGGGGGCTACCGTTTCAGCGAATTGCTGCCGCAGAGCATCAGGAACTCGTTGCGCGTCTGCGGACTGGTGCGGAAATCGCCCAGCATGCAGCTGGTCACGGTGGCGCAATCCTGTTTCTGCACGCCGCGCATCATCATGCACATGTGGTAGGCCTCCATGACGACGGCCACACCGCGCGGTTCCAGCACTTCCTGGATGCAGTAGGCGATCTCGTTCGTGAGGCGCTCCTGCACCTGGAGGCGGCGCGCGAACATGTCCACGATGCGGGGGATCTTGCTCAGGCCCACGACCTTGCCGTTCGGGATGTAGCCGATGTTCGCGATGCCGTAGAACGGAAGCATGTGGTGTTCGCAAAGGCTGAAGAACGGGATGTTCTTGATGGAGACGATCTCGTCGTACCTCTCCGTGAACACGGCACCGTTGAGGAGTTTGCCGACATCCATCGTGTAGCCGGAGGTCAGGTAACGCATGGCCTTGGCGACCCGGAGGGGGGTGCGCACGAGGCCCTCCCGGTCCGGGTTTTCGCCCACCTGCTCCAACATGGTCTTCACGCTCGCCTGGAGGATTTCCATGTTCTCGGCGACGGGATCGTCATCGGCCACCACGCGTCCACACGGGGCCACGCCCTCCTCGATCTCCTCCTCCACGCAGGGCGCGCTCACATAACCGCACGAAATCCCCTTCCCGACCGGGTGTCCATTGCCATTGGCGCCATTGCCATTGTTGGGCTTTTTCATCGTTTTGCTCTTTCCTGGTACATCAGATGGCGGGCAGGGCGGCTGCGCCGGCCCCGGCCGTGATACCCCCAACGGATGCGTTCGGACCAAAGTAGGTGACGATATTGTTGGTCCTTTCGCCAATGGTGATGCTGTGAAGTTGCCCGGCGGGCACGAGCGGCTCGAGGACTTCCCAGAACTTCAGCGCCAGGTTTTCCGTTGTCGGAATCACCCCGGCCAGGAAATCCACGTCCTTGTTCAGGTTGCGGTGGTCCACCTTTTCGAAGATGTGGCGGTCAAGCGCCTGCTGCAGGTCGTGGAAGTTCGCCACCATGCCGGTCGCCGGATCCACCTGACCCACGATGGCAACCTCGACGTCATAGTTGTGGCCGTGACCGTTTTCCCCCGCGCACGGGCCGTACAGGCGGGTGTTCTCCTCGGGGGAGAACTCCTCACTGTAGAGGCGCAGCGCGGCGCAGAAACTGGTGCGAACTTTGACCAGGAACAAACGAAACCTCCTCGGAATCAGCCGGAGGCGTTGCTCCGGTATGAGGCCAATACAAGACCAATCCGGATTGATTTCGGGGATAATCCGCCCGCGCTTGCCGAAGCCGCTTCAACCTGCCTCCCGGCCGCTTGTTGACCACCCGCAAATAAACTGCCCCGGAACCCGTGCGGGTTCCGGGGCTGCAACCGACTGGCTGGGCGGGGTTCAGCGATGCCCGCCGCCATGATGCCCGCCGCCACCGTAGTAACGATAGCCGCCGGAGCGACCGTAACCGCCATACTTGCTGTAAGAGAACGACACGCCGCCGCCGTAGTAGGCGGGACCGCCGTAGTAAACCGGGCCGCCATAGTAGACGGGCCTGTAGACGGGTCCGCCGTAGTAATAGCCGCCACACGGCACAGGTGCGTAGTCATATCCGCCGTAATACGCACCGCCGCCGTAAACCGGCGCGCCGATGGATACCGACCAACTGGATCCGGCCTGCGCATTGGTGCCAACAAGCGAGAAACCGACTGCCGCGGCAACCACCGCGAACGCCATCAGGATTTTCTTCATGGAAACTACCTCCGGGAGATTCGCTGGACCTTTCAACGGTCCACTTTCTTATCTGGACATTGGCAAGTTGAATACCAAATCGACGGTGTTACCCCGCGCTCGGCTCGTGACGAAAGAATTCCCAATCCGCCTCGAAGAAATTGCGCAAGATTAGCAATTTCAGCCATGTGACGCTATGGCTTGGGTGGTGATCGGCCGACGGCCAAACCGATCACGCGTCAGCAATCGCACCCCTGTGCAGAAGTGCCAGAAACTATTGTGCGCAGGAGCGCATTGCCTGTCCGGATTCTGTACGGGCGCGAGGCCCCCCCCCTACAAACCGCGGTATTCCAGCCGGAGTGTGCTTTCCAATGGAGTCACCGGGCCGAAGGAACGCGTTCCCAGATCGCACTCGAGTTGCGTTCCCGAGCCGATCGTGGTCCTGATCGGATTGGTCTCCGAACCTTGCGCCAGATGCACGATCACGGTTCCCTCCAGAGAAGCGACGCGAACGCGGCGGCCCGCGGTGACTTCCAGCCGCGCCACGACTCGTCCGGTGTTGCCCGGATCCGCATTGACCGCCACCAACTGGGCGGCTTCGACGGAATCCGTGTTCCCCATCGGGAACTCAATCCACGCCACCCCCTTCAGAAGGGTGGTGGACTCCGCGACCGGCTTCACCGCCCTCGGCAACTGCACCTCGCTGCCGCCCGCAACCAGCACCCGGCGTCCTCCGGACAACTGCAGTGCGCACTTGCCTGCGCCGGCCGCGACCACGTCGCCCGGGTGGAGTGACGCACCCCGCAGGAGCGGCGACGGTCGGTTTTCGCGCCGCAGGACCACGTCACCCGAGACCCGCTCGACTGTTCCGAGAATGTTGGTTTCCGCCGGGACTTGTCGCGAACTGGCCGCACGCGGGGATGGCGTGGAGTCCGGCGGGGGAGTCTGGCGCGCCGCGGCCGCCTGGAAAAGCAGTGGCACGCGCGGCGGGGCGAAGGGGTCCACCGGTTCCCTGGGAACAAACGTGGAGAAATTGGGCGGCGTGTTATCCACGGGGGTCGGGGCGGGGGTGGGCGTGGCGTCGCGCTGGATCTTCGTCAACTCGGCCTTGGGATAGGTGAAGGTGCCGAACTTGGTTTCAATGCGGACATCATCTGGCGTCTCGCCCAGGATGTGGCCTTCCACGACGGTTCCGTCGTTGTGGAACAACCTGGCAGCGCGAATGGGATCCGCGCCGAGGATTATCAGGCACGCGGCGCAGAGTCCGGGGCGCAGGACCCCTTTGATTTGTGAAAAAACACGATGGCTCACGATTGCGTTTCTTCCCGTCATGGTAATTCCTTCCCATAACCCCAAACGAAAGGCTTGCCAATCAAGTTCGGGTTCCGTTTCTTGGGCAACATACAGGTTCGGGTTGCACCTGCATCCCATAACCAAAGCAGTCTGTGGGGCATGGCGCGAAAGTGAATTACTTTTTCTCAGACGAAGAAATAGCCTTTAATGCGTCGCTAGACGCCGTCCAACTGTTGCTCCAGATGGGCTTCCATGACAGTGCCATCTACCGCGAGGGGAGCAACATCCGCCTGTTCTGCCCCCTGCACAAGGACCAGATCCGCCGCTCCCTCATCATCTACACCGACATGAACACGTATAAGTGCCAGTACATGAACTGTGTGGGGCACAAGGGCGGCAACCTTCTCGAACTTTACGCGGCCTACACGGGTTGCGAGATTTCCGAGTCCAGGGGAAGGATCGAAAGCCACGGCGCCGGCGATTCGGACCTCGTGGAGCGCGCCGACAAGATGATCCAGCAGGGGGACCTGGTCGACGCACTCCCGCTTCTCCAGAAAGCCGTCCAGCTGGATCCCTCGAATGTCATTTCCCGCTGCCGCCTTGCCGCGCTTTTCCTCGAACTGGGCGACCGCGACACCGGCTACAGGGAATACCTCACCGCGGCCGAGCATTTCGGCGTGCGCGGCGAACTCGACAAGACGCTCCACATCTACAACATCCTGCTCATCATCAGCCCCGATGACGTGAAGGTGCGCAAGCAGCTCAGCTACCTTTTCTCGCGCCTCAAGCGCGAGGACGAGGCCGTGGCGCAACTGAAGTGGGTCGTGGACCGCCACGTGAAGAAGGGCGAGCTCAACGATGCGGGGCTGATCTGCCGCAAGATGATCGAGCTGTGCCCCGAGTACCCCGACAGCCACCGCATCCTGGGCGAGATCCTCCTCAAGCAGGGAAACCAGTTTGACGCCGTGGAGGAACTGCGCACGGCCACGGCACACTTCGTGCGCGAGAACAACCTGAAGAAGGCCAAGGAAACCATCGAACTCGGCCTGCGCTACACGCCCGGAAACCCGGCGATGAAGGAAATGCGCGCGAAGATCGACAAGGCGCTGGAGCTCAAGCAGGCGGCCGTGGAGCACAAGGGCGAGCGCGAGCAGGCTTTTGAGGACTGGCTGGCCGAGCTGAAATCCAGCATCGGCCTCACCGGGACACCCGCCGCGGCGCCCGCGCCCGAAACGGTGGCTGCCGCCACGGCACCGCCGGACCAGCAGGTCACGCAGAAGATGCCGGCGGTCCAGATGCCACGCCCCGAAATGCCGAAGTCCCGCCCGCCGGCGCCGGAAAAGGAACCCGCCGCGCCCGCCTCGACCCAGCGCCCCCCGTCGCACTCCTATGCGAGGAAGCTTTACGGGACGCAGGGAATGCCGCGGATCTCGCCCGATGACCCGCGCATCCAGCTTTTCCGGATGAACCTGCAGGACCGGACGGACGACCAGATCGATTCCCTGTATCATCACCTGGTCACGATGTTCAACGACGCGCAGGAGGGGGCCGAAAAGGGGGTCCTTTCCGAGTTCGAGGCCAAGGTGGTCCGCGAATTTTACGCCGCCTTCTGTCTCGCGATGGACTCCCTGCGCACCCCCACCCGGGCCTAGTCCCGGAAGAGGGGCGGCGGCAAGCCCGGCCGCTACCTCTTTTTCCGCCCGTGCTTGCCCAGGAACTCCGGCGCGTCCTCGGACTTCTTGCGGAATCTCATCCTTACCGGCACCCCGGCGAAACCGTATTCCTCGCGCAGTTGGTTGAGCAGGTAGCGCTCGTACGAGAAGTGGAGCAGTTTCGGGTCGTTGACGAAGAACGTGAATGTCGGCGGGCGGGTTCCGGTCTGCGTGACGTACTTGATCTTCAGCTGCCTTCCGCTGTGCACCGGCGGTGAGAGGCGGCCGGTCGCGCGCTTGAGGAAGTCGTTGATCTCGCTCGTGTCAATCTCGCGCGTGTACTCCTTCTCGATCGCCAGGATCAGGTCGAACAGCTTCTCCACGCGCTGGCCCGTTTTCGCGGAGATCTGGATGATGGGGGCGTGCTTGAGAAAACCGAGCTCCTCGCGGAGCATCCTGGCAAATTCCCCGGCGGTCTTCTCGTCCTTCTCCACGGCGTCCCACTTGTTCACGGCCAGCACGATACCGCATCCGGCGTCCACGGCGTAGCCGGCCACGTGGGCGTCCTGGTCGGTCAGCCCCTCGCTTCCGTCGATCAGCACGATGGCGATGTCGCACCGCTCGATGCTCATGATGGCGCTGACGACGCTCAGTTTCTCGGCCCCGCGGGCGACTTTTCCCCGGCGGCGGATCCCGGCGGTGTCGATCAGCGTGAAGACCTTTCCCTCGCGGGAGAACGTCGTGTCGATGGAGTCGCGCGTCGTGCCGGGCACGGCGCTGGCGATGGTCCGCTCGAACCCGAGGATCTTGTTCACCAGCGTGCTCTTGCCCACGTTGGGGCGGCCGACCACGGCGATGCGGATCCCCTCCTCCGGGGCGGCCGACTCGCGGTCGTGTTCGGGGAGGGCCCCGATCAGCGCGTCCAGCAGCTCGTCCGTGCCGCTGCCGTGCTGGGCGCTGATGCCGTAGACAACGTCCGTGCCGAACCGGGCGAAATCGGACGCGGCGGCGTCGCGCCGCTCGCGGTTGTCGCATTTGTTCACCGTGAGGAACACCGGCTTGCGGGTGCGGCGGAGGATGTTCATCACCTCGTCGTCCGTGGGGTTGAGCGGATCGTCCAGTTCCGTGAGGAAGATGATCGCGTCGGATTCCTCCACGGCCAGCAGCGTCTGCTCGCGCATCTGGCGCAGCAGCGGCTGGGTGTCGTCCAGCTCGTAACCGCCCGTGTCCACCACGAGGAAGTAGCGTCCCTCCCATTCGGCCGCCAGGTAGTTGCGGTCGCGGGTCAGGCCGGGGGTGTCCAGCACCACCGCCTTGCGGTGGCCCGTCAGGCGGTTGAAGAGCGTGCTCTTGCCCACGTTGGGCCGGCCCACGATGGCGACGACGGGGAGGTGGCGGTTCAGGATTTCTCGGGTCAACGGGTTATGCCTTTGCGAACGTCAGTTTGTGGTTGGTTCCGGCGTCCACCTTCACCCGGTCGCCTTCGCGGAATTCGCCCTCGAGGATACGGAGCGAAAGGGGGTCGAGGATCTCGGACTGGATCGCGCGCTTGAGCGGGCGGGCGCCGTACGCCGGGTCGAAGCCTTCTTCGGCGATGTGGTGCCGCGCGGCCGGCGTGAGTTCCAGGGTGATCTTGCGCTCGGCAAGGCGGGCCAGCACGCGGCGCATCTGGATGTCGATGATCCGCTCCACGTGCCCGCGCGCCAGCGGGTGGAAGACGATCACCTCGTCCACGCGGTTCAGGAACTCGGGACGGAAGTGGTTGCGAAGCTCATCGCGCACGGCGCGCTGCATCCGTTCCTCCTCGCCGCCGGCGAGGGCTTCGATGGCCGACGAGGCGATGTTCGACGTCATGATCAGGACCGTGTTGCGGAAGTTCACGACCCGTCCCTGCCCGTCGGTGAGGCGGCCGTCCTCGAGGATCTGGAGCAGCACGTTGAAGACGTCCGGGTGCGCCTTCTCGATCTCGTCGAACAGGACCACGCTGTATGGCTTGCGGCGCACGGCCTCGGTGAGCTGCCCCCCCTGGTCGTATCCCACGTAGCCCGGGGGCGCGCCGATCATGCGGCTCACGGCGTGCTTCTCCATGTACTCGCTCATGTCGATGCGGACCATGTTGTTTTCGTCGTCGAAGAGGAAATCGGCCAGCGCCCGGGCGAGTTCGGTTTTGCCGACCCCGGTCGGGCCCAGGAAGATGAACGACCCGATGGGCCGGTTGGGGTCCGAGAGGCCGGCCCGGGCGCGGCGCACGGCGTTGCTGACGGCGGCGATGGCGTCCTCCTGGCCGACCACGCGCTCCGTGAGGCGCTCATCCATCTTCACCAGTTTCTGGACCTCGCCCTCCATCAGTTTCGACAGCGGGATGTGGGTCCATCGCGCGACGATCTCGGCGATTTCCTCCTCCGTCACCTCGCGGCGCCCCAGCCCGGTTCCCGCGTCGCTGGCCGTCTGCTTTTCCGCCAGTTCCTTTTGAAGCGCGGGAAGTTTCCCGTGCTGCAGTTCCGCCACGCGGTTCCAGTCGGCCTGCTGGCGCGCCTGCTCGATCTCGTGCTGCGTCGTCTCGATCTGGCGCTTGATCTCCGCCAGGCGGTCGCCGACGCCCTTTTCGGCCTGCCACTGCATCTCCAGGGCCCGCTCCCTCTCCTGCAGTCCGGCCAGTTCCTTTTCCAGGCGCCCCAGCCGCTCGCGGCTGGCCGGGTCGGCCTCCTTCCGCAGCGCCGCCGCCTCCACCTGCAGCTGGATCACGCGCCGGGTGGCCTCGTCCAGTTCCTCGGGGCGCGACGTGATCTCCATGTGCAGGCGCGACGCGGCCTCGTCCACGAGGTCGATCGCCTTGTCCGGCAGGAACCGGTCGCTGATGTAGCGGTGGCTGAGGGTTGCGGCGGCGACGAGCGCGGCGTCGCGGATGCGGACCTTGTGGTGCTGCTCGTAGCGGTCGCGCAGGCCGCGCAGGATGGAAATCGTGTCCTCGACGGTCGGTTCCTCGATCAGGATCGGCTGGAAGCGGCGCTCGAGGGCGGCGTCTTTCTCGATGTACTTGCGGTATTCGTCCAGCGTGGTGGCGCCGATGGTGTGAAGCTCGCCCCGCGCCAGCATCGGTTTCAGCATGTTCGCGGCATCCACGGCACCCTCGGCCGCGCCGGCCCCCACCACGGTGTGCAGTTCGTCGATGAAAAGCACGATGCGCCCCTGCGAGTCGGTCACTTCCTTCAGGACGGCCTTGAGGCGGTCCTCGAATTCGCCGCGGAACTTGGCGCCCGCAATGAGCGAACCCATGTCGAGGGCGACGATCCGCTTGTTCTTCAATCCCTCCGGGACATCACCCCGCGTGATGCGCTGGGCCAGTCCCTCCACGATGGCTGTCTTGCCCACGCCGGGATCCCCGATGAGCACGGGGTTGTTCTTCGTCTTGCGCGAAAGCACCTGCATGATGCGCCGGATTTCCTCGTCGCGCCCGATCACGGGGTCCAGCTTTCCCGCCTGGGCGGCCTCGGTCAGGTCGCGCGCGAAACGCTTGAGCGCCTGGTACTTGTCCTCGGGATTCTGGTCGGTGACGCGCTGGCCGCCGCGCACCTCGGCGAGGGCCTTGAGGATGGTCTCCTCGTCGGCGCCGAGCGCGTTCAGGATTTGCGCGGCCCCGCCGTCGCGCTGCTTCGCCAGCCCGATCAGCAGGTGTTCCGTGGAGGTGTAGTCATCATGCAGGCGGTCCGCCTCCTTTTCCGCCGCGTCGATGGCATTGTGCAGGGCGCGCGAAATGGCGGGCATCTGCCGGGACCCGCCCACGCGGGGCAGTCGTGCAATCGCGTCCCGGCCCTTCGCGGCAACGGTATGGGCGTTCGCCCCCACAGCCGCCAGAAGCGGCGGCACAACCCCTTCCTCCTGCGTGGCCAGTGCGGCCAGCAGGTGTTCCGGGTAAATCTCCGTCTGGCCGTTTTCCGCCGCCAGGGCTTGGGCCGCCTGCAGGGCTTCGGTGGCCTTGATGGTGAACTTGTCCGGACGCATCCTACTTGGTGCCTTTCGTTTCGAGTGGTTGGAATTCCGTCAAGGGGACCATACATCCGACGATGGGGAATTACTGGATGAAGTCTGGTCGGGGAGGCGGGGCGGGATCAGGGAGGGTTATGCGTCAGCGCGTGCCGGTGCGTTTGAGGATTGCGCCGACCTCGTCATCCCCGGCCGGGGCGGATGTCGGCGGCGGGGCCGAGTACATGGAGCGCACCCGTCGGTTCGAGTTTCCGCTTTCCGTGCCCGCGGTCGGGGTGCGCGTCTTGGCGCCCCGCTGCGGCACTTTCATGCGAACCGCCGGTTCCGACGCGGCGGGTTCGTCCGCTGCTGGGGCCGCATCCGGCGGCGGGGACGGAAGCGGATTCTCGGCGGCGACGGTCTCCGTCCGCGGCTGGTCGGTCACTTTGCCCGCGGCAACCGTTCGCACCGGTGGGCGGCCCTCCGGATACGGCGACTTAGGCACCTGGTAAGCCCTGGTCTCGCCTTCGGCCGCTGCGGGCGGATCCGGCACGGAAGTCCGGGAACCGCCCGACACGAGACTTCGGGGTTCGGAATCCTCGCCCGTTTTCGGCCTGGCTTCAGAAAGGGCGGGGCGCG
>JADHEF010001717.1_pt1 | contig 12196 bp, 8 predicted proteins | sample 8952391 | NCBI WGS metagenome assembly JADHEF01 (sample SAMN16124439, study PRJNA663245) | bioreactor sludge metagenome | isolation source: sludge (nitrite) | place: India:Bengaluru | collected 2019-02-28
CCAGCACCACGATGCTGCGGCCCTCCGGGGTCTCATCCGCCAGCGACGCCAACTGCGCCGCATCGGCCATCTGCTGCGCCGTTACGCCTCCTGCCGGGATGAACTCGGTCGCCTGGCGGTCGCCGAGCGTGATAGTGCCGGTCTTGTCGAGCAGCAGGACATCCACGTCGCCCGCGGCCTCGGCGGCCCGGCCGCTCATGGCGAGCACGTTCTTCTGCACCAGGCGGTCGATCCCGGCGATGCCGATGGCGCTCAGCAGCCCGCCGATCGTCGTCGGTATCAGACACACCAGCAGCGCCACCAGGACTGTGACCGAGAAGTGGACCTCCGAGTAGATGCCGAAGAGCTTCAGGGTCATCACCACCACCAGGAAGATGATCGTCAGGGCCGAGAGCAGAATGGTCAGCGCGATCTCGTTGGGCGTCTTCTGCCGCTTGGCACCTTCCACCAGCCGGATCATGTGGTCGAGAAAGCTCTCGCCCGGGTTGGCCGTGACTCGGATGAGGAGGCTGTCCGAAAGAATTTTGGTCCCGCCGGTGACCGAGTTGCGGTCCCCGCCCGCCTCGCGGATCACGGGGGCAGACTCGCCGGTGATGGCCGACTCGTCGACCGACGCGGCCCCCTCGATAATCTCGCCGTCGGCGGGAATGATCTCACCTGCGGAAACCGCGACGACATCGCCCTTCCGGAGCCGGTCGGCCGGAATTTCCTCCAGCCCGGAAGCGCCGGACACCCGGCGGTGCGCCATCGTGCGCGTGCGGGTCTTGCGCAGCGCCATGGCCTGCGCCTTGCCGCGCCCCTCGGCCACGGCCTCGGCGAAGTTGGCGAAAAGCACCGTGAACCAGAGCCACAGCGCGATCTGGAGGGTGAACCCGAACGGCTCGTTTTCGGCACGGAAGATCAGCGCAACGGTCGTGAGCGCTGCGCCGACCTCGGTCACGAACATCACCGGGTTCTTGAGCATGTACTTCGGGTTGAGCTTCTTGAACGCATCCACGAGCGCCCGGCTCAGCAGGTCCCGGTCAAATGTATGAATTCGCGCACTCATGGTGTTCCTCCTAGAACGTGACGCCGGAGCCGGTCATCAGGAAATGCTCCACGATGGGCCCCAGCGAGAGGGCCGGGAAGAAGGTCAGTGCACCGACGATCACAATCGTGCCCACCAGCAGGCTGCTGAACAGGGGTCCGGACACCGGGAAGCTGCCGCCGGTTGCGGGAGCGCGCTTCTTGCGGCCCAGGTTTCCGGCCAGGGCCAGCACCGGGAGGATCATGACGAAGCGGCCGACCAGCATCGCGGCACCGATAGTGGTGTCGTACCAGTAGGTGCTCGCGGTCAGGCCGGCAAAGGCGCTGCCGTTGTTGCCGGTTCCCGACGAATAGGCGTAAAGCATTTCGCTGAACCCGTGGGGGCCGCCGTTATTCAAGCCTTCAAGACCCCACTTGCTCACCGCGGCCCAGGCGGTGAACCCCAGGATGCTGAACGCGGCGGCCATGACGAACAGCACGCTCACCTTCACGTCGTAGGCCTCGATCTTCTTTCCCAGGTACTCGGGGGTCTTGCCAACCATCAGCCCCGCGAGGAACACGGCCAGCACGACGAAAACCAGCATGCCGTAGAGACCGGCCCCCACCCCGCCGAAGATCACTTCGCCGAGCTGGATGTTGAGCAGCGGCACCAGACCGCCGAGAGGCGTGAACGAGTCATGCATGGAGTTGACCGCGCCGCAGGAGGCGTCGGTGGTCACGGTGGCAAAAAGGGCCGAGTTGAAGATGCCGAAGCGCACCTCCTTGCCCTCCATGTTGCCGGTCGCCTCCACCCCGAGCCCGTGCAGGCGCGGGTTGCCTGCAGATTCCGAGGACCAGGCGACCAACACCCCTGCCAGAAAGATAACGGCCATCGCCCCCCATACGGCCCAGCCGTGGCGCTGATTCCTGACCATGCGCCCGAGGTAGTACGTCAGCCCGCTGGGGATCAGGAAGATCGACAGCATCTGGACGAAGTTGGAGAGCGGGGTCGGGTTCTCGTAGGGGTGCGCGGCGTTGGCGTTCATGAATCCGCCGCCGTTGGTGCCGAGCATCTTGATCGCGACCTGAGAGGCCACCGGCCCCTGCGCGATCGTCCGGGTCTCGATCCGCTGCGCCTCGCTCACCGCATTGCCCTGGGCGTCTTTCACGGGACTGCCGGATTCGTCCTTCTTGGGCACGTCGGCCGTGTAGGGCTCCACGATTTTGGCCGTCTCGTACGGCTTGAAATTCTGAATCATGCCCTGGGACACCAGGAACACCGCGTACACGATACAGATCGGCAGCAGGAGGTACAGGTGCAGTCGGACGATATCGGTCCAGAAGTTGCCGATGGTCCGGGTGGTGTTCCGGGCGATGCCGCGCACCAGGGCGGCGGCGACCGCGATACCGGCCGCCGCCGAGGTGAAGTTGTGGAACGCAAGACCGACCATCTGCGAAAAATACGACGCCGTTGATTCACCGCCGTAGCTCTGCCAGTTCGTGTTGGTCGTGAAGCTCACCGCCGTGTTGAAGGCGAGGTGGTCGCTGAACGGGCCGAAACCCTGCGGATTCAGCGGCAGCAGGTACTGCAGCCGCAGGGTCGCGTAGGTGAAGAGCGCGCCCACGAGGCTGAACCCGAGCAACGACAGCGCATACTGCTGCCAGGTTTGCTCCCGGTTCGGGTCCACCCGGAGCAGGAGGTAGAATAGCCTCTCGACCGGGCGCAGGGCCGGGTCCAGGAATGTCGTGCCCTGCGCATCCAGGACCTGGGACAGATAAGCCCCCATCGGCCGGGTCAGCGCGAGCAGGGCCCCGACGAAGAGCCCCAGTTGGATCCACCCGAAGGTGTCGTGAACGAACGACATGGTCAGAACCTTTCCGGTCTGAGGACCGAGAAGAGCAAGTAGGCGATCAATCCCACCCCGATCAGGCCGACGATAATGTCCATGGCTCAGATCCTGTCCAGCGCTGCGACGTAGAGCGCGCAGAGCGCGAAAAATCCGAACAGCCCCAGAACGTATGCGATGTCCGCCATGCGGCCTCCTTCCGGAGCCTGCCTACATCCGGGCTCCATCTGCCCGTGGGAACAGGCATGGACCGTGCCATCCCCCGTTGCGGGTGGTTCCAGCGGCAACAACTCCGGGCCGGCACGCCCGGCCCTCTACTATTCACAGGACGGCGGCCTGCGACGGGTGGCGTCCCGGGAAGGGGAAGCTTGAGCCCCTGGAGTCGGGCCGGGCGGGCGGGAATGCTTGCAGATTGCAAGGGCAGAAAGTCCGCCGGATTGAGACCTGCAATGCAGGGACTCCGCCCCCACTCCCCCTGCCTATCGCAGCCGACGCCGGTCGGGCCGGTCGGCTGCATAACTCCTCGTAACCACAGGACTTGCCGCGGCGCTACTCCCGCTGCACTTCCGTTGGGCGGCTGACGGCCGTTTCGCGAAAAGTGGCATAGCCTGTGCTCATATATGCGCATGGAGGAACGACCATGTTCAGCATCCGACAGAAGCTGCTTTTGGGATACGGAGGGCTGCTGGCAATCGTCGCCGTGATCGGCGTGATGACCATCGTGCAGATCCGCGAACTGGGGGACGCAATCGACATCATCCTGCGCGAGAACTACCGCAGCGTCGTGGCCTGCCAGGAGATGAAGGAGTCGCTCGAACGCATCGACCGCGGGATTGTCTTCACATTTTTGGGGGCGGATGCAAATGGCCGGCGCCAGATTGAGGCCGGCATGAAAAAGTTCTCGCAGGCCTTGACGGTGGAGATGGGCAACATCACCCTGCCGGGTGAAGGGGAGAAGTCTCATCGCCTCGGGGAGGTTTTCCACGAGTATTCCGAGTTCGTCCCTAAAGTCACCGATCCGTCCAGACCCCTCGCGGAGCGGCGCGCGGACTACTTTTCCATGCTCCTGCCCCTGTTCGAGCAAATCAAAGGGCTCGCGCAGGAGATCCTGGAAATGAACCAGACCAACATGAGCGAGGCCAACGATGCCGCCCGCTCCCAGGCCGACTCCGCTCAACGACGCATGACGATTGCCATTCTTTCCTGTGCCGTCGTGGCCGTCCTGTTCAGCCTCCGTGCCCAGCGTTGGATTCTGGACCCCATTCGTCGGTTGATCGAATCCGCCAACGAGGTCCGCCGCGGCAACCTCGAATTGGTGCTGAACGCCAACACGCGGGATGAGATCGGTCAGCTCTCGGAAGCGTTCAACGCCATGGCCGAGGGGCTGCGGCACATCCGGCGCAGCGCTCGCCTCGACCTTATGCGCACCCGCCAGGCCGTCGGTGAGGTGTTTAAGGCGTTACCCGCGGCCATTGCCGTGCTGGACCTTGACGGCCGGGTGGAATTCGCCACCGAACCCGCAGAGACGTTCTTCGGCCTCAAACCGGCGGTGCGGCTCAAAGATCTCGGTTACGAATGGCTGACCGCCATGGCGCGGCAGGCCCAGGATGGGGGCCACGTCGTGGAAAACACCGCAGGCGATGCGTGCATCCAGATCTTCCGGGAAGGCTGCGAATATTTTTTCAGCCCCGTCGTCGTGCCCATCATGGCGGAGTCCGGCCGAGGGGAGATCTCGGGCACGGCGGTCATCCTCAAGGATGTGACCTCGCTGCGCGAACAACAGGAGCTCAAACGCAGTGCCGTCACCACGGTGTCCCACCAATTGCGGAACCCCCTGACCTCGATCCGCATGTCGGTCCACCTGCTCCTCGAAGGGTCTCTGGGGCCTCTCAACAGCCGGCAGGCCGAGCTTCTCATCGCTGCGCGCGAGGAATGCGAGCGGCTGACCGCCATCGTCGAGGAACTCCTGGACCTCAACCGGATGGAGTCCGGCAAATCCCTGCTGGACATCGAACCCGTTTCCCCGGACGCGGTGGTCCGGGAGGCCGTCGAAACCTTTCTGGCGGATGCCAAGGACAAGGGCGTCACCTTGACCATGACCATACCTGACGGCCTGCCGAATGTCCTTGGGGACAGCAAGCGACTGCAGCACGTACTATCGAATTTGCTGTCCAATGCGCTGCGGTTCACGAACCCCGGCGGGTCGGTGTCGGTCGGTGCCGAAGCCGAACCGGGATGGGTGAAAGTCGCGGTGACCGACAGCGGGATAGGCATCGAGGCCGAGCACCTCGGCCGGCTCTTTGAGCCGTTCTACCGGGTGCCGGGGCAGGACCGGCCGACAGGGGTCGGCCTGGGGCTTGCCATCGTCAAGGAGATCGTCAAAGCCCACGGCGGAAGTGTGGGCGTGAGCTCTGAACCCGGCAAGGGCTCGACGTTTTGGTTCACGCTGCCTCAGGATGCAGGGGCTGAACCCCCTGGCGCAAATGTCGGCTCACGGAGATAGCATCATGGAAAACCGCGCCGAAAGTTTTCTGAGGCTGGTCCGCCGGTCACAGCGTGGGAGGCTCAAGATCTACCTGGGCTACTGCGCCGGGGTGGGAAAAACCTACCAGATGCTGCTGGAAGGTCAGCGGTTCAAGGAAGACGGCATCGATGTCGTGGTCGGCCTAGTGGAGACCCACGGCCGGGAGGAGACGGAATGCCTGCTGCAGGGGTTAGACGTGATCCCGCGGCGGCGGCTCGTGCACCGCGGCATCGAGATCCACGAGATGGATTTGGACGCGATCATCGCGCGGCGCCCCGGCGTCGTACTGGTGGATGAACTGGCGCATACGAACGTGCCCGGAAGCCGCAACGCCAAGCGGTATCAGGATGTCGAGGAGATCCTGGCGGCGGGCATTCATGTCATTTCGACCTTGAACCTTCAGCACCTGGAGAGTTTGTACAACACCGTCGAACAGGTCACCGGCGTCAAGGTCCGCGAACGACTGCCGGACCGGGTGGTGGCGGACGCCGACCAGATCGTTAATGTGGACATCACTACGGAAGATCTCCGGCGCCGACTGGAAGAAGGAAAGGTCTACACCACCGAGCGCATCGAAACGGCGCTCGCCCATTTTTTCAGACCGTCCAATCTCGAGCAGCTGCGGGAGCTGACTCTGCGCGAACTGGCCTCCCAGATCGACTCCCGGCGCCGCGCCCCCCTCGCCGATGAGGTCCCGTCCAGCCCCGATCAAGTGATGGTTTGTCTCAGCTCCCGCAGCCCGAACAGCGAAGCGCTGCTGCGGTATGCATCACGCCTGGCCGGCCGGCTGAACCGCAACTGGTACGCGGTGTATGTGCAGACATCGTCCGAAAGCCCGACGAAGATCGACCCCGGGACCCAGCGTGTGTTGTCCGACGCCTTGACCCTGGCCCAGCAGTTGGGGGCGACCGTGTTCACCTACAAGGGGGATGATATCGTCAAAACGATCCTCCAGTTCGCCAAGGAATACCGGGTGGGTCATGTTGTGGTCGGACGCAGCGGAAGTCAGCTGCCGCTGTGGAAACGGCTGGCAGGCAGATCGACCCTCGTCCAACGGCTCGTGGAGGAAGCCAGGGGGAGCACCGTCGTGGTGCTGGACACCCGCGAGGTCGGCGCCGGTCCGGCGCCCCGGTCGGAAAAAACCGCCATGGAAGCCGACCCGGTGATCAGGCCCCTGGCGGCAGCTCGGCCGGCCGCATCTCCCCTGGCAGAAATCGCCGTTTCCATCTGGGATGAGCCCATGGAGAAAGAGGCCGCCATGCGCCACCTGCTCTCGGCCTGCTGCCGACATAACGAAAAGGTTCCGGAGGAGGAAGCCTGGCAGGCCCTGGTTCAACGGGAGCGGCAGGGATCGACCTTCCTGGGCGAAGATGTGGCGTTGCCGCATGCGCGCCTGGCGGGGATCGAGCGCGCGGTGGTCGGTTTGGGCGTTGCCAGACAGGGGGTGAGCGAGCCCGCGACCGGCAAATCCATCCGGATCGTATTCCTGCTGCTCTCGCCCATCTCCCCGCCGGAAGTTCATGTCCGGTCTCTGAGCCTCATCAGCCGGCTGACGCAGCACGCCAGCTTACGCCAAGAATTGCTGAAGGCTCGCAATGCCGAGGAAGCCGGTCATGTGCTCAAAGAACACGCGGCCGCTCTTGAGCCCCACACGCTTGCTCCGAATTGAGGAAAAACCGAATGTTAACATCCAAGCGAATTTTGATCGTGGATGACGATCAGGGCATTTGCCTGACGCTGTCCATTGCACTGGGTGAATTGGGCTATGAGATCGAAACAGCGCCAACCGGCGAGGCTGCCATGGCCGCCATCGAAAACAGTCACTTCGGCATCGTGCTGCTGGACCTCTGGATGCCGGGCATCGGCGGCATGGAAGCGCTTCGCCGGATGAGAGACATCGCCCCGGAAATGCACGTCATCATCATGACGGCTCACGGCGGCATCGATTCGGCGGTGGAGGCCATGAAACTGGGCGCCGTCGATTTCATCCAAAAACCGTTTACCCCTCCGGAAATCCGCGAGCTGGTCGGTGCCGTCGTTCAACGTGAAACCCTCGACGACTCCATGGCAAAGGACTACGGCTCCTGTATCGAGCTGGCAAAGAAATGCATAACCAACCACCGTTTCGAGGCCGCCGGCACGCACCTGAGAAAAGCGGTGGCCATCGATCCATCCCGGCCCGAGGCGTTCAATCTGCTGGGGGCCATCCAGGAGATCCAAGGCGCCCATCCGTCGGAAGCCCTGAGAAACTATCATGCCGCGCTGTCGCTGGATTCTTCCTACGCTCCGGCCCGTAAGAACATTGAGCGCGTCGCCGGCGAAAACAAATACCGGCGCGGCAAAATCGACATCGAAGGCGGCTGAAAACGACTGCCCGGATGCGGAGACGATTGGAAGGACTGACACCGTGCCCCTCAACCCACCGACGGCCGTCGCGGTCGACCGTGCAAGGTCCCGGCAGGCCTTGGCGGATTCGCGGAGTCGACCGGGCAGCGAGCGCCACCCTGGCTCCCCCGCCATCGCTGCTCCGCGGGACAGGACCATCACGCTGGCGCTCGCAGCGCTGGGGGTGGTCTACGGCGACATCGGAACCAGCCCTCTTTACGCCGTCCGCGAGTGCTTCAACGGCCCGCACGCCATCGAGCTGAACGACACCAGCATCCTGGGCGTGGCCTCCCTGATCCTGTGGTCGCTGACCGTGGTGGTGAGCGTCAAATACGTGGGGTGGTAGGTCATGTAGTAGCCGCCGGTCAGGTCAAAGGCCGCCGCGGGGGAGACCATCGCAGCACAGGTGGCGGCGTCGGTCAGGGTTCATCCTGAAGGCGGACAACCGCGGGGAGGGCGGGATCTTCGCGCTGCTGGGGCTGATTCTCGGGCAGGCGAACCATCTGCGGCCGAGGCTGCGGTCGGCCGTCATCTTAGGCGGGATCTTCGGCGCTGCTCTGCTCTACGGCGACGGTGTCATCACCCCCTCCATCTCGGTGCTCTCGGCCATGGAGGGGCTCGAAGTCGCGACCAAGGGGGCCAAGCCGATCGTCGTCCCGCTGACGTGCGTGGTTCTCGTGACGCTTTTTATGCTGCAGAAGCGGGGCACGAGTGGGATCGGCCGGGTGTTCGGCCCGGTCATGGTCCTGTGGTTTGTGACGATCGCAGCGCTCGGGGGCCGGGAGATCTTGCAGACCCCCCGCATTCTCGCGGCCTTCAACCCGGTGTACGCCTGGGAATTTTTCAGGGTCAACGGGCTGCACGGGTTCGTGGTCCTCGGGGCGGTCGTGCTCTGCATCACCGGCGGCGAGGCGCTCTACGCCGACCTCGGGCACTTCGGCCGCAAGGCCATCCGCGTCACCTGGCTGGGACTGGCGTGCCCGGCGCTGCTGCTGAACTACTTCGGCCAGTGCGCGCTGTTGCTGGAACACCCGGATGCCGGGGCAAACCCGTTCTACGCGCTGGTCCCGCCCGTTGCGCTCTACCCGATGGTGGCGCTTGCGACCGTCGCCACCGTCATCGCCTCCCAGGCGCTCATCTCCGGGGCCTTCTCGCTGACCCAGCAGGCCATTCACCTGGGCTTCAGCCCGCGCGTTCACATCGTGCACACTTCGGCAGAGGTCAAGGGGCAGATCTACATCCCCGGTGTCAACTACGCGCTCATGTTCGCCTGCCTATGGCTGGTGCTGGCGTTCCAGGAGTCCAGCGGCCTCGCCGGCGCCTACGGCCTGGCCGTCACCGCCACCATGGGCCTCACATCGGCCCTCTACCTGGTCGCTGCCGTTTACGTCTGGCGTTGGCCTCTGTGGAAGGCGCTACCGCCGGTGGCCGTGTTCCTGATTTTCGACCTCTCGTATTTCGGCGCGAACCTCTTCAAGCTGTTCGACGGCGGGTGGATCACCCTGGCCATCGCCATGGCGGTCACGGTCGTCTTCACGTCCTGGCGCAAAGGCCGCGAAGAGTTGAAACAGGTGCTGGCCGCAGGGATGCCGACGCTGGACGACTTTCTGGCCGACCTCCAGAAACACCCACAGACGCGCGTCCCCGGGACGGCGGTCTTCATGACCATCTCCTCCGACGGGACGCCGTCGACCTTGCTGCACCACCTCAAGCACACCCAGGTGCTGCACGAGCACGTGGTCCTGCTGACGATCCGTGCGGCCGATACCCCGGCGGTTGCCGATTCCGACCGCCTGCGCATCGAGCATTTGTCCGGGGGCTTCTATCGGCTGGTGGCTTGGTGTGGCTACATGGAGACGCCCAACGTTCCCAAGATCATGCGGCAGGCGGCTCAGTTCGGCCTGCCGCTCGAACCGACTAAAACGACCTTTTTCCTCGGCCGCGAGAGCCTGATGATCAACGGGCGCTCCGGCATGCGCTACTGGCGCAAAGCCATGTTCTGGGTGATGCTGCGCAACGCCGCCAACCCGGCGAGCTATTTCTGCATCCCGGCCAACCGCATCGTCGAGCTCGGGACGCAGGTCCGCTTCTGAGTGCAATTCCCGCTGTGCCCGACCCTTCGCCGGGCCGTGCGATGGATTCAAACCGGATGCGAGGTGAGACGATGGAACGCGAAGCCCCTGTCTGGAAGACGAGCCCATTCTGGCTGGTGACGGCCATCCTGGTCCTGGTTGCGGCGCTGCTGGTCGTGGGGGTCCGCTATCGGGACGCCACGGTCGGGATGGAGATCGTCCCCACCGTCATGGCCCGGAAGCTGGCGCTCTTGTCGACCATCCGTATCAACATGATCAAGTCGGTGGAGTCGGAGAAGAGCGCCGTTCTGGCGGACACCGACTCGGCGTCTATCGCGTTCGCCCAGCAGTCAGGGCGCGAGGCCGGAGCCGCCGAGGAGGGGCTGCACGAGCTCGGTCGGCTTGTCGAGTCCTACCCCTCGGAGCATGAAATCCGGTTGCTCAGAGAGTTCAAGGGATGCTGGTCCGAGTTTCGCGAGATCGATCGGGCGGTGCTCGAGAACGCGGTGCAGAACTCGAACCTCAAGGCGGCGCAGCTCTCGTTCGGCCGGGCGCGCGAGGCCATGGCCCGGCTCGAAGACGCCCTGTCATGACTGAACGCCGGCGACGGCGGCGGGCCCGCCGGCCGGCTCGCCGCCGCGGCGCTGACCGCCGCGCTCAAGATCCACGTGCTGCACGCGCCCCACATCGCCGCATCCGGTGATGCGGAGATGGATGCCATCGAGGCCTCCATCCGGGACAACGACGCGACCGTTCGCCGGTCGCTGGAAGAACTGAATTCCCTGACCCCTCCGGAGCGTCAGCCCATCCTGCGCCAGGCGGAGGCCGCCTACGCCGAGTTCGCGGAACTGACCGGGAAGGTGATAGCGCTCTCCCGGCAGAACACGAACATCAAGTCCCTCGAGCTCTCGCTGAACCGCAAACGCAGCATCACCGCCCAGTGCGACGAGACCCTCACGAGTCTCCAGGAGGCGGTCCACAGCCGGACGTTCAAAGCGACCCGGTGACGGTGCGATTCACCACCGTATCAGAAAACCTCCCGGTAAATGGCCCGCGCGTCTTCCAGTCCGATTTTCCTTGGGTTGTTCGCGTTCAGGCGCTCCTGGCCGAAGGCCCCCCTGGCCAACTCCTCGACGTCCTGCTCCCTGACCCCCAGGTCGCGCAACTTTTTGTCGAGCTTCAGCGCGGCCAGGGTCCTGTCGATTTTTTGAATGAAGAAGTCGGTTGCGGCCTCGTCGGAGCCGCCGGAGAGCTCGGGAAACAGGCGCCTGCCGATCTCCGCGTAGTGCCGGGTGGCCGACGCGTTGAACCTGAGGACGGGCGATATCATGAGCGAGTTGCTGAACCCGTGCGAGAGGTGGAACATCTCGCCCAGCGGGTAGGCGAACCCGTGGACGCTCGCGACCGAGGAGTTGGAGAACGCCTGGCCGGCCAGCATCGCCCCCAGGAGCATGCCGGACCTGGCCTCCTCATGTTCCCCCGCGCCGGCGGTCTGCTCGATGTTGCCGAGCAGCAGCCGCAAGGCCTCGATCGCCAGCATGTCCGAGACGGGGTTCTTCTTGGTGACGCTCGTGAAGGCTTCGATGGCGTGCACGATCGCGTCCACCCCGGTGGTGGCCGCGACGAAAGGCGGCATGGTGCGGGTCAGCTCGACGTCCAGCAGGGCCACGTCGGCGTAGAGCTTGTTGCTGATGACCACCTTCTTCTTGCCGTCGGCCGCCGTGATCACGGAGGGGGCGGTCACCTCCGAGCCGGTCCCGGCCGTCGTCGGGATCAGGATCAGGGGCAGGCGCTTGCCCGTCACCTTCTCGATCCCGTAGATCTCGTCGAGCCGGGTCTTGGTCCCGGCGACGACCGAAACCGCCTTGGCGACGTCCATGGCGCTGCCACCGCCGATTCCGACCACGCAGTCGATGCCGTTTGCGGTCGCGACGTCGGCGGCCGCATAGACCATTTTCTCGGACGGGTCCGGGCCGACCTCCTGGTAGTCGCAGATTTTGATGCCGGCGCCGGAGAGGCCCCGCGCCAGCTTTTCGTGGTGCCCGGCTGCGACGACTCCTTTGTCCGTTACGATCAACGCTCGCCTGCCGTCGAGGCCGGAGACGAATTCGGCGGCCCGCGACACGACGCCTTTTTCGATCACGATGGTCTTGGTCGTGCAGAACGTGAAGTTTTTCATTCCCATCCTCTGCCGATTGACGTTCAGTACCGATCCTTTCCTCGACCCGGAATCGCGGGTCGGGACCCCACTGGACTTCCGACCCTCGCGGGCTGTCCGGTGTTCGCTCATGCGGGCATAAACCCGGGTATTTCACGAGTCGCGCCGGCCGCAGCCGCAAGGCGTCGGGCCATGACGCCGTACT
>JADHEF010001720.1_pt1 | contig 12195 bp, 9 predicted proteins | sample 8952391 | NCBI WGS metagenome assembly JADHEF01 (sample SAMN16124439, study PRJNA663245) | bioreactor sludge metagenome | isolation source: sludge (nitrite) | place: India:Bengaluru | collected 2019-02-28
CCCGGCGGCAGCGCATCTGGCAGTGGAAGTGGCAGATCCGCCCCACCGTGCCGGGGAGCGGATTGTCCCGGAGGGTGAGCTCGAAGGCGTCCTCGATCTTGCCCTCCTTGAGGAGCTGGAGGTAGGCGGGGATGCGCATCCGCAGGGGGCAGGAATTCTGGCAGAGGGCGGTGAAGAGGCTCTCGCAGACGCCCGCCTCGCAGCGCTTCTCCCGGATATGGGCCAGGAACTCGTCCTTGAAGTGGGCCAGGGTCGTGAGCACCGGGTTGGCCGCGGTCTGGCCGAGGCCGCAGAGGGCCGAGTCCCGCACCGCGATAGCCAGGGCCTCCAACTCGTCCAGATCGGACTCGGAGGCCTCCCCCCGGGAAACGCCGTCCAGGATGCGGAGCATCTGGGAGAGGCCCTCCCGGCAGGGAACGCACTTGCCGCAGGATTCGGAGGCGGTGAAGGACACGAAGTAGCGGGCCACGTCCACCATGCAGTTGTCGCTGTCCATCACGACCATGCCGCCGGAGCCCATGATCGCCCCGATGGCCGCCAGGGATTCGTAGTCCACCGGAGTTCCGAAAAGGTCGATGGGGATGCAGCCCCCGGAGGGGCCGCCGGTCTGGACCGCGCGGATGGTCTTCCGGGCCCCCGCGCCGCCGCCCATGCCGAAGACGATGCGGTCCAGGGGCGTCCCGAGGGGGAGCTCCACCAGGCCCGTATTCTTCACCTTGCCGACCAGGGAGAAGACCTTGGTGCCGGCGCTCTTCTCGGTGCCGACCGAGGCGAACCAGGCGGCTCCCTTGGAGAGGATCACCGGCACGTTGAACCAGGTCTCCACGTTGTTGATCGTCGTCGGCGCCCCCGCGTAGCCGCGCTGGGCCGGGAAGGGCGGCCGCGGCAACGGCCGGCCCGCCTTGCCCTCGGCGGAGGCGATGAGCGCCGTCTCCTCGCCGCACACGAAGGCGCCGGCGCCCTGGACGATCTCCAGATCGAAATCGAAGTCCGATCCGAAGATCTTCTCCCCCAGAATGCCCCGCTCCTTGGCCTGGTCGATGGCGCGGCGGAGCCGCGCGATGGCCAGCGGATACTCGGCGCGGATGTAGACGAAGCCCCGGCGGGCGCCCATCGCGTAGGCGCCGATGGCCATGCCCTCGATGAGGGCGTGGGGGTCGCTCTCGATCTCGTTGCGGTTCATGTAGGCGCCGGGGTCGCCCTCGTCGGCGTTGCAGACCACCCACTTCTCCGCGCCCTCCTGGGCGCGCATGAGGCTCCACTTCCGGCCGGTGGGAAAGCCCGCCCCGCCCCGGCCCCGGAGCTTGGCGGCGGTCACCTCGGCGATGACATCCTCGGGGGACAAGCCGCCGAGCGCCTTGGCCAGGGCCCCGTAGCCGCCGACGGCCAGGTACTCGTCCAGGCTCTCCGGGTCCACGAGCCCCGCGTCGCGGAGGACGATCTTGGCCTGGCCCTTGAAGAAGGGCAGCTCGTTCCACCGGGGCACCGCGGGGTAGCCGGTGCCGAAGGAGACGGGATCGCGGGTCAGGAAGTCCCAGGTCTCGATCTTGGCCATCGCCGACCGCGCGGCCCGCTCGGCGGCGGCGCCGTCCCGGGCCGCCTTGACCAGGGCGGGCACCTCCCGGCGGGTGACCCGGCTGAAGACCAGGGCCGGCGCGCCGGAGCGGAAGAGGGTGACCACCGGTTCCTCCGCGCAGAACCCGAAGCAGCCGGTCTTCTTGAGCCGCACCGGAGCCGCGCCCGGACCGCCCTGGGCCAGCGCGGCGGCGATCGCGTCGTAGACTTCCTCGGCGCCGTTGCCGATGCCGCAGGTTCCCATGCCGACGGCGAGGACGGATCCTTCGCTCTGGATCAGGGAGCGCGCCGCCTCCCGGGCGGCAGCAAGGTCTTTCGCGCTGGAGAGCTTCATTTCCGGCCTCCCTTGGCGATGCGGGAGATGAGGGCGGCGAGCTTGCCCTCGGTCATGCGGGAGTGGATGACGCCGTCCACGGCCACCACCGGCGCCAGGGCGCACTGGCCGAAGCACGCGACGGTGCGGACCGTGAAGAGCCGGTCGGCGGTGGTGAAGGAGGATTCTTCCTCCTCCCGGAAGTCGGAAACCCCGAGCCGGGAGGCCGCGCCGAGGAGAAGTGCCCGGGAGCCCCGGGTGTGGCAGGCGGTGCCCCGGCAGACCACGACGGTGTGGGCGCCCTGGGGCTTCAGGTTGAAGAGGGAGTAGAAGGTGGCGACCGACCAGACCCGGGAGAGGGGCGTCCCGGTCCGCTCGGCGATGCGGCGGAGCGAAGCCTCGGACAGGTAGCGGAATTCCGCGCGCTCCTGGACTTCCTCCATGACGGAGAGGAGGGCCCCTGCCCGCTCCCCGGTCCGAGCGACTATCTCATCGATGTAGTCGGTGGATTCGGCCACGCGGCCGACCGCGTCCTCGTTCGCCTGTGAGTGCATCGCGACTCCTTCTCCCGTGTTTCCGTTGCGGAACCGAAGCTGAAGGGCCTGCTGCCTGACGAAGATGCCGGGACTAATTTATAGATAAAACTAACTCCATTGCCCGGATTCCGCAATGGGAAAAATACGGGGGAACAAACGATTCGCACGATGGCGGTCCCGAGGCGGCGCCCCGGGACCGTTATCGGTCATCGGGCTTCGGCGAGGGGCTCCGTCCTGAGCTCCTCCACCGCGGATAGGAGGGCGGTGATGGTCTCGTCCTTGACCTTTTTGTCCATGTTGACGCAGCAGAAGCCGGTCAGCTTCGGATCCCCCGAGGCCGCGGCAAGGCGGCGGACGGTGGCGCGGATCTCCTCGGCGCCCATGGTCCCTATCTCGGTCGGCGACAGCCGGATGCTGAAGAAGGTGTCCGGGAGGGCCTTCCGGAGCAGGGCGACGTCCCCGCCCCACCCGAGGTCCAGGAAATCCAGACGGGGCAGCCGGGCGAAGGCCGCGGCGAAGCGGTGCGGGTCGGTCCCGCAGTAGTGGATACCGAAGGGCCGCTTCGCCTCGCTCCAGGCCTGGTCGTAGGAGAAAAGGAACTCGTCGTAGACAGCCTCGGAGACCATGGTGTGGCTGCACTCGGAGTGGAGGAAGACGGGCTGGTCGAAGTGGCGGACGATGCGGTTCACCGATACGGAGGTCGTCCCCGTCGCCGCGGCGATACCGGACGTGAAGCGGTCCAGGACTCCTGCGATGGAGCCGAAGAAGGCGGACGACTCTTCGGGGGCGTCGTAGACGTCGGTGAAGATGCTCTGTCCCCGGAGGTCCAGGGCGATGTTGAGGACGCCGCCCCAGTTGACGTCGCCGCGGATCCGGCCGTGCCGGGTCCCGAGGCTCTCCACCAGGGATTCGAAGCGCTTGAAGGCCGGCGTCCGGAAGGGGTCGGCGACCGGCGCGGCGAGCTGCTCCACGTTGGCCGGGTGTACGAGGGGCGGACCGTCCTCCAGATAATCGACCCTGCAGCCGAGCATCTCGGAAACCAGAAAGCCGGCGGCCAGGTGGACCGCCCCGACCTGTGGCTCCGAATCGGTTCCGCCGAGGCCGTAGCGGCCCCAGCGCTCGTAGAGGGCCTTCTCCATGGCGGCCTCGGCCTCCACGCGGCGGCTCGGGTGGTAGAAGAAGTCCGCGTCGAAGCTGAGGCCCTCGCGGTCGTGCCACCAGTCGGGGTGGAGGACGATCTCCACGGGATAGGGAAGCTTGGATGAAAGGCTCATGATCTCGATATCACCTTGATGCCGTCGTAGACGCGGCGCTGTTCTTCGGCGGTCTCGCAGTAGGTCACGACGACCGCCTTGAGGTCCGGAGCGTGGAGGCGGGAGTAGGCGGCGAGGACTTCCGAGGCGCCGCCGACCATCCGGGCGTTGAGGATCACCCCGGTGCCCGCGAAGCCGTCTCGGAACGCTTCGGGGGGATTCGGGTCCGGGTCGGTCCGGGCCGTGAGCGCGGCGTCGACCTCCACGAGACCCGAGAGGGTCTTCACGGTCGGAATCTTGGAGCTCCAGTTCCCGCAGGAGTGGAACACGGTGCCGCCGAGCTCGCGCCCGAAGCGCTCCAGGGCCGGCGCGAAGAGCTCCCGGTAGGTGTCGGGGGACACCATCACCGCGTTGTCGTCGCTGGCCCCGAGGCCGCGGAAATGCCGAGAGGAGGCGAAGCCGTGGCCGGGCCGGACCAGGGAGCCGCCGATCAGCGCCTCCTGCTTCCGGAAGAACGCGACCGACAGGTCGACGATGCGGTCCAGGAGGACCGCTACGTCCTCGGGCCGGTCCAGGGCGTCCATGAAGAACGTGGAGGTCGGGAAGAGGGCGGTGGCGGCGTTGAGGGGCGACTGCACGTCGGAGCAGGACATCGGCACGATGCCGCCAGTCGCATCCAGGAAGAATTCGATCATCTCCAGGATGCGCTTTCCCGCGGGGGTGGACTCGATGGGCTTCGGGTCGCAGGCCAGCGCCGCGTCCAGGTCCCGGAAGACCGGTTCGGTGGCCGGCGCCTGGCCGGTGGGCCAGAGGTACTCGGCGCCGAAGGCCGACGCTACGTACCCGATGCCGTACCAGGGTTCCAGGAAGTTGGGCACGTCCATCGGGTAGGCGACGCTCTCTGCCAGGGCGCCGAGCTGGAGCTCCAGGGAAGCCCGCATGTCCGCCGCGGCCCAGGAGAACACCTCGGGCGCCCGGAAGCGCCGGTGCACCAGGACCCCGGAGGGGGCCGCGGCGAAGGCGGCGCAGCGCGTCTCTAGGTCCCGGGCGTAGGCCGCGTAGGCGGCCGCGTCGAACTTTTCCGGCGCGAGCCGGAGCACCGTCGTGCCCTGGGCGTCGGCGACGCTGGAGTCGAAAGCTGTGGTGGTTTCCATCGCTGTTCCGTCTTCCCTATTTCATCAGGAGCCGCGGCATGAACATGACCAGGTCTGGAACGAAGGTCACCAGGAGGAGCACGACGATCATCACCGCGTAGAACGGCAGCGACGCCTTCGTGATCTTCTCGATGCTGACGCCGGAGATCGCGCTTCCCAGGAAGAGGGTGCTGCCGACCGGCGGGGTCAGGAGGCCGATGCCCAGGTTGAGGACCATGATGACGCCGAAGTGCACCGGATCCACGCCGATCTGCTTGGCGATGGGCAGGAGGATGGGCGTCGTGATGAGGATGAGGGAGGACATGTCCATCAGGGTGCCCATGAAGAGGAGGAAGGCGTTGATGATCAGGAGGATCACGATCCGGTTGTCCGAGATCGCGAAGATGCCCTGGGCGATGAGGGCGGGCACCTTGAGGTAGGCCAGGAGCCAGCCGAAGGCGGTGGAGGTCCCGATGAGGATCATGACGATGCCGAGGGTCTTCATTGACCGGGAGAGGATCGGCCCCATCTGGGTGAGGGGGATCTTCCGGTAGACGAAGAAGGTCACGAAGAAGGCGTAGGCCGTCGCGATGGCGGCGGCTTCGGTCGCGGTGAACACGCCGGCGATGACGCCGACCACGACGATGATCACGGTGCCGAGGCCGAGGATCGCGGACCTGAAGTCCCGGAGCAGGTTCTTGACGCTGAAGGGTTCTCCCTTCGGGTACTTGCGCGCCACCGCCACGATGTAGCTGTAGATCATGAGGGCGACGCCGAGGAGGATGCCCGGGACCATGCCCGCCAGGAAGAGCGCGCCGATGGACACGCCGCCGGCGGCCAGGGCGTAGATGACCATGTTGTGGCTCGGCGGGATGAGGACTCCCTGGACCGAGCTGGTGATGGTGACGGCGGTGGAGAAATCGTCGTCGTAGCCTTCCTTCCGCATCATCGGGATGAGGATGGAGCCGATGGCGGTGGTGTCCGCGGCGGAGGAGCCGGAGATGCCGCCGAAGAACATGCTGGCCAGGATGTTGACCATGGCCAGTCCGCCGCGCATCCACCCGATGATGGAGTTGGAGAACTTGATGAGCATGTCGCCGATGCCGCCGGCGCCCATGATCTCGCCGGCCAGGATGAAGAAGGGCACGGCGAGGAGAACGAACACGTTGAGGCCCTTGATCATGTTCTGGGCGACCATCTGGAGGGGCAGCCCGAGGTAGAAGGTCGTCGCGACGGTGGAGATGCCGATGGCGAAGACGATCGGGAGCCGGAAGGCGATGAGGAGCAGGAACGAGCCTATGAGGAGCACGGTCGCGGGAACGTCGGTGAGTATTTCCATTTCGTCAATCCTTGCAGCTCTTCGCCCGGTACTCTCCGGACGGGATGAGGGAGATCGATACTATCCGTTCGATAGCCGCGATGATGAGCACGACGCCCGAAACGGGCACCGAAGCGTAGAGGATGGAGGCGGGCAGACCCAGGCCCGGAAGCGTGTTCCGGCTGGTCAGGACGGTGAGCTTGGAGCCTTCGATTATCATGAACGCGGCGAAGGCCGCGATGAGGACGTGGTTGAGGAGATCGACGGCCTTCATGACCGGGCCGGGCAGGCGTTCCTGGAGGACGCTGATGCAGAGGTGCCGGTCGTCCCGGAGCGCTTCCGGGGGACTGAGGAGGCAGAACCAGACCATGAACAGGAGCGCGAGCTCCTCGCCCCAGGCCGGAGAATTGTTCAGGACGAAGCGGGCGAAGACGATATAGCAGACCAGCACGACCTGCAGCGCCATCATCGCGTTGCACGCGTACCGGATGGCCTTGTAGACGCGGTCGGTGATTCTCGGGGGCATCGGGAGGCTCCTTGTTGCGGATGAAGGGCGGTCCCGCCGAACGCGGGACCGCCGGGCTTCTTCGGAATCGGTGACTTGCTTACTTGGTCGCCAGGATCTTGTCGATGGTGGCGGTGAAGGCGGCGCCGTACTTCTCGTAGACGGGCTTGCACATCTGGGGCCACTTCTCCTGGTCGGTGAGGGTGTTGATCACCGCGCCCTTCTTCTTGAGCTCCGCGATGGCGTCCGAATCTGCCTTCTCGGCGCTGGCCTTGTTGAAGACCTCGGTCTCCTTGGCGGCCTCCAGGATGATCTTCTTCTGGGCGTCGCTGAGCTTCTTCCAGGTGATCTCGGACATGGCCATGATGGAGGGGCTGTAGGTGTGGCCGTCCAGGACGTAGTACTTGGCGACTTCGTAGAAGTTGTTGGCCAGGTAGCCGGTGGGGGGATTCTCGGCCCCGTCGACGACGCCGGTCTGGAGGGAGGAGTAGAGCTCCGAGTAGGAGATGGGGGTCGGGGAGGCGCCGAAGGCCTTCACGGTGTCGATCAGGATCTGGGTCTGGGGAACCCGGATCTTCTTGCCCTTGATCTGGGAGAGGTTGGTCACCGGCGCGTCGCGGAAGAAGAAGTGGCGCTGGCCCTCCTCCATGAAGGCGACGGCGACCATGCCGGTCTTGGAGGCCTGGATGTCGTCCTTGATCTCTTTGCCGATGGGTCCGTTCAGGACGGTCCAGAGGTGGTTCCGGTCGCGGAACAGGTAGGGCAGGGAGAAGATGTTGGACTTCTTGGCGCCGAAGTCGCCCATGCTGACCGCGTTGGCGCGGAAGAGGTCGATGGCGCCCATCTGGAGACCCTGCATCTCGGTCCGCTCATCGCCGAGCTGGCTGGCGGGGTACACGTCGATGACGATCTGGCCGCCGCTCTTCTCCTTGACGATGCGGGCGAACTCCCTGGCCACGACGGTCATGATGTGGTTGTCGGGGTTGAGCTCGCCGTACTTGAGGACCAGGGGCTTGCCCTTGGCCTGGGCGACCGCCGACTGGCCCCCGGCGAGGATGCAGAGGATCGCGAGAACGGTTACGATTCGCTTCATGGAACACTCCTTTGTGTAAAAATTTATCAGGAATTGTATTTTTCCGATATTACGGCACCTTTACTAAAAACACAACTTAATTTTTGACGTTTTTTTGTTTTTTCGTCTTTTATTACGCTTTATTGATTACAAGCTGGTAAAAAACTGTTGATCTTGGCAGATCGCCGATATACCATAAGACAACATGCCATCACGAAAAGCGATTCCCCCGACCCTTTCGGCCCTCTCCGGCGAAGAGCGGGCCCTGACGCTCGCCGTCGCGCTGGAAGGATCCGCGGCGAAAGAAAGCCTCATACGCAGACTCGCCTGGGGGACCACGAAGCTCAACGGCTGCCTGGCGGCCTTGAAGCGGAGGGGCGTGTTCTCCGTGTCCACCCTGCCCAAGGACGGTACGGGCCGGAAGCCCCTCTCCTACGCCCTCGACCCCGGACTGGGTCTCTTCCTGGGCATACAGTGCGATCTGGCGGCCGACTACTTCGTGCTTGTCGACGCGAGCGGCGCCCGGAAGGCGGCCGCCGCCTATCCGGTCCTCCAGTGGGAAGACCGGGCCGTCTCAGCCATCCTGGAGAACCTGGACGACTTCCTGACCCGGACAGGACTGCCCGCCTCCCAAATCCTCGCCGCCGGCGTGAGCTCCGCGATCCGGTTCAACCAGCCTGACCAGAAAGCCAAACGGAGCCCGTCGTACACGAACGAGGCGATCCAGCCCCTCGTGGGGGCCGTGGAGGACCGCCTCGGCGTCGCCGTATCGCTCGGGCGGCCCCAGGTGCTCCTCTGCCACCAGGGTACGCTCCGGACCTTGGTGAACAGCAGGAAGAGCTTCATCAACATCATGGCGACGGACAACCTCGGCATCGCGATCTTCCTCCACGGAGAAAGCTGGCTCGGACAGTCCGGCCTCTCCGGAGACCTGGGGCACCTGAAGGTCTCCGGGAACGAGCTGCCCTGCTACTGCGGGGCGGTCGGCTGCCTGCGGACAAAACTTTCCTATATGGGTATCTGCCAGGAAACCCGCCGGCGCCTCGCGGAGCTCGGTCCCGGGGGCGGCACCCGGCGGCTGGATCCCGCCGACTTCGAAGGCCCCGACTACGAGCGGAGCGTGGAGCGCCTCATCGAAGCGGCCAACGACCACGACGCCCTCGCCACAGGGGTCGTGTACGACGCGGCGACTGACCTCGGAACGGCCCTGGCCTCGGTGGTGTCCCTCTTCAATCCGGAGCTCATGTTCGTCCACAGCATCCTCACCGACGCCCGGGACGTCTTCGCCGAGCGGGTCAGGGCGATGATCCGGAAGAACTGCCTGGAGCTCTACTCCCGCGCCCTGACCCTGGAATTCCGCCGCTACTCCCCTGAGGAGAACGCCGAGGGCGCGGCCCTGTTCTGCAAGGACGAGTACTTCAAGAGCGTCCTCGGCGGGAGCTGAATCCGCCGCCGGGAGCCCGCTTCGTTGACAGCCGCACAGGCTCCGGCTATCATCGCGCCTCGGCGCAAGGCCGGAAGGAAGAAGGAATGGGATCCGACGGAATCATCGCGGCGCTCGTATCGGCGGGCGCCATCACGCTGGCGGAGATGGGGGACAAGACCCAGCTCCTGGCGATGGCCTTCGCAGCGCGCTTCAAATTCTGGAAGGTCATACTCGGCATCTTCATCGCGACGGTGCTCAACCACGCCCTGGCCGTGGCGGTCGGCTCCTTCCTCACGAGCTACCGGATCCTGGACCTCGCCATCCAGAGCAGCGCGGCCCTCGCGTTCGTCCTCTTCGGCCTCTGGACCATCCGGGGAGACAAGCTGGAGGGCGAGCAGAACCGGACCAGCAAGTTCGGTCCCCTGGCGACGGTGGCCGTCGCCTTCTTCATCGCCGAGATGGGGGACAAGACCCAGCTCACCACCCTGGCCCTCTCGGCCAAGTACCCGGGCTCCCCGGTCCTCGTGCTGGGCGGCACGACCACGGGCATGCTGATCGCCGACGGCTTCGGCATCGTATTCGGCGTCCTCATGTGCCGCCGCATCCCCGAGCGGAAGGTGAAGCTCGTTTCCGCCGCCGTCTTCGTGCTCTTCGGCTTCCTGGCGATCTACGAGGTCTGCTCGGTGGACTACCGCTTCCCCCTCCCCCTCACCGTCGGGATCCTGGCGGCCGTCGCCGCGGCGACCGCCGCCGCCGCGCGCTGGCTCCTCTCCCACGAGGACCGCGAGACCGGGTACGCCGGCGTCGCGGAGCTCCAGAGCTGCTCGGACGAAGAAAAAAGAGCGTAAGCTCATAGCATTTCGGGCCGCGATCCGTAGAATAAGAGGTCGAGGCCCTTATGAAAAACCTTTCCGAGTTCACCGCGTCCACGCCGGTTTCCGAGCTGTACCGCTTCCTGGCCAACGTCGTCGTCCAGAACGGCATAACCGACTTCTCCGGTCTGCTCAACTACACGAAGTCCATCGCCGCGGACAAGCGGACCGCGGAAGTGTACCCCGAGCTGTTCGCCCTCATCCGCAAGCTGTACTGGGGCTTCTTCCGGGACATCGATCCCAAGGTGTACCCCAAGGTTTGGAGGGAGATCGTCATCTCCCACCCGCAATTCCCCGGGTGCGGGGACTTGAAGCGGAACCTGACGATCTCGGAGATCTACGTGGGCATACTGGACCTCCACGGCTACACGCGCTTCTGCGAGAAGAACAAGAACAACCTTTCGATGCTGCAGACCCTGGACGACCTCATCCAGGTGGAGATGACCCGATTGGCGCGGTCCCACGACGTGGTGCTCCAGCGGCGGCAGGGAGACGAGATGGTCCTGGTCGGCGCCAGCGCCACGGACCTCTTGGCGACGACCCTCAAGATCATCGACTTCTTCGCCAAGAAGGGCGGCGGCGCGACGGCCCGGGCCTCGGCCCTTCCGGACATCCACATCTCGGCGGGCATCGCGGGGGGCAAGAAATTCACCCCCTTCATCATCACCCGGGACGGCGACCTTTCTGGCGGCGTCGTCAACACGGCGGCCCGGCTCCAATCCCGGGCCAACGAGCTGTCCGGGGAGCGTTCCCGGATCGTGGTCTCCCGGGCGGTGCGCACGGCCTTCCAGGCGGAGAACAAGGACGGACTCCCGGAGTTCTTCGGCAAGCGCCCCCTCCACTTCTTCGACTCCGGGTACATCAGGTTCAAGGGTATAGAGGTGGCGGTCTGCGAAGTGCTCTACGACGGCGGCGACCTCTACAAGGCGCAGATAGAGAAGGACATGGCGGAGCTCTACAAGTCGATAGAGTCGGGGGCGTGGAAGGAAGGACTGTTCAGCGCGCTCCTGACGCTGCTCATCCGGATCTACAAGAACATGGGCGCCTTCAGCGTCCAGGTCGTCTCCAACGGGCTGCCGACGACTCTCGTGAACGATTCCATCATCCACATCGCCCAGGAAATCCTGGGAACCTTCAGGGCGAAGCAGGACTACCCCGCTGCCGTAAGGGGACTCGCCCAGCTCGTGGACTACAGCCGGGAGATCCCGGGCTTCGACAAGCTGACCCTGGAGTACGCCGAGCGCGTCGTGGAGCGGTACCGGACCGTCGTCGACGAATTCGAGCTCCGGATCGCGGAGCGGCTCAAAGAAAAGGCGGCGACCCTGCCGGCCAAGTACAAACAGCTCTACGAAGAAAGCCGCAAGGGAATCCTAGTCCAAGAACGGCTCAACTTGGAACTGCGGAAAAACCTGGCGTCCCTGGAGATATCCCAGCTCTGGGCGGCTTCCATCGAAGCCAAGAAGGAATGGCTGGACCTTTCCATCTACTCGGGGAAGCAGTGAGGACCCCGGGCAAACGCATCTAGTCAATTTCTTCCGCCCCCGGTACAATTCCCATCCTCATTGTTTTCCGGGAGTTTTCAAAGATGAAAAGTGAAGGGATCGCGGAGGGCGCTGGAGCGCGCCGCGAACTGTGCGCCCAGTCGCCACGCGGTGGGACGGGCCGGGAAGGGGAGAAGTCCGTCGGCGGACGAGGAACCCCGGCCGCTGGTTCCAGGCCGAGCCTGAGCGGATCGCTGCTGAAGAAATTGGTGTTCTCCTTCGCCCTCTGCGCCGCCATCGCCGCGGCGGGCGTGTGGGCCGCGGCGGAGCGCCTTTTCGAATCGTTCTATGAGCGCGCTGCGCGGGAGTCGATCTCCCACGCGACCGACCGGCTCGTATTCTTCGACCATTTCGCCGCTGGAGCGGAACGGCGCGCCCGGGACGCGGGGCTGGCTGCCCTGAAGCGGCTGGGCGAGCGGTACCGGAACCTTTCCGACCTGGAGGGCGCGGATCGGGAATCCCTGTCGGCCCTCGCCCGGGAACTCGGCGTCTCCGAAGTGTACTTCATCGACCGCGCGGGAGTGGTCGCGGCGACCTCCTTCGAGCCGGACCTCGGGTTCGATCTGTACGCCGCCTGCGGAGCCGCCTTCTCCGCCACGCTGAAGGGCCTCTACGGTTCGGGCCGAACCCTGGACCAGCGGCTTTCCCAGT
>JADHEF010001719.1_pt1 | contig 12191 bp, 10 predicted proteins | sample 8952391 | NCBI WGS metagenome assembly JADHEF01 (sample SAMN16124439, study PRJNA663245) | bioreactor sludge metagenome | isolation source: sludge (nitrite) | place: India:Bengaluru | collected 2019-02-28
GCACCGCGCGGCGCGGCGGGCCTTCCACCACGTCCTTGGCGGCGATGCCGCGCGGGGGCATGCCGGCCTGGGCGGCGTCGATGTCCAGCGTGCGCGGGGTGAGATGGTTGATGTGCGGGCCCTTGAAGCACACCACGTCGGCGATCAGCCGGTGCGCGGCGGCCAGCGCCTTGTAGGTGGGCGCATCGACGGTGGCTTCGCGGTGCCAGCGGAAGGTTTCCAGCGCTTCGGCGACGAAGCGGTCGGCTTCGTCCGAGCTCAGGCCGCCGGCTTGCTCGGCCCGTTCGACCAGCGCGACCGCGCCGGCGGTGAAGATCTCGCGCCGGGCCAGCACCGCGTCGGCCTGCGCGCGCAGCGCCGCGTCGTCGATCAGCTCCAGGCGCAGCAGCGAGGTGAACACGCGGAACGGGTTGCGCGACAGTGCGGCCTCGTCCACCGGGCGGAACGCGGTGGAGTGCACCGGCACGCCGGCCACCGACAGGTCGTAATAGCCCACCGGCGCCATGCCCATCACCGCGAACAGCCGGCGCATCGTGGCCAGCTCGCGCGCGGTGCCCAAGCGGATCGCGCCGTGGCGTTCCAGATTGATGCGGGCCAGTTCGCCGGCCGCGTCCAGCCGCGCGCGCAGGGCCGGGTCGGCGGCCAGCACCTCGGCGTTGATCGCCTCCACCAATTCCACCAGCGTGCCGTACTGCGGCACCTCGGTGCGGTACATCGTCGACATCGCACGGGCGAAGCGGCTGCGGATCTCGTCGGGCGAAACGAAAGGCGTGGTCATGCGCGGTTTCCGGGTTCGGGCCGGCGGCCCCTCGCTGCCGGCAATCCGCCCATTGTCCTGTCTTGCGTGCAACCGCGCGAGTTGCATTGCAGCGGCAACGATGCCGTGGCGAGGGGTTCAGGCGGTTTTCGATGGTGCGGTGCGTGCATAACCCCAGCCGGCCAGCCATGCGCACAGCAGCAGCAGCGAGGCCAGCAGCCACGGCGCGCCGGGCAGGTGGGCCGGCGCGTGGCGGCTGATGAACAGCGCGAACACGTACGAATACGCCGGTGGCCCGATGATGCCGGCCAGGCTGACCAGCGCGGTCAGCGCGCCCTGCACGCGGCCTTGTTCGTGCGGATCGACCTGGCCGGTCACCAGCGCCTGCGCGGCCGGTGCGGACAGGGCGCTCAATGCGCTGACCGGCAAGCCGATCAGGAACCACGCGCCGGTCGGGGCGAAGCCGTAGATCGCGAAACCCGCCGCGCCGAAGGCTAGGCCGGTCAGCAAGGCGCGGCGTTCGCCGAGCGCCTTCACCGCGCGTCCCACCAGCCCCACGTTGACGATCACGCTGAGTACGCCGACCGCCGCCAGCACCCAGCTCACCTCGCGCGGGCCCCAGTGGTAGCGGTAGTCGGCCAGCAGCACGAAGATGCTGGGGTACACGTATTGGGCCAGGTTGGCGAACAGGATCACCGCGGCCATGCCGAGGATCTGCCGGTAGCGCAGCAGCAGCTTGAACGCACCGAACGGGTTGGCGTGCGACCAGTCGAAGCGCGCGCTGCGCTTTTCCGGCGGCAGCGATTCGGGCAGCACGAACACGCCGTACAGGAAGTTGCACAGCGCCAGCCCGGCGGCGAACCAGAACGGCCAGCGCAGATCGTGGCTGCCGAGCCAGCCGCCGATCAGCGGGCCGATGACGAAACCGATGCCGAACGAGGCGCCGATCATGCCGAAGGCCTTGGCGCGCGCGTGCGCCGGGGTGATGTCGGCGATGTAGGCATTGGCGGTGGTGAAGCTGGCCGACAGCATGCCGGAGAACACCCGCGCCACCAGCAGCAGAGGCAGCGATTGCGCCACCGCCATGATCACGAAGTCGATGCCCAGCCCGACGCAGGACAGCAGGATCACCGGGCGGCGGCCGAAGCGGTCCGACAGCGCGCCCTGGATCGGCGCGCAGACGAATTGGATGGCCGCGAACAGGAAACTGAACAGCCCGACCCAGTGCGGCGTAATCGCCGCCGGTGAACTGGCGGATCAGCCCCGGCAGCACCGGGATGATGACGCCGAAGGACAGGATGTCGATCAGGACGGTGATGAAGATGAACACCAGCGCGGCATGGCGGCGCGGGGTGGGCAATGCGTCGTTCACGGGATTTCCATTGCGGGGGCGGCGCCGCAGGGACCTCGGAGCATCGTGGTGCTCCGGGCGCATCCGCCAGGGCTCAGGCCACGCCCCGTCCCCGGCGAAGGTGCGGCGACTCTAGCACGTGCCCGAAGACCGGCGATTCCCGGCGCCGGCGGGGTGCGCGGAGCGGAAGTTCAGGCACCCGCCAGCACCGTCACCCGCTGGGCCAGCACGTGTTCCGCGCCGGGAGCCAGCACGATGCGGTCGGTGCCGGCGTTGGCCGCCTCCAGGCACAGGAACCCGGCCCAATCCTCGTCGGGGATGTCGGCGAAACCGCGTGCGGCGTCGGCGCCGGGGTTCCACACCACCAGCGCCCGACTGCCGCGCGTGCGCAGTTCGATGCGGCGGCCCAGCACCGGGTCGTGCAACAGGGCATGGCCGGCGAAGCCGGCATACACGCGGTCGCAGCGGGCCGGGTCGCGCGGGTCGAGCAAATTCCAGTCGCCGTGCTGGCGATGCGTCGCGCCGCCGTCGAGCTTGTCGGCGTAGTCCAGCCCGTCCAGCCCCGTGACCGTGGCCCGGCGCACGTCGCCGACGCGGAAGTAGCTGTGCAGCGCTTGGGTCAATTCGACCGCAGCGGTGCCGGTGTTGCGGGTGTGCAGGGCTTGCTCCAGCGCCGTGCCCAGGCGCAGCGTCTGTCGCGGCTCCAGCCCGGCGCTCAGCGCGGCGGCCGGCACGAAGGTCAGGGCCAGCGTGTCGTCTTCCTCGCGCGTCGCCTCGGCCAGCTGCCAAGGCGCGGTGCGCGCATGACCATGCGCCGGGCCGTCGGCCGGCCCGCCTTCGCGGCCGAACCACGGCCAGCACAGCGGCACGCCGCCGCGTACCGGCGCCGGCAGCGGCTTGAGCGCGGGCGAGAGCCAGAGCAATTCGTCGTGACCGGCCGGCGCGAAGGACAGCAACTGCCCGCCGAAGCGGCTGATTGCCGCGCGCGCCAGCGGAGTGTCGATCAACCAGGCGGGCAGGCCGGCGAAGTCGCCTTCGCGCAAGCCGTCGGGAAGCGGGGGGGCAGAAGCCATGCCGGCATTGTCGCGGCATCGCGGTCCGCGGCCAAGCATTGCAGTGCGGGCAAGCGGGACATCAACCGCGCAGTGCGCGGTTCCACGGCAGCGCGCACTGCAACCTGTCCATGCCGCAGAAGCCGGTGATGCCGGCCATGCCGACGCCGCCGGCCAGCAACCATCACCACGACGAAACCGGCACGCCTGGCACGGCGTCGCTCGGCCAGGCGCGTCGGCGACGATCTGCACTCGGCGCATCCATCAGAGCGGCAGGCATCGACGCGCCTGGGCTGGCCGGCGCGCTTCCACGCATCCGGCTCGCCATCGAGCAGCGAGCAGGCCGGTGTACCGGCCGGCAACAAAGCCAGAAGGGTATTGGTGCGCGTGTGCATGGCCGAATGGCATAGGCACACCACGATGGAACCCAAGGCCGGATGCCCGGCCGCCGGCAGCGCTGCCGTGCCTCGTTGCGACAACGGGCGCGAGCGGGCGCCGGCGATGGTTCGCGGGGCTTCGCGCACGTCCGTCGGCAGGGCCCCGGCAATCAGGCGCGGGCGGCGGTGATGCTCTGGCATGGCATGGGAGCGGTCCCGGGCCGACAAGGGAGGAGGTGGCAAGCCGAGGAGCGTGGCAAGCTTGTATGTCAAGCATGTCTAAATTAGATTTATATTAATTATCGGACTGACCGATGATCACGACAGGACACCGAACATGAGCACGAGCATCCCCGACTACACCGCCCTCACCCGCGAGACTTCGCGCAACCTCGCCCCGCTGCGGGCCAAGCTGCCCGACGTGATGCAGGGCTTCGGTGCGCTGAGCAAGGCCGCGCTGGCTCCCGGCGCGCTGGATGCCAAGACCAAGGAACTGATCGCCATGGCCATCGGCGTGGCCTCGCGCTGTGACGATTGCCTGGGCTTCCATGCGCAGGCCCTGGTGCGCCTTGGCGCAACGCCGGAGGAGTTCCGCGAGATGCTCGGCGTGGCCGTGTACATGGGCGGCGGCCCATCGCTGATGTATGCCGCGCACGCCGGCAAGGCCTTCTACGAGTTCAGTGCCGCCAAGGCGGCCGAAGCGACGGCCTGAACCACCCGGCCCGGCCCGGGCGGGAACCGTCCGGGCCGGCTGCGTGCCGTCGCGGCGGGAGCGGGCTGCTACGCTGATGCATCCCCCAGCCCCGCGCTCCGATGAAATTCCAAGGCACTTCCCGCTACGTCGCCACCGACGATCTGATGCAGGCGGTCAATGCCGCCATCGCGCTGCAACGTCCGCTGCTGATCAAGGGCGAGCCCGGCACCGGCAAGACCCTGTTGGCCGAGGAAATGGCGGCCGCGCTCGACGCGCCGCTGATCACCTGGCACGTCAAGTCCACCACCAAGGCCCAGCACGGCCTGTACGAATACGACGCGGTCAGCCGCCTGCGCGATTCGCAGCTCGGCGACCCGCGCGTGCAGGACGTGGCCCATTACATCCGCAAGGGCAAGCTGTGGGAGGCGTTCGAGAGCGAGCGCCGCGCGGTGCTGTTGATCGACGAGATCGACAAGGCCGACATCGAGTTCCCCAACGACCTGCTGCATGAACTCGATCGCATGGCCTTCGATGTGCACGAGACCGGGCAGACGGTGACAGCTGCGCAGCGCCCGATCATCGTCATCACCTCCAACAACGAGAAGGAGCTGCCGGACGCCTTCCTGCGCCGCTGCTTCTTCCACTGGATCGCCTTCCCCGACGAAGCCACGCTGCGCCGCATCGTCGACGTGCATTTCCCCGACATCGACCGCACGCTGGTGGCCAATGCGCTGCACGGTTTCTTCGAATTGCGCGAGGTGCCGGGGTTGAAGAAGAAACCGTCCACCTCCGAGCTGATCGATTGGTTGCGCCTGCTGATGGCCGACGAACTGGCCGCGCGCCAGCTCGCCACGGCCGAGCCGGCGAAGATGCTGCCGCCGCTGGCCGGCGCGCTGCTCAAGAACGAACAGGACCTGCAACTGCTGGAGCGGCTGGCCTTCATGAGCCGCCGGCAGGGGCGCTGAGGCATGGGGAAGATCGGTTTCGACAAGGACGAGAAGGCGCTGCTGGTGCGACGCCTGCAGCTGTATTTCAACGAGGAGCTGCGCCAGCCGATCGGCCAGTTCGATGCCGAATTCCTGCTCGATTTCATCGGCGAGGAGCTGGGTATGCACTGGTACAACCGCGGCGTGCGCGATGCGCAGGCGTTGCTGGCGGCCAGGCTCGACGATGTGCAGGACGCGCTGTACCAGCTGGAACAGCCGACGGAGCCGAAGCGGTGACGGCGTTGCCGGTTGCAGGCGTTGCCGCCGTCGCGCCGGGCCCGGAACCCGTGCGCGCTCGGTCGCCGGCGCGGCCGGCGGGCGCGCGGCGGGTTGCTGCCGGCGCAGTGGATGCGCAGGCCGCGGGCATTGTGCGCACCGCATGCGTGCCGGCCGGCATGCGCGGCAATGTCGTGCACCGGTTCTGAGGCCGGGCCGTGTTCCTGCGCCTGTTCCATGCCTTGCGCGCCGAGCGCGTGCCGGTCACGCCGCGCGAGTGGCTGGACCTTCTGGCCGTATTGCAAAGCGACGTCGTGCCGACCACGCCGGAGGCGCTGCATGGCTTGGCGCGCACGGTGCTGGTCAAGGACGAGCGCCATTACGACCGCTTCGACCGCGCCTTCGGCCGCTACTTGCAGGAAGTTTCTTCCGCCGCGCCCGACGCGCTGGCGGCGGTGATTCCGGAGGACTGGCTGCGCAGTGCCTTCGGCCGCGAATTGAGCGATGAAGACAAGGCGAAATTGCAGCAGGTCGCCTCGCTCGACGAGCTGATGAAGAAATTCGCCGAGCGGCTGGGCGAGCAGCACGAGCGACACGAGGGCGGCAACCGCTGGATCGGCACCGGCGGCACCAGCCCGTTCGGCAATGGCGGCTTCCATCCCGGCGGCATCCGCGTGGGCGGCGAAAGCGGCAACCGCAGCGCAGCCAAGGTGTGGGAGCAGCGCAGCTTCCGCGACCTGGACGGCGATGCCGAGCTGAGCCCGCGCAACCTGAAGCTGGCACTGCGGCGGCTGCGCAAATTCGCTCGCGAAGGCGCAGCCGAGGAGTTCGACCTGGACGGCACCATCGCCGCCACCGCGCGCGAGGGTGGCCTGCTGGACGTGCGCATGCGTCCGGAGCGGCGCAATGCGGTCAGCGTGATCCTGCTGCTGGACGTGGGCGGCTCGATGGACGAGCACGTGCATGCGGCCGAAGCGCTGTTCGGCGCGGCGCGTGCCGAGTTCAAGCGGCTGGAGACCTTCTACTTCCACAACTTCCTGTACGAACAGGTCTGGCGCAGCGGCCGTTTCGATGCGGCCGGGCAGGTGCCCACGTGGGACCTGATCCACCGCTACCGGCCGGAACACCGGGTGATCGTGGTCGGCGACGCGGCGATGCACCCGTGGGAAGTCAGCCATGCCGGCGGGGCCAGCGGGCACTGGAACGCGGAATCCGGCGCCGCGTGGTTCGGCCGGCTGACGGCGCAGTTCCCGCATCTGGCGTGGATCAATCCGCTGCCGCGCGCGCAGTGGGGCCGCACGCCCTCGATCGGCATGGTCCGGCAACTGCTGGAAGACCGCATGCATCCGCTCACGCCCGATGGACTGTCCGCGGCGATGGCTGCGTTGGCCAAATGAGCGCAGCGCTGCCGCTACCATGCCCGGCATGGACCTGAAACAACATCTGCCCGTCGTGTTGCATCCGTGGCTGGACGTGATGGTGCCTGCGGCCGAAGTGGTGCTGATCGTGCTCGCGGCATGGGCATTGCGCTGGCTGGCACGGCGCCTGATCCGGCGCCTGGCCGCGCGTTACGAGTTGCCGCTGGAAGTGGCGGTGGGCGCGCGCCGGCTGATCGCCTTCCTGATCGGTTTTGCCGCGTTGCTGGCGGTGCTGCAGGTGTTCGGCGTGTCCGGCGGCGTACTGTGGACCGCATTCACCGGCTTTGCCGCGGTGGCGGCGGTGGCCTTCTTCGCCGCATGGAGCGTGCTGACCAACATCTTCTGCGCGTTCCTGATCATGATCACCCGTCCGTTCCGCCTGCACGACCATGTGGAGCTGCTGGAAAACGGCGAGAAACCCGGCCTGCGCGGCCGCGTGGTGGACCTCAACCTGATCTACGTGACCTTGCAGGAATTCCACCCGCACGGCGGCGAAAGCGTGTTGCGCGTGCCCAATAGCCTGTTCTTCCAGCGTGCGACGCGGCGTTGGACCGGCGAGCCGCCGCTGCGCGCTGCTCCGTCAGGCGCGACGGACGAACGCGCCGCGCCGCTTCCGGGAGGCGGTGCGGTGACGGCAAACCCCGATTGAATGCGGCGCGTCGGATGCGCTGAAGACTCAGGCCGCGTCGAGGTAGTACCAGCGGCCATCCTCGCGCACGAAGCGGCTGTGTTCCTGCATCCGCATCGCGCTGCCGCCGCCGACGCGGTAGCGGGCGACGAATTCCACTTCTGCCGTGTCCACGCCGGTGACGGCGTGGCGCAGCACGTTCAGGCCCAGCCAGACCGGGCGCTGCGCGGGCGGGTCGTCGAGGCTGGCGGCATCCGGGCGCGTGGATGGATGCCAGCTGGCCAGCAGCCAGTCGGTCCGGCCCAGCGCGTAGGCGCTGTAGCGCGAGCGCATCAGCGCCTGGGCATCGGGTGCCGGCACGGCAGCGTCGATGATCGGGCCGCAGCAGGCGGCGAGGGCTTGGCCGCTGCCGCAGGGGCAGGCGGCAGCGGAAGGTGCGGCGGGGCGTTTCATCCGCGCATTGTCGCCGCAGCGGCGCGGCTCAGGCCATCCAGACCTTTTCCATTTCGCGGAAATCCCACTTTTCCGGCGATTCGAGGCCGACGATGCGGTCGCGACCGCCTTCCGCGCCCAGGTCGATGTCCTGCATCAGCACGTGGCGGTGGTGCTTGATCGAATAGAACAGGCGCACCCGCGGGGTCAGCAGCGAGGCGGGGTTCTGCTCGATCACCACGGCGAGATGGTCCGAGGTCAGCCGGACCAGCGAGCCCACCGGGTAGATGCCCAGGCTCTTCACGAAAGGCTGGAAGATGGCCGGGTCGAAATGGCCTTCCCACGTGGCCATGCGCTTGAGCGATTCGGCCGGGTCCCAGCCCTGCTTGTACGGACGGTTGGAGGTGATGGCGTCGTACACGTCGCACACGGCGCCCATCTTCGCCAGCCGCGGGATCGCATCGCCGGCCAGCCGCTGCGGGTAGCCGGTGCCGTCGATCTTCTCGTGGTGGTGCAGCACGATGTCGAGCACCGGGCGGCTGTTCAGGCCGGCTGCGACCAGCAGGGCCTGCCCCTGCTCGGGGTGCCGGCGGATCACGTCGAATTCGCCGTCGGTCAGCCGGCCCGGCTTGTTGAGGATGGCCGGCGGCACCGCCGCCTTGCCCATGTCGTGCAGCAGACCGCCCAGTGCGGCGACCATGGTGTCCTCGTCGGACAGGCCGAGTTGGCGGGCCAGCACCGTCATCAACGCGGATACCGCGACCGAGTGCAGGTAGGTGTAATTGTCGGCGGTCTTCAGCCGCGCCACGCTGATCAGCGCGTGCGGGTTGCGCATCACCGAATCGCGGATGGACACCACCATCGGCAGCACGGCCTCGGCGTTGAGCGCATTGCCGAGGCGGACTTCCTGGAACATCGAGCGGACCGTGTCGGCGCCTTCCTCGCAGATGCGCCGGGCGGTGGCGATCTCGTCGGCGATCGGCCGGTGCACGGCCTGCGGCGGCGATGCGGGCAGGCCGGCGGCGTGTTCCTGCGTGGCGTCGCCGCGGGGTTCGGCCGGCACTGCCGGCGCAGCATCCGCGACGGCGGCAGCGCTCTGGTCATCGCCTTCGCCGGTCGTCTCGTCGTCGGACGCAGCGTCCATCGCGACGTGGCCGCGCACGGTGTCGATGACCACGTGGGTGACCACGCTGGCGCGGATCCGGGCGATGTCGTCGCTGTCGACGAGGAAGGAGCTGCGCCAGAACGGGTGCTGCATCCATGGCCCGAGCAGGCGGCTGACGTACATGCCGGGGAGCAACTGTTCGGAACGGATGGTGCGCAGCATGGGTGCGGTCCGGGTTCGACGGTGATGGACGCACGGCGGGGGGGACCGGGCTCGGTCTTCTGGTTATCGGCAGGTCCAGAATGGTCTGGAGGTCAGCTCATCCACACCTTGTCGAGTTCGCGGAAATTCCAGGTTTGCGGCGATTCGCGGCTGGCGATCCGCTCCTGCGTCGCGGCGTCGGAAAGGTCCACGTCGTACACCAGGATCGGCCGCTGGCGCGGGATCGAATAGAACACCCGCACCTTGGGTGCGAGCAGGGCGTCCGGATTCTGGTCGATGACCACGGCCAGGTGCCCGGATTCCAGCCGGACCAGCGAGCCCACCGGGTAGACGCCGAGGCTGCGCACGAAGGCCTGGAACAGCGACTGGTCGAATTGCCCGGCCCAGCCGGCCATCAGCTTGAGCGCCTCGGACGGGTCAAGCCCGGGGCGATGCACCCGGTTGGATACCAGCGCGTCGTAGACGTCGCAGATGGCGGCCATGCGCGCCAGCGGCGGGATGGCTTCGCCGGCAAGCCCGTCGGGGTAGCCGGTGCCGTCGTAGCGTTCGTGGTGGTGCCGGATGACCTGCAGCACGGCGCGGCTGCGCAGGCCCGCCGCGACCAGCGCGCGCTGGCCTTGCAGCGGGTGGCCGCGCATCAGGTCGAACTCCTCGCCGCTGAGCTTGCCCGGCTTGTCCAGCAGGGTCGGGGGCAGATGGGACTCGCCGGCATCGTGGAACAGGCCGCCCAGCGCGGCGATGACCACCTCTTCCTCGGGCATGCCCAGCCGCCGCGCGAACGCGGCCATCAGCGCCGCGACCGGATGCAGATGGGCGTACTCCTCGCCCGGCTTGACCCGCGCCACGCTGGTCAGCGCATGCGGGTTGCGCGTCACCGAGTCGCGGATGGCCATGATCAGCGGCAGCGCCGGCTCGGTGTCCGGGGTCCGGCCCTGGCGAATCGCCGCATACATGGCCTTGACGAACTGCCGGCCGTCCTCGCGGATGCGCAGCGCGATGGCGATCTCGTTGCCGATGTCGACGATCTCGGGCGCTGTCTGCTCTTCCGGCGGCGCTTCGTCGACGGCCTCCGGTGCGGGCTCTTGCCTTGGTGCGTCTTCGGGTTCGTCCGTCGTGCCGGTCGGCACGTCCAGGCCGCGGGCGGTGTCGATGACGACGCGCGAGACCACGCTGGCGTGCAGCTTGGCGATGTCTTCCCGGTCGATCAGGAACGAGCTGCGCCAGAATGGATGCTGCATCCACGGCCCGAGCAGGCGGTTGACGTACATGCCCGGAAGCAGGGATTGGACATCGATGGTGCGCAGCATTGCGTGGACGGGCCGGACGGCGATGGGGAGGAGTGTCTTTCCTTATCGGCCGATGGGGCCGCATCTGAACGGCACGGGCTGCCGCCTCAATGCCGTGCCAGCCATCGCACCAACCGGTCGATGGCGGCATAGGGCGGCTTGAGCCGGTCGCTGGCGGCCAGCGGACCTTGCCACAGCACTGGCAGCAGGTGGCTGAAACGGTCGAAGCCGGCCTGTCCGTGATAGGCGCCCATGCCGCTGGCGCCGACGCCGCCGAACGGCAGGCCGGATGCGGCGAAGTGCAGCAAGGTGTCGTTGACGGTGACGCCGCCGGCCACGACGCGGCCGAGGATGCGCTCGACCACGGCGCGCTCGGTGCAGAACGGGTACAGCGCCAGCGGCCGCTCGCGCGCGGCGATCCAGTCCAGCGCCTCGTCCAGCGTGCGGTAGGTCTTCAGCGGCAGCAGCGGCCCGAAGATCTCCTCGCGCAGGATGCGCGCCTCGTCCGGTGCATCGAGCACCAGCGTCGGTGCCAGCAGGCGTTCGCGTTCGGCGCGGGCCGGGTCGATGTCGGCCAGCGGCAGCACCTTGGCGCCACGGGCGCGGGCGTCGTCGAGCAGCTCGCGCAGGCGCCGGTACTGGGTCGCGTTGACGATGCGGGTGTAGTCGGCGGCCTGCCCGGCGAACCCCCGGTAGCGCGCGGCCACTTCCGCACGCAGCGCAGCGACGAAGGCGGCCAGCACGGCTTCGGGCACGAACGCGTAATCCGGCGCGATGCAGGTCTGGCCGGCGTTGAACCACTTGCCGGTGGCAATGCGCGCGGCCGCCTTGGCCGGCGGGTAATCCGCCGTGACAATCGCCGGCGACTTGCCGCCCAGCTCCAGCGTCAGCGGGGTCAGGTTCGGTGCCGCCGCCGCCATCACCTTGCGGCCCAGCGCGGTGGAGCCGGTGAACACGAGGTGGTCCAACGGCAGCGCCGAGAACGCGGCGGCCAGTTCGGTCCCGCCCAGCGCGACGGCCACGCGCTCGGCGGGGAACACCTCGGTGAGCAGCGAGCGCAGGAAGTCGGCCGTGCGCGGCGCGTGCTCGGAGGGTTTGAGCAGCACGTGGTTGCCGGCGGCGATGGCGGTGGCCAGCGGGATCAGCGCAAGGTTGACCGGGTAGTTCCACGGCGCCATCACCCCGACCACGCCCAGCGCCTGCGGCCGCAGCTGCGCGCGCGCCGGCCACAGCCGCCAGCCGGCGGCGGCACGGCGCGGCCGCGACCATCGACGCAGGTGGCGTTGCAGGTGCGCGATCTCGGCCAGCACGGTCATGCCTTCGGCCAGCAGCGATTCGTGACGCGAACGGTGGCCGAAGTCCGCGGCGACGGCATCGGTCATTTCGTCGAGCCGGCCCTTCAGTGCGGCATGCAGGCGGCGCAGGTCATCCCGCCGCTGCGACGGGTCGGGCTTGCGCGCCTGCCACGCCTCGCGCAGCAGGGCCAGGGCGGACATCAGCTCGGCGGGCGTGGTGGCGGCCGGGCCGGTGTTGCCCGATGCGGATGGCGCGATCGCGTGCGGGGCTGGCGGAGCGGAAGGAGGCAGGCTGTGCATGCCGGGACTATAGCCGGCCTGCACGGGCAATCCTTGCCGCGCCGCCGCGGCCGTGCGACGGCTCAGGCCGCC
>JADHEF010001721.1_pt1 | contig 12188 bp, 8 predicted proteins | sample 8952391 | NCBI WGS metagenome assembly JADHEF01 (sample SAMN16124439, study PRJNA663245) | bioreactor sludge metagenome | isolation source: sludge (nitrite) | place: India:Bengaluru | collected 2019-02-28
CCTGCATCTTTTATGGCCTTCTCCAGATCGGCCAGGCGAAGGCTTTCCGGATCATACTCGATCAAGGCCGTCTCTGCTGCCAGGTTGACCGCAGCAGATATAACCCCGTCCAAGTTTTGCAGAGACTTCTGCACAGCTGCGCTGCAAGCGGCACAGGCCATGCCTGACACCTTGATCTCAACCTTTTTATTTGCGGTCATAAAACATCCTCGAGAATCCGTCCCTTTTATCCGGACCCCTTGGCCGGACGCCCTTGAGGTTAGACTAAGACTCTGAGCAGCACTGTCACATCAAACCTATCTTCTGATCATGCTCCAGGGATAAGCAATCTTGAATGCAATTATGATCCCCGGAAATAATAATTTTTTCCTGCTCTCGCTCTCTGTCCGGTCTGGCTTCCTATGCATCACCATCTTTCCTTCTGGCGAAAATGTTACCGCTTCTGGATGGCAGGAAGCTGGCGGCCATCGAAAGCAGCGGGCCGATGATCAGGCCAGAGCCGGCCAGAAGGGCAATTGTGCCTATGACCGCCAGAAGGGCTCTTTGCAGAATGCCCGCCTCTCCCCGGGCCAGACGAATGGCTGCCACTCCCAGCAGAGCATGGAATACCCCTATGGCCAGGGTGATGTAGACCTCCGGGCCAAGCGGGGCCCGGGTGAGGGAGAAGACCATCTGGTTGAATACCGAGGCGCTGGTGGCCAGGAAGAGAAATCCGGACAGGAGACCGGCCAGGCAGAAGGAGGTGCGCCGCGATCCGCGCCAGAAGAAGAGTAGAGCAATGATCCCCGCCAGCAGATAGGGAATCAGGATCAATCCCAGGCTCTGCCCCTCCCAGAGGTAGACGGATATGAGCCGCAGGGGGGTGAGGAAGCGATCGGTGAAGCTGAACTCCTCTTCATAGCCCACAGCCAGGCCATAGTGGCCGCCTCCTCCGGAAACATGGGAGCTGTTGTTTCCGATCGATTCTGATGCACTGCCATATACCGCGGCATAATAGCGGCCCGCCTCCGGAGATGTAATATTGATCTCAGCCAGCTCGATAAAGCTACTGGGGCCGAAGGGCTCATAAGTGGCAGCGGCGGCAGTTTTTTCATCACCTCGGAGCAGCTTGAGCTGCAACGCTCCCGGCGGCAGTGGCGGCAGATGATCCGGCTTTATATCTTCCTCTAAGTCCGGCCCTATAAGCAGGAGCGTTGGCCTATATCCGTTCTCGCCAGGATCGGCGGTCTTGAAGAGGGACAGATAGATCCTCTCCCCTTCCTTCCGGTCCAGGCTGTAGTAGTGCGCCGCCTGCTCTGGCAGCAGTCCATAGACCGCCCAGGATTTGTCTGCATCGGATATATGCATGGCCCGGGAGATGTTATCATTGTCCTCAGCCATAAGAGGAACATGAGAGAAGGCGGGAGCGGACAGAAGGAGCAGGCTCAGCAGAAGCAACGTAGAGAATGGTGCAGAATGGCGAGATTTCACGACTAGTGTCAGGCCTCTATTGGTATTCAAGATTTCGCCTTAATCTCAGAACTCAGGTCGTTTAGGTGATTGAGTGTCTCCTTTTTAAAACAAACTGAGTTAGAATGTGATTCAGATTAAGTAAAATTTTAAGATAATTATTAAATGAAAAGGATGCTTGTCATGGTTTTTAATGCTTGGATCTTCTGTATTACTCTTCAGGTTCCCTGGTCAAGCTCTTGGGAACTCTTTCTGGCCTTGCAGGCAGAAATTCAAGCTCTCCTTCCCTTGGAGTATGTTCCCATTCAATACGCCTTCTTCTAATGACGTCTGAAATAGCAAGCACCACGGGTATAAACCATAACATGCTATAAAATAGAGCTGTGATAGGATTTACGCGGGCGTAAAACAACAGTTTCTCTCTCTTGCTATTGAATATATATACCTTATTAGTTGAATTTATAAGATAATATGATCCATATAACCAGTGAAGCAAGTTAAAGATCGTAATAGTTATCATAATAAGCCCTAAATTAGGGGCATTTCCTGTAATGGTTAAAATTAATTGATAAATTCCGGATGGGACACCTATTATGCTAATTATAGACATCAGTTGGGAATTTAATGAGTATGTCCAGAAATTCAACCTATTTTTTAAGGTTGTAAATTTAGTGTTCCCGGATAGGAACTCGCTAGTTATGGCCTTTTGATGTCCTCTGGCCCAGCGCCTTCTCTGCTTGAACCATGATCCAATTGTCTCGACGCCAAGCTCAGAAGTATAAACATCAAGTAATGCTAATTGTTTTCCTAAAGACCATGCCTTAAAACCAAAGTCAACATCCTCGGAGGTAGTAAACGGACTCCATCCGCCGATTTCTGCCGGCAAGCTAGTTTTAAAAAAGTATGCCGGGCCTAAAACCTGGAATGGCACATTAGGATGTGATGTATGCGGATATATCAGATTCGACCATATTACCGGCTCTGAAGCTTCCAGCGCTGTTAATAGACTTTTAGATCCATTGCGATATTTTATTTTTCCTTGTATTATATCATAACCATCTTCTAGGCCTGCTATTGCGTACTTAAATAGACAAGGATCAACGATATCTTCTGCATCGAATACGGAAATAGCTTCTGCTTTTCTCACTTCGCTTAGCTCCGAATAGTATGCATATAAAAGAGCACGGCCTTTCCCGAAAGGCAGATCAGTTGTGGTGTTATTCTGCCATTTTTTTAGCACTTCTGGCCAATCTTTTTCGCCATTTTTTGGTATGACTATCACGTGTACATTCTCAAATTCCTTGCATATATTCTGAGCGTTATTTATAGTTGATTTATCTTCTTGTTCTACTATTAAATATACTTTTATTTTTTCTATCGGATAATCCATATTTAGTAAACTGATCACGTTATTTCTTATAATATTAATGGGCTCATGATATAGGCAAATCAGGGAAGCTATTTGGATATAAGTATGTGGCACCCTCTTTCTCACAAGTGATGGCTTCTTAAAAAGCAAAGCATCATAGCCAATATTGGCTATAGCATACAAAATTTGTGAGATATAAAATAAATCCATTTTAATTCCTTTTTTTATTATTTTTCTTGCACTATCATATAGGAAGCTATCAGATGTCTGCCAGATTCAAACAACATAAGGGCAGATAGAACTTTTTCATGGTATATAAACCCATCCTTGTGACCTAACTAAGATAGGAATTTTAGGGAGAGATCTATTACCTCATTCTTGTGTAGAACTGAGATTGTCGGTGATGCTGGAAGGGTCAAGTGCAACTTAATTTTATATTATATAATAAAAAATTTAGATAAAAGTCCTTTCGATCTTCCGAGAGATCGCAAAAAAGTCAAGGCAATTTTATTGATTGAAAAGCTGCCTGATCAGCGGCGGTCAATTGCTCAATAGCGGCGGGAAAAATGTCGGCTGCCAATCTCTGAGATCAAGACTCTGTGTTAGTGCTACTGATGAATCTGGAGGAGTTCCTCGAGTTGCAGATTTATTCAACGAAAGACTGATACACAGTTACGACCCAAAGTGGGAGTTCCTGCCATTTACCGCTGCCGGACTAAACCAGGAGTTCAATGCCAGCAAGATTGGGGGGGAATGCGGTCAAATTGAGATATACGGCAAATCCCGAAAACTTAGCTGCTATGACATGGTTCTCTCCTATTCTCGGAAGGCACACCGGAGTTCAGGCTGGGTATAGATGTCCACAAGTTGGTTCGGTTTTATTAAATCCGAGTCATTATTTCTGATGCTACATCTTAGAGATCCTTTTGGCAAGATGGAGCAGACCGTGCTCAGATCTGAGGTTTGAGGGGCTTTGCACGTAAAGGACATCTTGCACGGAAAGTGACAGATGTGTATAGTAAATTGGTTATATCAAACAATAAAAAATTAATCCAAACTTTAAGATGAATGCGAATGAGTAATGCGCGGCTTGATCACAAGATGTAAATAGATGCATGCAATTGTTAGGCGTACAGCGATGGAGATCTGGGTATTATGGCCGTTGGAAGCACTGAAGAAGCGAAGTCATTAGCACAGAGATGGTTGGATGATACAGAAGGCTATTCTGGCCAAATAGTCGACCCTAGCCCAGATAACCTAAAGTTCCTATTTATTGGAAAGGGACATGGAGATATACCATTCCTTATCACTCAGTCGGTAACATCAAAGAGATCTATAGCCGTAATTGTAAATGTGAATATATCTGAATCTAGCCACAAGGGTCTCAGCGAGCTGGGTGAAAGGGGTCGCGAAGAATTCTTATGGAACTTGAAAAGAGAAATCATGTTTGCACCGGCCAATTTTGCCTTTGATCCAGAATTCGTGAAAACTGGCATCCCGAGCGCGGTTCAATTTAGCAAAGATATATATTTCGAAGATCTCTCTGAAGGTCGGCTAGATGAAGTAGTAGATTATACAATCAGAAGCGCACTCTGGCTGATTTGGACCTTTGGAAGAAGATTTGGCCCACCATCAGAGGTGAAGCCCGTTGAGTGAAGCCGTCGCTTTAGGGCAATTTTGTTCAATAGGAACCGATGCTAATATTGGTGTGCCAGCTGCTTTAGTACGTTATTTATATGATCCAAGCGTGAATAACATGGCATCGGAGCAATCGGCAAATTGGGATGAAAAAACATATCTAGAGATCGCCGAAGGAAACAAAAAAACCGTGACTACTGGAATATATAGTGAGGCTATGGCGAGCATGCTAAATGATGTCATCAAAGTCTGCGACGTGATTAGGAGCGAATTCTGCGTCGGCTTTAGCGATGGCAATAAGATATTCGAGGCAGCCCGAGATATAATTTCTCAGGGAAAGCATGCAATAATATCATTTGAAAATGTTAGGAGTCTCAGTGCCGCTTTTTTAGAGGCCGCAATAGGTCAATTGTATAACGGCACGATACCTGTCACAAAACTAGAGAAACATATCATCTGGCGTGGTGTTTCTCCAACAAGGAAACTCCTAATTGAAAGAGCAATTGCTGAGGCGAAAGAATCCAACGCCAGATCTTGAAGGAGGGTACCATCTAGCCATGAAAAAATCAGCGATTCAAAACATAAAGGAACATGAGTTCCGGACAGATGAACACCTCCTACTAGATGCAAATGTATGGCTGTATACATATGGGCCACAAGCGACTAGATCAGGCGATCCAAATCACATATATAGTGACGCTATGACCAAGATTATAACTAATAACTGTAAAATATATATGATCCTACCAATCCTTTCAGAATATATACACGTATATCTAGATAAACAAATGGAGCGGGAGGGTATTCATAAAGGCGACTTGAAAGCGTTTAGATTAACAGATGATTATAAAAGAATCTTAAACATGATTAAAGCAGACTTAATAGAGATTTTAGGCTTCGTGGAGTGCTGTAGCCCAATGTTTGAAAATGATAAAGCATGTGTTTTTCTGGATAAATTCCTTCAATGCACCTTGGATTTCAATGATGTGATCATTGAAGATTTTTGCGCATCAAATCCAAAAATAGTTTTAGTAACCAATGATGGGGATTTTAAAAATTGTGGAATACCAATAATTACCGCTAATAATGCTATGTTCTGAGGAAGCATATTATATCTCAAGGCTATTTTTTATGAAGATCTCTTCCTTTTCTCTTCCCTGACATAATTAACTGCTATGTAGCTTATCAAATTGCTAATAGGCACTCCGGTTTCTTTAGCTTCTTGTTCTAAAAACGCTCTAGCATCATCCGGCAGAGTCACGGCCACTCTCTTTGCTTGTTTTGGTTCGATCATAGAAACTAAAAGTAACATTATAGTATTTATAAGTTTTGCAGAATCAAAATTTAGATACTTATAAATACTAATAGTAACTATTAGTATCTATGACATCCGCTCCTAATTCCCGTGAAGTCCGAGGCAAAGCAATAGCAGAGAACGGCAATGTCAAAAAGGTCACTGATCATTCTTTCAAGGTAGAATCCCAATCAGGAAAGGGCACCTATGAAGTCAAAGCAACACCTAACGGCATGACTTGCACCTGCCCGGATTTTGTTTATCGTGGTGGGAAGTGCAAACACATACAGGCAACCAGATACTACTTAGAGATCGAGAAGGACACACCACAAGGAACAGTTACCGAGAAGGTACACCTAACCTACTCCCAGGCATGGAACGCATATAATGAGGCTCAGAAGGTAGAAGTTCACCTTTTCGATGAGTTGTTGAAGGACTTGGTTAAAGCCATTCCAGAACCAGAGCAGACCAAAGGCAGACCGCGCCTATCCCTTCGGGAAACGCTCTTCTGTGCGATCCAGAAGGTTTACTCTCAGCTTTCCAGCCGCCGCGCACATAGTCTCTTTCAGAATGCTGTAGAAAGAGGGCAAATCGACCATGCGCCGCGCTTCAATGCTCCATCTGACCTCTTTAATAAGCCTGAATCAACTGCGATTCTGCAAAGACTTGTCACTCTATCGGCGTTGCCCGTCGCGGGAATCGAGATTGATTTCGCGGTCGATTCAACGGGATTTAGAACAACCACGTTCAACGCATATGAAGGCGCGAAATATGGCCGAAAGAAAGAGCATCAATGGGTGAAAGCCCATCTATGCGCAGGTGTAAAAACGAATGTAGTGGCGGCGGTTGCCATCACCGATGCCTATAGCAACGACTCTCCTCAATTCGGGCCTTTGATTAAGAAGACAGTGCAGGGATTCACCATCAATGAGATTACGGCTGACATGGCCTACTCCTCACGCCTTAACCTTCAGACCGTGGCTAATGCGGGCGGTAAGGCTTACATCCCATTCAAGAAAAACGCTACCGATAAATGCAGAGGCTCATCTCTCTGGAGTAAGATGTACCACTACTTCCAACTTAACCGCGATGAATTCATGGAGCACTACCACAAGCGGAGCAACATCGAGGCAACCAACGCGGCCATAAAGAGAAAGTTCGGTGAGACCCTGAAATCCAAGAACCCGGTTGCTCAGGTTAACGAGCTACTAGCTAAAATTATTGCGTACAACCTAACCGTGGTAATCCATGAGATGTACGAAAATGGGATACAACCAGAATTCTTGCACGTAAAGTCGGCCTAAATCACCCTTTTACGTGCAAAGCCGGTTTGAGGCAAAGGTTTATATTCGACTTGTGTCGTATAACGTTAAATGCCGTAAATGTAGCGGCAGTCGAGTAGAGGAGTGGGGGCTCTTCCATCGACAACCAATGGCGGAAGGAGAGAAAGGCCCTTGTCCCTCCCTGGGCCGATTTTCTCCTTTATTGCCCAGAAAGATTTTGAATATCTCGGGATTCATGGAATTAATTTAATACATTTTTAAGGCGTATACAGATGCAGCAAGGGATCCACTTTTATTTTTCACTGCATTATCTTCCCCATTTAATCACACACACATCCCAGATCGTCACCGCTCTTTGCCGAAGTCTCATTCCAGGATAATTTTCCGAGAAGGTTTTCATCGCACGGACACCAGTCCTGCCAGGCTGTGGGGGTTATAGAATAGACGGTCTTGCCTACCATCACCGGAGCGATGACCTGGGAAGATGCTATTTCCCTGCCGTCATCAAGAGATATCGCTGTGACGCTGGCATTGCTCAGATAAAATCCGTTATCTTCCACCTTAGCTGTGAAGCTTATGGATCTTTTCTTTCCAGCATTCAATTTATCTATTGTCCAGAAGAATGAATTTTCAGCTAGCTTTTCATACGAGGAGGTGGAGTTGATAAATCTCATGGCATCGGGAAGCCTCACGGTAATATTGGCTCTCAGATTCTCATCGCCAAGGTTCTCAACCATCAGCCGATAGTTGATGATCTTGGGATTCTTTGGATCGGGTGTAGCTGAATAGGTGGCCGATAGAGTTTGCTGGCCGCACCCACTCCAGTTCACATCAAGCAATGAGGAATTGCTGGCGCTGAGCCTCCTGTCAGAACTGATATTTCCTCGCAGAACCTGGTAAATGGTGATCGCCCGGGAGCTGCTTGCATAGCTGTCCTTTCTCTTCGTGATCTCTAGATCCAGGTTGATATTGAAAGATTCTCCAACGCTCAGATACTCAACGGACCAATTGGCATATCTTGGGGTGAGCTCAAACGGATTCAATGAGGCATCGAGGAAACTGGTTCCTGAGGGAAATGAGGTTCTGACGAAGATCGGCCCTAATGGCCTGTTGCCGTCATTGGTAAGAGTGATGATATATCTCAGCTTGCTGCATTCCTGCGAGTCGACAAACCCATGGCTTGTTATGGACATATGGGGAACACTGAATCTCGGATATACTCTGTAGCCCCTACTAATGCTGAAATTTCCCGCATATTCGTCATATATGAAAACAAATCCCCGGTCAGGATCAGATCTATTGATATAGCCGGCCTTCAATCTCGCCCTTCCAGAGAATTTGGCTGACGCTCTGCTCTCCCCTGAGGAGATGATGGCAGTTTCGGACTCAAGCTCACTTATATCTGAGAAATTTGAGGTCATGAAGGCCTGATCTGTGAAGTGTGATCCGGTTCCTTCACTCCAGGCAATGGACATGGGTCGCCGAGCAATACCGGCCTGTGAATAGTTTACAGGCGAATGGTGCAGGTTGACGCTTTTGGCGAGAAAGACTGAACCTTTAACCGGTGGGTAGAGGCGACTGATGTTAAGGCTGGATATATCGCTGGATTGTATAAGCTCTTCTGAGCGGAATGACCCAGTGCCTTTCTCATATGAGTATGCCTTGTCACCAACCCTCTTATCAGTGGCGACGAATCCTTCTCCTTCTATAGATAATTTTATTTTATTAGATACATTCTCATGATAGTTGTTGAAAACCTTAAAGCTTCCTCTATATTCCTCCGAGGCCCTGAAATTATCCAAATTTGATTTTACACTGGCAATTCCTTCGAAATCGGAGGCAAGGCTTGCTTCCAAGTCGAAGTTTTTATCATAGATCGACACATCCGAATTCAGACGGTTTGCCGAAGAATGCTGCTCATGGAAGCTCGGAGATTCTTGATCCTTAGAATCCAGGCCGTAGGCGGAAGATGATTCAGACCATTTCGTGTCGTAATCAACCGATCGCCTTGGTGATACATTAAAGCTCGTCCTGGAATATCTGGCCGATAGATTGCTCTTGGTCAGAGTCATTTCGTAGGCGCCGCCGCTTGAATCTGATGCGTTCTCTGTCTCCTTCTCGATTTGGCCGTCACGACAAACTAAATCGGAAGGCAAATTTGCATAATACTTGGAAGCTTCCTCTGACTCATAGGAGCCGGAGCCGAATTCATGAGTTTTAAGATACTCCGTATCCCTATTATGCATCACGTTACGAATTTTTACATAGCCGGATCCGTAAATCCTATGATCCATATCGAATTTAATCTTCTTGCTTACTTCCTCAGCGCATAGCTCGCCCGATGAGGGGCCGCCCTCGGAGGATATGAGGATCTGCCAGGTATTTGAGCCGTCCGGATATCTGCCCCAAGCACACTCGCTATTGGAGGTGTCATATAAGAGTGGAGTGCGATCGACCACAATGCCATTCTCATCTCTAAGGATGAGAGTCTCTTCACTCGGATTCATCCAATTTTCTTGTAGAACCAAGAGATAGAATCCTCTCGCCGGGATACTGGTGATGTCTATGAACAGCTCTGCGGACTTATTGCTCAATGGCACTATGGACCAGGAGCCTATGTCTACCTCTGCATCCCCGGTATTATATAACTCAATCCACTGCGGAGTATCGTCCCCATAAGGATCAAGCTCGACCTCATTTATGACCACGGCTGCTAATCCTGATGTGGTAATAAATGCAAACAACAGCAGGACTGTCGAGATGCTCTTGATATTCATAGGATGGCCCTCTGGTAGAATGCTGCAATAGTTTTTATCTCTTTTGGCAGGAAATGGGCCAGTCTAATTATCAGTTATAAGGCATTTCAGCAGATAAAAATGGGCCATATAAAATTTTTATATCCGCCTTTCCGCCAGAAAGATGTGCAAAAAAAAAATGATTGGCGTCCTCCCCAAGATGGGGAGGACTTGTCGGATTTTCAGTTAATCTCTAGAATCCGGTCGGTCTATCGCCTCCTGTATCCCCGTCACCAGTATCCTCCGGCTCAGTGGGCTCTGATGGTTCACCCGATCTATCCCCCTCCACAACAGCTCCCGAGGAGTCACCTATGGTTATGGCCGGTTGCTCTAATCCCGGAAGGATATTGCTTCTGCCCATGTAGACATCGAAGTCGTGCTGCTCGTCCATGCAGTCCAGATATACTATGACGCAGGGCTCGTCTGCAGTCCAGCCTGGCTTGTCCACGCAGACCGTGTATGTGCCGGCTTTCAGGCCGCAGAACGAGTATTCGCCGTTTGCATCAGTCGGTATAGACAGGACCTTCTTTCCGTCGGAGTTCTCGATCTTCACCGGGAAATTAGCCACAGCGGTACTGTTGTTGTAAACAGTGCCGTTGATGCACATATGTCTAATGTTCTCGAAGTCGTTGTCGGTAGAGTCCTCGCAGTAGTCCAGATTTACCACGATGCATTTCGGTATCTCACAGGGATCCGCGACTGAAGATGTGCCTGGCGGCGCCATGGCCGGTGAGTTGGGATCATCTCTGTAGGATGTCCATCCCACAGGTATTTCCTTCTCACAGACCGTGTACCAGCCGGGTTTCAGGTTGCAGAACTTGTAGAAACCGTTGCTGTCTGTGGTCATTTGGCGGATGGTAGTTCCTTTTGAGTCCTTGAGTAGGATGGTCCACCCTTTCAAGCCTTCGCCGGTGCAGAAGTTGAACTCATGACCGCTGATGCACAGTGGCGGTATATTCTCGAAGTCTTCGACCACAGTCTCTCCGCAGTCCAGGAACACCGGGATGCAGTTTTCATTGCTCATGGGCCGAGAGGTGTTATTGGCGTGGTAGGTGACAGGAGTCCAGCCGGATTGTACTACCTCGCATACTGTGTAGAGGCTGCCAGCTTTCAGCGTGAAGCCGCCGTCATCGCTTGAAGTAAATTCGTACGATCCGTCCCCTGCTGTATACCTTGTGTCCAGCAGATTGCCACTACTGTCATAGAGATTAATTTCCCACTCTTCAAGGCCTTCACCGGTGCAGTCATCGATCACTTTGCCTTTGATGGACAGTGGCGGTATGTTCTCGAAGTCGTTGCCCTCAGAGTTCTCGCAGTCCAGGATTACCGGTATGCAGTTATTGCATGCGTCGCAAGTGCAATCCTCAGGCAAGCAGCTGGCACCGCTGTGGTTGATGTAGGTTACTGGAATCCAGCCATCTCTGATCTCCTCGCAGACTCTGTACTGTCCCGGAGGCAGGCCACAGAACGAATATCTTCCGTACCTGTCGGTTTGGACCGTACGGATGTTCTTTCCGGTGGCGTCGTAGAGGTATATCCCCCAGCCGGCTATGCCTGCGCCAGTGCAATTGTTGATCTTGCTGCCGTTGATGCACAGGGATTCCGGAATGTTCCTGAAGTCGACCTCTGCCCCCTCGCAGTCCAGATTCACGCAGACGCAATTGTCATCGCACCAGGGCTGGTCGCAGCTGACAGTTGGTTGGCTCATGCCATCAGATGGGGCGGAACCAATCACAGCTCCGGTCTCATCCCGGACGGCCTTCCATCCCTCTTTCTCCTCCTCACAGACATAGTAGATGCCTTGCTTGAGGCCGCAGAAGGAATACTTGCCATCAGCATCGGTGATATCTTCGCCGATCTTTACTCCGTTAGCATCGTAGAGGAAGATCTTCCAGCCGGGGATGCCCGCGTCGGTACAATCGTTGATCTTGGTACCGTTGATGCAAATTGGCGGGTCGTTGGCGAAGTCGTTGTCCTCAGAGTCATCTGTTACCAGTGAGACTGGGATGCACAGTGACGAGACATTCTTCCAGCCGGATTGCAGTACCTCGCAGACTGTGTAGTTGCCAGGCTCCAGCTCGCAGAACGAATAATCGCCGTTTGCGTCGGTCACGGTAGTGGTTATCACCGCTCCGTTTTCGTCCCTGAGCTCTATGGTCCAGCCGGCCAGGGCCTCACCGGTGCAGTTGTTGATCTTGGTACCATTGATACACAATTTCGGAGTGTTCTCGAAGTCCACAACCTCATCATCGCAGTCCAGGTCAACCAGGAAGCAGAGTGGGGTTATGTTCTTCCAGCCATCCTTCAGCTCCTCGCAGACTGTGTAGCTGTCTGGCCATAGACCGCAGAACTCGTATTTG
>JADHEF010001714.1_pt1 | contig 12187 bp, 12 predicted proteins | sample 8952391 | NCBI WGS metagenome assembly JADHEF01 (sample SAMN16124439, study PRJNA663245) | bioreactor sludge metagenome | isolation source: sludge (nitrite) | place: India:Bengaluru | collected 2019-02-28
CCCGAGGTATCGAGGCCGCATGCACCCGACCGGAACCCGCTGCAAACAGGCGTTTGCCCGCCCCCCGGATGGTGTCCGACCCCATCCGATCTCTGCGGTTGACTTGCCGCGAAGGGCTCACTATGATCGCGACCGCTGGCCCGATCCGCCCGGCGGTCTTGCCGCCCGGGTATGCATCCGGAACGCTCAGGCCGGTCCAGCGCCCGGAGAACCGGGTCGTTCCGCGGACAGAAGGTCCCTGTATCCCGGCCCCATGACGCCCGTGCAGGGGGCGACCAGACATTCCGCTCGATCCTTCGTCACGACCCCGCTCGACACCCGGAATCACTTCATCAAGAGGAGGCACCCCATGAAAACCCGCATTTGGATCTGTGTCGTGTTGACCGTCGTCCTGGCGGCCTGTGCCCACACCGGGAGCAAGGCGCCCACGTCCTTCAACGCCGCGCTGCCGGAAGGATGGCGCACGGTCGACACCGAGGAGCCCATGCTCTTCATGACCAAGGACGGCGGCTACAAGCAGTTCATCATGATCCGGGAGCGGCCGCTCTCCGACCCGTTCGTCTTCACCCAGCGCTCCATGTACGCCGGCATGCTGCCCGAGCAGGCAGCCGAGCTCGTCGTCAACGAGATCATCGCCGACACCAACATCAGCAACTTCAGCCTTCTCGAGAACCTCCCGACCCGGATCACCGGCCACAACGGGTTCCGCTTGACCTTCCTCTACACCGATGGGTTCGGGTTCATCTTCAAGACGATCTACTACGGGTTCATCACGGGCAACAAATTTTATTCCATCCGCTACGGCGCCACCGAGGATCCCACCAAGGAGAACTATTTCCAGCGGGACCTGAAGACGTTCCAGCAGGTGTTCGAGAGCTTCAAGCTCGCCGCCCCCAAGGCCTCCTGACATCCGGGCTCCCGTCCGCCCGTTGGCCCGCTCGCCCGGGTCAACGGGCGGCGGCCCATGACGTCCGGCCTGCCCCCATCCCTAGGGGTTGACGCCGCCCATTCCCGCCGCTTATTTTCCCGTCCAGGTATCCGGCCGGCGAGCCGTCCAGTGGCGGGCGTGTCCGCCGCGTTGCGATCTCCCACATACCAGGAGCTCTCCGGTGATCCTTTACGACCCTCGACAGCCCCACGGCATGCACGAGTTCGGCATCCAGATACCGGTCATGGACAGCCGGGCTTCCGAAACCTACGCGCGGCTGACCGCTCACCCGGAGCTCGGGCCACGCGCCGCCGAATGGCACCTCCGCGAGGTACGCGAGGCGGTGCGGCGCGAGGACCTGCTGCGGGCGCACTCGTGCGACTACGTGCAGCGGCTGTTTTCGAGTGCGCTCGAAGTGGAGATCGTGCGCACCTTCGAGCTGATCGACGCCCACGGGAGGTATCACCGCTACGACCCGGCCGGGGCGACGCTGCCCCTCACCGCCATGCTCGACCGCATCCTGGTGCGCGTCGGCGGGACCATCCAGGCGTGCCGCACCGCTCTGAGCAGCGGCTTCTGCTTCTACTTCGGCGGGGGCATGCATCACGCGCAGTGGGATTTCGGGAAGGGGTTCTGCCTGTTGAACGACGTGGTGATCGCGCTACGGAAGCTGCAGGCCGAAGGCCTTGTCCGCACGGCCTGGGTCATCGATGTCGACGCGCACAAGGGCGACGGCACGGCCGCCATCACCCGGGGGGACGACTCGATCGCCACCCTGAGCATTCACATGGCGAGCGGCTGGCCGCTGGACGAACCCGAGCGGTATCCCGACGGGCGTCCGAACCCCTCGTTCACGCCGAGCACGATCGACATCGGCATCGAGTCCGGCGAGGAAGGGCAATACGTGCCACGCCTGCGAGACGGGCTCGAGCGGCTTCCCGGAAGGCCGGATCTGGCGCTCGTAGTGAGTGGGGCCGACCCCTACGAGCTGGACGAGCTGCCGTCCACCGAGAAGCTGCGCCTGACCCTCGACCAGCTCATGGAGCGCGACCGCCTGGTCTACGCCTTCCTCAAATCCCGAGGCATCCCCGCGGGCTACGTCATGGCCGGGGGGTACGGCCGCAATTCCTGGCGGGTGTACACGCAGTTCCTGGAGTGGGCGCTCCTGGACCGACTCCAACAATAGTGGGTTCACGGTGCCGGGTTCAGCAGTTGCAGGGAGGATACGCCTCCTCCAAGCCCAAGCCCAAACCCCCAAACACCAAACACGAAACACCAAATACTAAATCATCATTTCTTGGCGGGCTCGAGGAAGTGGGCGATGTGGTTGCGGTACTGCATGGCCACGTCGTGGTTGTGCACCACGAACATGTCGCCGTCGAGCGAGGTGATCGGCCGTTCGGGAGGGGAGAACACCTCGAAGGTGCGGTTGATGATGTCGTCCGATGAGAGCAACTGGCCGCGGTAGCCCAGGACGTAGTGCAGGTCGACCCGCCGCCGCTGCCGGCCCCAGACCAGGTGGCGCAGGCGGTCGCGAACGTCGTCGATGCGCTCGCGCAGGACGCGCGTGGGCAGGCGGCTGAAACGCTCGTCGAAGGCCGAGAAGTAGATGTTGGCCGGGAAGACCGGCTGCATGCCCATGACCTGCTCGAAGGCCTCCTTGGCGGCGGCGTGGGCGGCGAACTTGATCTTGGTCCCCAGCATGTCGCTCTTCAGCGCGCGTCCGTCGACCCGGTGCGGCTCGCCGAACTTGATCGAGAGGTCGACCTTGCGCTTGTCGGCGCAGAAGCGGCGGATGATGAAGCCCATGTCGTGGAAGTAGATTTTCTGCGCATCCACGCCCGCCTCGTGCATCCGCGTCAGCTCCTGAAAGGTCTCGTCCTCCATCACCCGCTCGTAGGCCAGGTTCAGCACGATGCAGACGTCCACCCCGGAGTCGACCGCCGCCTCGATGTCCATCTGAAAGGGCAGGTGGTGAAAGCCGTCGATGCGGCCGGTGTAAGTCCGCCCCGTCTTGACCGTGTCCATCTTGATCAGGTCGAGCAGGCTCGAGCGCACGGCCGAGAAGCCGGGGAAGGTCAGGTACATCTCCTTTCCCTCGACGAGGTGCTGGCGGTAGGCCCGGCTGAGCGAGAGGATGTCCTTGCGCCCGAGCTTGACCTCCGTCCCGTCCGGCTGCTTCACGGTGATCGGGTTGCGAAAAACTTTGAAAGAACCCCGCTGAACCAGGTAGTCGGCGATGCTCATGCGGTGGGATTCGGCGAGCGCGGCGAAGGACGGGTTCAGCAGGCCCGGCAGGACGTCCCGGAAGATGTCGACCGTGTCGATGAAGAGGTTGTTGCCCCCCTCGATCAGCACCCGCATGCCGTTGGTCCGGAAGAGCACGGCCAGGACGATGAAATCGGCCTCGCTCAGATGGTTGGGCTTGAAGGTGACGGCGCAGCCCGGGTTCTCCTGGCGGAAGCGTTTGACGGCGTCCAGGCCGACCACGCGGGAGTTGAAGGTGTTCCCCATCGCGAGCCGGTAGAGCATGTCCTCGAGCGGCCCGATCTCGCGGTAGTCGTGGCCGATGAGCGGGAACATCGCCTTCATCTTGTCGTACAGCGGCTTCTTCACGGGCGGCTTTCCGATTGTAGAAACGGCTTGCGAGCGTGTGAGCAGAAAAATCTATAACACCGGGGATGACTGAAATCAATTATGCGAGGGAGAAGTTAGAAGAGTCCCTGCGGGCTGGGGGGCAGCGTTTCCACCCCGCAGGGGCCTTTTTCGGCGAATGTTGGGCGCTTGGAGCAATGGTTGGAATAGCGTTCCGCTTGCGATCGTGATCCCTGTGTGGGAGCGGCATCTTGCCGCGATCCCGATCGAGGCGGGACGCCTCTCCCACAGGGTCATGCCGCTCCCATCACACGGAACCTATTTTAACAGACGCCTTAGAAGTTGACCTGCTCGAGCCCCTTCAATCCCAGGATGCTCCGGGCCTCTGCCGGGGTGGCGGGCTCGACGCCGAGCTCACGCCCAATCCGCACGATTTTGGCGACCTGCTCGGCGCTGCTCTTGGCCAACACGCCCTTTTCCAGGTAGAGGCTGTCCTCGAGGCCGACCCGCGCGTGTCCTCCCAGGATCAGGGAGCCGGTGCACATGGGGATCTGGTGGCGGCCCGCGGCGCAGACCGAAAACTGAAAATCTCCGATCTGCTTGCGCGCCGTGTCGACCAGGAAAACCAGGTTCTCCAGGGTCGCCGGGATTCCGCCCAGGATCCCCATGACGAACTGCAGGTACACCGGTTTGCGCGCGATGCCCCTTTGGAGGAGGAACGCCAGGTTGTTGATCATGCCGGCGTCGTAGATCTCGAACTCCGGCTTGGCCCCGTTGGCGTAGATGATCTCGAGGTACTGGCGCATGGTGCGGAAGGTGTTGGGGAAGATGAAGTCCTCCGTGCCTTCCAGGTACGGTTTCTCCCACTCGTGTTTCCACTCGGACACCCCGCCTGTGATGTGGAACAGGGCGAAGTTGAGCGACCCGGCGTTGAGCGAGGTGAGCTCGGGTTTCAAATTGGATGCGACGCGGACCCGGTTCTCGACCGGCTCGCCCAGCTTGCCGCCGGTCGTGAAGCAGAGAATGACGTCGCAGCGCCGCCTCACCTCCGCGGCGATCTCGCGGTAGACGGCCTGGTCGGCGTTGGGCAAGCCGGTCTTGGGGTCGCGCACGTGGACGTGTGCGACGGCCGCACCGGCCGCGTGCGCCCGGACGGCCTCCTCGATCAGCTGCTGCGGGGTGATCGGCAGGTGGGGCGACATGCTCGGCGTGTGGATGGCCCCGGTCAGTGCGGCGGTGAAGATTCGCTTGGTCATGAAGGCTCTTTCCTGGTGTCAGGCGTAGTGCCTGCGGTTGATCTCGAAGTCACGGATGAAGTCGTCGACCATGGCCTCGAGCGGGTATTCGATCTGGAGCTGCCATTCGGACCTGGCGCAGGCGTCGCTGATCTGCAGCGACCCCAGCTCGCGCAGCAGCTCCACCACGACCGGGTCGGGAGAAAACGTCAGCCGCGCGCCCGGGACCCGCTCCTGGACGACCCGGACCAGCTCCATGGCCGAGAACGCGGGCGTGATGCCGGCGATGTTGTAGACCCGGGTCGGTATCCCGGAGGGGTCCGCGCCGGCCAGCCGCAGGAGCGCCTTGGCGGCATCCTTGTAGTAGAGCACGGCGACGCGCGTCTCGGGATCGCAGCGGAGCACGTAGGGCAGGCCTTTCAGGGCATACTCGATGGCCCATGCGTTGTAGCTGGACATGTGCTCCGTTTTGGCCCCGGGGCCCCCGATCGCCGGCAGCCGCACGCCGCGGAAATCGACGCCGAACCGGCGCTGGTAGTAGCGGCCCATGAGCTCGCCGAAGGTTTTCGTGACGCCGTAAAAGCTCGAGGGTCTCTGGATGGTGCGGTCGTCGATGACCGCGCCCGGGATGTCCTTGCTGTAGGTCGCGATGGTGCTGCCGTAAATCACCTGGACGGGCCGCTTGATCCTGGCCGTCTCGAGCACGTTGTACGTGCCCGTCACGTTCGCGTCGTAGGCGGCCCAGGGGTTGTGTTCCGAAGGCAGGGACAGCATGCCCCCCAGGTGGAAGATGCGGGTGACGCCGTGCCGTTCCACGCAGTCCATCAGAACGGGCAGGTGCGCGAGCGAGCCGCGCTCGTACGTGAACCGATTCTCCAGCTCGGTCAGCGGGCCGGATATCGGCGCGACGTCGAACAGGACCGGCCGCTCGCCCGCTTCGATCAGCAGCCGGGCGAGAAACGACCCGATGAACCCGGCCCCTCCGGTGATCAGGGTGGTCATGGTGCAGGAGCTCCCATGTCGATTGGATTGAAGACGGCCGGCCGCACCGCCGCGGCCGGCCGCAGGGTGCTATCCCGTCATTTGGCCATCTTGCAGCCCGTCTCCTCGCAGGGGACCTCCACCTCCTTGGCCGGGATCATGGTGGCGGGGCCGACGAACGCATGCTTGAAAAACGGGTTGTCCTTCACCAACTCGGCCGTCCAGTAGGGGACCTGCGCCTGGTGGTCGCACGCCCGCATGGTCCAGGTGCCGGCCGGGCCGTCGTAGCTGAGCCCCTCCCAGGCCTTGATCACCGCCGCGACGTCGGTCGTGCCGGCTTTCTTGACCGCCTCGGCCCAGAACATGGTCGCCGTGTAAGCCTTGCCCCTCAGCCAGGTCGGGTAGTAGCCCTTGTCCTTGTGGAATTTGGCGATGAACTCCTTGTTCTTTTCCGTGGGGATCGAGATCATGTAGATCTCCGCCCCCATGTCTCCCAGGATCAGGCTGTCGTCCCCCAGCGAGGAGATCATCACCTCGTCGTTGATGTAGTAGCTGACGATCTTCTGCTTCAAGCCCAGGGGGCGCCCCTGCTTGACGAGCAGGGTCAGGTCGTTGCCCCAGTTCGGGGTGAAGATGACGTCCGGGCCTGCGGCGATCAGCTGGCTCGCGTACGGCGCGTAGTCCTTCGTCCCCGCGGGGTGGTAGATCTCCGCCACGATCTGGGTCGAAGGGCTGATCTTGGAGATCTTCTTTTTGAAGGCCGCCACGGCTTCGTGCCCGAAGGAGTAGTCCTGGGCGATGATGCCGACTTTCTTGTAGCCCTTGTTCACGACCAGCTGGGCCAGCGCGAACGACCGTCCGTCGGTGCTCCCGCCCGGGCGGAAAAAGTTCTTGTTGCACTTCTCTCCCACCATGCTCGCGGCATCCATGCCGTAGGTGAACATGATCACGTTTTCCTTCTCGGCGAGCTGCGACATGGCGGCGCCGACCGAGCTGCCGGTCCCGCCGCAGAAGAATTTGACCTCGTCCTTCAGGATCATCGCCTGGGCCTTGCGGGTGGCCACGTCCGGCTTGAGCTCCGAGTCGATGGGGACGACCTCCACCTTTTTCCCGAGCAGCCCGCCGCTCTCGTTGATGACTTTCGCCGCGTACTGCACGCCTTCCAGGTAGCGCTCGCCGATGTCCTTGAACGTCCCCGAAAGCGGCTCGGTCGCCCCGAGCTTGATGGTGCCCTGCGCTGCGGCCAGCACCGGGATGGCGAGGGCCAACACCACTGCACACAACACCCGACTGCACACGCTCACTTTCATGTTCGGCCTCCTCAGGTTGGGTTGACGGGTCTCAGACTTCCAGGTAATTTTTCCTGACTTCCTCTGCCGCCAGCAGTGCATCCACGTTCCCCTCGAACACGATCTGCCCCTTGCTCATGATGTAGAAGCGGTCGGCCACCTTGATCGCGGCCTTGAAATTCTGCTCCACCATGAGGATGGTGACCCCGGATTTCCGGACGGTCGACAGCATCTCGATGACTTCCTTGACAATCAGGGGCGCAAGGCCCTCGGTGGGCTCGTCCACCAGGACAAGCCGGGGGTTGCCCATCAGGGTGCGGGCCACCGTCAGCATCTGCTGCTCGCCGCCCGACAGGTGGCCGCCCTTGTTGGCGCGCCGTTCGCCCAGGCGGGGGAAGATGTCGTACACTTTCTCGATGGTCCAGGAGCTGCCGCGGGGAGCGGACGACACGCCCCTCTTGACCCCCATCAGCAGGTTCTCGTGAACGGTGAGGCTCTTGAAGATCCGGCGGTCTTCGGGGACATACCCGATCCCCAGGCGCGCGATCTCGAAGGGCGGTCTGCCCGCGATCTCCTGCCCCTCGAAGCGGATGCTCCCGGCCGTGGGGTGCAGCAGCCCCATGATGCTCTTCATCGTGGTCGACTTGCCCACCCCGTTGCGCCCGAGCAGGCAGACCATCTCCCCCTCGCGCAGCTCGAGGGAGACGCCGTGGAGGATGTGGCTCATGCCGTAGTAGGAGTGAATGTCCTTCACCAGGAGCATAGCTACTCTTCCCCGAGGTAAGCGTCTTTCACGCGCTGGTCGGTGCGGATCCGCTCCGGGGTGTCCGACACCAGTATTTTCCCGTAATGGAGCACGGAGATGGTGTCGGCGAGCGAAAACACCACCTCCATGTCGTGCTCGATGATGACCAGCGTGCGCCCGGCGGTCACGCGGTCGATCATGCGGATGGCGTGCGCGGTTTCCTCGCGGGTCATCCCCGCGGTCGGCTCGTCCAGCAGGATCAGCTCGGGCTCGGTCGACAGGGTGATCGCGATCTCCAGCGCCCGTTGCTGGCCGTAGGACAGGGCGCTCACCGGCATGTGCAGGACGGGGGCCAACCCGACCTCGGCGGCAATGGCCTCGGTGCGTTCGTTGATCGCGCGGGCGCTGTCCGGCTGTCGGAAGAAGTGGTAGCGCATGCCGGCCCGGGAGCGGACCCCGGAGCGGATGTTTTCGAAAACGGAGAGGCGCTGAAAGACGTTGGTGATCTGGAAGGAGCGCGAAAGCCCGTGCCGATTGAGCGCGTAGGCCGGGCGACCCGTGATCTCCCGGCCGCGCAGCCGGATCGCGCCGCTGGAGGGCTTGAAGCGGCCGCTCACGATGTTGAAGAGGGTGGTCTTCCCGGCGCCGTTCGGTCCGATGACGGCATGGCGTTCCCGCTCCCCCACCTCGACGCAGACCCCCGTGAGCACCTTCAGGCCGGAGAAGTCTTTGTAGATGTCCTGGAGCTGCAGATAGGCGCTCATGTCGGCGTCTCCTCGGCGGCGGCCGGGCCGGAGCCCGGGGCCCGTTTCCAGAACAGCCGCGACCGGATGCCCTGAACCATCTGCGAGAGCCCGCCCGGGACGACGAGGACCATGGCCACGAAGATCAACCCCATGAACAACGGCCAACGGTCCGTGATGTCGCTCAGGTAGTTCTGGAGAACGATGTAGACCAGCGCACCGACGATCGGGCCCCAGAACGTCCCGGTCCCCCCGACGAACGTCATCAGCAACACCGTGGTGGTCATGTCGACGCTGATCGCCGTCTGCGACACGAACTGAAAGTGCAGCGTGTAGAAGGCCCCGGCCAGCCCGGCCACCGCGCCGGTGAAGGTGAACAGGATGAGCCGGCTGATGTTGGTGTCGTACCCCAGGAACTTCATGCGCTCCTCGTTCTCGCGCATGAGGACGACCGTCCGGCCCATGGCCGTGTGCGTGAAATACCAGCAGAACACGATGGCGGCCCCGATGACGACCACGGTGAGGTAATAGAAGTTCGCCAGCGGTGCCATCTTCACGCTGAACAGGCCGAGGTGCAGGTCGGGGCGCGTGATGCTGAGCCCGTCGTCGCCCCCCGTGATCTTGTGCCACTTGGTGGCCACCGCGTAGAAGAGTGAGTTGAAGGCCAGGGTCAACAGCGCGAAATAGGACCCCTTGTGGCGCAGGAGAAGGCTGCCGGTGACGAAGCCGACCATCGTCGTGGCCACGACCGCCAGCAGGATCGCCCCCCCCAGCGAGAGTCCCGGGATGTGGATCAGGCCGATCGCGACTGCAAAGGCGCCCACGCCGAAGAACATGGCGTGCCCGAACGAGAGCAGCCCCGCGTACCCCAGCAGCAGGTTGTAGCTGACGGCGTAGAGCGCGAAGATGACGATCTCGGTGAGCATGTTCAGGTGGTATTTCCGGATGAGCTGCGGCATCCATGCCGCGAGCGCGAACAGGCCGAGAATCACGAGCCAGGGGGCCCACTTTCTGTCCATCATTGCTTCTCCCCGAAGAGGCCCGAGGGTTTGACGATCAGGACCGCCGCCATCAGAAGGTACACGAGGGCGAGCGACAGCTTCGGGAAGAGCAGCACGCCGAAGGATTGCAGCTCGCCGATCAGCAGGGAGGCCACCACCGCCCCGCCTAAGCTGCCGAAGCCGCCCACTACGATGACCACGAAGGCATCGACCAGAATCTCGTGCGCCATGCCGGGGTAGGTGGAGAGCAGGGGCCCGGCGATGACCCCCGCCAGTCCCGAGAGGGCCGCACCGAAGCCGAAGACGCCGGTGAAGATGCGCGGCACGTCGAACCCCAGGGCGTTCACCATCTCGTTGTCGTCGACCGCCGCCCGGAGGATGATGCCGAGGCGGGTGTTGTAGAGGATGACCGCCATGGCGACGCCGACGGCGACCGCGCACGCGAAGATGAAGATGCGGTAGACGGGGTAGATCATGCCGAACAGGTCGACGGTGCTCCCCAGGAACCCGCCGACGTTCACGGCGAGCGGGAAATTGCCCCAGGCCCACTTCACCAGCTCGGTGATGATGTAAGCCAGCCCGAAGGTCAGCAGCAGCTCGTGCAGGTGGCCGTGGACGTGCACCCGGCGCAGGAGAAAGCGCTCGACGAGCGCGCCGATCGCAAACAGCATGACGGGGCAGAGCACGAGGCAGAGCCAGAACTGGCCGGTGGTCTGGAGCAGGGTGTAGGAGAAGTACGCGCCCAGCATGTACATCGCCGCATGCGCGAAATTGAGCACGTTCATCAGGCCGAACACCAGGGTCAACCCGGCCGAGACGAGGAACAGCAGGCCTGCGTAGGCCAGACCGTGCAGGAAGAATACGGGGATGTCGCTCATGCCGCCACGCTCCGAAAGGGCCCCTTCGCCGGGGCCGGCTTCCGATCTAGTTGCCGCCGCCGTGCCCGATGATGTCGTGCAGGATCCGCAGCAGAACGGTATCCCGCTTCCGGATGATCTGCTGGGCCTTCTCCGGGGTCCAGGCATAGAACCCCTTGCCGGCCTTCACCCCCGTGGCTCCGTCCGCGACCAGCTGCGCCAGCAGGGGGGAGGCGGCCCGGGCGTTCTCGAGGTAGGGGAACAGATACTCGTGGATGTCGCGGGTGAGCTTCAACCCCGCCAGATCGGCCGTTTCGAGCGGCCCGATGAACGGCATCCGCGCCCCGAAACCGTATTTCACGACCTTGTCGATGTCCTCGGCGCTGGCGATGCCGTTCTCGCAGAGCGAAACCGCCTCGCGCCACATGGCGTGCTGGAGCCGGTTGCCCAGGAACCCCGGCACGTCCTTGTGGACCCGCACCGGCACCTTCCCGACCTTCGCCATCAAGGCGTAGACCGTCTCGAAGGCGCGGTCGTCCGTGAATTGCCCCTTGATGACCTCCACGCATGGCAGCACGTGCGGCGGGTTCCAGAAGTGCGTGCCCATGAAGCGGCCCTTCTCCCCCAAGGCCTCGCTGATCCGCGTGATGCTGATGGCGGAGGTGTTGCTGGTCAGCAGCGTGTCCGGCCGCACGTGGCGTTCGATCTCGGCGTAGGTTTCCTGCTTCAGCTTCAGATCTTCAAGGATGGCCTCGATGACGACATCCACCCCTGCGCACAAGGCCGCGAGCGTGCGGCAGAGCCCGACCCGTGCCAGACATCGCTCCGCGTCGGCGGGAGCGGCGAGCCCCAGGTCGATGAACGGCTTGAAATTGGACGCGATGCGGCCCTTGGCGGCCTCCAGCGTGGCCGCATCGACGTCGTAGATTCCGACGTCGTAGCCCGCGGAGGCGAAGACCTGCGCGATGCCGTGCCCCATCAGGCCGGCACCCACCACTCCGATGCGTCGGATGGCGTCAAGTTCCATGCGGTTTCCTTTCCGGGTTCTCCGGCGGGCTGCAGATGACCATGAAGCACTTGGCTTCCGGGGAGCCGATCGACTCCCCGAAATGCGGGATGCCGGAGTCGAAGTAGACGCAGTCGCCTGTTTCGACGATGACCGTCTCGGCCCCGTGAAGGAATTTCATCCTGCCCTGGATGACGAAGAGCAACTCCTGGCCTTCGTGCTGATAGACGGTTCGTTTCTTGGGATTCAGCGGGAGCGTGAGGATGAAGGGCTCCATGAGCTTGTTGGGGTATTTGTACGCCATGGCCTCGTACGCATAGCCGAACGCCGTTCCGTTCCGGGCGATGAGGGGGGCCTCGCCCTTGCGGACCAGGCACAGCGCGGCGGGTCGCGCCTCTTCCCCCAGAAGTGCGGATATGGTGGTGTTGAAGGCGCGGGCGATGTTGCCCAGCGTGGAAACGGGCGGGGCCTTCTCGGACTTCTCGACCTTGGAGAGGTAGCCCTTGGTGAACCCGGTTTGGCGGGCCAGCTGTTCGAGGGTGATCCCCTTGGCGGTTCTCAGCGCGTTGATGCGTCTCCCGATCTCCGCTTCGACAATGGCCGGCTTTGGTTTCATGTTAGAAAACCTCGGGCGACTTTTGGGGGGATGAGAAGACTTTTTGCCGTCAACGGCTCCAGAAAGTTTCCTATTGTGAAACCATGCCTACACGTCTTTCGCCTGTCGTGTCAACCGGATTTTTCCGAAAGAGGGGCGCTATCCCGGACATTTCACGAGTCGCGCCGGCCGCAGCCGCAAGGCGTCGGGCC
>JADHEF010001722.1_pt1 | contig 12179 bp, 5 predicted proteins | sample 8952391 | NCBI WGS metagenome assembly JADHEF01 (sample SAMN16124439, study PRJNA663245) | bioreactor sludge metagenome | isolation source: sludge (nitrite) | place: India:Bengaluru | collected 2019-02-28
TATTTCCTTATCACAAAGCTATATTGATGAGAAATATTTGTATTATTAATTGTTTGTCTTATATTCCATTACGATCTCGAAATTGGCGAGATATGAGAGTTGGATTTCATCCAAATGCTGAGTGTATTTTCAAAGATGAAAAGACAAATGTTTATGAACTTTCAATTCCTAAACATTGTTTTAAAAACTTTAATCAATTGGATATTCCAGATCGGTTCGTATATAAATTTCCAAAAAATGTAAGTCTAATAATTGATGATTATATAAACTATGCACGATCAGTTATTCTAGGTGATGATCTAATTTCAGATTATTTTTTAGTGACTTCAAAAAAAATTAAGTTAGATACGAATACGTTTACTAGCATTAATCAAGCATTTTTTACTAAGTATGGAAATCAAGATTTAAAAGTTGGAGGTATAGCTGTTCACTTTTTCAGAGATATTGTTGCGACAACTTTTTTAAAAAAATTTCCTTCGGCTTACCATCATGCAGCTTTGCTGCTCATGGATAGTGAGCAAACTGTAAAAGATAACTATGGACATTTAAAGCATGAGGATGCTTTCTCACTTTGGAATCGTCATTTAAGTGAGGAGGCTGTTTAATGAATGATTTTAAAAAGGTCTCAGAACTTATTCTTGGTAGCTTAGATAGCTTTGTAAAACAAATATATCCAAACGGAAAAAAAGTTGGACATTATTGGGTCACTGGTGATGTCTTTGATGCTGTAGCTTCTGGAAATGGAAGTTTTAAAATATGTCTTCAAGGAAAGCATAAGGGGTTATGCCGAGACTTTAATGGTGGTGATAAGTCTTTTGATTTGATTGATGCTTATAGTATTAAAAATAATGTATCTAAAAGTGAAGCTTTGAGAGAAATAGCTCAAATCTTTAATTTTAATGTAGATAATGCAATTAAAACGGAAAGTAAGAGTAAAAAGAGTGCAACGAAACAAAGTTGGACTGCAAAATTAAGTTCTCGGCTACATTCTAATGAAGCTGCCTTACAGTATTTGTATTCAAGATCATTGTCTATTGAAACGATCAATGAGTTCAAACTTGGGTTGAGTTTTTCTTATACGAGACAAGATGGCTTAACTACAGTAGATGCTTTAGTTGTCCCAATTCGTAAAGAAGATGGTAGTTTTGCTAATGTTAATGCTTATTATGCAATTAAAGATGTAACTCAAAATCCAACGAATGAAAATGGATGGATGAAGGGTTCACCTCAAGCCTATTTTACACATCCTTATAGAAAGCAAACCAAGATTTTTATTTGTGAAGGCATTAAAGATGCGTGGGTTATTTACCAGAATCTAAAAGAAAATAACTTATTAAAAGACATTTTAGTTTGCTCAAGTACACATGGTTCTAGTATTCCAGATACTTTCAAAGATGAAAGTTTTTGGGGTAAATTCGACAAAATCTATCTTGGACATGATCATGATTCTGCCGGAGATCGTATAGCGGAAAAGCTGACGGAATATATTCCAAAAGATTGTTATCGTGTTAAGTGTCCTATCAGTTATGCTCAAAATGCAAAATATACAGCCAGTGGTGAAGTTAAGCCTCAATCTGAATGGGGGGCTGATTGGACTGACTTTTTTAAAGCTGATAGTTGTATCGAAGAATTTTTAGCTTTATTAGATGATGCTCCGACTTGTACTACAAAAATTGATGAAAATGAGCATCAAGATAATTTCAATATTGAGGGAAGGTTTAATGTATCCCCGATTGATATTAATAATGCTTATATAAATGGGAAAATGTATTATCCAATTCAAACTTTAGTACGAAAAAAAGAGTTTGATGAATATAACCAAGGATATTTTGTAGAACGCTATGAAACAGTAGTTGTTCGTTCTGATGGTACTGTTCATAAAGCAGTTAAATCCCCTGCACCGAAGGGAACCCCTGATTCTGAGAGAGTTGTTAGATTATCTGATGGTACGTTGATTCGTTCTGAGCCAAAAGCAAATGATTATGGTACTTGGAAATGGAACAACATTGATGCTTATATTAAAGGCAAGTTAAAAGTCAGAGAAACAAAAGACATTTATGATGATGTTTATAAAGTCTTGAAAAAATCAGTATGGCTTCCTGTAAAGGAAGATTATGTGATTCTTTCTTTAACTGTTTTAGCAACGTATGTTCAAAATGTTTTTGAATCTGTACCAATCCTGTTTTTAAATGGGCAAGCAGGTACAGGTAAGTCTCAAACAGGCATTATCATGTCTAAACTATCATGCAATGGTTCTGTGATAGGTCAAGTCTCAGCAGCTTCAGCAGCTAGACATATTGATGCAGCAAGAGGTTTTGTTGTATTTGATGATCTTGAGGGGGTTGCAAGTAAAGGTGGTAAGGATGGTGGTCAATTTAGTGAATTAGTTCAGGCATTAAAGGTTTCTTATAATAAGAATACGGCAGAAAAGATTTGGACCGATGTTAAGACAATGAAAACAGAACGTCTTAATTTCTTCGGTATCAAAATGATCAGTAATACATCTGGTGCGGATGATATTCTGAGTACACGTATGTTGCGAATCCAAACCTTACATATTCCTGATAGTGAGAAAGGCACTATCAAGAAAATGAATGCAAGTGATTTTGCTCATATAGAGCAATTACGACAAGAGCTTCATGCTTGGGGCTTTATGAATTGCAATAAGATTGAAAATTTAGCTTTAGCAAATAATGAAAAATCTGGACGTTTTGATGAGATTGCTCTCCCCCTTAGAGTTATTTCATCAATGATTTCGAAGGAATGTAGCCAAAAACTTGAAACTGCGTTATCAAAACAGCGAACCGTAGTTTTTGAAAGTAATGAGCCAATTGAAGTGCTTAAAGAAGCTGTTAAAAATCTTATTAAAGATGGGTTTATCCGCTTTACTGTTACTCAATTAATCTTAGAGTTGCGTACTCTTTTGGATGAAAATTTTGGTGCAAACATGACCAATGAAATCCCAGAGTGGCAAAGACCAGAGTGGATTGGTAGACAGTTACGAACTTTAGGTTTATTAGATTCAGTAGATTTAGGGCGATCTACTTTTTATGGTAAACGCTTAAAAGTGATGCAATTTAATGATTATGCTGTTAATGAAGTAATTGAAGAACTTGGGGCAACAATTGATCAAATCAAAGAGCCTTTTGATTTTTGTAAAGGTTGTTCAACATGTCCTTACGCAAATTCTCACTGTGATTTCAGAGCAAAAAGATTGCAGGAAGAACAGAAAAATATTGGCAAATACAGCTAACATACAATTCAACTTTAAACCTAATATTAGAACTAAATTTAGTTGTATTATTAGGTTTGTTTTTAGTTCCAGGAATACTAATGACTGCTTTATTATCTCTATTAGATAAAATCAAGGAAGTATCTGTTACACAACGAGATAAAGGAACTTCTTTTGAGAATTTAATGGTTCAATATTTTTTAAATGAGCCTAAATATGCTGAAATTTATACCGATGTATTATCGTATTCTGATTGGGTCGAAAAGTATGGTGAAAAATTAAATATTACTGATAAACGAGATTATGGTATTGATCTCGTAGCGGTAACTATTGAAGGTGATTTTCATCCAATTCAATGTAAAAACTACAACACTACAAAAATTCAAAAAAAAGACATTGATAGCTTTTTGGGTGGGTCGGGTAAATCATATTTTGCCTATCGTTATATTGTGGCATCAACGGATGATTGGACAGACAATGCTAAGTCATCATTAGTTGATGCACACCCTCCAGTTGCGACTATATCGCTTCTTGATTTAGAAGGAAGTTTGATTGATTGGTCTCAATTTGATTTCGATCCAAATGTGAAACCAGTTTTTCGTGATAAAAAACAACTACGTCAACATCAACGTCCTGCATTAAATGCAGTAAAGCATGCTTTAACAACTGCTGATCGTGGCAAGCTGATCATGGCATGTGGTACTGGTAAAACTTTTACTTCGTTGCGTATTGCAGAAGAATTAGCAGGGCGTGGCAAAAATGTCTTATTCCTTGTGCCAAGCCTTGCATTATTAAGTCAAACGCTAGATGAGTGGACGCAAGATACCATGATTGGTATTCGTAGCTTTGCAGTGTGTTCTGATAGTGATGTGGGTAAGAAAAAAGATGATGACAATATTGTAGTCGGGATTAGTGACTTAAAATTCCCTGCTACAACCAACCCCCAAAGTTTAGTTAAGGCATTTAAGGCAAGAGATTTATTTAAACCGAATGAAGCGAATGAGGACATGAATGTAGTGTTCTCTACCTATCACTCCATTGATGTTATTGCAGAAGCACAAAAAGCAGGATTTCCTGAATTTGATTTAATCATTTGTGATGAAGCTCACCGTACCACAGGTGCAACCTTTGAAGGTGAGGATGAATCGAAGTTTGTGCGTATTCATAACAATGATTATGTGCAAGGAAAAAAACGTCTTTATATGACTGCTACCCCTCGTATTTATGGTGATACAGCCAAAGAAACTGAGGGTGTTACACTGTGTTCAATGGATGATAAATCACTTTACGGTGAGGATTTATATGTCATCACATTCTCACAAGCTGTAAAAATGGGGATTCTATGCGACTACAAAGTAATTGTACTTGCTGTTGAAGAAAGCCATATTAACCGCCAATTACAGAGCTTATTAAAAGATGAAAACAATTCTCTAAAGGTTGATGATGCTGCAAAAATTGTTGGCTGTTGGAAAGCACTAGCTAAACAAGGTTTATATAATCCAGATGGTACAGTTGCAAAGCCAATGGAACGTGCAGTTGCTTTCTGTCAGGTCATTGAAAAAGAATACAAAGGTAAAAAACATAAGGTAAGTTCAAAACAAATTACTGAAATGTTTAGTGCTGTTGTTGAAGCCTACCAACAAGCAGAAATGGACCATTTGTATCAGGTAGAAGAAGACCCATACATTGACCCATCATTGAAACTGAACTGCCAGGTAAAACATGTTGATGGTGGTATGAATGCAACAGAAAAGAAAGAAAAAATCACATGGCTAAAAGAACAAGCACCTGAAAATACATGCCGTATTTTATCGAATGTACGCTGTTTATCAGAGGGTGTTGATGTTCCATCACTTGATGCAGTGCTTTTCCTTACACCTCGTAACTCACAAGTAGATGTCGTTCAGTCTGTGGGTCGTGTCATGCGTAAAGCCCCAAACAAAGAATTGGGCTACGTAATTTTACCTGTCGTTATCCCTGCGGGTGTAGAGCCTGAACAAGCATTAAATAATAACGAAGCCTATCGTGTAGTGTGGCAAGTATTAAATGCCCTACGAGCACATGATGACCGCTTTGATGCCATGATTAACAAACTTGAGTTTAATGGCAAAGATGTATCTCGTATGGAAGTCGTTGCCATCGCAGATAAAGTCGTTAAAAAGGCTAAAAAAGCAAAGCCACAACCGACTGATGGAAATGAAACATCTGGTCAATCTGGTTTAAGTGAAGGTAAAAAACGCAAGGCAAAAGCCCAAGCTAGAGGTGGATCATCTATTGGGGAAGCTGTTTCACCAATGCCACAGCAAACAGAAATGGAATTTGAAGTTGGTGAAATTGAACGTGCTTTATATGCCAAAATCGTAAAAAAATGCGGTAATCGCCATCACTGGGAAGATTGGGCTAGTGATGTTGCTAAAATTGCTAAAACTCATATTGACCGTATTCAAGCCATTCTTGAGAATCCTGCTAATACAAATGAAATTGCAGCATTTAATGAATTTGCACATGAACTACGTGATGACTTAAACAATAGCGTATCTGATGCTGAAATCATTGAAATGTTGGCACAGCATTTAATTACTAAACCTGTATTTGATGCACTCTTTAAAGACCATAGCTTTGCTGAACACAACCCAATGAGCTTGGCAATGCAAAAGGTACTTGATGCCCTTAATGAGCATCACTTAGAGAAAGAAGCGGATACGCTTAATTCCTTCTATGAATCAGTGCGTATGAGAGCAGAAGGCATTAATACTGCCGAAGGCAAACAAAGTATTATCTTAACGCTATACGATTCATTCTTTAAAAACGCCTTCCCACGCATGACGGAAAAACTAGGGATTGTTTATACCCCTGTTGAAGTCGTAGATTTTATTATTCATAGTGTAAATGACGTACTCAAAAGCGAATTTGGTAAAACCTTTGCGGATGATAATGTCCATGTACTCGATCCATTTACGGGTACAGGTACGTTTATCAACCGTTTGCTTCAATCAGGTTTAATCCCTGCGGATCGTTTAACGTATAAGTATAAGAATGAAATTCATGCCAATGAGATTGTTTTATTGGCGTATTACATTGCTTCAATCAATATTGAAACCGTATATCATGATCAAATGAAAACAGTTAATCCCGATCTTGAATATGCACCATTTGAAGGGATTTGTTTAACCGATACCTTTGAAATGTATGAGAAAGAGGATTTGGTAAATAAGGTTTTAGTGGATAACAGTGCAAGACGTAAACGCCAAAAGAATCTTGATATTCGAGTAATTATTGGTAATCCTCCTTACTCAGTAGGGCAAAAGTCAGCAAATGATAATAATGCAAACGTTGCATATTCATATTGGGATAGACGGATTCAAGAAACTTATGCTGCTAACTCAAAAGCTACATCAACAAAAAACCTAATGGATTCTTATATTCGAGCAATTCGTTGGGCAAGTGATCGTATCAAGGATTATGGAGTAATTGGATATATTACTAATGCTGGATATATTGAGTCGAATTCTGGTGAAGGTTTACGTAAATGTTTGGCAGAAGAATTTAGTACACTTTATATTTTTCATTTGAGAGGTAATAGTAGAACATCTGGAGAGAGGGCTAAAAAAGAAGGAGGTAATGTTTTTGAAATTAGAACCCCTGTAGCAATAATGATACTAGTTAAAAATCCTAAATCTAATAAGCAAGGACAAATTTATTTTCATGACATTGGTGATTATCTTAGCAAGAAAGAAAAGTTAAAAAAAATTTCTGATCTTATTGATATTAATGGTATATATAAATCAAATGGCTGGGAAAAGATTATACCTGATGAACATAATGATTGGGTTAATCAACGTGATGATAGTTTATCTCAATTTGTTTTAATGGGAGATAAAAAAGATAAATTAAATATTGGCTTGTTTGAAAATTATTCTTTAGGTGTTGGTACAAATCGAGATTCTTGGGCATATCAATCTAGTAAAAAATTATTGGTTGAAAATATTAAAAAAACAATTAGATTCTATAATGAGAATTTAATTCAAAGTGATATTCCAAATATTGATGTTAAGAATATAAGTTGGTCAAGTAGCCTTATTAATAGATTTGAGAGAAAATTGAAATTAGCATACAATGAAAATAATATAAGAATATCAGTATATCGCCCGTTTCAGAAGCAGTGGTTGTATTTTGGAGGAGGGCTAACTCACAGAGCTGGTCAAATACCCAAGATATTTCCAGTAGCTGATATTCCTAATTTAGTAATTATGATAAAACAACGATGGAGTAAGCTCGGTCAGCTTGCACTCATTACTAATCAAATTCCTGATTTACAACCAGATGGTGGAAATCAATGTTTCCCTCTTTATCTTTATGAAGAAAACACAACAGATAGTAACAGTGGTGATCTGTTTGGCAGTCTAAAAGATATCCAAACCGCAGATGGTAAATACACTCGTAAAGATGCAATTAGTGATGCAGGGTTAAAGCATTTTATAGATGCCTATCCGACTGAAACGATCAGCAAAGAAGATATTTTCTACTATGTGTATGGCTTGTTGCACAGCGAAGATTATCGTAGTCGTTATGCTGACAACCTTACCAAAGAGTTACCACGCATCCCATGCGTGAAAAAAACTGAAGATTTCTGGGCATTCTCTAAAGCAGGGCGTGATTTGGCACATTGGCACTTAAACTATGAAACGGTAGAGCCATACAAAGCCAAATTGGATTTAGGCGGTAAATCATTAAAGCAATTAGAAGATAAAGACTTCTATGTGACCAAAATGAAATTCCCTAAAAAAGACCAAAAGGATACGGTGGTCTATAACAATGCCATTACTATCCGTGAAATCCCTTTAGAAGCGTATGACTACGTTGTGAATGGTAAGTCTGCACTTGAATGGGTTATGGAGCGTCAAGGCGTTTCTACGCACAAAGACAGTGGCATTGTGAATGATGCGAATGATTGGGCAATTGAAACTATGGGTGATGCTAAATATCCATTAGAATTGTTCTTGCGTGTGATTACAGTAAGTTTGGAAACAATGAAGATTGTGAGAAGTTTACCAAAGTTGGATATTTAAGCAAAAAAGCCCTTTCTATTTGAAAGGGCTTTTTTAATTCACCATTACAACCAATAGAACAGCTATTAATAAATTTAATTTTAGTTGTATTATTAGTTGTAAAAATAGGTTTATAATTAATGATATTTAAAACATAAATTGAGTAATTATATGACTAATCGCTTTAAAGCAGCCAGACAAAATAAAGAATTCACTCATAATGATGTGAACTCTGATGTTAAAGAAAACATCGAACAAAATTCTAAAATGAATATTGTTACTCGCAACCAAAGTGTAATTACTATTGAAAAAAATACACTACCAGTTGCTAAACGAATCCGAACAAAACATGGTAGAAACCTGACAACCCCTCTTTTTGTCGAAGAACTTACTGCAATTGAAGAAGCAGTAAAAAAACTAGGACAAGAACAAGATATATCAATGGCTACTTTCATTAGACAAACCATTCTAGATCAATGCAAAAAAGTTCTAGGTAAAGACTCTTTTAATCAAATTATGGCAAATCAACTTAATTCAATTAAGCCTAAAAAGGAAAGAAAGTAAGTCTATATTTAGGTTTAAAAATACAACTAATATTAAGGCTAATTATAAATGTATTTGGAGTGGTGTAATGGCAAAAATTATATGTATAGCGAATAGAAAAGGTGGCGTTGGAAAAACTACACTTGCGACAAATTTAGCAGTTGCATTAAATAATAAAGGTAAAAGCATTCTGATTGATGCTGATGAGCAACAATCAGCATCTAAATGGGCTAAACAGCGCAATGATATAGAATGCATTGGTGTTCATTCAGAACTACTCACCAAACTAGAAGAAATCGATAGTAAATATGATTACATTCTTATTGATGTAGCAGGTCGAGACTCTACAATTTTTCGTGAAGCACTCTTAGTTGCAAATACACTAATAGTTCCAACTCAACCATCATTATTAGATTTAGATGTTCTTGAATACATGCAAGATAAGATTGCAACAGCAAGGAAAATGAATAGTGATTTAGATGCTTATGTTCTTATTAATCGTGCATCATCACGATCGAATGAACTACCGGATGCGATTGATTTCATCAAAGACTTTGATCAATTTAAACTGTTAAAAACGGTTCTATTTGAAAGAAAGCAATTCAGAGATGCAATTATTGAAAGTAAATCTGTTACTGAAATGAATGCATCTAAAGCAAAAGATGAACTTAATTCATTAATCATTGAATTACTCTGAAATGATAGATTTGCCATGTTTAAAGGCATGGCAAATCCACAAAATAATTCTAAACATATTTCTACACAACTAAATAAATACAATAAAAAGACAAAAAATAAAATAACATATAAAAATCATAGGTTTATTTGAAAAAATATTTACAATTTCACACCTCCAGACCGAGTTCTTTGGATGTAAAATTAAAATTAAAATAATTAATAAAAATCATAAACTTAAATATATATGTCTAATTTTTACAATAAAGACTAAAAAATATGTATGTTAAAAAACCAAAAAAGTAGAAATATCTTCAAAAGACTATTTTCAAAAAAAATTGATAAAATTTTAAAAAGCATGTCAATTATTAACATAAATATATGTTTTATATGATAATTATATATAGACATGTATTTATAAATATATGTCATAAATAATAATAAATTTATATATATTATATACTTACTGATGACATGTTATTGTGACATGCTTTTTCAAATATGGATTCGCATTTATTGACACGCAAAATAGCATGTCAATAACATGTCTGAAAGCATGTCATCTAATTCATTATTTTAAGTTAATGTTTTATATATATATTTTTTATTTTTTGACACGCTTTTTGATTGTGACACGCTTTTTTTAATTTCTTTAATAGTCTATTTCTACACGTTTATTTCTACCACAAAAATTCTTTAATTTTTTTGTTCAAACTATTGTTCAAACTATTGTTCAAAGATATAATTTTTCATTGTCATAGTATTAATTGCCTAAAAATGGATAACGTAAAAATTTCAGAATTACAGCCATTAACCGATAGACAACTTGTTGTCTTGAGGTTTCTGCATGACTATTTTTCTGAAAATCGCTATATGCCAACCAGACGTGAAATAGCAACATTTCTTGAGTTGAACTCATTAAATGTAAGTCCGTATCTTTCTGCGTTGGAAAAAAAAGGCTATTTAGTAAAGAAAGGAGAACGTCTGAGACGTAATTTGGAATTGACGCAAAATGCGTATGAAAAATTAAACTTATCTAAGTCATCTTCTGAAAAATGAGAAAGGCATTAATGCTTTTGCATTAATGCCTTGTATTAGACTAACTCTTGGCGGTGTCAGTTCTAATGCATATTTTCTCACATTCATAGATGTCTTTCAAATTAATTGTATTTGTGAGATTTTGCAGTGAAAAAAGAGAAAAGTGTTTTAAATAATCAGCAAATTTATAGTGATTTTCTTACTAATCTTGAAAAAATTATTGATATGCGTTTTTCTTCTGAGAAAAGCCCCTTGCGTATCAAGAGCTTAAAGCAACTTACTAAAAGAGTTGCTACTTTAATTAAAGATAATTATTTAGTTAATTTTGAAAAATCAATTATTGATTTCTTCTTTATTGATTACGATAAAAATCGTAAATGTTTCTTTGAATTACTAGAATCAACTTATTTAGATACAAATTGTCGTGCTTTAAAATCAGCTTTTGATTTGATTTTTGATGAAATACTTGTTTTTTATGATACTGAATATTGGATTTCATCCGAAAGTAATTCAAGTAGCAAGTTTGATGAGAACCTGGCACCAAATGAACGGTTTGTTTTTTGTTTAAATACGATTGCTGATTTACATTCTAAGACACATGGCAAGAAGTATGGAAAAGTTGCTAGTGTAATTGCTGATAAAATTAATAAGTGTCTTTCTGTGAATTATTTAAACCGTGTCAAAGTAGAAGCATGGTTGATTGGTCGCCGATCTCCAATTTTTGTTGATACCAGTGTTCATCACGAGATTTCAAGACGCTATAAGCCGTATTCAATTTTAATTGCTGTAGAGGAACTTTCTTTAGCTCCTAAAGGGTATTTAACTTCCGTTATTAAGCCAATGGGAGTTAATGAAGTTAATTATGTAAAACATACTCAAAAAATCAGATCAAAGAAAAAAGCACATAAAGATTCAGCTTTTGATTTATCGTTGTTGCCTGCTTTATTTAAAGAGGAAGCTGTTCTTTACTGTGAATATAAAACATCAAAATTTATTGATAAAAAGCGAAATGAAGCATGGGTTGTACGAGAAGATGAACGCATTGATGGTTCTTTAAATATTTTTAATGCGACAACTATTAATAAAATGAAAATTATTAAAGATGGGATATTTGTTCCATCATTTTCATTGTTTATTTCTTATTTAGTTAAGATCGCAAACTTTGCTACATCTACTGGTAAACTAAAAGCAGATGAATTGACTGTTTTTAATTTAACACAATATAAAATTGTCAGAGATTACTTTGTGGATTTAGACAAAAATAATATTTCAATTCATCAACATCATAAAGGGATGATTTCTACATTTTCTCCTATGTGGAACCCAGAATTTTGTTTTTTTTCTGAATACTCAGAGGTTTTCTGTGAACGATATAATATTTCAATAGATAAATTAGTTACATTATCTATTGAAAATTATGAAAATTTTAAAAAATTAAAGGATAAAGTATCATCACAAGTGACTCAAAGTCCTGACTCTGTAAAAGTGAAAAACAGAAAAATTTTAGATTTAGATTCTCCTATTGATTATGTCAATGATGCACTAACAAAAGCATTGGAAGATGTAACTATAGAAAGACAAGAAAAATTATTTCCTTATCACAAAGCTATATTGATGAGAAATATTTGTATTATTAATTGTTT
>JADHEF010001723.1_pt1 | contig 12178 bp, 9 predicted proteins | sample 8952391 | NCBI WGS metagenome assembly JADHEF01 (sample SAMN16124439, study PRJNA663245) | bioreactor sludge metagenome | isolation source: sludge (nitrite) | place: India:Bengaluru | collected 2019-02-28
TACCGGCCTGTCACGCCGGGGGTCGCGGGTTCGAGTCCCGTCCGCTCCGCCACTACTCAAGAAGCCCAGTCTAACGACTGGGCTTTTTTTCTTGTCCAGCACAGCACTCCTTTTCCCTCACCTCAACACCGCCATCATCCGATTATCGCCCCTGAGAGAGGTTGCCGCTATAATGGCCGCCCTCAAGCAAGGTGGTGGTATGAAAGCAGAGTATCTACAGCGATTCGGGGGCATAGCCCGTCTTTATGGTCAGAGTGCGCTGCGCTCCTTCAGCCAGGCGAAAATCTGCGTGGTCGGGATCGGTGGCGTCGGCTCCTGGGCGGCCGAGGCGCTGGCTCGGGCCGGTATCAACCAGATCACTCTGATCGACATGGATGACATCTGCATCACCAACACCAATCGCCAGATCCACGCCATGCAGGGCACGGTCGGCCGTCTCAAGACGGAGGTGATGGCCGAGCGCATCCGTGCCATCAACCCGGATTGCGAGGTGATCGAGGTGGATGACTTCGTCACCGCCGACAACCTGGGCGAGCATATCAAGCGGGAGTTTGACTATGTGGTGGATGCCATCGACTCGGTCAAGGCCAAGGTGGCGCTGATTGCCTTCTGCAAGCGCAACAAGATCCCGGTGATCGTGGCGGGCGGTGCCGGCGGGCAGATGGACCCGACCCAGATCACCGTGGCCGACCTGGCCAAGACCATTCAGGATCCGCTGGCCGCCAAGGTGCGCTCCGACCTGCGCCGACTGCACAACTTCAGCAAGAATCCGGCGCGCAAATTCGGGGTGGAGTGTGTCTTCTCAACCGAGCAGCTGAGTTATCCGGATGGCAATGGCGGCACCTGCCAGGCCAAGGCGGCCAGCGACGGCAATATGAAGATGGATTGCGCCTCCGGCTTCGGTGCCGTGACGCCGGTGACGGCGACCTTTGGCTTGGTTGCTGCGTCCCGGGTATTGAAGAAGATTGCCGAGCGGGGAGCCCGCGCCGAGAAAGAGGCCGGAAATGAAGGCGCAGGGTCGATTGGCGAAGCCTAATCGACCACTGGACAAGGCGGATTAGACGGCCAGCCCCCGGATTGCCAACACAATAGCTCTGAGCCCGTTGCCCCGCGACGGGCTCAAGTGTTTCTCCAGCCCCAGTTCGGTGAAATAATCCTCCATGTCGAAGGAGTGGATCGTCGCTGCAGATTGGTGGTTGAGCGCCGCCAGTACGATGACAATCAGACCGCGCACGATGCGGGCATCGGAATCGCAAGCAAAGTGCCAGTTACCATCCTCACCTTTCTCCCCTTTCAACCAGGCCTGGCTCTCACACCCCTTGAGGCGAAATGCCTCCTGCTGCCATTCGCCGGGCAGTGCAGGCAGCAGTTTGCCGAGCTGGATGATGAGTCGGTACTGGTTCTCCCAGCCGTTTGCTGCCGCAAACTGCTGACGGATGCTATTTGCGTCGGGCTCAACGCCTATCCGGGTGTAGGTTGCGAGGCTGTTCATTGGATTGTCTGCCTTAGAAGAAGTCACGGAGTTTGTGCAGGGCGGCCAGCAGGGCGTCGACATCGTCCCGATTGTTGTAGCAGGCCAGGGAGGCACGCATCGTGCCGCCGATACCGAGCGATTCCATCAGCGGCATGGCGCAGTGATGGCCGACCCGCAGGGCTATGCCCTGCATGTCGAGCAGGGTGGCGGCGTCCTGGGGGTGGATATCCTCCAGCAGGAAGGAGATGGCGCCGGCGCGCTGACCGGGGTCGCCGACCAGACGCAGCCCTGGCACCTGTTGCAGTCCGGCAACCAGATAGTCGGTCAGCGCCGCTTCATGGCTGGCCAATGAATCCTTGTCCTGCTCCATCACAAAGCCGATGGCGGCGGCCAGGCCGATGGCGCCAGCAATGTGGGGGGTGCCTGCCTCGAATTTGAAGGGCAGGATGTTGAAGGTGGTGCCGCTGAAGCTGACTCTGTCGATCATCTCGCCGCCGGCCTGCCAGGGCGGCATCCGCTCCAGCAATTCAGTTCGGCCCCACAGCACGCCGATGCCGGTCGGGCCGTAGAGCTTGTGGCCGGAGAAGGCATAGAAGTCGCAGCCGATGGCCTGCACATCTACCTCCAGGTGAGCCACTGCCTGGGCACCGTCGATCAGACTCAGGGACCCGACCGCCTTGGCCGCTGCCACCATCTCTTTGACTGGATTGACGGTGCCAAGGGCATTGGAGACGTGAGCCACGCTCACCAGTCGGGTCCGTGGTCCCAGCAGGGCCAGATAGGCAGCGATGTCGAGATCGCCCCGCTCATCGAGGGGGATGACCCGGATGACGGCACCGGTACGCTGGGCGACCAGCTGCCAGGGGACGATATTGGCGTGATGCTCCAGGGTGCTGAGCACGATTTCATCCCCCGCCCTCAGCTCGCTCATCCCCCAGCTCTGGGCCACCAGATTGATCGCCTCCGTGGTGCCACGGGTCCATATCACTTCGTGGCTGAGAGGGGCATTGATAAAGCGGGCAACCGTCTCGCGGGCATCTTCGAAGGCGCGTGTGGCCCGGCCGCTCAGGGCATGGGCGGCGCGGTGCACGTTGGCATTGTCGGCCCGATAGTAGTGATTGATCGCATCCAGCACGGCTTGCGGTTTCTGGGTGGTGGCGGCGTTGTCCAGATAGACCAGAGGGTGGCCGTTCACCTCCTGCGCCAAGGCTGGAAACTGGCCGCGCAGCCGGTCGTGCTGTTGCTGATTCATGCTCCCCTCATCTCGTCTGGAAAAGTCGGTCATGATCCGGAAAATGGCGGGCAAACACAAGATGAAGTGGCGGGATCCCGTGCCCGGTTTCGGCTGCCTGCGGGATCTCTGCTACAATGCCGCCCCTCATCATAAGCCAAGAGATCCGGCCCATGAAGCTCAACCCCAATCAGAACGAAGCGGTCAAGTATGTCTCCGGCCCTTGCCTGGTGCTGGCGGGTGCCGGATCGGGCAAGACCCGCGTCATCACCAACAAAATTGCCTATCTGGTACAGCAGTGCGGCTACAACGCACGCAACATAGCGGCGGTCACCTTTACCAACAAGGCGGCGCGGGAGATGAAGGAGCGGGTCGGCCAGACCCTGGGTTGCAAGGAGGCGCGGGGGCTGATGGTCTCCACTTTCCATACCCTGGGGCTCGAGATCATTCGCCGCGAGCACAAGAGCCTGAACCTCAAGGCCAACTTCTCCCTGTTCGACGACACCGATCAGCTGGCGCTGCTCAAGGAGCTGACCGAGGCGGAGCTCGACAACGACAAGGACAAGCTCTCGGCCCTCATCAGCCAGATCTCCAACTGGAAGAACGACCTCATCCTGCCGGCCCGGGCCATGCGTATCGCCCGCGGGCCTGAAGAAGTGCTGATGGCCCAGCTCTACGAGCGTTACCACCGCCAGATGGTGGCTTACAACGCGCTGGATTTTGACGACCTCATCGTAATGCCGACCCTGCTGCTCAAGAGCAACCAGGAGGTGCGCGAGCGCTGGCAGAACAAGATCCGCTATCTGCTGGTCGACGAATACCAGGACACCAACACCAGCCAGTACGAGCTGGTGAAGCAGATCGTCGGCGAGCGGGCCCGTTTTACCGTGGTGGGGGATGACGACCAGTCCATCTACTCCTGGCGTGGGGCCAAGCCGCAGAACCTGGTGCTGCTGAACGAAGATTTCCCCAATCTGCGGCTCATCAAGCTGGAGCAAAACTACCGCTCCAAGCGGCGCATCCTCAAGTGCGCCAACATCCTGATCGCCAACAACCCCCACGTCTACGACAAGGCGCTCTTCTCCGAGCTGGACGAGGGGGTGAAGCTCAAGGTGCTGTTTGCCAAGAACGAGGAGCACGAGGCGGAGCGTATCGCCGCCGAGCTGATGGGCCACAAGTTCATGAACCGCACCCGGTTCAAGGATTACGCGATCCTCTATCGGGGCAACCATCAGTCGCGCATCTTCGAGAAGGCGCTGATGACCAACCGCATTCCCTACCGTATCTCGGGCGGTACCTCATTTTTCTCCCGCACCGAGATCAAGGACATCATGGCCTACCTCAAGCTGCTGGTGAACCCGGACGAGGACACCGCCTTCCTGCGGGTGGTCAACCTGCCGCGCCGCGAGATAGGCCCCACTACCCTCGAAAAACTGGGCCAGTACGCCAACCAGCGTGGCAAGAGCCTGTTTGCCGCCAGTTTCGAGCTGGGGCTGGAGCAACACCTCTCCGGACGCGGTCTATCCGCCCTGCAGGCCTTCACCAACTGGCTGGTGAGGCTTGGCGATCAGGCGCTGCGCGGCAATCCGGTGGAGGCGGTACGGGACATGATCAAGGAGATCCATTACGAGGAGTGGCTCTATGAGACCTCCCCCAGTCCGAAGGCGGCGGAGATGCGGATGCAAAACGTCTCCACCCTTTATCGCTGGATCAGCGAGATGCTGGAAGGGGATGAGCTGGAGGAGTCGATGACGCTGGCTCAGGTGGTTACCCGGCTCACCCTGCGGGACATGATGGAGCGTAACGAAGGGGAGGATGAGGCGGATCAGGTGCAGCTGATGACATTGCACGCCTCCAAGGGACTGGAGTTTCCCTATGTCTACATGGTGGGTATGGAGGAGGGGCTGCTGCCGCACCAGACCAGCATCGACGAGGACAACGTGGAGGAGGAGCGGCGCCTCGCTTATGTGGGGATCACCCGGGCCCAGACCGAGCTGACCTTTACTCTCTGCAAGGAGCGCCGCCAGTTTGGCGAGTCGGTGCGGCCGGAGCCGAGCCGCTTCCTGCTGGAGCTGCCCCAGGATGACCTGGAGTGGGAAAACCAGAAGAAGGTGACGGCCGAGGAGCGCCAGCAGAAGGGGCAGGTTGGTGTCGCCAACCTGCGGGCCCTGTTCAAGAAGGATTGAGGTCGGAAGGCTTGGTCTCTCGAGAAGCCTGACCCAGCAGAGGGGGAATATCGGCTCCCGGCAGCGGGGGCGAGATATGGCGCCCTTGCCCGAGGGCGCAGCCAAGCTCGATGAGCTTTTGCAACTGCTGCTGATTTTCGATCCCCTCGACCACCAGGGTGAAGTCGAGGTCCTGGCAGATGTCCCGCATGGCACGGATAAGCGCCAGATCCTTGGGGGAGTTCAACATGCGATGGGTGAAGCTGTCGTCCACCTTGATGTAATCCACCGGGAAGTGAAACAGGGCGTTGAGGGAAGAGAAGCCGGTGCCGAAGTCATCCAGGCTGACCTGGATCCCTTTCGCCCTCAGTTCATGCAAGGCAGTGAGGGAGTCGGCACTCTGCCGGGAGAGCTCGCGTTCGTTGAACTCAAAGATGAAACATGCGGGGATGACACCCTCCTCCTCCATGATGGTGAGCAGTTGCATGATCTGCTCGTGGCTGGCCAGGTGCTTGCCGGAGAGGTTGATGGCTATCCTGAAACGACCGACCCCGGAGGCGGGTTGCCAAAGCTTCAGTTGCTGGCAGGTGCGCTTGAGGATCTGGCGGTCCAGATCCTGAATGAGGCCGCACTGTTCCGCCAGAGGAATGAAGTCGAATGCATCCTTGAGCTCCCCTTCCTCCGTTATCCAGCGCGCCATCACCTCCAGTCCGACCAGGCGGCTGTCACACAGCCTGATCACCGGCTGGAAGTAGGGCACAATCCGCCCTTCCCGCAAGGCTCTGAAGAGCCGCTCTTCCGGTGACCCCGCCTGTTCGGTACAGGCCTCCGAATACATGACGATGCGGCTGCGGCCGTTGCGCTTGGCCTGGTACATGGCGAGGTCTGCCTGGTGCAGCAGTTCACTGACATCGGCCGTTTGCTCCGTCACGCTGGCGACCCCCAGACTGACGGTGATGGTCAGTTCGTTGCCCTGGAGCCGGAACGGATGGCCGATACGGCCAATCAGGCGATTGAGCACGGGGCTGATGTCCTCTTCCCGCTGGCTGTTGTCAAGATAGATGACGAATTCGTCCCCTCCGAGCCTCGCCACCATGTCATTTTGCCGGATGCAGCCTTGCAGCCTGCTGCCCAGCTCCTGCAGCAACTGATCGCCGGCACTGTGGCCCAGGGCGTCATTGACCTGCTTGAAGTGATCCACATCGACGAAGATCAGGGTGAAACCGGCTGTCTGGTAGCGGCGATAGCGGGTCATGGCATGATGCAGGTGATTCATCAGCAGCGCCCGGTTTGGCAACTGGGTCAGCGGGTCGTGCAGGGCATTGAACTGGAGCCGCCGCTCCAGCTCCTGATGATGCTTGAGCCGTTTCTGCAACCTCAGGTTGGTTTGGCGCAGCTGTTGGAGGCGCTGGTTGATGGACTCCTCCGAATTGAGCTCATCGAGTTGTTGTCGCACCCTTTTGAGCTCCAGCAACAGGGTCAGCTGATGGCGCAGGAAATCGAGGAACAGCCTGTCATCGGTTTCCAGAGGCCGGGTCATGTTGAGGATGAGGTGGGCAAAGTATTGCTGCTGCTGGCGCAGGGGCAGGCTGTACCAGTAAAGTCCCTCTTCATGGCGCTCTACGCTGTTGGTGCTGTGGCACATGGCCCGAATGATGTCATCGTCGTATGTCAGGTGTGGTGGATAGAGTCGCTCCAGTCGCTGGTTTTCCAGCCGGACCAGCAACATGTCGCTGACCGAGAGCATCTGGCGCAACACAGCTTCCAACTGGGCAAACAGGGCATGCTGAGGCAGGTTGTGAGCCAGGCGCATCACTCGGCCGATCTTCTCGATTTTCTCCTGCCACTGGGGATCCCGTTGCATGAGAGGGGAAGCCTGCCCCGCCAGCTGGGTACCGGTCTGGGTTTCGTGCAGGCGTTTGGCCAGGCACTCCAACAGCAACCTCAGGGTGGGTGCCTGATCCGGGGTGCTGCGTGCCAGCAACCACTGCACGTCGATATGCTCCACAGGCTGCACGCACCAGCCCTGACCTTCATCGAGCCGGGTGAGCTGTTCGGTGAGGCGAGGTTCTTCCCGTCCCAATTGTTGCTTGAACACGTCGGGAAGCTGATAGGTGTAGCGCCAGTTCAGCCCCCCGTCGGCCAGCCCCAGCATGGCGAAATGTTGCAGAGGGCAGAGTGTGTCCAGCAGACCGACCAGTCGGGCGTAATCCTCGGGGGAGGCAATGCCGGGGGCGGGGAAATCCATGATGGAGGAGACGACCGCCAGCAAGGAGTGCGAGTCTGGCGGTGTGGTGGGCTGAACTGACATGCAACACTCCCGAAAAAACTTACCTTCAAGCGTAGTCGGAAGTGATGGGATTGAAAGGGCTGCAAGAGGAGCCCTTTCAATTACTTAGAGCTTGTCGATCATGTAGTGAATGGCGTTCTCGATCTCTTCGTCACTGCAGGTGGCGCAGGTCCCCCGCGGTGGCATCATGCCAGCCTTGCCGGTGAAGCCTTCGATGGCGTGTTTGCGCAAGGTGTCGAATCCCTGGGCGATGCGTGGCTCCCAGGCGGCCTTGTCACCTCGCTTGGGGGCGCCGGCGGCACCGGTATCGTGGCAGGCGAAGCAGGCACCCTTGAACACGGTCTCTCCGTCACGTGGGCCGGAGGAGGCTGCTGCAGGCGCCTCCGCCGCGGTCGCAATACCTTCCAGATCCTTGGCGGTATAAACCTGGCCAACCGGGGCAATACGCTCGGCGATGGCCTCTGTCGACATGTCATCGGCGGCAAGGACGGCGCCGGACAGAGTGGCGGCCGTCATCCCGGCAGCCAGCAAATAGCTCAGTTTTTTCAACACGCTCATGTACTCCCAGCAGGCTCTTATTATCCCCAGAAAACGACGGGATTATAACCGAATAGTTACAGCCATTTAAACGCTTGTGTGTGAAGTGTTAAGCAATCTGCAAACAAAGTGGTAGAGCGGGAAGGGGTGATCCCACATAAAAAAACCCGGCATGCGCCGGGTTTCGTGAGGCTGAACAAAATAGGGCGCGCTGATTGCCCAGGCGCCCCTCGCGTGTCCTCAATCCCAGTTCAGGATCACCTTGCCGGACTTGCCGGAGCCCATGGCTTCGAAGCCCTGCTGGAAGTCATCGATATGGAAATGGTGGGTGATGATGGGGCTGAGATCCAGGCCAGACTGGATGAGGCTTGCCATCTTGTACCAGGTTTCGAACATTTCGCGGCCGTAGATCCCCTTGATGAAGAGTCCCTTGAAGATCACCTTGCCCCAGTCGATGGCCATGGTGGAGGGAGGAATGCCGAGCATGGCGATTTTGCCGCCGTGGTTCATCTTGTCGATCATGTCCTGGAAGGCGCTGGGCACCCCGGACATCTCCAGCCCCACATCGAACCCTTCGGTCATGCCGAGATCTTCCATGACATCGGAGAGTTTCTCCTTGGCCACGTTGACGGCACGGGTGGCGCCCATCTTGCGGGCCAGTTCCAGCCGGTATTCGTTGACGTCGGTGATCACCACGTGACGGGCGCCAACGTGACGGCAGACGGCAGCGGCCATGATGCCGATGGGGCCTGCGCCGGTGATGAGCACGTCTTCACCCACCAGATCGAAGGAGAGGGCGGTGTGCACGGCGTTGCCGAACGGATCGAAGATGGCGGCCAGCTCATCGGGGATGTTGTCCGGCAGCTTGAAGGCGTTGAAGGCCGGGATCACCAGGTATTCGGCGAAGGAACCCGGGCGGTTCACACCCACACCAATGGTGTTGCGGCACAGGTGGGTGCGACCGGCACGGCAGTTGCGGCAGTGGCCGCAGGTGATGTGGCCTTCGCCGGAGACGCGATCGCCGATGGCGAAGCCGCGCACTTCCTGGCCGACGGCGACCACCTCTCCCACATACTCGTGCCCCACCACCATGGGGACGGGAATGGTCTTCTGGGCCCACTCGTCCCAGTTGTAGATGTGCATGTCGGTGCCGCAGATGGCGGTCTTGCGGATCTTGATGAGCAGATCGTTGTGGCCGAGCTCGGGAGCCGGGACATCAGTCATCCAGATGCCGACTTCGGATTTGAGTTTGGAGAGTGCTTTCATGACAGATTCCTCACGGCGCCATGCCGGGTACAGAGGGTAATAAAATGGGGCCCAACCTTGGCCCCCGTTTTAATCAGCCAGCCATGTGATCAAATCACACCGAGCTCGCGACCGATGCGAATGAAGGCATCGATCGCCTTGTCCAGTTGCTCCCGGGTATGGGCGGCGGACATCTGGGTCCGGATGCGCGCCTGACCCTTGGGTACCACGGGGAAGGAGAAGCCCACCACGTAGATACCGGCGGCCAGCATGCGGCTCGCCATCTCGGCGGCCAGTTTGGCATCCCCCAGCATGACCGGAATGATGGCGTGATCGGCACCGGCCAGGGTAAAGCCGGCGGCGCTCATGCGCTCGCGGAAGTAGGCACTGTTCTCCTTGAGGCGGGCACGCAGGTCGTGACCCTCGGCCAGCATGTCGATCACCTTGATGGTGGCCGAGACGATGGAGGGTGCCAGGGAGTTGGAGAAGAGGTAGGGACGGGAGCGCTGACGCAACCAGTCGATTACCTCTTTCTTGCCGGATGTGTAGCCACCGGACGCGCCACCCAGCGCCTTGCCCAGGGTACCGGTGATGATGTCGACCCGTTCCATCACCTCGCAGTATTCGTGGGTGCCGCGGCCGTTCTCACCGATGAAGCCGACGGCGTGGGAGTCATCCACCATCACCAGCGCATCGTACTTGTCGGCCAGATCGCAGATGGATTTGAGGTCGGCGATGACGCCATCCATGGAGAAGACGCCGTCGGTGGCGATCAGCTTGAAGCGGGCGCTGTCGGCATCGGCCTGCTTGAGCTGGGCTTCCAGTTCGGCCATGTCGTTGTTGGCGTAGCGATAGCGCCTGGCCTTGCACAACCGCACCCCATCGATGATGGAGGCATGGTTGAGGGCGTCGGAGATGATGGCGTCTTCGGCACCGAATAGGGTCTCGAACAGACCGCCGTTGGCGTCGAAGCAGGAGGAGTAGAGGATGCTGTCTTCGGTGCCGAGGAAGGCGGACAGCTTCTGCTCCAGCTCCTTGTGCTGGTCCTGGGTACCGCAGATGAAGCGCACGGAGGCCATGCCGAAGCCGTGGCTGTCGAGCCCCTGATGGGCGGCGGCAATCAGGTCGGGATGGTTGGCCAGCCCCAGGTAGTTGTTGGCACAGAAGTTCAGTACCTGCTCGCCGCCCACCGCAATCTGGGCCTGCTGGGCCGAGGTGATGATGCGCTCCTGCTTGTATAGCCCTTCCGCCTTGACCTGTTCGAGCTGTTCGGTCAGGTGACGATAGAATCCGTTAGACATCCTCGGTCCTCATTGCTGTATCGACTGTGTTATCAGGATCCCGGGCCGTGCAACCCGCACGGTTCGGCGTCGTCACGGTCGCGACGAAACGCCGACAGACCCTAGAATGGGCAACATTTTACTGTAATCCCTGCGTATAAATTCAAATTTTTATGCTGATAATCAACAATTGTGAAACAGATCTCACCCGGCTGGTTGGGCCAGTTGGTGATAATGTTGCTCCAGTTGATGTATCTGGGGGGCCACCTGTGGCTGCACATAGGGGCGCAGCAAAAACAGCACCCGCAAGACCCCCTGGTAGAGCAGGGGTTTGGTGATGCGGGTGGCCGGGGCCTGGGCGATCTGGAACGGGATCCAGCAGGTGACGACCATCTTGATGGTCTGGCCGAGATCCGGCAGGTCTTCATCGCTGACGGCGATGATGCCGCCTTCGCGCAGGCTTCTGAGCAGCGTCTCCACGGTGGCACGGAGCTGCTCCTGTGCCTTGAGGTATTTCTGCTGCAGCAGCTCGTCGCGACTCAGGATGTCCGGCAGGTTCGCGTAGAAGAAGCGGAACTGCCACATCAAATAGAAGATGGCATCCAGGTAGCCCATCAGATCCTCCAGCCGGATCTCGCTGCTGCGGATCGGAGTGAAGCTGTCGCTCAGGTGGCGGGCGTACTGATCGAAGATGGAGTGGATGATGTCTTCTTTGTTTCTGAAGTGGTAGTAAAGGTTGCCCGGGCTGATGCCAAGGTGTGCGGCAATGTGGTTGGTGGTGATGTTGCGCTCGCCCTGATCGTTGAACAGCTCGGTGGCGCTGTGGATGATCCTGTCTCTGGTCTTCATCGCTGGTCCCTCTGCCGGGCCCGAAGGGGAAAAGTCATCGAGGTCGAATCCCCTTGCGGCCCGTGATAAACTTTTCGGCAATTTCAAATTGGCCCACTATACACAGCTTTAACAGGCAGTCACACGGGGCCACAACGTACGCGAGGCAAACTCCATGATCGTAGTAACTGGCGGTGCTGGCTTTATCGGCAGCAATCTGGTCAAGCAGCTGAACGCTCAAGGACGGACCGATATCGTGGTCATTGATGACCTGACCGACGGCACCAAGTTCGTCAACCTGGTCGACCTCACCATCGCCGACTACATGGACAAGGACGAGTTCCAGGCGCGGATCGTCTCCGGTGACGAATTCGAGGAGTGGGATGACGGCATCGAGGTGATCTTCCACGAAGGCGCCTGCTCCGCGACCACCGAGTGGAACGGCAAGTTCATCATGGAGGTCAACTACGAGTACTCCAAGGATCTGTTCCACTACTGCATCGAACGGGAAATCCCCTTCATCTACGCCTCTTCCGCCGCGACCTATGGTGGGCGCAACGACAACTTCATCGAAGATCCCAGGTTCGAGCAGCCCCTCAACGTCTACGGCTACTCCAAGCAGTTGTTCGATCAGTACGTGCGTCGCTGGATGCCGGAGATCAACTCCCAGGTGGTGGGTCTCAAGTACTTCAACGTCTATGGTCCCCGCGAGCAGCACAAGGGCTCCATGGCGTCCGTGGCCTTCCACCTCAATACCCAGGTGAAGCAGGGTGACAATCCCAAGCTGTTCGAGGGCTGTGACGGCTTCCCGGATGGCGGCCAGATGCGCGACTTCATCTACGTGGACGACGTCTGCAAGGTGAACCTCTGGTTCTGGCAGAATCCGCAGCACTCCGGCATCTTCAACTGCGGCACCGGCCGGGCTGAGCCGTTCCAGAACGTGGCGGAAGCCGTGATCAGGCATCACCAGAAAGGCGCCATCGAATACATTCCCTTCCCGGATCACCTCAAGGGTCGCTACCAGAGCTTCACCCAGGCGGATCTCACCAAGTTGCGCGGCGTCGGCTATGACGGCGAGTTCAAGACTGTGGCCGAAGGCGTGGCCGATTACATGGCCTGGTTGAACCG
>JADHEF010001724.1_pt1 | contig 12167 bp, 21 predicted proteins | sample 8952391 | NCBI WGS metagenome assembly JADHEF01 (sample SAMN16124439, study PRJNA663245) | bioreactor sludge metagenome | isolation source: sludge (nitrite) | place: India:Bengaluru | collected 2019-02-28
TAGGTGCCGAGCGTTGCCCAATTTCCTCATTGAGCAATGTTTCCAGTTCATCCCAATGATCAACCAGAACAGCCCATTGCTTTGATACTTGCTTCATCACATCAAGAGTGACTCGAAATGTTGGCACTGCATTCAGCAAATCAACACAGCGTTTAAAGTCACTTGGATCACGTGGATGAAAATGTGTCTCCCATGCTTTTCCTTCCACGGGTCCACCATTTAGCATAGTTGCCATTAAGCACTCGCTAGACATTCCTTTATTGCCATTAAGAAGCCAGTGCATAGCTTTTTGGATTTCAGTCATTGGCTGGCTCCTGTGCTTCAACCAGCTTGCCACCACAAAAACAACAGTGAGTAAATTTGTGTTTGCTTGGCTTATCTTCTGGTTCAGAAAACACAAAGCTTTGGCCACATGAAGCATCAAAATAACCATCCTCATTTTGCGTCCATTTGCATTCCTGCACCGCTTGGGCTTTGGCTGCTTGCCAAATGCGAAGTGAGTCATTTGCATGGCCTACAATATCGGTGTGGTCTTCTTCCAAACATAACTGCACGTATTTCTTAACACCCCAACAATATGCAATTTTTTTACTTGGTTGATACACAGATTCAAACTGCTTTAATTCTTGAATATCCATCACGCCACCCCATAGAAGCGCTTAGCTTCTTCATAATCATCTGTAATTAGCTCTTGATCACCGTTATAGCAGTGAACAATTTCGTCATATTTAAAGACTTTCTCCATCTGCTCGATGTTTTTGCACTGATACATCGGCTCTTTAAACCAATCTTCTGTGTAAAATATTTGCTCCTGGTGTTCTTCGGCTGTGCCTTCCCATTCTTGAACCTGAAAGTATTCATCAAAGAATTCAATCATGAACTGATTACCTTCGACTTTAGTCATAGCTCTGTAGCGAGCTAAAGCACGTTCAGCAATTTCTTTTGATGCAGCAGGTGACTGCTCATGAGAACTATCACCTTCAGGACAAATACCTACGCACCACAATTTGTTATCTTCCATCACGCCACCTCAACTTTCAAAACGTACTTTTTACCGCCACTGGTGAACTCAACCGATTCACCTTTATCTAGCAAGTAATGCCCAATTGCTTCCAAATTTTTAAGGTTTAAACCCGTCTTGGCTCTTGCTCTGCGGCGGTCACACTCAAGACAGATATTTGATTTCACAGATCGCTCGGAAGTACCGCACGATCTGCATGGCGCAACTGGCTTATAGCTTTTTAAACCTTGCTTTTCAGCACGTGTACGCAAAATGTGATTCTGGTGACTGTTAGGACGCTCAGCACTTTGCAAAACAGTATCTGCATTGCAGTAATTAAACTCAGCTTTATTGGTATTTACAGCTGGCTTAATCTGGCCGCCACGCTTAACAAATTGAGCAACAGCTTCCGAGTAGTCTGGTTTGATTTGAGTTCCAATCATCACGCTGCCACCTTCAATATTTTTGGTGCTTGAGCACGCAAGGACTCAATTAACGATTTACCCACTTTCAAATACTGTTTAAGAAAAATCGCATAGCGTTTCTGTGCTGCAGCATTCATTTTCCCGGTACCATCAATTTCCAGTGTTTCTTTATTTGGCCTGCTGTAGCGTACGCATGGGACATGTCTAATAAACTTAGTCTGATAGCCGCCGTTTAAAAGCCATGTTTCAAATGGTACGGCAAGTTGGAAGTGAATATGCTTGGTGCCTTCTGGCTCAATTGCCAGATACTTCATTTGAATTTCCATTACCAAGCACCTCGATTATTGAGCATGCCGTGCATGTCCAATTTTTTTGCGTAGGGTACCGCGGTTCAAGCCAATGATTTCGGCCGCTTTTGTTTGATTGCCATGGCAGCGAATTAGCACTTCTTTAAGCAATGGCTTTTCAAATTGAGCCAATGCTTTGTGGTACGCCGTACCTTTATTGGCATCGAAAAATTCAGCAGGGAAAAGAGTTGTCATTGTTGATTCGCTCCTTTGTATTCAGCCTGGCGTGCCAAAGACTGTTCAGTTTGATATTGCACTTCACGTTCAGAGCTGCGCAGGTACATGTAAGACAAGGCCAGAACAGTGATTAGGATTAAAAGGAATGAGCAAACGTTTGAAAAAATGTTCACCGGCTTGCCGTACATTTCTTCGTACGTTGGTTCTTGGTGAAGGATTGCAGTCGTTTGACTTTTGTTAGTGTCAAACGCAGGTGTTTGACTGTGTGATGGATGGTGGGTCATAATCGCCTCGTAAGCTTGCAAGTGTTTACATGAGGCCCTGATCCCGTCGAAAGCATCAGGGCTTTTTAATGCCTAAAATTAAGCTGTGAACGTTCCGATACGGACTGGATTTTCAGGAAGTAATTCGATTACTTTTGCTTTGAAGTCCTGAATAATTTCATCCAGCAATAATTCTTCTTTTACGATTTGAATTGAGAACACTGGCTTTTCATCATTTGTGTTGATGATTAGGCGCAAAACGACAAGACGTTCATCTAAGCCTAAATATGCTGAATCACGAATTTTGAAGTAAGCAGGAGTTGATTCTTCTTTTGAACGTGCTTCAACTTGCTCAAAACGAGAACGGCTTTCAGAGAGATTACCAACCGAATTATCAACTGTTACTGATGCATCAATTTTCATGTTACGGACAGCTGCTAATGCCTGAGCACCACCAATAACATTACCGTCGGCATCAGTAATTTCTAATACGCTTACCCAGTCTTCAATAAAGACAGCGAAATCACGTTGCGATAATTTACAATCTTTAAGCGAATTCAATTTTGACCAAACCACAGTAGGTTCAAGTTTTAAAATAGCCAGGTGGTCGCAATGGCCTTGGGTGTAATCGGCTTCTTTATAATTTAAGACAGCTGTAGCACTTACATTTTTGTGATCAACAAATACAGGTGCATCTTCTGACTGTGCATCCAATACATAAGTTTTGAAATCTTCAAACGAAGGTGTATTTAGGATGCCGCGTGCACGATTACGACCATCTTGGTATTTTTCCAAGTCCAAAACTTTATAGTCATCATTGACTGCAACTAGATCACCACGGCATAAAAACTCAACTGGTTTTGCTAGTTCAACAATTGATTTTGCTTCTGTGTTTTCCATTTGGAATGTTCCTATTGGTAGTTAAAAATTAAAGGGTGAAAGGGGTGCTTAAGATTTTTCGTATTCTTTAAACAATTGACTGGTGTGATTGGCAAAAATAGTGACGCTGCCATCGTTGTTTAAATACATAGGTGTTTCAGATGTGGTGTCTTCTGAGCGTTTACCTTTTGCAGTTGGCTCAACATAAGCAAGGGTGTGTGAAATGTTGACCTGGTTCGATTCACCAATTCGAGAAATATCGATAGTTACTTTGACTTGGCCTTTTTTGCCGTTAGCCACTACGCCTTGAGCAACTTCTGAAATTGCGATACCAAGCTGTTGTGCGAAATTACCGCCTGAGAGGTCGGCAACGAATTGAGGTGCATCTGTTTGTTTGTTATTAGACATGTGGTTTCTCACAGTTGGGTTGTTGTCTGTGAAATAAATACTAACTTTAGTTAGTGGTATAGTCAATACAAAAGTTAGCGTTATTTGCTAACCTCTCTTAATGATTGCTAACTTTTGTGTTTAAATAGGCAAAAGAAAACCCACCGCTGGGGTAGGTTGTTTGGAGTTTATTATGGGTAAGAAGGCATGGTCGGAAGTACAAAATAGTTTAGAGTGGGAAATTTCAAATTATTGGATTCATGTGGGCTATTTTGATGCCGACAAAATTATTGCTAATACAAAGAAAATTGTAGAGTTCATAGAATCTCAAGAACTAACATTAGAGCAACTTAACGTAGCTCTAAGTAAGGAGTCTGCTTCTGTTCAAGATGCGGTAAAAAGCAATATCACCGAAGACAATACGCTCCAAGATATGTTGAATTGGAAAAATGATAGGGATAAGCATCAAATGAAACTACTGGTAAAGCAGTTTATTTGCTCCCAAGGGGTTAAGAGTGCTGAAGAGATCATTGGGATGTTAAAAATAATTCAGCAATACACTCGCCCACCACTGCAATATATTAAAGAGATTACAAATGATGAGCGTGAAAAATATGATTTTAGACAGTTAATAATTAATCGTATTGCTGAAAAAAATAACTTTGAGCTTCCAGATATTGATGTAATTTCAACACTTGACAAGCTCGAAGATTTTTTATTTTATTCAGAATAGTAATGAGTCGGATTTTCTTGAAAATAAAAGACCTGAAAAGGTCGGTGTTTGGATTTTGCCATAATTTGCAAGTCTGCTAAAGCAAGAGATGCTTTAGCGAGATCAACCAAGAAGCTGTGCTCGTGAATTTTGGTTACTCCATCACTTTTTAAGTGTTTTTGAATTCGGTCGTTATCAGATTGTGAGCTAACCATAGTTTCATCAATGACGAGTAATGCGTACATGTTTTCTCCACCCGATCAAGGGACTGTGTCGGGTTCACAGTGTTATTAATTTTTTGAATAAAACCCCATAAAATTAGGCATAATTATTTCTTAGACTTCGGACAATTTTTCCCATTACCACCTGGAAGGCAATCGCAGGCTTTACCATCGCCATCACGATCTAGACTTTTCCAACCAGATTGTCCTGATTTTTTACGCTGTTCATAATATTTTTGTGCTTCCTGTTGAGTTTTAAAGCTTTTACAGGTTGTTCTTGCATTTACTGAGGTTGTTAAAGTAATTGCAATAAATACTAATAAAATTATTTTCAAAATTTTCCCCTGGTGAATTATTAAATAAAATTAAATTTTCCTATATAAACCAACAACTTTACCAACAAATCGACATCCATCTGATAGTTTGATTACCATTTTTCGATACGTGCGATTTGCCAAACCCAACCATAAATTTGAAAATCTTGTTCGATTCGTTCAGCAGCAGTTAAAACCTGTTCTGGAAATTCAGCAGAGTTATCTGAAACTATACGAACACCACCAAAAGGCATGTTGTATAGGCGTTTAGCATAATGCAGACCACCAATACAAATTACAAAAATTCGTCCGTCTTTGATTTCAGTACGGCCTAAATCAATGTGAATTGTGTCACCGTCTTGAATGGTTGGTGACATTGAATCGCCCGAAGCTGTTGCTGCTACTGCATTTTCCTTTGAAATAGAAAGGTTTCTAAGAGTTGCTTTAGACATACGCAATTTACGTTTTTCATTGGCGATATGTTCATTGATGGCACCAGATCCGCATGCAAATGAAAAATCTTTAAAGAAAGGAATTTCAACCTCATCTTCATCTAGCGGTGTTTCATCGTCCCAAGTTGCTACTGGGGTAAGGTGAGGTATAGCACTTGAGGAGCCTTTTCCTGTTAATAACCACTCATCATCTACATTTAATAATTTTGCAATTTGTTTCAATGCTTCCGTTTTAGGAACGTTTTCCCCTCTAAGCCACTTAGTAACCGCCGCTGAAGATTTTCCGGTTGCTCGGGCAATATCAGCTTGCTTCAAATTTTTTTCATCTAATTTTTGCTGAATTCTTTCATGAAGAAACATGGCATATATCCATATAAAACACTAACTAATGTTAATACACAATATTGCAACTTAGGTCAGCACATGCTAACTTACGTTAATTAATAAATGCTAACTTAGGTAAGTAAATGAAAGTGGAAGACCTCATGCACCACCACAAGTGCAAAACCCGCCGTGAATTAGCGTTAAAAACAGGATATTCCGAAGTCACTTTATGGAAGTGGGAGAAAAAAGGAATCCCTCTGCGTACCCAAGCAGTCTTCGAACTAACCACAAAAGGAAAGTTAAAGGCTGACTTAGCATCTTTAACCCCATAACCCAATTATGTTCCGGTCAATGTTTTAAATAAACGTGAAAAATCAAAAGGATTTCACAAATGCAAGAAATATCACTTAGCCGCGAAGCACAAACGGCCATTTTTAAAATGATCAACCAGACTAAGGGTATTTCACCAAAAGAAATTGCTCAGGTTACTGGTGATTCGCATAACACAATCTGCAACTACGGAAACGTAGGCATGCCAAACCACCTACCGAGTTTAAAAAAGCTCGAAACCATCATGATGTATACGCAGAACCCAGAAATTTTAAAAGTGTGGGCACATCAACTTGGCTATGCATTGGTACCAGTGAGCTGCGATTCAAGCAAACATCATGAGTTATCAATTTTTGAGGCAATGATGCAGCACAACATTAAAAGCGGCAAAGCAAACCATGTTGTGTATGAGGCTTATGAAGATGGCGTTATTACACCTGCGGAATATGAAGAAATTCACCAGTTAACGCAGGGCTTAACAGAATTGATTGCAGCAGTGGATCAGGCAGCACTTAAGCAAATGAAAAAGTACACCTCAAGTGTAGAAACAGAAAAAGCCTGATGGACTAGATCAGGCTTTTAACGTTGATAACCAAAAAGGAAATCAAATGAACATGTTGGCTAAATTTAATCATGAACAACAGGTGATGTCTAGTAAAGAGTTACTGGAACTGATCAATCAGGTTCGCCAAGGAATGGGTGAGCCGCTACTTCGTTTAAATAGTTTTAACGCAAAAATTGAAGATGAGCTTGATGGGGAGAACTACACAAAAAATGTAGTTCAAAATTTCAACAATACTGAGTCGGTTGTTTTTGATCTAACACTCGAGCAATGCATGCTGATTGGTATGCGCGAATCAAAATCTGTTCGTCGTCATGTGCTGCAAAAGCTGAAAGAAATGGAAAGTGCTCAACCTAAAGAATTAAGCCGTATGGATCTGATTCAGTTAGCCCTTGCTGCTGAACAGGAGAACCAGGCACTTAAGCAGCATGTTGCGGTACTGGAACCTAAGGCACAAGTCATGGATGTGATTGCTGACACGGTAAATACCTATTCAATCCGTGAAAGTGCCAAAACGATTGGCATCCAACAAAAGAAGCTTATTGATTTCATGATTCAAAAGAACTGGGTATATCGAGAGAACAGCCGCCAGCGCCGTTTATGTGCCTATTCGCAACGAATCGATCAGAAAGTCATGGTGAACAAAGTAACTCAGGTTGTAGCTAGTGCTGATGGTGACAGAGTTTTCACACAAGCGCGTCTTACAGCCTTTGGATTAACAAGATTAACGGCGCTTGTAGCTGCTGCGGGGTTATTAAAGAAATGAGTCATTACTCCACATTAAAAGGGCTTGGTAGAGCAATTGCATACTTCCCACAGCTTGGCATTCATTTGGGCAATCCCTTGGCTGGCATATTCCTAAGCCAGCTTGTGTACTGGCATGACAAAACTGATTGTGAATTGGGTGTGTATAAGACATCTGAAGAATGGCAAAAAGAAACAGGTCTGACTTACAGTCATCAAAAAACTGCACGTAAATTGCTTAAAGATTTAGGTATTTTGAGTGAAACAGAGAAACGCTTAGAGCATAAGCTGTACTTTAAATTAAACATTGAAGCATTCGATGAATGGTTTGAAAAGTGCATTAATTCAGACCAAAACCGCGAAAGTGAAACTGCAAATTCGCGAACTCGAAATCCTACATTCGGGAGTGAGCAAGAACAACATTCGGGGACGAAGGAATCCTTTATCCGCGGTGAAGCTGAAAGCACATCCGTTATACACAATATTACTTCAGAGACTACAGCAGAGATTACTTCAAAAGATTTAAGTACTGCTGCAAGCAAGAAACAAAACAAGTTTGATTTCAAATCTGCTCTGATCAACAACGGTGTACTAGAGAAAACCGCAACTGAGTTCATGCAAGTTCGAAAAGCAAAAGGCGGTGTAAATACAGAGCGTGCATTCACACTTCTTGAAAACCAAATAGCAAAAACAGAATTAACTTTTGCACAGGGTATCGAGTATTGCTTGAACCGCCAAAAGCCTTGGGCTGCATTTGAAGCACAGTGGTATTTCAATGAGCTAAACCGAACAACCCAAGCTCAGAACCAACCGCAGACGCAACGCCGTCGTTTTGGCAACCAGGTGGCAAATCAAAGTGGAATACGCACAGTGGGAGGTCAAACTCAATGAGCAATATCGAATTATTCAAAAATGCCTTTGCAGTGAATTTCCCTGTTGAAGTAGCTGACATGGTTCTGGATCGCATGAGTGAATTGTACGGCGCTGAATTCGACAAAAAATACGCTGGATATGCAGATGATGAACTTCGCCAGTTGGCATGCACGGTATTGAATGGACTAACCCCGGCTGACATTGCTCGCGGCATTACTCGCATGAATTCTGAAGAGTGGTGTCCTAAGAACCTTCCTACGTTTCGTTCATGGTGTGAACAAGGTGGTGACTGGTGGACTGCGGATATGGCTTGGGCAAAAGCAATGCAGTTTGAATCAGATCCATCAACTCCGATTACCAAATTGACAAAAGTTACCCTGGAAGAGGTTCGCCACGTACTGAACGTTGAAGGGCAAAAATCAGCTCATTTCGCATTCAAAGACATCTATCACGATTACCTACGCCGTGCCAAAGAAGCGGGCCGGGTTCAAGAAATGTGGGTAAAGCCAAAAGCTCAAAAAGCACTTGGTTTTGATGAGCGTAATCGTACTGGGGTGCCTTGTCCGCCTGAATTGGTTGCGAAGATTGGTAAAGGGTTTAAGCGTGTGGGTGGTGCAGCATGAGTTTAATACAGCAAGATGCCCGAAAAGAGTATGAAAAATTTTTAATGAGCCAACCTTTTTATCTGCAATTGAAGTTTATCCACGGCGACCGGTTATTTGATTTTGATCAGGGAATTGGGTACCGCAATTTAACTGTTCAGGTCGGGTATGTGTGCTGGTGCAAGGGTGACAAGGAGTTTGTGATTTGAAAATCCTCATCGGTATCGATACTGGTGTTCATACAGGCTTCGCCGTTGCTATTGATCGTGGCAACGGCGGGGAGCTTGAGCAAGTGGAATCACTTTCTATTACTCAAGCCATGGAACAAATACGGGATCGCATTAATTCAGATGGTAAGGACAATATTTTTCTCTATATCGAAGATGCGCGACAACGTAAATGGTTTGGCAGCGTGGATGCTCGTCAAGCAAAAAGCGGTGCTGGAGTACGAGAAGGTGTTGGATCAGTTAAGCGTGATGCACAGATATGGGAAGACTGGTGTAAAGAGCAGGGCATTCATTTCAAGATGATTCACCCGGCTGCTAATGCAACAAAAAAGAAAGCTGAAGATTTTAAACGTATGACTGGCTGGACCGGTCGTACGAATGAGCATGCACGTGATGCGGCCATGTTGGTTTTTAAAAGATTTTGGAAGGTTTAAGGAAATTTAAGAATGAATGCCAAAGTTAAAGAAGAGAAGCTTTCTAATATTGAGTGGTTAGGGCAGTTTCTACGAGCTAAAACACCAAACTATGAGCAAACTGGTTCAGGCGGATCTGATGATACTGTTGCTGCATGGCAAATTCGTTGTTCAGCATTTGCAGCCATAGAGACAGATTTAGCAAAGGCTCTGGCTGCTCTTTATGTTTGGGGGCATAAAGATAAATCTGCATATGAGTTTGTTCAACGCCATCTCGCAACTATAGTAGTAAAGGAGGCTGAAGGTAATGGACAAAAACCAAATATTATTTCCTTGGAGTCTTTGGCTAAATTAATGGCCAGACTGGTATTGGACTTCGAAATTGAGCCTGCACTTAATGATGTATTTACCAGCAAAGGCCGTCTTTACTATGCTGGAATTTCGGCTCATCAAATGACTTATGATGCTTATCGAAAGACATGGAAGGGCTATGAGTCTTTAATGGAGTTAGCTATTGTTAGTGCGAGATGGGAGATTGATACTGCTATTTCAAAGTATAGGAAAAACCTAATTGCTTGAAACAATGGCAATTAAGTTTTGTATAATCGTATCATCATTATAATTTTCAATAAAATTAAATATGGCGAAGAAAAAAGTTCATGGTAGATGCTTGTATTGCGAAGAATATAAAGAGCTACAGCGGTCACATTCAATCAATAAATCTATTTTTAGTTCATTACTGAAAGAATGTGGCAACACGAATGCAGCAAGAGTAATTAGCTTGAACTCCAATATAGTAAAGAACTCCAATGACAATTGGACTGATCATTTATTATGTTCAAATTGTGAAAGTTACTTTAATCAGCACTTTGATGATTATGGTGTACATGCTCTGAGGGGAGAAACCAAAGGTATAAAAGTGCTAGAAAATCAAAGTTCGGTTATATATCAAAATATAGATACAACCAGAATTATTTTATACATTCTATCTTTATACTGGAGAGGCGCTAAATCGAATCACCCTTCATATGGATCTTTAATAACTATTGAAAATGTACATTACAATCTAAAGCTTATTTTTGAATCTCGTAAATGGGATTTTAAATTCATTTCTATAAAAATTTCGGTATTGTTCGATGGTTTAGGAATATTAAATAGTAGCTCCATAAAGCAGCTAATAGTATCGCCATTTAGCCGGCTACATGAAAAAGATAAAGCATTCACTTTTTGTTTTTTATTTGAAGGATTTTTTATTGAAATATATTTTGGGAAAATGCGTCATTCGTATAAGAAGAAAGGGAGTTGGGTTGGGCCTAACTTAAAGTATATGAAGTGCGATAAAGTTGACTTGCATTCGATAGCTGAGTTACATGCAGTTTTTGCACAAATGTTTAAAGCTAAAAGACATATGGAGCTAAATAATATTTCAATTAAATAACTATTCCATTATTTTGAGAATAAAGGTATAGTTTTACTATACTGGTCGTATTACGGTTGTACGAGACCAAGACTTTAAAAGCTCGCCAAATGGTGGGCTTTTTTGCATTTGGTGGTACTCTGTTTCAGTCATAAATTACCAGGCAATTGAATTGAACATATGTATTGGGGGCGACTTAGCCGGTCAAGTAGTTGAGTTAGACAAACGATTCTTTAATGCGAAGGAAGTCGAAGAAAATAAGACCTCGGAATACTATAAGCAGAGATATATTGTTGGTGATGCTGAGTACAGATTTTGGATATCCAAAGATATAAAGTTGTGCGATGCCACAGATCAAGCTGAAGTGTATATACGGAAACCAACGAATTGAATGGAAGGGTTTATTGAAAGGTGGCTTTAATACATTTGAGTGATGATTTTATAATATGGAAGAGTTAATAACTGCATCAGCAACTATACAAGGCGCTCAAATTCAAGCAAATTATACGTTATGGGCAGCAGCAATAGGCGGGTTATTCTTATTAGCTTCAATACTTATTACTGCAAAAGCTACGTTAAATGCCCATAAAGCCGATAAATTAGCTGAAGCAAAAAGAGATGTGTATCTTAATCTAGTTAGGAAATGGCAAAATTATTTAATGGCGGCAAACTCTTTTCGTAATTTTGAAAAAAGAAAAGATTTTAATAGGAATTATGCTTTAGCCTTAACTGAATTAATAGCAGCACTGCATGAGGCTAGTTTTATTTCCAATCCATTAACAAAAGAAAAATTGTTTGATTTTACAATGCAGTTCACACTGGATTTGAGTAAAATAAATGACTGTATTGATGAATGGTATGTTCCTAAAGAAGATAATGAAAATAGGTTGAAAATAATAATCAATCTTATGGATATTCTGAAAATTTATGGTTTTAAAGTTTTAGACTTACAAAAAGAATTAAGGAAAGAGATGGGATTGCCAGAAGATGAAATGGTGAATCAAAGAATCATGGAGAAACAAGAAAAATTCGCAGAAAAAATTAAGTCTAAATTATTGGGAAAAAGTAATATTGACTAATTTTGAAAGAAAATAGATTTCAGCAATAGTGATCGAAGTTTACGTTAAAGAATAGATTGATTTAAAAGCTCGCCAAATGGTAGGCTTTTAATAACGAAAAATTACTTAGGTCTGTTCTGTTCTACGAGGATGGTTCGAATCCGTCGCTAGTGTTGGGATTGATTGCCTTTCTTTCAACTTGTGTGTTGTGTTATTTAACAAACCCTGTAATTGAATTACCAAGTAAAAAGGAGGCGCTTATGAGTAAACAAATTTTTATTCCTGTTTTAATGTTTATCAGCAATGTGGCGATTAATTTGTTTAGCTCTAGTGTGGGCGTGGTAGCGCAGACCTAAGTGATTTTAAAAGAAGAAGCTCATCGAAAGGTGGGCTTTTTTGTTGTCTATCAAAAAGAGAAGCAAAACAACTTGTCTCTCTAA
>JADHEF010001726.1_pt1 | contig 12159 bp, 12 predicted proteins | sample 8952391 | NCBI WGS metagenome assembly JADHEF01 (sample SAMN16124439, study PRJNA663245) | bioreactor sludge metagenome | isolation source: sludge (nitrite) | place: India:Bengaluru | collected 2019-02-28
TATGGCGGCCGCCAGAACACCCTGGCCGATGGTGCCTCGCTGTGGATCGGTGCCGGCAAGTCGGCTGCCGAGTACAAGCAGGCGGCCAAGTTCGTCTCCTTCCTGCTCTCGCCGGAAATGCAGGTCGAAATGGTGCGTATCTATGGCGGCCTGCCGCTGACCACTGCAGCCCGCGCTGCCGCGCGCAGCAAGATCCTCCAGGATGGCGACAAGACACTGGAAGTTGCCTACGCCTCGATGAAGGGGCGCGGTGCGTCGAGCTTGCCGCATGTGGCCGATGCCGACCCGGTGCGCATTATTACCGACGAGGAACTGGAAGCGGTCTGGTCCGACAAGAAGCCGGCCAAGGCCGCGCTGGATACGGCTGTTTCGCGCGGTAACGCCGTGCTGAACGCCAAGCCGGCCCTGAAGAAGGCGCAGCCCTTCTAAATGAGGCTGCCGCTGCCGCTGCCGCGCTGGATTGCCCATCGCGGTGGCGGTTCGCTGGCCCCCGAAAACACCCTGGCGGGAATCCGCCTGGCCGCCCGCCTGGGCTGTCGGGCCGTCGAATTCGACGTCATGCTGTCGGCTGACGGCACGCCTTTCCTGATTCACGACGAAACACTGGAGCGCACGACCAACGGCCAAGGCCGCGTCTGTGCCACCCCGGATGACGTGCTGCTTGCGCTCGATGCCGGCGACGGCGAGCACATCCCGACCCTGGCCGCGGCAGCCGCCCTGTGTCGGCAATACGGCTTGCTGGCCAATGTCGAAATCAAGCCGGCCGCCGGCTACGAACGGCAGACGGCGGAAGTGGTGGCGCGTCACTGTGTGGCCTTGTGGCAGGGGGCGGCAATCCTGCCGCTGATTTCCTCGTTCTCCATGGCAGCGTTGGCCATTGCCCGCGATTTGGCGCCGGCCATCCCGCGCGGCCTGTTGTTCGACGCCGTGCCGGCCGATTGGCACCGGCAGTTGCAATCCGTGGGGGGCGTCACGCTGCACTGCAACGCCCGGCGGCTTGGCGGCGAGGTCTTGGCCGAGGCGGCGGCGCAGGGAGTTCCGCTGCTTTGTTACACGGTCAACTCCCTGGCGGAGTCGGAAAAGCTGCTGGCCAACGGCGTCAGCGCGGTATTTACCGACCGGCTCGATCTTTTTGCCGGGGCGTGCGCCATCGAGGACGCATCCCGCTGAAAGCCGCCGTCCGGCGGCTTTTTGCTTGGCGATGCCCCTGAATATTCACGCTTTCATTTAAAATCGACGGTTTCGAATTCCACCGCCGCAAAGGCCGTCCGCTTATGAAAAGCTCCGAAATCCGCCAGCAGTTCCTCGACTTCTTCGCCTCCAAGGGGCACCAGATCGTTGCCTCCAGTTCGCTGGTGCCGCACGAGGATCCGACCCTGTTGTTCACCAACGCCGGGATGAACCAGTTCAAGGATGTCTTCCTCGGTTTCGACAAGCGTCCCTACAGCCGTGCCACCACCTCGCAGAAATGCGTGCGCGCCGGCGGCAAGCACAACGACCTCGAGAACGTCGGCTACACGGCGCGTCACCACACCTTTTTCGAGATGCTGGGCAACTTCAGCTTCGGCGATTACTTCAAGCGCGATGCGATCAAGTACGCCTGGGAACTGCTCACCGAAGTCTACAAGCTGCCCAAGGACAAGCTGACCGTCACGGTCTATGCCGAGGACGACGAGGCCTACGACATCTGGACCAAGGAAGTCGGCGTGCCGGTGGACAAGGTCATCCGCATCGGCGACAACAAGGGCGCCCGCTACGCCTCCGACAATTTCTGGATGATGGGCGACACCGGCCCCTGCGGCCCGTGCACCGAGATCTTCTACGACCACGGCGAACAGCACTGGGGCGGCCCCCCGGGATCGCCGGAGGAAGACGGCGACCGTTTCATCGAGATCTGGAACAACGTCTTCATGCAGTTCAACCGCGACGAAAACGGCGTCATGCACCCGCTGCCCAAGCCATCCGTCGACACTGGCATGGGCCTGGAGCGTATTTCCGCCGTGTTGCAGGGCGTGCATGCCAACTACGAGATCGACCTGTTCCAGGCACTGCTCAAGGCCGCGGCTCGCGAGACCAGCGACGCCGACATGAACAGCCCGTCGCTCAAGGTGCTGGCCGACCACATCCGCGCCTGCTCCTTCCTGCTCGCCGACGGTGTCATTCCGGGCAACGAAGGCCGCGGCTACGTGCTGCGCCGCATCATCCGCCGTGCCATCCGCCACGGCTACAAGCTGGGCGCCCGCGCCGCCTTCTTCCACAAGATGGTGCCCGACCTCGTCGCCGAGATGGGCATGGCCTATCCGGAACTGGGCCAGAACCAGGCCAGGATCGTCGCCACGCTGAAGCAGGAAGAAGACCGCTTCTTCGAAACCATCGAGCACGGCATGGCCATCCTCGACGGCGAACTGAAGTCGCTCGGCGAAGGTGGCGTGTTCAATGGCGAAACGGCCTTCAAGCTGCACGACACCTACGGCTTCCCGCTCGACCTGACGCAGGACATCTGCCGCGAACACAAGATCACCGTCGACGCGGCCGCCTTCGACGCCGCCATGGCCCGCCAGAAGGAACAGGCGCGTGCCGCCGGCAAGTTCAAGATGGCCGCCAACCTTGAATACGAAGGCCCGGCCACCACCTTCCACGGCTACGACAACCTGGAGTTCAAGGGCAACGTGCTGGCCCTGTACAAGGATGGCGCTGCCGTCAATCAGCTGCATGAGGGCGAAATGGGTGTCGTCGTCCTCGACAACACCCCGTTCTACGCCGAATCCGGCGGCCAGGTCGGCGACCGCGGCGCGCTGCAGTCGGTGCATGGCATTTTCGCCGTCGAGGATACGCAGAAAATCCAGGCCACCGTCTTCGGCCACCACGGCGTGGTCAAGACCGGCACGCTGACCGTCGGCAACAACGTTAACGCGAAGGTCGACGTGCTGGCCCGCCAGCGCACCATGCGCAACCACTCGGCCACCCACCTGCTCCATAAGGCGCTGCGCGAAGTGCTCGGCGATCATGTCCAGCAGAAGGGCTCGCAGGTCGATCCGGACAAGACCCGTTTCGACTTCGTGCATAACCAGCCGATGACTGACGACGAGGTCCGCAAGGTCGAGAACATCGTCAATGCCGAGGTGCTGGCCAACGCCGCCACCGAAACCCGCGTGCTGCCCATCGCCGAAGCGCAGAAGCTGGGCGCCATGATGCTGTTCGGCGAGAAGTACGGCGACGACGTGCGCGTGCTCGACATCGGCTCGTCGCGCGAACTGTGCGGCGGCACGCACGTTTCACGCACCGGCGATATCGGCCTGTTCAAGATCACCGTCGAGGCCGGCGTCGCCGCCGGTGTGCGCCGCGTCGAAGCGGTCACCGGCGACAACGCACTGGCGCTGGTGCAGCAGCAGCAGGCCATGCTCGACGTTGCCGCTGCCGCCTTCAAGGCCCCGGTCGGCGAAGTGCCGGGCAAGATCGCCCAGGTGCTGGAAAATGTCCGGGCGCTGGAAAAGGAACTGGCCCGCCTGAAATCCAAGCTGGCTGCCTCGCAAGGCGACGATCTGCTCGCTCAGGCCGTCGAGATCAAGGGTGCCAAGGTGCTGGCCGCGACGCTGGAAGGCGCCGATGTCACCGCCCTGCGCGAAACCATGGACAAGCTGAAGGACAAGCTGAAGTCGGCGGCCATCGTGCTGTCGTCGGTGGCCGATGGCAAGGTGACGCTGATCGCTGGTGTCACGGCCGATCTGACCGGCAAGGTCAAGGCCGGCGAACTGGTCAACCTGGTTGCCCAGCAGGTCGGCGGCAAGGGCGGCGGCCGGCCCGACATGGCGCAGGCCGGCGGTACGCAGCCGGAAAACCTGCCGGCGGCGCTGGCCTCGGTTCAGGACTGGGTCAGCGGCAAGCTCTGAGTGCCGCTCGGGCGGCGGGGCCGGGCCTCGCCGCTTGTGCCGGTCAGCGCAGCAGGCGCTCGCTGGCCGACGCCTCGCGAACGAACTCCCCTTCGATGATCGTGGTGCCACCCGCGGCAGCCGTGCCCGTACCCGTCGCGCCGCCACGCAGGCTGTCTTCGGCCGCTCGCATCTGCTTGCGCAGGGTTCGCGTCTTCCACCACAGCCAGCCGCCCAGCGCCACGCCGAGTACGGCGACGACGGCCAGGGCGACCAGCGAGAACATGAAGGCCAGTACCAGGAAGGCAGCGCTCAGGATGAAGGCGAGCACCTTGGCCAGCGGGCCTTGCGGCGCTCTGGCGAGACGAGGGTCTTGGCTGAATTGCCGGAACTGCGGGTCGGGGTCCATGAAGTCGGGGAATGGGTCAATGGAGCCCCGATTCTAGCCGAAGGCCGGTGGCCGCTTTGTGGCCGGCCTGTCGTCATTGTGTAACGACGCTGGTCTTTATTCCTGTTTTTCCCGGGCGATGTCGTTGGCCCATTGCAGGGCCTGGGTCTGGGCGCGGTTGATGGCCTTCGGGCTGAGTGCGGGCAATTCGGCGAGGGCTTTGCTCAGGGCTGCGATATCGCCATTCTCGCTGCACTCGGCAATGTGCAGCAGGGCGCCGAGCAGGCCGCCGCCGTCGCACAGGGCATCACGGACATTGGCGGTCAGGCTGAGTGGCGCGATGACCTCGGCAATCGGCAGGCCGACCAATGCCGGCATCAGGGACATGATGCCGGCCATGAAGGCCTGGTCGGAGAGAATCGAGTCCCCCGGCCGTACTTCGCCGGCCAGCAACTCCATCAGGCGGCCGCGGGTGGCCGCCATCATCAGGAGCGGATTGTCGGTGTTGCCCTGGCTGCCGGAGGCAAAAACCAGCAGTTGCAGCCAGCGTTGCAGCTGGCGTCGCCCGAGAACGGTGATGGCATGGCCGAGGGAGGTGATTTTCTCCGTACAGCCGGAGCCGACCGAGTTGGTCATGCGCAGCAGGTTGATGGTCAGGCCCGGTTCCGGCTTGAGGGCGGCTTCCAGTTCGCTGGTGTCGGCATCACCGAGCAGCAGACCCATCAGCTTCATCAGCGACAGCTGCGAATGATCCAGCTTCTTGCCGGCGATGATGGTCGGCTTGGCAAAGTAATAGCCCTGGAACAGGCTGAAGCCGAGCTTCAGGCACTGCTCCATCTGCTCGCGGGAGTCCACTTTCTCGGCCAGCAATTGCTTGCCCAGCGGCTTCAGCTTCATGACCAGTTGCATCAATTGCACGCGCGACAGCGGCTGGATGTCGACCTTGACGATCTCGACCAGGGCCAGCAGGTCGGCAAATTCGGGTTCCAGCTGGATGACGTCGTCGAGGGCCAGCGTGAAGCCGGCAGCCTTGAGCGCAGCGCAGCGCTCGACGACAGCCGGTGTCGGCGGCACGGTCTCGAGAATTTCCAGCACCACCGCATGGCGCGGCAACAGTTCGAGCATGTCGCTGAACAGGAAGGCTTCGTCAACATTGATGAAGCCGCGATGGCTGCCCAGCGCTGCCTCGATGCCGAGTTCGCTGAAGGCGTTGGCGATGACCGTAGCGGTGGCCTGCACGCCGTCGGTTACCTCGGCGAAGTTGCGGCTGCCGCTACGGAAGAGCAGTTCGTAGGCGTGCAGCCGCTGCTCGCGGTCGAGGATGGGCTGTCGTCCGAGAAAAAGCTGGTCGGCGGCTGCGTCGCTCACGAAAACTCCTTAGAACGGTAACTGGATGCCGGGCCAGACGGCCGAGATTGCCTGCCGGAAGCCGGCCTGGATGCGCTCCAGGGCGACCGCGTTATCGGCTTCGAAGCGCAGCACCACCACCGGCGTCGTGTTCGACGGGCGGGCCAGGCCGAAGCCGTCGGCGTATTCGACGCGCACGCCGTCGATGGTGACGATCTGCTCGGCGCCCTCGAACTGGCCCTCGGCCTTCAGCTTGTCGATCAGGGCAAAGGGTTCGCCCTCGGCCATCTTGATGTTCAGTTCCGGGGTGGAGGGCGAGTTCGGCAGGTTCTTCAGCACCGGATTGGCATCGGCCGCCTGGCTGAGGATTTCGAGCAGGCGGGCGCCGGTGTACAGGCCGTCGTCGAAGCCATACCAGCGCTCCTTGAAGAAGGTGTGGCCGGACATTTCGCCGGCCAGCGGGGCGCCGGTTTCCTTCAGCTTGGCCTTGACCAGCGCGTGGCCGGTATTCCACATCAGCGGCACGCCGCCGTGTTGTCTGATCCACGGCGCGAGCAGGCGGGTGCATTTGACGTCGTAGATGACGGTGCCGCCCGGCACGCGCGACAGCACATCGGCGGCGAACAGCATCAGCTGGCGATCCGGGAAGATGATCTCGCCGTCCTTGGTCACCACGCCGAGGCGGTCGCCGTCGCCGTCGAAGGCGATGCCGATTTCGGCGTCGGTTTCCTTGAGCGCCTTGATCACATCGGCCAGGTTTTCCGGCTTGGACGGATCGGGGTGATGGTTCGGGAAATTGCCGTCGACTTCGCAGTAGAGCGGGATGATGTCGCAACCGAGACGCTTGAACAGTTCAGGCGCGATGGCACCGGCCACCCCGTTGCCGCAATCCATGACGATTTTCATCGGGCGGGCCAGCTTGACGTCGCCGACGATCTTGTCGACGTAGGCAGCCTTGATGTCGGCGCTGCGGCGCTCGCCCTGGCCATGCTTCAGGTTGCCGGCCTCGATGCGCTTCTTGAGGTCCTGGATGGCATCGAGGGCCAGCGTGGTGCCGCCGATGACCATCTTCAGGCCGTTGTAGTCCGGTGGGTTGTGGCTGCCGGTGACCGAGACGCAGGAGTGGCAGCCCAGTTCGTAGGCAGCGAAATAAGTCAGCGGGGTGGGCACGCAGCCGACATCGATGGCGTCGACGCCGGCGGCGCAGATGCCGTCCATCAGGGCGCCGGCCAGTTCCGGGCCGGACAGGCGGCCATCGCGGCCGACGGCGATGGCCGTCTGGCCCTGTTCGACGGCCAGCGAGCCCAGGGCATGGCCGACCTGGCGAACCACCTCGGCGGTCAGCGATTTGTTGACGATGCCCCGGATGTCGTAGGCCTTGAAGATTTCGGCAGGTAGTTGGCTCATGGCGGTTTTTATGGCGTTTCGTAAAGGAAGAAGTGTAAGAGTCTTTGCGGCAGCCAGTCCAGATTTCCCGGGAAGGGGCCGCTGACGAAACCGACATGGCCGCCGCCGGCCGGTTGTTCGAGGCGGACGCTGGGGCTGGTTTCGCCAACACCAGGCAGGGCGAAGGCGGGCAGGAAGGGATCGTTTCTCGGGTTTACGACCAGGGCCGGTACGGTAATCGCCTTGAGCCACGGCTTGGCTGAGGAGCGCGACCAGTAATCGTCCGCACCGGCAAAGCCATGCACCGGCCCGGTCACGGCGTCGTCGAATTCCCACAGGTTGCGCGCCCGGCGCATGCGGGTCTCGTCGAAGAGGCCGGGAAAATGCCGCAGGCGGGCGGCTGAGCGGACTTTCAGGGTGTCCAGGAAGTGCCGGGTGTAGAGGCGGTTGAAACCGCGGGCCAGATGGTGGCCGCAGGCGGCGAGGTCGAGCGGGGCGCAAATGCCGACGACGCCGGTAACCACGTCGGCGGCCGCCTCAGCCCGCTCGCCGGCCCATTTGAGCAAGGCGTTGCCGCCCAGCGAAATACCGGCCGCGTGCAGGCGCTGCCCGACATTGGCTTGCTGCAGGCGACGCAGGATCCAGTCGATTTCGTCCGAGTCGCCAGAGTGATAGGCGCGTGGGCGACGGTTCAGTTCGCCCGAGCAGCCCCGAAAATGGGGAATGGCCAGACGCCAGCCCTGCCGCTTGCAGGCATGGGCGGTGGAGATGGCGTAATGGCTGCGCGCACTGCCCTCGAGGCCGTGGAAAAGTACCAGCAAGGGCGCGCCGGCTGGGGCGTCGAGATGATCGACGTCGATGAAGTCGCCATCCGGCGTATCCCAGCGTTCCCGGCGCAGCGGCAAGGGCGGCGCCTTGATGAGCAGCGGCCACAAGGTCTGGGCCTGGCCGCCGGGCAGCCAGCCGGGGGCACGATAGGGCGTCACGACGAGGCTTCAGTGCAGGGTGTGCGGGATGGCGTCGGCCATCGCCTGGTGCCCGTCGTCGGCTGCCGAGGCGTGCCGGCTGACCAGGCGCCAGCCATGGGCGCCGCGCATATAGACGTGGGTGACGTGCAGCGGGCCATGCGGACTGGGATCGTCGCCGACGAACAGCACTTCCGTCAGGTGGTGAATGGCGATGACCGAGCCTTGCCAGTGGGCGACCGATTCGGGCTGCACCCGGATCCGGGCGCTGGAAAAAATGCTGCGCCAGCTTTCACGGATCGGCACTTCGCCGAGCAGGCGGACGCCGGTTGGGTGAACGCAGACGGTTTCCTCGTCCTCGGCCCACACCAGCATCAGCAAATCGGCATCGCCATGGCTGATGGCGTCGTAGAAGGCGTGCTCGACATCGTCGGGCGAGGCGTAGTTGCTGGGCTTGCTCATGGTGCGATCCATTGCCGGCAGTGCGTGAGCACCGATTCCGGCGTCAGTTTGTTCAGGCAGTCGAGGTGGCCGAGCGGGCATTCGCGCTTGAAGCACGGGCTGCACTCAAGATTGAGGCTGACGATGGCGGCGCGGTCGGACAGCGGTGGCGTGAAGCCGGGCGAGGACGAGCCGTAGAGCGCGACGATCGGCCGGTCGAGGGCGGCGGCGACGTGCATCAGGCCGGAGTCGTTGCACACCACCAGGTCGGCCAGGGCGAGCAGATCGACGGCCTGGCCCAGCGACGTGGCGCCGCACAGGTTGCGACAGAGGCCGGGGGCAAGTTGCGAGATTTCTTCGGCAACCGCGTGATCCTTGGGTGAACCGAACAGCCAGATGGCGCAGCCCTGCTCGGCCAGTTGCCGGGCCAGTGCGGCGAAATGCGCAGCCGGCCAGCGCTTGGCTGGGCCGTACTCGGCGCCGGGACAGAAGGCGACGATGCGTTGCGGTTTGCTCAGGCCGAGTTCGGCCAGGGTTCGTTGCTGATCGGCCTGGCTTGACCGGATGCGCGGCTGGGCGATCGGCTTGGCCGGCGGCGTGCCCGGCGTTTCGGCCAGTTGCACGAAACGCTCGACCATCAGCGGCAGGGCCTGCTTGTCGAGGTCATGGCGAACGTTGATCAGGCCGTAGCGCGATTCGCCGGTAAAGCCCACGCGCTGCGGTATGCCGGCCAGCCACGGCACCAGGGCCGATTTGAGCGAATTGGGCAGGACGTAGACGGCGTCGTAACCCCGGGCCGCCAGGTCGCGGCCGAGGCGCCAGCGCGCCTTGATCGACAATTGGCCATGCCCGAACGGGCTGTCGACGACCTCGTGAATCTCGGCCATGCGCTGCAGGACCGGCGCCACCCAGCGCGGCGCCAGGGCATCGAGCTGCAATCCGGGGTGGCGGGCGCACAGCCGGGCGAAAAGCGGCTGCGCCATGATGGTGTCGCCGATCCAGGAGGGGGCGACGATCAGGGCTTTGTTCATGCGAAAACGGCGGGCTTGCAACCCGCCGTCCAAGGCTTAGTGATGGCCCTTGGGGGCTTCGCCCTTGAACACGTACTTGGCGCTGCAATACGGGCAGGTCACCTCGCCGGTCTTCAGGACATCGAGGAAGACGCGCGGGTGTTGGCTCCACAGCGGCGCATTCGGCGTCGGGCAGTGCAGCGGCAGGTCGTGGGCGGTGACTTCAATGATCTTGTTGTCGGACATTGGATTCTCCCTGGTTTAGACGACGGCCAGCCAGTCGGCGTGGGCAGCGGAACGGCCATAGACCACGTCGAAATACTTTTCCTGCAACGCCTTGGTGATCGGGCCACGGTGGCCGACACCGATCTGGCGGTTGTCGAGTTCGCGGATCGGCGTCACTTCGGCGGCGGTGCCGGTGAAGAAGGCTTCGTCGGCGCAATAGACTTCGTCGCGGGTAATGCGCTTTTCGATGACCTCAATGCCCAGTTCGCCGGCCAGTTGCATGACGGTGGCGCGGGTGATGCCTTCCAGGCAGGCGGTGAGGTCCGGCGTGTACAGCTTGCCGTTGCGGACGATGAAGATGTTCTCGCCGGCGCCTTCGCAGACGTAGCCTTCCGGATCGAGGAGCAGGGCTTCGTCGTAGCCGTCACCAGTCGCCTCGTTGTTGGCGAGGATGGAGTTCATGTAGTTGCCCGAGGCCTTGGCGCGCACCATGGTGATATTCACGTGGTGACGGGTGTAGGACGAGGTCTTGATGCGGATGCCGCGTTGCATGCCCTCTTCGCCCAGGTAGGCGCCCCACGGCCAGGCGGCGATGATGACGTGCACCTTGGCGCCCTTGGGCGAAACGCCCATCTTTTCCGAGCCGTAGAAGGCGAGCGGACGCAGGTAGCCGGATTCGAGCTTGTTGGCGCGGATGACTTCCTTCTGCGCTTCGTTCAGCTCCTCGGCGGAGTAGGGCATCTGCATCTGGAAGATGTGGGCCGAACGGAACAGGCGCTCGGTGTGCTCCTTCAGACGGAAAATCGCCGTGCCGCGCTCGGTCTTGTAGGCCCGGACGCCCTCGAATACGCCCATGCCGTAGTGCAGGGAGTGGGTGAGGACGTGGGTGGTCGCATCGCGCCAGGGCACGAGCTTGCCATCCTGCCAAATGAAACCGTCGCGATCCGACATGGACATGGTGATTCTCCGTGTTGCCGTGTGTAAAAGCCCATAATTCTAGCCGAATTCAGACGCTAAAATAACGCTTTTGCCGCTTGAGTCTTGTCATGGTCTGGAAACCCCACGTTACCGTTGCCGCCGTTGTTTGTCGCGACGGCAAGTTCCTGCTGGTCGAGGAGGAAACCGAGGCCGGGCTGGCCTTCAACCAGCCGGCCGGCCATCTGGAAGAAGACGAGCCGCTGGTCGATGCCGTGGTGCGCGAAACGCTGGAAGAAACGGCCTATCACTTCCGGCCGACGCATGTGGTCGGCGTCTATCACTGGAAACATCCGACCAAGGAAGATACGACCTACCTGCGGTTTGCCTTCGGTGGCGAGTTGCTGGGCTTCGAGCCGGATCGCAAACTGGATGACGGCATTGTCGCCGCCCGCTGGCTGACGCTGGATGAAGTGCGGGCGACGCAGGCGCGTCATCGCAGCCCGCTGATCCTGCGCTGCTGCGAGGACTTGCTCGCCGGCAAGCGCTACCCGCTCGATCTGCTGGTGCACTACGGCTGATGCATCTCTGGCTGGCCATCCTGCTGACCGCGCTGGCCGGTGCCGTCACCGCCGACGAGTCGGTGAGCATTTGCCATGGTTACGGTTGTCTGGCGCAGGCGCATATTCGCTACAGCGAAGGGCAACTGGGGTTGGTGCGCCGGATCATGGCGCGAGCCACCGATGCGCCCAGCGAGCGGGAGCGCCTGGCCGAGACGCTGGGCAGCCTCTACGCCTGGGGTGGCGAGCAGTCGGATATCCACAACGATCGCGGCGGCAACTACGCGGATGACCAGGTGTCGGGCCGGATGGATTGCATCGATCATTCGACGTCCACTACCCGCCTGCTGCACTTGCTGGTGCGGCGGGGCTATCTGCGCTGGCATCGCGTGCTGGAGCCGCAGTCGCGCAATTTTGCCGGTCTGGTGCCGGTGCATTGGTCGGCGGTGATCGAGGAAACGCAGGAGAACGAACCACGGCGCTTCGTCGTCGATAGCTGGTTCGTCGATAATGGACACCCGGCGGTGATCCTGCCGCTGGAAGATTGGAAGAAAGGGGCTGGGCCCGATGTCTAAGAAAACCGTGGTGGTCGGCTTGTCCGGCGGCGTTGATTCCTCCGTCGCGGCGCTGTTGCTCAAGCAGCAGGGCTGGAACGTGATCGGCCTGTTCATGAAGAACTGGGAAGACGACGATACCGAAGAGTATTGCTCGTCGCGCCAGGATCTGATCGACGTGATGAGTATTGCCGACCGCATCGGCATCGACGTCGAGGTGGTCAATTTCGCGGCCGAATACCGCGAGCGGGTGTTCGCCGAATTCCTGCACGAATACCAGGCCGGGCGGACGCCGAATCCGGACATCCTGTGCAACTCCGAGATCAAGTTCAAGGCGTTTCTCGACCATGCCCTGACGCTCGGTGCCGACAAGATCGCTACCGGCCACTATGCCGGCGTACGCGAGTTCGATGGCAAGTTCCAGTTGCTCAAGGCCGAGGATGGCACCAAGGACCAGAGCTATTTCCTCTACCGCCTGAACCAGGCCCAGTTGTCGAAG
>JADHEF010001727.1_pt1 | contig 12155 bp, 8 predicted proteins | sample 8952391 | NCBI WGS metagenome assembly JADHEF01 (sample SAMN16124439, study PRJNA663245) | bioreactor sludge metagenome | isolation source: sludge (nitrite) | place: India:Bengaluru | collected 2019-02-28
ACCGTCATAATGGGAGCCTGGCTCCAGCACATGGCGCGGACGGTTCCCGTCGCCGATGGTGTTCCGATTCGTCGGATCGCCTATCTCTGGATCGCGCCTAACCAGCTCCATCAGCAGTCTCTTGTGAAGCTTCGCGCTTTCTTTGAGGAGACCCGGACTCTCCGCTGCCTGGAATTCAACGACTTGGGCGATCGGGCCTTGGTTGAAAACGATGTGCTCTTCTTCAACTGGCAGTCCATTAGTCAGGCCAAGAACGTGGCTATACGGGAAAACGAATCCGGGCGCTACCTCGCGGCGGTGCTGGAAGAAACCCGCCGGAAGGGTGTGGAGATCGTCGCCATCCTCGATGAAGCCCACTTCTTCGCGACCAAAGGCGACAAGGCGAAAAAGCTTCTCGAGATGGTAGACGCCAAGATCGAGGTAGATGTTTCCGCAACCCCGGCCTTCCACAGCTCCGATACCGTATCGGTTCATCGGGCCGATGTCGTTCGATCTGAAATGATCAAGACTCGGGTATCCCTGAATCCTGCGGTGCACGACGAGGGCGGCGGAGAATCGCTCAACGAATATCTGCTCCGGCAAGCCGTAGAGAAGCACCAGGATTTGCTTCGGCGCTACCAAGCGGAGCGTAGTCCGGTACGCCCGCTGCTGTTGATTCAGCTACCCAACGACAGCGAGAAGCTCTCCGATCAGGACCGGCAAATACGGGAAACCGTAACGGCGGCCTTGAAGGTGAACCATCAGATAAGCGTGGAAAACCACAAACTTGCAGTGTGGCTTTCAGAGGAGAAGACCAACCTTGAAGGCATTGAACGCTTCGATTCCACGGTCGAAGTTCTCCTCTTCAAGCAGGCCATTGCGTTGGGCTGGGATTGCCCCCGCGCCGCGGTCCTTTTGATCTTCCGAGAGCTTCAGAGCGAGACTTTCACTATCCAGACGGTCGGACGCATCCTCCGGATGCCGGAGCAGAAACATTATCGGGACGCTGAGCTGAATCAAGGCTACGTCTATACCAACTTGAACAGCCGGCTGATCAGTATCGTCCCCGACGATCTCAGTTACTTGGTGACGCAACGGGCGGTCAGAAAACCGGACTGGAAGCCGGTGGGTCTCAAGAGCACGTACTTCAACCAGCGTGCCGTACGGAACCGGCTTGGTGTCGATTTTCGCAAGGTGTTGTTCGAGACCGCTGAAAACATCTTAGGCTTTGTTCCTCCTGATATCCTTTCCGATGCCCATATAGATAAAAACAGGCGGATCTTGGAATCCAGATTCTGGAACATACATCCTCAGACCATCGACGTTATGATCGTTCATGATATCTCATTCCACGGCGCGGAAGAAGAATCCTTCGTCGCCGAGCGGGACCGCTACGCCCGCACCATGGGGGAACTGGATGGTGAGCTGCGGCGTTTCTGCTGGTCCCATGTGGGTGACTACGCTAAGGTGGACAGCGCTCCGGTGCTTCAGTTTGCGCTTCTTGAGTTCTTTGAGCGTTATATCTCTTTCGAAGAAATGGACGCGACAAAGATTATTCTTCACACCCAGAACCGCCCGTATATACAGGAGCTTATTGAGAAAACGTTGGAGAACTATCGTCGAAAAAAGGAACAGGATGCTCTGAGGACGGAAAAGTCTGAGGTTGAAGTGCCCTGGGACGTACCTCCTGAACGTCTGTATCCAGAAACTCAATACGAACCCATTCCGGCGCCTCGGCATGCCCTGCAGCTCTTTTATAGGGATAAGAGCGCCAGCAATCCCGAGAAGCGGTTCGCTGAGTTTCTTGAGGCACACGCCGATGCGGTCGAATGGTGGTACAAGAACGGCGACGCCGGAAAAGAGCATTTCGCTGTCCCCTACGAAGACGCGCAGGGCGTCAAGCATCTGTTCTATGTCGATTTTATTCTCAAGCTGCGCGATCCTTCCGGAAGCATCGCCGTCTTCGATACAAAGACTGCAGGCTCGGACGCCAACGCGGCCGTCAAGCACAATGCTTTGATCTCAGCACTGGAGAAATGGAGCCGGGAAGAACCTTCTCGGAATTTCCTTGGTGGAGTTTTGATCCAAGACTCCGGCGGCGATTGGCGATTCTGCAGGACGCCTCTTTCAGGTCCGGCGTCAGTTTCGCCCTCTTGGGATCGATTTAATCCTCAGGCAAGGTAGGAAGGCATGAATAAAGGATTGGACGCCGCGTTCATACACTACGGTATACGTAGGATGGACTTGGATCTCTTAGAGAGCCTTGCGCAAAGCCAGGATCTGGATTTCACCTGGATTCAGGAAGAGATCCTCAAGGTCTACCACGAACAGAAGGCGAAGGATCCGGATCTCGACGAATCGGCCTTCAAAAAGATCGTCGAGAAGGCTATCAATCGATGGGAGCCCTGATATGATACTGCAGCGCATCAAGGCAAAAAACTATCGAACCTATCTTAATCTTGATCTCGATCTTGAGGTCGATGCCGAGCGACCGCTCATTCTGATCGGCGGTGCCAACGGCGGTGGAAAGACCACACTGTTCAACGCTATCGCCGGCGCGCTCTACGGGTTGCGCATCAACGATGCCGAAACATTCCGGCGCGAGGTGAATGCGGGCGCTGCGGCTGCGGGACGGGCGGAGGAGTTGATCGAGCTGGAAATTTGGTTCTCCGGGCAAGTATTGAACCAAGAGCAATCTTACAGATTGACCCGCTCCTGGACCCTAGTAGATCAAAAACATGTCCGTTGGTCGGTCAAGCTCAATATGGGCGGAAACATCATCAGCTATAACGCCGCTACTCCGGACAGGGATCGGATTTCATCGGAAGCGCAAGTAAGCAAGGTAATCAAGGCGAACCTGCCCAAAGAGCTTTCCCAATATTTCCTTTTCGATGCCATGACCGCTGGGGAAAAGCTATCCGAAGATCAGCTGGGTAAAGTGATTCGGGAAAATATCGAAAGCGTCATGGGTCTGCGCAAGTATCTTGACCTCTCGGATGCGGCCCGAAGCGTCGAAGAGGCAAGAAACGCGGAGCGGTTAAAAGCGACCAAGGATCGGGACGAGTACCTCGCGCTGGTTGAGAGTCAGCGAGAGCAGGAGCATCTTCTTGAAGAGCGTATAGAAACGAGAAACAAGTTCTTGGTTGAACAGCGCGGTTTACAGGATGTCGTGCACGATTTGCGTACGGAGCGCAATAAGGATAGCTCTTACAAGGCCAAGATAGATGAACTTGAGCGCCACAAGAAGGCTGTAGCGGACAAAGAAAACAGGTATCGTGCGCAGCTTGAAGAGTTTTCTAAGAACATCACCCCATCGGTGGGACTCCCGATGGCTGCGTTTCGGCTCCGAAGCGAGATCGAAAATCTGCTCGTTAAGTGGGAAGAACGGAATCGGCAGGCGGCGGAATCCTGGGACAGGGAAACCGCGAGCAAATTCCTGCAACAGGTTTGGCGCTTGCTTACTGAAAAGGGAATTGAACTTTCTTCTGTCGACTTCGACGAGGTAGTCGAGTCCTTGGTCAGGTATAAGGGGAAAACGGTAGATGCGATTCTCGAATCGATGGAAGCGCCGGAAGTTCAGGCACTCGGCTCTTTGATCCGAGAGACGAGAACGAACGCATTCCCGTCGATCGACATGCTTAGGACTGAATTGGTTCAGGAAATCGAGCATCTTCCGGTTCTGGATGAACAGATGCGCCTCTATAGCACTGCAATGGCCGGCAAAGATTACTCTTTTCTTGATCGATACGACGAATTGGACCGGGCTGTAAAGATTCTCGATAACGATATCAATACTCTAAATCAGGGACTTGATGAAATACGCAAGAAACTACAGAAATTCGATGTCGGAAACCTCGACGAGCCTGATCCGAAGCTTGAAATGGCGAAAAAGCTAAAAACCTGGTTCGAGCAAGCGGCTGACCTTCTGTTGAAGACGAAGAAAGATAGAATCGAAAAAACGATGAAAGAAGACTTGAACGCGAATCTTGCGGCCTATCGTAACTGCATAGATCGTGTCGAGCTGTCTGAGAATCTCAAAACGTTATCATTCCGTATTTTCCATACTGCCGGGAATGAAATCTATCTTGGCCAGCTCAATGCCGCCTCAAAGCAGGTAGTGATCCAAGTCCTCCTCAAGGCGCTTCACGAATCGGGAGATTACGATCCTCCCGTCATGATAGATACGGTTATGGGTGTGCTTGATCGTGAAAGCCGCGCCGCAATACTAGAAAACTATTTTCCTGCTCTCAGCAACCAAACCATCTTACTTTCGACCGACAGCGAAATCGACCCGATTAAGGACTTCCCGATCATCAGCAGCTATCTCTCTAGGGCATATACTCTGATCCGAGATCGGGATGCGCAGAAGACTACCGTTGCAAACGGGTACTTCGGCAAAGGCGGCACGATATGATCGATTTTTCCAACTTGAATAAGGCCGTTGACCTGATCGAGCGTGCGCAGGATCTACATGAATCGCTGAGGGAACGGGTCAATCTTCCCGCATGGTTGTCCCAGCGACCGGTTGATATTACTCAGAATGTGGTCTATCGCTTGGCTCTCTTGGCCAGCCTTGTTGATCCGGTGCAACGGCGCCTGCAGGCCACAGAAGAGATCCGCTTCAAAGACCATATTCATCTTTCGACTTTTGCGCTCAACAACCTTCTCCCGACTTGGTCGGCATTGCTTAAGCTTCGCTGGGCGTCCGAGAATCCTGATTGGGAGAGCAACGCCGTCCGCAGCCGCATCGTGAACTGGGAGATTCTGCGAGGTATAGGAATCCTTTCCGAACCCGGAGTCCTCGAACAGTGGCTGCAGTATTCGCCAGGCGGGGCCGGCGCTGTCGATGCTTCGGATATTCCTGAGCTCAATTTGTACATCGGAGAATTCGATGCTGAGATGAAAGCGTATCTGGACCTCAACAGCAAGAGCATAACGAATACTCAGGTGCTGATCGCGGGTTCGACCGGATCGGGAAAATCAAATTTGATCGCATTGCTGATTCAGGAGTTGCGTTCAGCGACCGTTGAAACTCATTTCCCGGTGAACTTCCTGCTTTTCGATTACAAGGGGGAGTTCTCGGATCCCGCGAATGCCGAGTGGTTGACGAATTTTGCAGTCGATCGGACGGCCATCTATCGTCCTGTCGAAAAGCCTTTGCCGTTCACTCCCTTTAAGGATTTTACCGGTCACCCGCAAGGGGAAATCAACCTTTATGCGTCGGAATTATCTGTTGCATTGTTGTCTATCGATAGGGCTTCGATCAGCGCGAAGATGGGTGAGCGTCTCACTCAGGCGGTGATCAATGCTTATGGAGTAAGCGGCGGCAGTCCTATACGCTTTGACGATATTGAGCGGGAGTATACCGATCTTCAGGAGAAAGATACTGTCGACAGCGTTCGGGCGGTATTGGCCCAGTTGATCCGAGCGAACCTGTTCGCGCAAGAAGACCGTCTCGATTTAGTGGAGAACTCCTTGATCATCAAGATGGATGACTTTCCGAAAGATGGTCCAATCGCTAAAGCGATAGTTTATTTTGTTGTAAGCAAGTTGAATATTATGTATGAGGGGCTTCCAAAGCAAAAGACTTCAGAAAAATTTGTTGAGCTTAGGCATTTTACAATAATTGACGAAGCCCACTATATGCTCGAATTCGACAATAAACCGCTGCGTGACTTAATTGCGGTCGGTCGCAATAAAGGCTTATCTGTCATTCTGGCTACTCAGAATATGGCGGCATTCAAGTCAGCGTCGTTCGATTACTACGCAAATGCCCAGTATCCTTTGCTAATGAAACAACAGACCATAGACGATAAAACCATCAAAGATCTTTTTGGCGTCTCTGGTTCAGAACTTCAGGAATTACGTGAAGTTATCGCCGGATTGGAAAAGGGAGAGGTTCTGCTGAAGGACAACAATGCGATAGTCCTTGGGATCGGCAAAAAGTGGAAGAAGATCAAGTTGAGAAGGGTAATCTAAAAAGTTGGTATTTTTAGCCACGGTTTTTTGTCTAACATTCGCTTTTCGATTTGAAATTTTAGAAAGATCGGTAAATGAGAACGAAAGAGGTATTCAATGTCATCCAGCGGAAAATATGAAGTACACAACCAGCCTATCGACGTGATTCTGGGATGGCTCAAGGGCGGAGAGATCGCTATTCCTGAAATTCAGCGGCCCTTCGTGTGGGACGCGTCCAAGGTTCGCGACCTGCTCGATTCGCTCTATCAGGGCTATCCAGTTGGCTACCTCATCGCCTGGCAGAATCCGGGAGTTCGTCTAAAAGATGGGAAGGACGCCTATGGGAAGAAAGTCCTGATCGATGGTCAGCAGCGCGTGACCGCCCTCGCGGCTTCCATGCTCGGCTGGCAGGTCGTGATGGACGATTACCGGAAAGCGCGGATACGAATCGCGTTCAATCCGCAGACGGAGAAATTCGAGGTCTTCAATCCGGCGATCGAGAAAGACGTCGCTTGGATTCCTGACGTGTCGGAGTTTTTCTCCAAGGAGGGGGCGTTCCTCGGACTAATCGCCTCTTACACCAAGGCAAATGACGGTATCGGCGAGCAACAACTGTGTGCGACTTTACAAAAGCTGCTTGAGATCAAGTCTAAGCAAATCGGCCTGATCGAGCTCGCGCACGATCTGGATATCGACACCGTGACGGATATCTTCATCCGCATCAATTCCAAGGGCGTCAATCTGAGCCAGGCGGACTTCGCCATGTCCAAGATCGCTTCCAGCGAAGAGCACGGCGGCGTCCTCATGCGGAAGGCGATCGACTACTTCTGCCACATGGCGATAGATCCCGCGTTCCACGCCACTGTCGTCGATGTGGATCCCGAGTTCGTCAAGACCGACTATTTCCGGTTGATGGACTGGCTCCGGAACGAAAACGACGACACCTACGATCCCGACTATTCAGACCTTCTGCGCGTCGTCATCATCTCCAAGTTCGGCCGCGGCAAGCTTGCCGATCTGGTCAGCCTCCTGTCGGGCCGTAATTTCGAGACCCGTACCTTCGTCCCCGAAATAGCAGCCTCTTCTTTCAAGACGTTGGAGGCCGGCATTAGGGACTTCATCAACGAATCGAACTTTAAACGCTTCGTCATGATCGTCCGTTCCGCAGGCTTCATTGACGAGTCTTTCATCCGTTCCCAGAACGCCCTCAACTTCGCCTACGCGCTGTACCTCAACCTCAAGGACTCGGGTGTCGAGGCCGGGAAGATCGAACGCGTCGTGCGCCGCTGGTTCGTCATGTCGCTCATCACGACCAGGTACACGAGTTCTCCCGAATCGGCATTCGACGCCGATATCAAACGCTTCAGGGAGATTGGACCCGACCGCATGCTGGAGGAAGCCGAAACGATGCTCAGGACTGATCCGTTCTGGGACGTGACGGTGGCCCGCGGCCTGGAAACTTCCTCGACATCCAGTCCCTACTGGGGAGTATTCCTCGCTGCGCAGGTCAAGTTCAAGGATAAAGGATTCCTGTCGCGGGATATTACAGTGGAGGATTTGGTGACGCACAAAGGCGACATCCACCACATCTTCCCCAAGGACTTCCTTAAGAAGCACGGTCTCACGAAGGGCAAGTACAACCAGATCGCCAACTATGTGTACATGCAGACCGAGATCAACATCAAGGTCGGAAATAAGGCGCCCAAAGACTACTTCGGCATCGTTCGCGCCCAGTGCTCCGGAGGCTCGCTCAAACTCGGTTCGATCGACGACGAGGCGGCCCTGCGCGAGAACTTGGCCATGACCTGCGTCCCCGAATCGATTATGGACATGGGCTTTGACGACTTTGAAACCTTCCTCGAAGAGCGCCGCAAGCTCATGGCCCACCGGATGAAGAAGTACTATCTGGAAATGCTGTGAGGCGTACGTATGGATAAGCAGGAACTCAATCGATCCCGGCGGCTTCGGACTAAAGAACTGCTCTCAGCAGCTTCCGCGGGACTTTACGAGCGGGAAGAAGCTGTCAAGCTCGCATTCCTTGCGGCCGCTGCTGGGGAAAGCGTCTTCATGCTGGGGCCTCCCGGCGTCGCGAAGAGCCTCGTGGCGCGAAGGCTCAAGCACTGCTTCAAGGGTGCGAAAAGTTTCGAATACCTCATGGGGCGTTTTTCCACACCTGAAGAAGTCTTCGGGCCTATATCCATCTCAAAGCTGAAGAACGAGGATAAATACGAACGCTTAGTGGATTCGTATCTCCCCGGGGCGGATGTGGCGTTCTTGGACGAAATTTGGAAGGCAAGTCCGCCCATTCAGAACTCCCTGCTGACTGCGATAAATGAGAAGATCTACCGCAACGGCGAGCGTGAGATCAAGATGCCCCTCAAGGCGCTGATCGCGGCGTCGAACGAACTGCCGCCCGATGGCCAAGGGCTGGAAGCGCTTTGGGATCGCTTCCTGGTTCGGCTGTATGTGGACAATATTTCTTCCGAGCATGAATTCCGGTCCATGGTTACCGATGCTTTTGACGCATACTCCGGTACTGTCCCGGAGAAGCTGATGGTGGACGGAGCCGAATGGACCTCTTGGCGCGAGGAAATCAAGATGGTATCGGTGCCAAGCGCTGTGCTCGACGTCGTCGAAGGGATCAGGAAACTGATCGCAGCGCGCAATGGAAAGCGCGACGATTCTGATGAAGAGGCTCCTGAATCCATCTATGTTTCAGACCGGCGCTGGAAGAAGATCATCGGCCTGCTCCGCGCGTGCGCGTGGCTGGACGGCCGGGACGCAGTCGATATCGCCGATTGCCTCTTGATCCGGCACTGCATCTGGAGCCGGGATGAGGAGCGGGAAGAATGCCGGTCGATAGTGGAGACCGTGGTCCGCGATTTGAGTTATTCAGGCCAGTATCCGATCCGGGAAGTCCGGGAGGCTGTTTGCGCATTCGATCAAGAAATTAAGACGGCGATATATTCTGAGGCTGAAGAATTCAAGCCTGTATTCTCGAATGGCTATTATTGTCTTGCGACAACAAAAGATATTGATACTCCGCAGTATGGTAATCTGAAAGGGTATTCGATACCAGAAAATGAATACAATGAGTTGAATGAAACAGAGACTAAGCCAATTAATCTCTTTGATTCTCGATCGCGAAGACTTCAGATTCAAGCGCGTAAAGGCAGAGATGGCTTCATTGAAGTCGATTATAGCGGTACGACGTACGAGCTTGCTATGGAGGGCCGCTTCATAAAACAAAAAGTCCGCAGTGGTGCGATCAAAAGCGCCGACCGCATCCGTTGGGATAAGCAGCGGAACGAGCTTTCCCATGAAATCGAGAATATCCTTGCCGCCGTCGGCAAGCATCGCGATTCGGTTTCCGAGGTAGTCAAAGAGCATTGCTTCATAGTACCGGCGGACAGCCATCTGGCGTTCGATAATCTCAATTCTATGTCTTCCGAGCTACGCAAATTGGAGATAGATCTGGACCGGATCGGAAAAGAGTATGCCTCTTGATGCCAGCTCAGGACCGGATTACCGCTTTCTCCGCTTTGGATCCATCTGGAGTCTTGAGCGGCGTCGGATCTTCCTTGAGCGGGTTGACCGAATTTTATCGGCCGATTCAAAAGGCTTGCCCGAGAAGGATACGTTGGATCCCGAAGCGGAGAAAATTGTAAGCCTGATAGCTGATCGTCCATATGCCGATATCTGTTCCGCCTCTGACGATCTGCGGAGACTGTTCCTGTCCGATATCCTGCAGGCGCTATCCGGTGCGTATCGCGATGCCGGTTCAATCGATCCTTCCGCTCAACTCTTCGAAAGGCTACAGTCGCTCGATCCCGACGATGAAGGCTTCCTCCTGTCAGTGCTGCATGATGCCGAGTCCGTTTGTACGGAAGGCTCGCGCCTGAAGTACTACACCGAAGCTCTGGAGAGGGTAGACGACAAGCATTCTAAGAAGAAGCTCGATCGGGCTTCTCTGCTGTCCAGGGCCCGCGAAGAAGTCGAGGCGGTCTTGGAGTCATACCGGACCGAGTTCATGAGCCGATTCATCGACGATCGTTTCGACGAATACCTTTCTTCCCTCGACGGGAAATACGACGCGATAAAACGGGTGCGTGCGTTCCTGAAGCCGCTGGGGAAATTCTTTGGGCGCTTGTGGGATCTCTCGGAGGGACAGTGGGAGATTTCCGCTTGGGATTCGCTTGCTTCATACGCGGACCGGCTCGATTCCTGTCGGGGACTCAATGAGCTTTTGGAATCGCTCGGGCGCCTTGAGGATGCCGAGAAGGAAGCTCGCCTGGAAGCAATCTCCACGCTTTCGGCGAAACCCGATTGGAGACCGTCAGGCATAGGGAAGTCGGAAGTATCGGGCATCCGCTTTTCCGCGGACCTATCCGCCATGCTGCCATCGGAAGCGGCCTTGCTTGCCTTTCCGGAAACAGAGCTCCTTTTTCTCAAACGCCTCGCGGAGAGCTCGCTTTTGACGCTCGAATACAAGGGGGAGGATCGGTTCGATGCTCCCGAACCGCGGACTGTCATGGAGCAGCGAACCGTCGACAAACGCGGTCCGTTCATCCTGTGCGTCGACACTTCCGGTTCCATGCATGGAACCCCCGAAGTGATCGCGAAGACGATAGCGCTCGCCGTCACCCGCAAAGCCATCGACGAAGATCGTCCGTGCATACTCGTCTCGTTCTCGACGGGCATCAAGACTCTTGAGCTTACCGCGGTGATAAGCGGATTGAATGAGCTGTTGGCGTTCCTATCCATGAGCTTCCATGGAGGCACAGATGCTGGGCCAGCCCTGGGCTTCGCCGTTGAAAAGATGGCTGAGGAATCTTGGAAGCGAGCGGACCTCCTCATGATTTCCGACCTTGTCTTTCCGCGGCCCGAGCAGGGTCTCTGCGATAGGATAGGAGCGGCCCGAGCTGCGGGCTGCCGGATTAATGCGTTGACGATTGGTCCGAACGCCCACGCCGGCAGCGAAGACCTCTTCGATCACCACTGGAGCTACGACTCAAGCCAAGGAATTCGCAAGGAACTTGTCCAGGATCTGGATCACGTAAGAGTTCTCTGAGTGATTTGGCTAATTAGGGCACTAAGTTTTTACCATCTGAGCTACACGTCCAGCGCAGTGTTGCCGCAGTCCTTTCTGGCTTCAAATATCGCCTTCAGAATAACAGCACTGCGCTAGCCTATCTGGAGGCAGATTAGTATGGTGTCTAGCACCGGTGCAGTTCTGATGACATTCATTTTCTATTCTGGCTTCGTCATCGTCGAGGTCGCCATGGGTTCTCTCCTGTGTCTCGAAGGCCCGTTCATGCTCGTAGTGAAATGACTGGAATCAACCGTTGACGATTTTTTAATTGGTGTCACTTTCTGTCACATTTTCTTTCTATACTTTCTCTCGCGGCAGAGATCGCGGGAGGAGGGTAGATGGCGAGGCGAAATCCCGGAGACGTACTGAGCGCTGATTGGAACCCGGTCATTGGCTGCGAGCGCTGTTCGCCTGCGTGCGAACGATGCTGGTTCCTGGACGGGATACTTCCCTGGCAAAAGAGGCTGGGAAACATCCCAAAGCACGTCGATGGAGACGCGCCCTGCGTCTTTGAGCGGCGGCTGTCCGTGGAAGCGCTCAAGCCGAAGAATGGCATCATCGGAGTAGTTCAGCACGGCGACCTTTTCTGGGACCGGGTGAACGATGAGCTCATTCACCGGGTGCTGGACGTGGTCGAAGCGACGGCGGCCGTGAAAAGAACCGTCCCCACCTACGTACTCTGGACCAAGCGCGCCCGCCGAGCGGCTGATTTCCTGTCTCTCCGCTATCCCGACGGCCTCCCCGACTATCTTGCCCTTGCGGTATCCGCTGAAGACCAAGCCAGCGCCGACGCCCGTTTCCCCGAACTGCGCCGCATCCAGGGAGATCGCATCGCGGTCCTGGAACCCCTCCTGGGGCCAGTGGTCATGCCGGGAGAGCTGTATATCGATTGGCTCATCGTGGGTTCGGAAACGGGAGCCGGCGCGCGTTCGGTGGACCCGCGCTGGGTCGCGGATCTGCGGGACTACGCGCAAGAGCGGAGCATACCCTTCTTCGTCAAGCAACTCGGGCTCAGCCACGTCCGTCCTGTACGGAACCTGGCTGGGCGCGAATGGAACGAATTCCCTTCCGGCTACTGGAAGTGATCGCACTGAAAGGAGACACCATGGTTTTCCAGAACATCGAT
>JADHEF010001728.1_pt1 | contig 12155 bp, 11 predicted proteins | sample 8952391 | NCBI WGS metagenome assembly JADHEF01 (sample SAMN16124439, study PRJNA663245) | bioreactor sludge metagenome | isolation source: sludge (nitrite) | place: India:Bengaluru | collected 2019-02-28
GGCGTGCCCCGTGTCGAAGTTGAGGCCGAGCGTGTCCGAGCCGATGCGCTCGCACAGGCGCAGGAACCCGTCGATCCCGCCCACGATGGCGCCCGGCAAAATTTCCAGGGCCATGCGCCTGCCCGCGTCTTCGACCAGGGCCGAGAGCCGGCTCACTTTGTCTGCGCAGCGCTCGAAACACACTCGGTAGTCGTCCGGGCCGGAAGCCTGCGACTCCGTGAAGGCCGGCAGCGGCACGGTGACGACGCGGCACTCCTCGAAACGTTCCACAATGTCGAGCACCACTTTCATCTGCTCGATGGCTGCATCTGAAATAAGATGTTGCCTGTCGGCAAAATCTTTCAGCATGAAGTGGGCCACGAACTGGTGGGCGTTCAGCCCGAGCGCGGCGGAGCGCTCCCGGACCCGCAAGGCCGCCTGCCGGCTCCAGTCGGCAAGCGCCTCGGGGTGGTAGATCTCCAGCTGGAAGCCGTGGAACCCGATTCGCGCCAGTTCGTCCAGGCCGCCGACGATGTCGGCCGTCGTGAACCGGTTGCCGTAGCGCGAAACAAAGTATGCCGGTGAAACGCCGATCATAACCGCCCTTTCCACCCTCTTTTGCAGCCGGCCGTCATCGCATGAACAGCCAGAGAATCACCTTCGTCGTCCAGGGCACGTAGGTCACGATCAGGACCACCAAAAACGTGACCGTCATCATCGGGATCAGGTGCTTGGTGATGGCCCCGATGCCTGCCTTGGCGAGGCTTGCGGCGACGAACAGCGTCCCCCCGACGGGCGGCGTGTAAAGGGCAATCGCCAAGTTGGCCGTCACCACCACCCCGAGGTGGACCATGTCGATACGAAACGCCTGGGCGATCGGCATGAACAGCGGGATGGTCAGCAGCATGGCCGGCAGCGGCTCGATGAAAACGCCCACCAGGAAGAGCGAGATGTTGAGCAGCAGCAGGAAGAGCCACTGCTGGTGCGCCACGGCCTGGACCCACTCCGCCAGTTGGACCGCCACCTGCTCCACGGTGATCAACCAGGCCAGGCACCCGGTGGCGCCGATGACCAGCATCACCACCGCGCTGGTCTGGAAGGACTTCAGCAGAATTGCCGGCAGGTCCCGCCACGTGAGGTCCTTGTAAAGGAAGATGGAGATGACGACCCCGTACACCACGGCGATGGCGGCCGCCTCGGTCGGCGTGAACAGCCCGGTCCAGATTCCGCCGACGATCATGATGGGCATCAACAGCGCCGGCCAGGCCTCCTTGAAGGCCGCCAGGATCTCCCCGGTCGTGGCGGGCTTGCCGCCCGTGTCGCAGCCGGTCTTCTTGCCGAACCAGATGCAGACGCCGATCAGCGCAAAGGCCGATATCATTGCCGGGATCACGCCGGACATGGACAGCAGCCGCATCGACACCCCGGTGATGAAGGCGTAGACCAGAAAGGGGATCGAAAGCGGCATCAGCAGCGCCAGCGTCCCGGCCACCGAGAGCAGCGCCGCCGCAAAGGCGGGGGGATAGCCCCGCTGGATCATCATGGGGATGATCAGCGATCCGATCGCCGCCGTGTCGGCGATCGCGGAGCCGGAAATGCCGCCGAACAGCAGGCAGGAGACGACGCAGACCACCCCGAGCCCGCCCGGCATGAAACCGAAGAGGGTCGCCGCAAAGGCGACGATGCGCTTGCCCACCCCTCCCTTTGAGAGCAGCTCGCCGCCGAAGATGAACAACGGCACGGCGATCAGGATGAAGGGCTCCACGCCGGAAATGAAGCTGAGAAAGATCGTCTCCAGGGGGTGGGAGAGGTTATACGACCAGATCATGCCCACCGTGGTCGCCAGCAGCGCATACATGAGCGGCACGCCCGCACAGGCGATCACGAAGAATACGGCAAAGATGATCACGGCAAACATCGTTCATTCTCCATACCGTTGCTCGCGGGGCGTGCCGCGCAGGATTTGGATGAGGTCGTAACCGACAAAGACCAGGGAGATCGCCGAGCCGACGGGCAGCGCCAGATACTGAAAGGCCATGGGCCAGTCGAGCACGGTCAGAATGTTGCCCCAGTTGGCCATGACGATGCCCATCCCGTACCAGACCAGCAGCGCCAGCACGACCAGGCACAGCATCTGAACGGCGGCGTCCGCCTTGAGGCGCGCTTTCCCGGTCAGCTTGTCGATGAACTCGGTGATCGTCATGTGCGCCCCGCGGCGCGCCGCCGAGGCCCCGCCCAGAAACGTGACCCAGACCATCATGAACTCGCACAGCTCGGTGGTCCAGGCGATGTCCTGGTGGAACAGGTGCGTGAGCACGTTGCAGAAGACGAGAACGGCCATGACCGCCCCCATCGCGACCAGCGTGTAATCGACCGCCGCACCCAGCCACTGGAGGGCCGGCGGCGCCGGGGGCCCCGCCGGCAAGATTCGCTGATTCATAGCGAACTCCTTGAGGCAAGACGCCGGACGCGTTGAAGCCCGGCGTCTTGCCGGTGTGTATACGGTTGATCGCGTGGATTACTTGGCCGGCAGCGCCTTGCGCACCGCTTCCGCATCCTTCAGGATGGCGTCGACGTTTTCGGCGCCGAACTTCTCACGCGCCTTGGCGTAGGCCGGCTGCACGGCCTGGCGGAACGGTTCCAAGTTGGGCTTTGCGATCTTCGCACCCTTGTCGGCCATCTCCTTCAGCTGACGGTCGTCGTTGGCCCGGATCTCCTGGCGGCTGAAGGCTGCCGCTTCCTTGGCCGCCTTGGTGACGGCCTGGCGGTCGGCGTCGGAGAGCTTCTGCCAGGTCTTCTCGGAAATGGCGAGCGGGATGGGGCTGTAGACGTGCTGGGTCAGGGTCACGTTGGGCGCCACTTCGTAGAACTTGTTGGAGTAGATGGTGTCGATCGGGTTCTCCTGACCACTGACGACCCCCTGCTGGATCGCCATGTACACCTCGGGCAGCGGCATGATCTGCACGCTGAAGCCGATGTCCTCCAGCGTCCAGCGCATCATCTCGTTCGGGAAGGTGCGCAGCTTCTTTCCCTTGGCGTCGGCCGGGGTGTTCAACGGCTCGCGGGTGGTCATGCAGCGGAACCCCGCCTCGAACGTGGACAGGAAGCGGAACCCCTTGGCCGGCGCCTTGTCGAACTGCGCCTGGAGCCACTTGGACTCGTCGTAGAGCTTCCAGCCCTGGTCGTAGGTTTCCACGAGGAAGGGAAGCATCGTGAGGTTCAGGGTGTCCACGTGGGGAGCGTAGGATCCGGTGCTGGACACGGTGAAATCGATCCCGCCGAGCGCCAGTTGCTCGATGTTCTTGGGGTCGTTGCCGATCTGGCTGCAGCAGAACACCTGCACCTTGTAGCGGCCGGCGGTGTACTCCTCGACCTTCTTCCCGAAGAACAGCGCGGCAGCCTGGCGCGCGCCCTGCTGCTGGTCGGTGTGGCTGAACTTGAGCACGGTCTGGGCGCTTGCACTCAGCGCCCCGAAAACCACGACCGCCACTGCCATGCAAAACACTTTGGTCCACATCGTTTTCCGGTTCATGACGTCCTCCTCCCTATGGGTTGATGGTGCTGGTTCCACTCTGTCCACACAACACGCTCGAAGCCATCTCATCATGCACTCAGCGCTCGCGGGCACCGACCCGCAACGCCTCCACGACCGCCCGGGTGATCTCCGCGGTGCCGCTCGATCCGCCGAATTCAAACGGCGTGACGCGCCCTGGCGCTCCGCGAGCCACTCGAGCATCATCACAGCCGAGAGCAGCATGGCCGTGGGGTTGGCCGTCCCGGTCCCGGCGATGTCCGGGGCCGACCCGTGCGCGGGCTGGAAGAGTGCGTGCCGGTCGCCCACGTCGCCGGACGGGGCCATGCCCATGCCGCCGACCAGCCCGGCCCCGAGGTCCGAAAGGATGTCGCCGAACATGTTCTCGGTCACGATGACGTCGTAGTCCCAGGGCCGGCGCACGAGGTTCAGGGCCATGGCGTCGATGTAGCAGTGGTCTGCTGCGACCCCCGGGAAGCCCTGCGCCTGCTCGTCGAAGATCCTGCGGAAAAAGGCCATCGACGTGAAGACGTTGGCCTTGTCGACGCAGGTAACCCGCCCGGGCAGACCCCGTTGTTTCCGGCGCTCCGCCAGCCGCAACGCAAAGCGGAACACCCGCTCCGAGCCCCGGCGCGTGATCCTCATCATGTCGCACGCCTCCGCGTCGCCGACGACCTGCCCGCGGCCGCGCGCGTAAAAGAGCCCCTCGGTCTGCTCGCGGATCAGCACGAAGTCGACCCCCGCCGCGCGCGGGTCGGACAGCGGGCCCGGCAGCCCCGCCATGGCCCGTATCGGCCGCACCCCGGCATAGAGGTCCAGGCCCACCCGGATGTCCAGCTGGGGGGCGATCTCGGTGCCGTCCGGGTAGCGGATCTCCGGCAGCCCCATGGCGCCGAACAGGATCGCATCGGCTTGTTCCAACGCCTTCAGGGTCTCGTCGGCCAGCGCCACGCCGGTGTCGCGATAGGTCTGCGCCCCGCCGGGGTAGTTCCGCCATTTGAACCGGATCCCGCCGATTTCGGCGCACAGGGCATCGAGCACCTCCACGGCGGCCGACGTCACCTCGACGCCGATCCCGTCTCCGGGAAGCACCGCGATTTCAAATGCGCTCGAGGATGCCATGGGGGGTTTTCCCTGCTAATAGCGCCAGTGCACCGGCGGATGTCCGGCAACCGGCGACCTGAAAACCGCAATCGAATCCCCCTTCAGGCAGCCGAGATAAGCGGTCCGCAGGTCGGCGCCGCCGAAGGCCAGGCTCGAGATGTTCTTGAGAAACCGCCCGCCGCAGGCGTCCATGTGAGCGCGCCCCATCTCGCCGGCCGCGAAGGCCTGCTCGCACCAGTCGACGTGGGCCTCGTCCGCATCCTCCAGGACGAGCTGCTGAGCCCCGTCCGGCCCCACGCGGATGACGCGGTTGCTCACGATGCTGGTGACCCACACCCCGCCCGCGGCATCGAAGGCGAGGCCGTCCGGGAAGGTGCCTTTGCCGAAAACGGCTACGGTTTTGCGGGCGCCGAGCGCACCGTCCGCCGCGATGGGGAACCGCACCAGCCGCCGGCCGAAAGTTTCGTTCACGTAGAGCCAGCCCCCGTCGGGGCTCACGACGGCTTCGTTCGTGTACCCCAGGCCGTCGGCCACGATGCGCGCACCGCGCTCGTCCGCGAGCACGATGAAGCCGTCGGCGACGTCCGCCCGGTGCGCCCGTGTGCGCGGGCGCAGCCGCGTGCTCACGGTCACCCACGTCCGGCCGAATCGGTCCTCGGCAACGAAATTGGACGGCGGCAGCACGATGCCGTCGACTTCCTCCAGATACGGCCGGACGGACCCGTCGCGCCCGAGCTCGAAAACCCCGCCCTGGTCCTCGCCGAGATCGGCCAGAAGGAAGCCCCCCGTACGGCGCAGCGCAATCCCGTTGGGCCGCAGAGGGCGCCCCCCGGGGAGAGAGCCCGCGTAAAGCACCTGGGAACCGTCGGGTCGGATGTGCGCGACCCCCCCGCGCCAGTCGGCCGTGAAGAGGTCGCCCGCGGCCGTCGTCAGAACGCACTCCGGCCGCACGAGGCCCGTCCCCTTCCAGACCAGGGCCGCAGGGGAGACCGTAAAGGGGCTCCCGCCGGCCTCCCGGAGGCAGTCTGGGCGTTGAGGGCTCGTGCGCAATGGGCTCCCCGGCATCTCAGTCGCCCGCCTCCACGGATTCCTGCAACACTGCCCTGGACCTCTTGAAATGCTGACGCATGATGCTCTCGGCCGCTTCGGCGTCCCGCCTGGCAATGGCGGCGATCATGGCCCGGTGCTCCCGGATGGTCTCCCCGGGGGGCCTGACCAGCCCTTCGGGCGCGAGGACCTGGTAGCTGGAGCTGATGATGTTGTAGGTTTCGAGGATACTCTTGAGGAACTCCTTGGCGCCGATTTCGAGCAGGAAATTGTGAAAACGGCGGTCCTCGCGCGCATACGCGCGGATGTCCTTAATTTCCTTGTCTCCGCTGAACTCCTGGAAGAAGCGGCTCAACTGGGCGATCTGCTTCTCGGTGATTTTCTGAGCCGCCTTGCGGGCCGCGAGTCCCTCGAGAACTTCGCGCAGCTCGAAAATGGAAATCATCTCGCGCTTGGTGAATTTCCGCATGAAAAAGCCCCTGCGGGGGATGGACCGGACCAGCTTCTCCTTCTCCAGGAACTTGAGGGCGTTGATGAGCGGGGTGCGGCTGATCCCGAGGTCTTCGGCGAGCTTCTCCTGGGGGATCTTGTCGCCCGGCAGCAACTGCCGCTCGACGATCATGTTCTTCAGTATCTGGTAGGCTTTCTGGTCCAGGTTGGCGTGCTCGGCCCCGAGGTTCACGAGGGGGCGTCGCGCGGCCGCATCGGGGGTCGCATCACCTGTCAGTCGACGAGCAGCGGGACGAGCCATAGATCGCGCTCCAGGTTGAATGTTGAATTTTGTATGCAGAATTCAATATCGGATACCGGCCGGCCTGTCAACCCCAAAGTGCAAGGCCCCTTCCATGCCGTCACGGCTGCCCGGGGGAGTCGGGAGCGCCCTGGGCTAAAGGGCGCACGCAACCGGCCGATACTTAAACCATACCCGCATCCAGCGGGAGACGCTCGCCCCACGGGGACCCACATGCGCAACGTCGAATCCGTCAATCTCGATCGGACCGCCCTCATCGACGGGGTGGACCCGGTCCAGGCCGACCACCGCCACCCGCACCTGATCATCCTCTCCGGCAGCAACGGCGGCCGCCGCCACAAGCTGCAGCGCGGCATCACGACCATCGGGCGCTCGCCGCGGGCCGACATCCACCTGAACGACGACCGGGTCTCCCGGGTCCACTGCGTCATCGAGTGGCTGGGCGACACCATCACGATCGAGGACAAGGGCTCCACCAACGGGACTTTTGTCGACGCCAAGCGGGTTGACCGCGCCATCCTGCACCCGGGCGTCACCTTCCAACTGGGCCATTCGCTGATGAAGATCGAGCACAAGACCGAGGCCGAAGTCCGGCAGGAGGAAAGCCTGGTCTACTCGGCCACCTTCGACACCTTGACCGGGATCTTCAACCGGCACCACTTCGTCAAGCTGGCCTCGATGGAGGTCGCCTACGCCAGCCGGCACCGGCTGCCGGTCGGGCTCATCATGGCGGACATCGACGGCTTCAAGTTGGTCAACGACACCTGCGGGCATCAGTGGGGGGATTTCATCCTGTCCAAGTTCGCCAACATCCTGATCGAAAACAAGCGGACCGAAGATTTGGTGGCGCGCTACGGCGGCGACGAGTTTCTCGTCCTGCCCCGGGGAGAGATCACGCGCGAGGCGCTGATGGCTTACTGCGAGCGCATTCGCCGCGCAGTCGAGGGCTGCCGGTTCAGCTTCGAAGCGACGCCCGTCGCCATAACGGTCTCGATCGGGTTCCACGTCCAGAAAATGGAGGGCGACGACCCGGAGGCGCTGGTCTCCGAGTTGATCCGCCGCGCCGACCAGGCCCTCTACCTCGCCAAGGAGCGAGGCCGGAACCGGACCGAGGGTTTGCCGGGTTGTTGAAAGACCGCGTCGCGGTCCGTGATTATAGCGCCTGTCAGAAATATGCCCCGGTTGAAATGTGGGAGAGGCGTCCCGCCTCGATCGTGATCGCGGCAAGATGCCGCTCCCACCAAGGAATCACAATCGCAATCGGAACGCTATCCTGACGATCGCTTTAGGCGTTGCGCCGACACAGGCGATGCTCACATACTGCCGCTACACCCATTCGACGAGCAGGTAGAGGGCCGGCAGCACCACTGCGAGCGCCAGCGTGGAGGTCAGCCAGCAGGCATTGGAAAGGTTCAGGTCCAGCTCGTAGATCGACGGCGGGATCAGCGCGATAAAGCCGACCGGCATGGAGGCGAGAATCAGCACCACCTTGAGCGGCAGGCCGTCGTGCACGGCTCCCAGTCCGCACAGCCATGCCATCAGGCAGGCGGTCGCAGGCAGGAGCACGAACTTGAGCCCCAGCAGCGCCGCGCATTCCCGGCGGTAGCCGGCGATGCTCGAGAACTTCATGGACAGGCCGATGGAGACCAGCAGCAGGAAGGTCCCGATCGGCACCAGGGCCGTGCTGAGCAGGCGCAGCGCCTCGGGCCGCTCGACCCCGGCCAGGTTCAGCGCGCCGCCGGCGGCGATCGACACCAGTGCGGCTGCGACGAAGACGTCGCCCAGGATGGCTTTCAGGCGCACCCGCACACTCTCGGAGCTGTCGACACCGGGCGCGAGGCTGAAGCTTTTGGCCACCGGGAACCCGATCGCAAAATAGACGATCTCCTCGAAGAGCTTGTAGAGCGGGACGTAGGCGAACCCCCCCTCCCCCAGAAAAACGAAGACCACCAGCGCCCCGATCGACCCGATGTTCGAGAAGCTGCCGCAGGCGAAATAGGACCCCGTTTGCTGGCGGGTCAGCCCCCATGCCCGCGCGAGCAGAACGGCCATCGCGCCTCCGAACAGAAGGATGAAGCCCCCGAGCGCCGGGAGCGCCATGATCCTGAGGCTGTCGACCCGTATGCCCCAGACGGTCGCCATGAAGGAGAAATACATGCAGCCCAGCAGGCCGACCTTCTGGAGCATGCGACGCAGCTCGGCAAGCGACAGGGGCAGGCGCAGACGGCCCGCGTGCGCGAGCCGCTGGACCGCGTATCCCAGCGACAGCCCGGAGGCGATCACCCCGAGCGTGAAGAGCAGCTTCGTCATGGCCGGGGCACCTTACTCAATATCGCGTTCCGCGTAAAGACGCCCCGGGCGCGCTGTGCGGCATCCCGGCAGCGAGCGCTCGGCGCAGCATCCCGGTTTAACCCCGGTTACGGACATCGCCGTCCAGGGGTCGACCGGCGGGCTGAGGGCGCTCACGCTGGAGCAGCGATGCGTCGCGCTCAACGACCCGCGCAGCCGGTTCTCCATAACCAGCATGCTGGGGCGCTCGGTCTCGGTGGACTCGGAATCGGTTGATCAGCGTCGGAAACCGTACTATAAGAGATTTCTACGACGCAGCCGGGCTCGGACCCTGCGGCACCGGCACGCGGCTGCGGGTTGAAAAGGAGGCGACGCCATGGATTTTTCAAACATGACCATAGCCGACTGGATCATCCGGGGAGCGATCTTCGGCGTGTTGGCCTGCGTCCTTATCGGCACCGTTCAGAATCTCCTGGGGGCGATCAGGGACAGCCGTAAAAAATAGACGGCCGCGTACACCCATCCGGCGGATAGGACGCGCTGCCGGCCGGACGCATGAAAACGAAAGGGGTCCAGCATGTCGCCCATGCTGGACCCCTTTCGTTTCTTCAAGGTTGGGGCACGGCCGTGAAGCGGCCGTTTCAGCCGTGTTCCATCACGCGTCCATCGCGGTTGCCGTGCTGACCGCACCCGCCCGGCGCTTGCGGTACTGGTTGGCGACCAGCAGGCTCAGCAGGCCCAGGCCGATGATGTCGGTGATCGTCCCGGGGTCCACGAGCAGCAGGCCGCCGACCACGAAGAGGATCCGCTCGACCCAGCTCATCGGCGCCACGAAGTAGCCGATCATGGCCGCGCCGATCGCCGTCATCCCGGCGCAGGAGGTGATCAGCGTCTGGATCATCGAGTACCAGGTCGTATCGATCCAGAGCATCGAGGTGTTGTAGACGAAGATGTAGGGCGTCAGGAAGGCCCCGATGGCAAGCTTGGTCGAGGTGACTCCGGTTTTAAACGGGTTGGACTTGGCGATGCCCGAGCCGGCGTAGGCCGCCAGCGCCACCGGCGGGGTGATGTCGGCCACGATCCCGAAGTAGAAGACGAACATGTGGGCCGCGAGGGGGTGCACCCCGAGCTGGATCAGCGCCGGTGCGGCGATGGTGGAGGTGATGATGTAGTTGGCCGTGGTCGGCACGCCCATCCCGAGGATGAGCGAGGTGATCATGGTGAAGACGAGCGTCAAGAGCAGGTTGCCGCCGGCGAGCTCGACCAGGCCGTTGCCGAGCTTGAGGCCCAGCCCGGTCAGCGTGATGGCGCCGATGATGATGCCCGCCGTCGCGCAGGCCAGCGCCACGCCCACCGCGTTGCGCGCGCCGAGCTCGAAGCCGTCGGCGATCTCGCGGAAGCTCATGCGGGTCGCCTGTTTCAGCGCGCCCGCGATGATGCAGGTCACGAGACCCATGAGCGCGGCGTAGAGCGGGGTGAAGCCGACCGACAAGAAGATGATGATCGCAAAGAGCGGCACGAAGAGGTGGCCGCGCTCCCGCATGACGTCCGCGAACTTGGGCAGCTCGTCGCGGCTCAAGCCCCTCAGGTTGCACCGCTTGGCCTCGAAGTGGACTTCCATGAAGACGCCGAAGAAGTAGAGGCAGGCCGGGATGGCCGCGGCCTTGGCGATGTCGAGGTAGGGCACGTTCAGGAACTCGGCCATGATGAAGGCCGCAGCCCCCATGATCGGCGGCATGATCTGGCCGCCGGTGGACGAGGACGCTTCGACCGCGGCGGCGAACTCGGGCCGGTAGCCCAGCCGCTTCATCATCGGGATGGTGAGACTGCCGGATTCCACGGTGTTGGCGACCGAGCTGCCGGACACCGTGCCCTCGAGCGCGCTCGTCACGATGGCCATCTTGGCCGGCCCGCCGGAGGCCCACCCGGCGACCGCGTTGGAGATGTCGATGAAGAGCTGTCCCAGTCCGGATTTCTCCCGGAAGGAGCCGAACAGGATGAACAGGTAGATGAACGTCGCCGCCACGCCGAGGGGGATGCCGAGAATGCCCTCGGTCGTCAGGTACATGTGGGAGGCGATGCGCTCCAGCGAGTAGCCGCGGTGCGACATGAACCCCGGGAAATACGCCCCGAAATAAGAATAGAACAGGAAAAAAACCGACAGGCAGACGATCGGCAGCCCCACCACGCGCCGTGCCGCCTCGAGCGTGAGCAGGATGCCGAAGCCGGCCGCAATGTAGTCGACGGAGGAGTAATCCCCGCCGGCCTCCATGATGCGGATGTAGTTCAGTGCCATGTAGAGGCCGATGTAGGTCGCAAACAGGGCCAGTGCCCAGTTGTGCCATCTCAGGCGGTTGGAGTCGTCGCTCGACCGGGCCGGGAAGAGCAGGAAGGTCAGGGTGAAGGCGTAAGCGAGGTGAATGGAGCGCTGCAGCTGCGCCGGGAAGAGCCCGAAGGCCGCCGTCCACACCTGGAAGAGCGACCACGAAACGCCGATGAGGTAGACGACCCAGTGCGGCCAGCCGGTCAGCTTGCGGGCGCTGGCCTCCTTGTCCACCTGCTTGAGGATCTTCTCGATCTCTTCCTTGGAGACGACCTCGACGCCTTCCATGGACGTCGTCAGCGTGCCGGGCTTGGACTGGTCTTTTTCCTTTTCGCTCACGGGGTGCACCTGCCTTTGAAGAGGTCGAGCATTCGCAGGTCGCGAACGCGCAATGTCAGCGGAGCCCCAGGCTCCGCCAGCTCCACGAGCCGGATCTCCCGGCCGCCGATGCTCAGCGTGTGACCGGCCACCCAGCCCACCCGGACGGTGATCTCGGGCACGGGCCGGTTGACCGTCCACTCCATCCAGCCGTCCGCGGCGATGGTGAGCCTGCCTTCGGCCGTCGATGCTTCCGGCATGCCGGCGCCGAAGGCGTCGTAACGCGACCGGACGATGACCAGGTGGTCGCGCTCGACCCGCAGCGTGTCATAAACGGGCCGTTTGTTCACGGAGTGGACGAACGAAAGCCCGAGCTCCTCGCCCGGCTGGACCCGGGCGCAGAAAACGGTGCGTCCGCTGCGACCGTCGACGAGTTCGAACGCGAGAGTGAACGGCCAGAGCAGAAGCCCGACTACCACCGCGCCGACGAATACCGAACCTGCGACCCATCGACGGTGCATTATAGAGATGCGTGCGACCCTCCCGGCAGTAGTCAAAAAAACCGCCGAAAGGGTCGCAAGGCCTTATGCTTCTGGGTTGAAGATCCCCTTTATAAAGAACGCCGCGCCAGCGGCGCTCTATTTCATGAGGCCCTTTTCCTTGTAGTACTTCACCGCACCCGGGTGGAAGGCGATCGAGACGCCCTTCACCGCGTACTGGATGTTGAGCTCCTTGCCCTTGGCGTGCGCAGAGGCCAGCTCGGTCTGGTTTTCGAACAGCGCCTTGGTCAGGTTGTAGACCATGTCGTCCTT
>JADHEF010001729.1_pt1 | contig 12152 bp, 11 predicted proteins | sample 8952391 | NCBI WGS metagenome assembly JADHEF01 (sample SAMN16124439, study PRJNA663245) | bioreactor sludge metagenome | isolation source: sludge (nitrite) | place: India:Bengaluru | collected 2019-02-28
GACCACATGCCAGCCGTAGGCTTCGAAGCGTTTGCGCGTGTCGTCGCGGAACCAGCCGGTCACGTGGCCGTCGATCGAGATGCCGTTGTCGTCGTAGAACGCGACGAGTTTGCCTAGGCCCAGCACCCCGGCGAGCGAACACGCTTCGTGGCTCACGCCTTCCATCAGGCAGCCGTCGCCCAGAAACACATAAGTGCGGTGATCGACGATCGCGTGGCCCGGCCGATTGAATTCGCGCGCGAGCAGCCGCTCCGCGAAGGCCATGCCGACCGCATTGGCCAAGCCTTGCCCGAGCGGGCCGGTGGTGGTCTCGACGCCCGGCGTCATGCCGACTTCCGGGTGCCCGGGCGTCTTGGAACCCATCTGGCGAAAGCGCTTGAGTTCGTCGAGCGGCAGGTCGTAGCCGCTCAGATGCAAGAGCGCATACAAGAGCATCGAACCATGACCGTTGGACAGCACGAAACGATCGCGGTCGGGCCAATGCGGATCGTTCGGATCGTGGTTCAGATGGCCGCGCCAAAGCACTTCGGCAATGTCGGCCATGCCCATGGGCATGCCCGGATGGCCGGATTTGGCGGCCTCGACCGCGTCGATGGCGAGAAAGCGCAAGGCATCGGCATTGCGCCGGGCGGCGGCGGGGGTGCGCGCAACGTGGTTCATGGGTCTCCTCGGCGTTGTCGTTGTCGTCGTGCGGTTCACGCGCGGCGCTTCAGGTCCATCAGGCGCAGGATCATCGGCGTGAAGATGAGTTGCATCGCGAGGCCCATCTTTCCGCCCGGGCAGACGATGGTGTTGGGCCGGGTCATCATCGCGTCGTGCAGCATCGACAACAGGTAGGGGAAGTCGATGCCCTTCGGATTCGCGAAGCGGATCACCACCATGCTTTCATCGGCGCTCGGAATGTCGCGCGCGATGAACGGATTGCTGGTGTCCACCGTCGGCACGCGCTGGAAGTTCACATGGGTGTGCGAAAACTGCGGGCAGATGTGGTTCACGTAATCGGGCATGCGCCGCAAGATCGTGTCCACCACCGCTTCTTGCGAATACCCGCGCATGCTTTTGTCGCGGTGCAGTTTCTGGATCCATTCGAGATTGATGATGGGCACCACGCCCACCAGCAGATCGACATGCTTGGCCACATCGATGGTCGCGTCGGTATAGCCGCCGTGCAGACCTTCGTAAAACATCAAGTCGGTCTCGCCTTCGATCGACTGCCACGGAATGAAGGTGCCGGGCTCCTGGCCGTAAGGCGCGGCCTCGGCGGCGTCGTGCAGATATTTGCGAGTCTTGCCCTTGCCGCTCGCGCCATATTCCTTGAACAAGGCTTCGAGTTCGGCGAGCAGATTCGCATCGGGTCCGAAATGGCTGAAGTTCAGATTGCCGTTGGCCTCGGCCTCCTTCATCGCGGCGCGCATCGATTTGCGGTCGTAGCGATGGAAGGAATCGCCTTCGACGATCTGCGCCTTGAGTTCCTCGCGCCGGAAGATGTGCTGAAAGCTTTTCATCACCGTCGTGGTGCCGGCGCCCGAAGAGCCGGTCACCGCGATGATCGGATGCTTGATGGACATGGGAGGTCTCCGTGTTTGTTGTTGTGCTAGCCGCGGCTTCAGGCGCGCGCCTCAAGCGCGCGCTTCGGGCCGATACAACGAACGCTCGTTGAACAAGGGCGAGACATAAGGCTGATCGGTGCCCGCGTCGTATTCGGCGTGATAGCGCTCGATGCGCTCGACCTCCTGGCGCGAACCGAGCACGATGGGCACGCGCTGATGCAACTCTTCCGGTTTCATGTCGAGAATGCGCGCGCGCCCGGTCGAGGCCGCGCCGCCGGCCTGTTCGATCAACATCGCCATCGGATTGGCTTCATACATCAGGCGCAGCCGGCCCGGCTTGACCGGTTGCTTGGTGGCGCGCGGGTACATGAACACTCCGCCGCGCATCAGGATGCGATGCACATCGGCCACCATCGACGCGATCCAGCGCATGTTGAAATCGCGCTCGCGGATGCCGGTCTTGCCGGCCTTGCATTCGCTCACATAGCGCTGCACGGGCGGTTCCCAGAAGCGCTCATTCGAGACATTGATCGCGAATTCCGTGGTCTCTTCGGGCACCTTGAGGTCGGGGTGGGTCAACACGAAATTGCCGATCTCGCGGTCGAGCGTGAAGCCGTGCGTGCCTTTGCCCACGCTCAATACCAGCATCGTGGACGGACCATAGATCGCATAGCCGGCTGCAACCTGTTCCTTGCCCGCGCGCAGGTAGTCGGCGAGCGCCGGTGCGGCTTTGGGCTTGTGGCGCAGCACCGAGAAGATGGTGCCGACCGAGACATTCATGTCGATGTTCGACGAGCCATCGAGCGGATCGAAGATCAACAGGAAGGGCCCGCGCTGGTATTGCTCGGGAATGTCGTAAGGCGCTTCCATTTCTTCCGAGGCCATGCCGGCCACGAGCCCGCCCCATTCGCAATGCGCGACCATCGCTTCGTTGGTCATCACATCGAGCGGCTTCTGGGTATCGCCCGAACTGTTCTGCGCAATGCGCGCGGCATCGAAAGCCATGCCCGGCCCCAAGGCGCCGCGCCCGACCATGGCCGAGATCGCCTTGACCGCGGCGGCCACATCGATGAGCAAGGCGGCGAGTTCGCTTTGGCCCGTGGTGCCGCGCAATTGCTCGATCAGAAACTTCGACAGGGTGGTGCGTCCCATGTACATGGCGGACCTCATTGCGGCGAGTTGGAATTCGGTTGGTCCGCACCGGACGATGTCACTGCGTCCGCAGCCGCGGACGCGAACACGCGCGAGGCGCGCAGATCGGCGGCGCTGATGAGCGAGAGGTCGTCGATCGAGGCGGCGATCGGGCTGGCTGGTGAAGCACCGCTGCCCAGCGCCGCCGCGAACACGCGATTGGCCTGGCGCAGCCGCGCGCGGTCGAGCGCATTGCGAATCGAGCGCGCATTCGCGAAATGCGGCTGGGTCAGGCGCGCGGCGATGTAATCGCGCATCGCGGCGCACGCGCCTTCGTCGAAGCGGTAATGCATCTGCGCGAGCATGGTCTGCGCGATCGCGAACAATTCCTCGGGCGTGTAATCGGGAAAATCGATGTGATGCGCGATGCGCGAACTCATGCCGGGATTCGACCGGAAAAAGGTATCCATGCGGTCTTTGTAGCCGGCCAGGATCACGACCAGATCGTCGCGGTTGTTCTCCATCACCTGCAGCAAAATCTCGATGGCTTCCTGGCCGTAATCGCGTTCGTTCTCGGGCCGGTAGAGGTAATAAGCCTCGTCGATGAACAGCACCCCGCCCATCGCGCGCTTGAGCACTTCCTTGGTCTTGGGCGCGGTATGCCCGATGTATTGCCCGACCAGATCGTCGCGCGTGACCGCGACCAGATGCCCTTTGCGCACATACCCGAGCCGATGCAGGATGTCGGCCATGCGTTGCGCGACCGTGGTCTTGCCGGTGCCCGGATTGCCGGTGAACGACATGTGCAGGCTGGGCGTGGCCGCATCGAGCCCGAGTTGCTGGCGCGCGCGCGACACCACCAGAAGGGCCGCGATCTCGCGGATGCGCGCCTTGACCGGCCCGAGCCCGACCAGGCTGCGGTCGAGTTCGTCGAGCACGTTTTGCACCTGCGATTCATCGAGAATCGCGCGCAGATCGATCGAGGTCTGGACGGGGGTGGGCGCATTCATGAGGATCTGCCATTTCTTTCTGCAAGACTCGGCCGCGCCAAACCTTGCAGAAAGCACCCGCGGCGCGAGGGAAGCGGAGAACTGCCCCGCGGGCGTGGGAAAACAAGGCCGCCACACGCAAGCGCGGCGCGCAGATCGGAAGAACGAGCGCCGCGCCGCATCACGATCTCAATACCGCTGGCCGGCGGGCCGGTCGGCCGAATACGCGCGCACCGCATAGTGCTGGTTGCGGCCGACGCCTTCGCCGCGTTCGAGCGCAAAGCCGGGTTCTTCGCGCGGCCGGTTGACGATGAACGACAAGCACATCGATTCCACGCCGCGCGTGTTGTCGAAGGCATTGACCTTGATGTACTCGTTCGGATGCGCCTTGCGGCAGGCCTGCACCTCGAACATCACGCCGGCGGCGTCCTTGAGGCCGAACATCGGCAGGCCCCACATATGCCAGTACACATTGCGCGGATGCGGATCGTCGGTGTACTCGACCGAGCAAGCCCAGCCGCGTTCGAGCGCGTAACTGATCTGGGCCTTGATCTCGTCGTCGGTCAGATCGGGCAGGAAGGAAAACGTGCCTTGGGTGATGCGCATGAGGGTTCTCCGTGAAGCGATGTCACGACGCGGTCGGCGTCGGCACGAAATCGGGCGTGTCGGTCGAGGTGTAGTTGAAGCTCACGTCCTTCCAGGTCTCGAGCGCCTGGGCCAGCGGCGTGCACCAGCGCGCCGCGGTGGCGAGGATCTCGGGGCCTTCATTGACGATGTCGCGGCCTTCGTTGCGCGCCTTGACCATGGTCTCGAGCGCGACCCGGTTGGCGATTGCGCCGGCCTGGATGCCGTGCGGATGGCCGATGGTTCCGCCGCCGAATTGCAGCACCACGTCGTCGCCGAACAAGTGCAGCAATTGATGCATCTGGCCCGCATGGATGCCGCCCGACGCCACGGGCATCACTTTGCGCAAATCAGCCCAGTCCTGATCGAAGAACAGGCCGCGTTGCAGGTCTTGCTGGGTGTAGGTGTCGCGGCAGACGTGGTAATAGCCTTGCACCGTCATCGGGTCGCCTTCGAGCTTGCCGACCGCGGTGCCCGCATGCAGATGATCGACACCGGCCAGACGCAGCCATTTGGCGATCACGCGGAAACTCACGCCATGATTCTTCTGGCGCGTGTAAGTGCCGTGCCCCGCGCGATGCATGTGCAAAAGCATGTCGTTCTTGCGGCACCAGTTCGAGATCGATTGGATCGCGGTCCAGCCGATCACGAGGTCGATCATGATGATGTTCGAGCCGAGTTCCTTGGCGAATTCCGCGCGCTCGACCATGTCTTCCATGGTCGCGGCGGTGATGTTCAGGTAATGACCTTTGATCTCGCCGCTATTGGCCTGGGCGCGGTTCACCGCTTCCATGCAGAACAAGAAGCGGTCGCGCCAATGCATGAAAGGCTGCGAGTTGATGTTCTCGTCGTCCTTCGTGAAATCGAGCCCGCCGGTCAGGCCTTCATAAACCACCCGGCCATAGTTCTTGCCTGAAAGCCCGAGCTTGGGCTTCATGGTCGCGCCCAGGAGCGGGCGGCCGTATTTGTCCAGGCGCTCGCGCTCGACCACGATGCCGGTCGGCGGCCCTTTGAAGGTCTTCACATAAGCGACCGGCACCCGGATGTCTTCGAGCCGGCCGGCCTTGAGCGGCTTGAAGCTGAACACATTGCCGATCAGCGAGGCGGTCACATTCGCGATCGAGCCTTCTTCGAACAGGATCAGGTCGTAGGCCACATAGGCGAAGTACTGCTGTTCGGTGCGCGTGCCCGGGCCGGTGTTGGGGACCGGGTCCACGCGGTAGGCCTTGGCCTGGTAGGACTCGTGCGCGGTCAGCAGATCGGTCCAGACCACGGTCCAGGTTGCGGTCGAGGATTCGCCGGCCACGGCGGCCGCGGCTTCCTCGGGCTCGACGCCTTCTTGCGGGGTGATCCGGAACACGCAGATGAAGTCGGTGTCCTTGGGCGCGTAATCGGGGCGCCAATAGCCCATCTGCTTGTACTTGAGGACGCCGCCTTTGTAGCGCTCCTTCAAGTCAGTGATCACTCCTTCTACAGGCTTGTTCATTCGCGGGTCCCTCCGTCGGTATCGGCAAACACGGACCGTGGGCGATCCGGCATGGGAAGGACTCTAGGCGGCGCATCACTTAAATAAAAGTCAGACTTTCTGCAGTTTCAGTTAAGCTTTTCTGAATGAAGAACGTCACCTTGCGCCAGTTGCGCGTATTCGCCGCGGCGGCCAAGCACCAAAGCTTTGGCAAGGCCGCCGAGGAAATGCACCTGACGCCGCCCGCGGTGTCGATGCAGATCCGCGAACTCGAAGACCAGGTCGGCCTGCCCTTGTTCGACCGCAGCGGGCGCACGGTCTCGCTGACCGTCACGGGCGAATACCTGCTCGTCTATGTGCGCAAGATGCTCGCCACGCTCAAGGACGCCGAGGACGCGATCGCCAAATTCCGCGGCCTCGAAGCCGGGCGGCTGACCATCGGCATGGTGAGCACGGCCAAGTACTACATGCCGCGCCTGCTCGCGCGGTTTCGCGAAGACCATCCCGAGGTGGAGGTGCGGCTCGAAGTCGGCAACCGCGAACGCCTGGTCGCGCTGATGCAGGCCGGCGAGGTCGATCTCGCGGTGATGGGTCGGCCGCCGCGTGAATTCGCGACCCGCGCCGAACCCTTCGCCGTGCATCCGCATGTGATCGTGACCGCGCCCGACCATCCGTTGATGCAAGCCGAGCATGCGAGCGCCGCGGCCTTGGCGCAGTACGGTTTCATCGTGCGCGAACCCGGCTCGGGCACGCGCGCGGCAATGGAGCAGTACTTCGAGGAACACCGCATCGCGCCGCCAGTGGTGATGGAAATGGCGAGCAACGAAACCATCAAGCAGGCGGTGATGGCCGGTATGGGCGTGAGCTTCCTGTCGCTGCACACCATAGGCCTGGAACTCAAGACCGGGCAGATCGCCACGCCCGACGTGGAAAACATGCCGGTGCTGCGGCGCTGGTATGTGGTCAACACCCTGGCCAAAACGCTCTCGCCCGCTGCCGAGGCATTCCGGTACTTCGTGCTCGAACGCGCCGAGCGCTTTCTGGCTCGGGAATACGGCGCACTCGGACCGCACGGCCTCATGCAGCCCCTCGAAAAACAATGAGCGCGCCGCGTACCGCCGGCGCGCTCATGGACTCAATCGTCCGGCCTCAATTCACGACGCAGCTGAACGACTCGCAACGCACTTTCATGGTCTTGCCCGCGCAAGCGATTTCAAAGGCTTCGAAGCCGCCGCCGGTATCGACGAGGGTGGCGGCAGGACGCGTGCCGTCGGCGGTCTTGCAGCCCGAGGCGATCGCAGCGCTTTCCGCTTCGAATTCGAGTTTGCCGCGCGCGACCGGCTTGCCGGCCGCGACCGGCGATTGCTTGTAGACCGGCATCTGGATGCCCAGGCCTGCCGGCGCCGCGGCGGGCGCGGCGACCGGTGCGGCTGCGGCGGCGGGCGCAGTCGCGGCCGTAGCGGCCACCGGCGCGGTCGCGCCGCCCGTGGCCTCAACCGCTGGCGCGGCAGCCGCGCTCGCCGCCGGGGCGGGGGCCACGGCGCCCGCGACATTGCTCAATCCGGCGGCGGAGGCGATCAGGCTGCAATCGGCCACCGCGGCCCGTCCGGTCGCATCATCGACGAGTTGCAGCTTGGAACCCGCCGACAGCATGCCCATCTTCACTTCCTGCCAGACGAAATAATTCTTCCCGGCCTGGGCCACGACATCGACCACCGAATTGCTCGCCGATTGCGATGCGAGCGTATGGCGGCCCGGCGCCACTTCGAGCGCGAAATACGATTTGGCCGAAGTCTCGCCGACGACCTGACCGTCGAGGATCACCGGCATCTTGATCGCAGCACCCATCAATTCGTTGCGATAGACATAGATGTTCGCCTTGCCTGGCGCCACGGCGAACGTCTTGGCGCGCGCATCCTGGTCGCTGCTGGCCATCGGTACGGAGGCGCAGCCTGCCATCAGCAGTGCGGCGACGATGAGCATGAGTGCTTTCATGGTCTGGTTGTCCTTATGTCGAGATTCGCGCCGGCTCGAATGCCACGCACGCCGGCATGCAGTCTAGGAGAGGCAGGCGACGCAAACAACGGATTTGTCCGCATGAATCGCCTGCGGGGGCGCCGGTGTGGCGATGGGCGCCACAGCGCGCGAGCGGTGGGCCACGCGCGGCGCCTCAATCGCCCGCCTGCTTGGCCTCGCGCAAACGTCGATACAAGGTGCGCTCGCTGATGCCGAGCCGGCGCGCGAGTTCGCGCCGCGAACCGCTCGACAGACCGGGATCGGGGAGTTCGACGCGCCCCGGCCCGGCCGACGGCATGGGCGTCTCGCTGCGCTGCACGACCGCATCGAGCGCCAGTTCTTCAAGCCCGATGGTCTCGCGATCGGCCAACAACGCCGCGCGTTCGAGCAGATTGCGCAATTCGCGGATGTTGCCGGGAAAGCGATGCGCCCGCAGCGCCGCCATCGCCTTGGCGTCGAGGCGCAACGCGCGATGCGGGGCAATGCGTGCGAGCAGCGCGTGCACGAGCAAGGGCAGATCGTCGATGCGTTCGCGTAAAGGCGGCACGCCGATCGGAAACACATCGAGGCGATAGTAAAGATCCTCGCGGAACTCGCCGCGCGCCACCATGGCGCGCAGATCGCGGTGGGTCGCCGCGACGAGACGAAAGTCCGCGCGCAGCATCTCGACGCCGCCGACACGCCGGTAGGTGCCAGACTCGATCAGGCGCAACAACTTGGCTTGTTGCGGCAACGGCACCTCGCCGATCTCGTCGAGAAACAGCGTGCCGCCGGCCGCGCTCTCGACCAGGCCGATGCGGCGGTGATGCGCACCGGTGAATGCGCCTTTTTCATAGCCGAACAATTCGCTCTCGAACAAGGTCTCGGTCAACCCCGAGCAATCGACGGCGACGAACGGACCGCGCACGCGTTGGCTGTGCTCATGAACCGCCTGCGCCACGAGTTCCTTGCCGGTGCCGGTCTCGCCGAGGATGAGCACGGTCGCCTCGGCATCGGCGACCCGCATCACCAAGCCGAGCATCTGGGTGAAGCTGCGCGAGCGGCCGACCATGCGCGCGCTCGCGAGCTTGGTCGATGCATGACGCACGATGCGCACGCTCTCGACATATGCGCAAACGCCGCCTTCGTCATCGTGCACCGGCGCGATCTCGACATCGACATGTTCTTCACCGCTCGGCGTGTGATGCAGGTGCAGCACCCGCTGCGTCACCTCGGTCTCGACCGCCTGCCGCAATGGGCAGCTCTCGCCCGCCTCGTCGCAAGGCAGTTCGAAATGATGCGAGACCGCGAAGCAATGCTTGCCCACCACTTCGGCACCACCGGCGAACAGATGGCGATACGCCTTGTTCGCGGCGAGGATGCGATAACGCCGATCGAGCAGCACCTTGGGGTCCGCTTGATCGTCGAGATAAGACGCGAGCGGCGCCAAAGCGCCCGCGTTGCCGGTGTTCATTGTCTTTCTCCTCGTCATGCATGCTGTGTTTGCGCGGCATCAGCGCGACGCTTGCGAATCCGCAAAGACGCTTCGCGACCGACGCATCGAGCGCAAACAAAGCGAAAAAAAACCGCCAGGCGCCGCGCGCCGCCGGACACAGGGGATCGACGCGCCCCTAGACTGCGCATCGTGTCGCCCCGTCCATGCACTCCATGACCCCAGCTTCCTGGCATCGTCTCTTGCGTTCGCGCGCCACGGTCTGGCTGGCGTGCGCCTGCATGCTGATGAGCGCGCTCGCGCCGACCCTCTCGCGGGCGCTCGCGGCAGCGGGCATCGACAGCGACATGGTCGAGGTCTGCACGAGCGCCGGACTGCGCCGCATCCCGATGTCCGCGCCGGTACCGGCATCGGACCCGTCGCAGCAACGGACGCTCTCTCTGGATCAATGCCAGTACTGCGTGCTGCTGACCGCCGCGAGTGCGCCACCGCCGCAAGCGCCGGCACTGCCGAACGCCGGGTCGTTCGCCCAGGTCCTTCACGCCCGCCCCAGCGCGCAAGCGTGCTTTCACGATCCCCGTACCCGGGCCCTTGCGCGCGCACCGCCGCCGATCTGAGCTGGCTTGCCCCGTTTCGACCGCGACCTGCGCACGCCTGATCGGCGCCGCGCAGACCGGCGTGCCGCCGCTCGACTGCCAATGATCTGCCAAACCCGGCAGTGATGGCAGTCGCCAAGTGCCGTCGCGGTACTCGGGTCACCAAAGCGAAATCTCTTTCGAGTCAATGACTTGGCGTCCAAAGGCCGTCTTGGCGGCGCGTGGCACGAAGTTTGACTCTGCATTCAGCATTGCGAGGCAGTCCCAATGAAGCTGTTGCCCTCTGATCCGCTCGCCAAGGACATCACCGTGGTCCTGGCGATCAAGCTTGTCCTGGTCACCGCGATCTGGGCCGCGTTCTTTCGCGCGCCCGACCACGAACACGCGGGCGCGCCCGATGCGGCCGCCGTCGAGCGTGCCTGGTTCGATCGCCCAGCCACGGCGCCCGCGCGCGCCGAGGGCAGCGCTGCCTCCGCGCATTCCAACGCATCAACGAAAGGCCAACCATGATCGGTCAAGACCTGGTCGACATTTCACGGCTGCAATTCGCCGTGACCGCGATGTATCACTTCCTCTTCGTCCCGCTCACGCTCGGACTCGCCTTCATCCTCGTCATCATGGAGACGACCTATGTCCTCACCGGTCGCTCCATCTACAAGGACATGACGAAGTTCTGGGGCAAGCTGTTCGGCATCAATTTCGCCCTCGGCGTGACCACCGGCATCACGATGGAATTCCAGTTCGGCACGAACTGGGCTTACTACTCCCATTACGTGGGAGACATTTTTGGCGCCCCCCTCGCCATTGAAGGCCTGATGGCGTTCTTTCTGGAATCGACCTTCATCGGCCTCTTTTTCTTCGGCTGGGATCGGTTGAGCAAATCCAAGCATCTGCTCGTCACGATCCTGATGGCCACCGGCTCGAACCTCTCGGCCTTGTGGATTCTCGTCGCCAACGGCTGGATGCAAGACCCGATCGGCGCGAGCTTCAGCTACACCACGATGCGCATGGAGCTGGTGGACTTCTGGGCGGTGCTGTTCAACCCGACCGCGCAAGCCAAGTTCGTGCATACGGTCTCGGCCGGCTATGTCACGGCCTCGGTCTTCGTGCTCGGCATCAGTTCGTGGTATTTGCTCAAAGGCCGCGATCTCGATTTCGCCAAGCGTTCGTTTCGCATCGCCGCGGCGTTCGGTTTTGCTTCGGCCGCCTCGGTGATCGTGCTCGGCGACGAATCGGGCTACACCGTGTCGGAGTCGCAAAAGACCAAGCTCGCGGCGATCGAGGCGATGTGGACCACGCATGAAGCCCCCGCGCCGTTCACGCTGTTCGCCTTGCCCAACGACACCACGCGCAGCAACGCGGCCGAAATCCAGATCCCGTATGTGATGGGGCTGCTCGGCACGCGCACGCTGACCAAGACCTTGCCCGGCATCGATCAGATCGAAGCCGAGAACACCAAGCGCGTGCAAAGCGGCATCGTCGCGGTCGGCGCGCTCGAACGCCTGCGCAAGAACGCCAACGACACCGAAGCCAAGACGCTGTTCGAACAGCATCAGGCCGATCTGGGCTTCGGTCTGCTGCTCAAGAAATACCTGGTCGATGTGAGCCAGGCCACGCCCGAACAGATCGCACAAGCGGTGCGCGACACGATCCCGCATGTCGCACCGCTGTTCTGGTCGTTCCGCTTGATGGTCGCCTTGGGCTTCGCGTTCTTCGTGTTGTTCAGCCTGGCCTTGTATTACGCGCTCAAGGACAAATTCGCGAACAAACGCTGGCTGTTGCGCTGGGCGGTGATCTTCATCCCCACGCCCTGGATCGCGGCCGAACTCGGTTGGTTCGTCGCCGAATACGGCCGCCAGCCCTGGTCGATCTACGGCGTGCTGCCCACCCATCTGTCGGTATCGAGCCTGACCGCCGGCACGGTCTACGGATCGCTCGCGGGCTTCGTCGGTTTCTACACCGTGCTGCTCGTGGCCGAGATGTACCTGATGGTCAAGTTCGCGCGCCTCGGTCCGGCATCGCTGGGCACCGGCCGCTATCACGGTGAAACGCCGTCCGCAGGCGGTGCCACCGCCAAGCCCGTTCCCGCCGCCGCGCACGACTAAACAAGGACGCCAACATGTTCGATTACGTCACTCTCAAATTCATCTGGTGGCTGCTGGTCGGCGTGCTGCTGGTCGGCTTCGCCATCATGGACGGGCACGACATGGGCGTCGGCGCCCTGCTGCCCTGGGTCGGCAAGAACGACACCGAACGCCGTGTGATCATCAACACCGTCGGCCCGCATTGGGACGGCAACCAGGTCTGGTTCATCACCGGCGGCGGCGCCATCTTCGCGGCCTGGCCGCT
>JADHEF010001731.1_pt1 | contig 12138 bp, 13 predicted proteins | sample 8952391 | NCBI WGS metagenome assembly JADHEF01 (sample SAMN16124439, study PRJNA663245) | bioreactor sludge metagenome | isolation source: sludge (nitrite) | place: India:Bengaluru | collected 2019-02-28
TGCTCCGTTCCTCATGAGTCACGCAGATGCTTCGTTCGGACTTTAACAAAGATGGGTGTGTTTGATCAAGCGCACGGGCCGAGCCGGATGTGCTGTCCTCTGTCCTCGATCTTCCTCCCCTGCCGCCGTCGGCGCCCAGCCGGTCCAGGATGTTTACGGGAAGACGATGCGGTAGAAGCGGGCGAAAAGGGTGGAGGCGGCGGGATCGGTGAAATAGAGGGAACCGGAGGCGTCGAGCTTCGCGTTGGTGACGGGAGTCCAGATGCGGGTTGCGAGGTTCGTCGTGGCCTCAACCTTGACGGGGATGTCGGGGGTGCCGGAGACGTTGAAGGAGAAGCGGCCAGCGGCGAAGCCGAAGGCGACGTCGCGCTGGACGGTGGGGTTCCAGCAAGAGGTCGGTCGGCCGGCGAAGGTGGAGGGCCAGGAGGATGCGAAGGCCGGGAGATAGTAGAGGCAAAGGCTGGCGGGGATGGAATAGAAGATGAATGAGCCGCTGAGAGCGGGAGGGTTGCCCTGGAACAGGACGCCGGTCAGACCGGTGCAAAAGGAGAATGCGCATTCGCCGATGTTGGTGACGCTGCCGGGGATCGTGATGGAGGGCAGGACTTTACAATCGCAGAATGCGTATTCGCCGATGGAGGTGACGCTGTCGGGGAGGGTGACGGAGGTCAGGCGGTCGCAGTTGGCGAACGTGGCGTAGCCGATGGAGGGGACGCCGACGGGGATCGTGACGGAGGTGAGGGAGGCGCAACCGTCGAAGGCGTAGTCGCCGATGGAGGTGACGCTGCCGGGGATCGTGACGGAGGGCAGGCCTGCACAATCGCAGAACGCGGCGTAGCCGATGGAAGTGACGCCGGCGGGGATCGTGATGGAGGGCAGACCTTCACAATCGCAGAACGCGTAGTCGCCGATGGAGGTGACGCTGGCGGGGAGGGTGACGGAGGAGAGGGCGGGGCAGAAATAAAAAGTGTAGGCGTTGATGGAGGTGACGCCGGCGGGGATGGTGACGGAGGTCAGGTGTTCGCAGCCGTAGAACGCGCGCTCGCCGATGGCGGTGACGCTGCCGGGGAGGGTTGCGGAGGTCAGACTGTAGCACTTGTAGAACGCGCCTTCGCCGATGGCGGTGACGCTTCCGGGGAGGGTGACGGAGCTCAGTTCGGAACAAGCCTCGAACGCGTAGGCTCCGATGGCGGTGACGGGACATCCGCCCAGAGTGTTGGTGATGGACAATGCGCCTGCATACGCTGAGTTGAAGTCGGTGATGGTGGCTTGGCCGGCGGCGTTCGTGGTGTAGGTGTAATCGCCTTCGGTGAGGGCGTTGGATTTAAGCGGCACAAAAGCGAGCGCGAGACAGAGAGAGAGGGAAAGAGGACGGAAGACGGAGGACAGAGGGCGGACAGAACGAACGGAACGGAAAAAAGGTGTGATGGCAGGGAGAGAGGCTGGCATGGCGAGGCCTTTCGTTGCGGTGGGTCGGATAGAAGCTTAGACGACTTAACTATACGGCAGGCGGGGAAATGCGGTCAAATGGAATTTGGGGAAAAGAGGGGCGGGAAGAGGGGAGTGTGGAGAGCAATAGGCAATAGGCAATAGGCGACGGGCAAGGGGCTGACGCCGGGTGAAAGGCGGGAGAGACGCGCCTTCCGCGTCCGCAGCCCGACGACTCCGTCAAACGCACCCGAACGCAAAGCGCCAAGGGCAACTGCTACGACAATGCGGCGATGGAATCGTTCTGGGCGACGCTCAAGAGCAAGATGGGAATGTACGAACCGTTCGAAACACAGGAGGATGCAAGGCTGGACATCTTCGATTACATCGAGGTCTTCTACAACCGCCAGCGGCTTCACAGCTCTTTGGGCTATCGTTCGCCGCTTGACTACGAACAACAACTTATGAGACAAAATACCGACCCTTCAATGTCCGAAATATCGGGGTAAGATCAGGATGAATTTAACGCAGAGGCGCAGAGACGCTGAGGACGGAAGACCGGAAAAAGGAGCGGGCATGGACCGCGCATCCGGCTTGTTCACCAATTCGCCAGCGGATTCTCCCTTGTCTTTAGCGGGAAGGTGACGCGCTGGCTGCCGAGGCGGTGGGACTCGAAAACGGCGCAGACCATCTCGATGGTGGTGCGCGCGGCTTTGGCGTCGCAGAGCGGCGTGCGGTTCTCGCGGATGGCGGCGAGCAGATCCTGCACGGCGAGTTGGTGGCTGCTGACCTGCCTGGCGAGGTCGGCGATGGGTTCCGGTTGGCCGGGGCCGGCGGAGCTGATGGGGCTCCAAGTGCGCGGCTCCTTCTGCGGATGCAACGCGCCACCCGGCAGCAGATGCGCGAACGGTTCGGTATCCACCCGGAAATCGATCACACCCTTCGTGCCGATCAACTGCACCCCGAACCCGGCAGCTTTGTCGCCGGCGTTCTGGACCGAGTCGAAGAACGCGGGCACGCCGCACTCCAGCTCAAAGCGCGCGTGAACCTCGTTGCCGGCGAGCGGGCCGACGCCCTCCGCGCCATCCTGTGCATCGGCGCGCGTCGCGGGCTTGCCGCCCTGCAGCAAGGTGGCGGTGCAAGCCCGCGGCTGGCCGCCGAAATAATTCATCAGGTTGAACAGGTGCGCGCCGAGCACCCAGAGATCGAGCCCGCCGCCGCGCTGGTCCTCCTTGCCGCGCGCACGCATCTCCAACAGCTTGCCAATCGCGCCCTCCTTCAGCAGCGTGTCCACAGCCGCGATCGCGGGGTGATAGCGGTTGCGGTGCGCCACGGCGAACTTCACGTTGTTCTTCTCGCAGGCGGCGACGATCTCGTCGGCCTCGGCGGGCGAGCGGCAGAACGGCTTCTCGCAGTAGATGCCGCGCGCGCCGGCGGTTATCGCGGCCAGCGCCATGTCGCGATGTTCATCCACGAAGCGCGGCGCGATGGCGACGATGTCCGGTTGGGTCTCCGTGAGCATCACGCGGTAATCGGCATAGCCCTTCGCCGGCTTCAGGCGCTTGAGCGCCGCGTCCAGCCCCTTCGAGTCGGCATCGGCGACCGCCACCAATTCCACCTCCGGCAGCGCCAGCCAGACCACGTCCAGGCCGTGGCCGTAGTTGCCGCGCCCCGTGTGGCCGATGACGGCGACGCGCAGCTTGCGCTCCGCCGCGCCCGCATACGACGCCAGCGCGAGCCCCGCGCCGAGCGTCGTTCCAAGAAAATGCCGTCGATTCATGTTCTGTCTCCTTCTCCGTCATCGGAAGAGCTTAGGCTGTATAGGCCATGCCCCGCCGCTGTGGTTCTGCAAGTTGGCTCTGCCGCTGGAGGTCGCTGGGCAACGTTGATCGACAGTGTAGCGCGTTTCGGCTGCCGAGAAAACGTGAAACACAACAGGGTCAATTTCTCACGGTCGCGTGTTGATTCCGCGCCTTAGATGGAGGCGCGGATATGGCATTGACGATCTACACGGGCAAGGACAGCCAGTGGCGGGAGTATGCGAATCCCTTGCGGGGGCTCACCATGGAGGGGCTCGTCGCCAAGATCGAACAGGGCGAGCGCGGGTGCGTTCGCGGTCGGCAACAACAAAGCTGTGGTGCGGTTTTCCCGTTGCCGCGCCCGAATGGTTGGCCGCTCATAATTACGCTCTTGCGACTCCGGTATGGAGTTCAAGTCCGAGAGCACCGATCACTTTAAGGATGGTGTCGAATCCGGGGCTTCGATCCCCCGACAAAGCCTTGTAGAGGCTCTCCCGAGAAAGACCGGCATCACGCGCCACCTGTGCCATGCCTTTGGCGCGCGCGATATCGCCGAGCGCCTTTGCGACGAAGGCCGCATCACCGTCAGCCTCCTCGATGCAGGCCTCCAGATAAGCCGCCATTTCTTCCGGGGTCCGGAGGTGTTCTGCCACGTCATATCGACTTGTTTTCGTCTTGGTCATAAGTCTGTATCCTCTAAGCTTCGTGCCAACCTCAAGACCAACCGGATGTCTGCGGATTGGCTCCGTTTGTCACCCCCGGCAAGCAGGACCACCACGGTCGCTCCGTGCTTGGTGAAGTAGACGCGATAACCGGGCCCGTAGTCGATCCGCAACTCACACACGCCCTCTCCAACAGGTTTGACGTCGCGGGCGTGTCCAGATGCGAGACGCTAGATACGAACTTGAACGCGAGCTCTGGCGTGCAAATCACGTAGCCCGTCAAGCCACTGCGAAAAGTTAAGAGTCTTCCGAAGCTCAACCACGTGTCGTATTGTAGCCTAAAGGCTACACCCCGTCAACCGTTGTTCTGAGTCGCAGGCATGTCAGCGTGTTCTGCGCCCGCAGACACACCCCCGCGTTCCTCGCCTTCGACGCCTCACCGCCCGCGCCTGTCACGCACCCGCTCCGGCGGCGGACTCCCTTTCGGACTTTGACGTCGCCTCGCCGTGCTCGGGGCCTTGACTCCGACGGAGCCGCCAACTCACAAGGAATAGAACGGCGTCTATCGGTACGATGATGGCCGGGGACGACAAGCCCCGCCAATTGTAGGCGGCGCCAATCGCCACAGCCGCCAGCGCCAGGATACTTCCGCCTGACTCCCACCTCCAAGCGACCGCTAATGCCAAGAGCGAGACAATCATGGCCACGTAGGCCACGCCTTCTGGAAAGTTGGTCGGAAGCGAACGCTCCGGCCCCACCGCATGGGCGATAATGAAAAACCCTCCGATAAACAATATTGGCACGCTCAGAATGCGGGCCGTCCAACGAACCGCTTTTGCCATCTTCATGCTTACCTCCTGTTTGATAGGATGACTGTACTTCGCTCATTTGCCGGCGAACATCCTTATTCTTCCGCTAAAATAGCAGCGGGCATTGCATCCCGGCAGACACAAAACCCTCGACGGCAACGTTGAGAACCAACGGTTTCCGCCTGTCGTTCGATGACTAGCAACGGTGATAGGCCTCACTGCTATGCCTCAAAAAGAGCCAGAACAACCGTTGCTCCATAAACCACCGATGTTTGAAAGATAACACACGCCCTGTCCCTTTTCAAGTTCTGCCAAATCCCCATAATCGCATGGAAAGTTGGTACCTCACCTTCTTGTGGAGGGCTGGGAAGAAGTTCATTAGTTCGTGAATGCGTTATTGCATGAGTAGGTGGTAAATCCTTGCCTCATATAAACATAAGAACAAACTTGACTTCTTCGCGGCGAGCGTTCAACCTTTTCGCAAACATGAATGAGGGTCTCAAAACTGCGGTTGACCAGAGTTTTGCGATTGGACGCCCATATCATTTTCGGTGAAACGGATGAAAGCAAAACTCGACCAGAATGCGATTGACTGCCTTGCGCGTCACTGTCGCTTGTACCTTTACTATGCTCGGCCCGCGGCGGGCCTCGCGCCGCTGAGGCGTAACGTTCGGATGGAGAATATGAAGAGACTCATTGCCATGTTGTTGCTATGCGGCTGTTCGGCTCTCGCAGAAGATGCCGCGCCGCAGTACTTTCCCGTTTCAACAAATAGCACTCCCGTCAACGCTGTCTCTCCCTTCGGTAGTCAGTGGTACAGCGAACACCTGCAACGGATGCAGGAACCATCCCTGCTCCAGGCAACAAACCAAGCACACGTAACCGCCTACCGTTTCACATATCTTCCAACCTGGGGACGGCCTCTGGCCGTGCGGACAGTTGTCACCACCAACCAAGTCTATGTCCGCACAGTCAGGCTTACTGGTGACGGTGGGTACGACCCCGGATACATCGGTCAGACAACTGACCGCGTGCTAACCAATGGTCTCCCCCAAGATGTCTCCCAATTGATTGATAGGACGATCTGGAATGGGAAGTTCCAACCAGAGACCCATCGCGGATGCGATGGATCGGAATGGATAGTGGAAGGCGTGAAGGACGGGAAGTACCGACTCTTCACAATGTGGACGCCTGAAGCTTACTCAAAGGATCCACAAGGCATGCTTTTTGTCACGTTGAGTGAAGCACTCGCCGAGTTGAGTGGGGACAGAATGGACAAGATAATGCAGGATTGCCACACCTTGCGTTTCAACAAGGACCCGCTAAGACGAGTAGATCCGACCAGTGAGTAGAGGCTATCGTCGCATACGCGTCGAAGCATCACTCAGATCGTTGGTTGGCACAAGAGGAACACAATGGGACACGTTAAAGAGATAATTGACCTCGCCGAGAAGTTCATCGAACGTCGCAGCCCGCTCCAAGTGCGCTGCTTTTTCGAAGGAACGAGCCCGCCGGTGTTCCTTGCTGTCGTCACGAACATATCTCGCGGCGAGCCGGTCGCCGTCAAAGAAGTCCGAGTACACTTCGGAATGAAGGATTACAGCTACGCCATCTCTTCATTGCCATTTCGAAGGCGAGTCCAGAGGACTCGTGGATTGAGGTGGATTTCAACGAGTTCACGCATCGCGAGTTCCTGAAGGGAAAGATTCGGCAGGTCTTTGAGCACATGCTTGCCGTTGGCCGGAGGGCAATGAGCCACCCACCGCCTGCATGATATTCTCGCTCCGCTCGAAATCATGAGGCGGGGCGTTGGCGGTGAAAGAAGACAAATGAATCGTGATCAGTCTTGAGAAGCGTTTTCGGTCTTGATAAAATAAGTATCAATCGCTGGACTCATATGCAAAAGACAATTTCCATACGCCACAAATCCGACTGCACGAACGACAGTTTCGTTCCGGGAACGTTGAGCGAGCGCATTGGATTTGTCTGGCCGCTGACGCTTGAAGTCGTTTCGCTGAGCAGGAAATTCGATGCTGAACGAAGACTACAAAGACATGTTACAGGCATTATCCGCCGAAAAGGTTAAGTTCCTGCTGGTCGGCGCTTATGCTTTGGCGGCTCACGGATATCCTCGTGCCACGATGGATATCGATATATGGATCAGGCCCTCGCCTGAAAACGCGGCGGCCGTCATGAGTGCCCTGATACGGTTTGGCGTTCCACTCCGTGAGATTTCGGCATCTGATTTCCAAACGGAGGGTGTCATCTTTCAAATCGGGGTTGCGCCACGCCGTATCGACATCATTACCGCCGTCGACGGCTTAACGTTTGATGATGCCTTTGCCCATTCCACAGTTGTCGAGATTGAGGGGCTCGAGATCCGCATTCCGTCTGTTACTGACCTCATCATCAATAAGCGTGTATCGGGCAGGACAAAAGACTTGGCTGATGCCGAGATGCTTGAGGGCAAATGAACCGCCAACAAGAGCGTTCGGCCAACGGCTGCGCCGTGCCAAGCGCTCAACGTTCGCACCAAGGAGAGAAAGGAAGGCAATGAACTGGAGAAGGCTACTTGCCACACTGGCCGTCCTGCTAACTGGGTGTTCGACGCCGCACGTTGCGGAACACATTCCCCCGCGATCATCCACGGCTCCTCTCGCCGACACCCTCGAAACCGCTTTGCTCATGTTGGATAGGGAAGCCGACCGGAGCAAATTGGTGCTCGTACAACGCTGTGGCGGTGAAGAGCGTCCGAGCACCATACATCCCGGGGCGTGTGAGACAGAGTTCAACTACATGCGGATCCAAGGTTCTGTTGCCGCCTTTTTGGACTTCATGACCGCCGTCAGAAGGATGCCCTCGTTCCGATTGAGAGGCGTTGACATGTTCAGTTTAGGGACTTCCGACCGCGTAGAAGGGCGCATGAGGATTCTATGCGTCTACAGGCAGTCGCATGAGCAAGGCATTCGGCGTAGTCTTCCGGTCGCTATCCCCACCGGAGGGAAGTGAACCAATCCGCGCGAACAAGCGGCGTCTTGTTTCGCCGCGCAAGCGCGGTGACCCAGCGCCGCGACGTTGGGCAACTATTGAACGATGAAGACAACTGAAAAGCAATGTCTATTAGGTCCTCTTAGCTGGGCACTCTATTGCATCGGAGGAACAGTTCCCCTGTGGCTATTCTTTGTTGATCAAGGTCTCCGATCGGTCGGATTCGGTAGAGCAATTCCAAATAGTCTGGCTTACACTCTTTTTGCGGGAGGTCTGAGTCTTGCTTTCATCGTAAGCGTTACGGCAAAAGCGACGAAGAATCGCTTGGTTCTATGCGGATCAACTCTTCTTATAGCAGGACTTTCTTACCTGATTATGGCATTGATTTTACTTTTCATGATCGGCCCAATTAATCCCGGATAAATGAAACAAAGCCTAACAACGCGACACTCCGCCCCCCCATTCGTTTTCGGCTCCGGTGGTTGGAGGGTGCTGACGTTCGGCTCGTAGAAGATGACGATGAAACCAATCAAGACACAGAAATGGAAGATTTGGGGTGGAGCCCCAATTTTGCTCACCGTCATGGCGCTGTCTGTCTGGTACGCATCTGCTGACCGTCGAGGGCGCATGCTCTCATATGCGGCATGGACTGGAAACAACACTATGGCCTACAGCCTCGTCCTGCTTGGCACCAATCCGAACGCGATTCCCCATGGTACAGGAGGTGCGTTGCACGGTGCAGCATCCACAGGGAACCTGAAACTTATGCGATTCTTGATGAGTCATGGCGCAGACGTCAATGCAACTTTGAAGTTCGGAATCACACCGCTTTGGGAAGCGCGGCGAAAAGGACAGCTCGGGGCGGAGCGTCTATTACTCGCTAGCGGCGCTAATCCAGACACAAGCACCATCAACCCGCCATGACAGAGACAACGCCGAACACGGCAGCCCACCCAACCGCCGTTCACCTTCGGCTCAGGGTGTTGGTGGGTGCTGACGTTGGCCAGTAAGAATATGGAGAACGAACGCAGACCAAAATAGGGAGAAAGGGCGATCATCGCGATCTGCTCAGGTCGCCTTCTTTTGTTTGTCCGGTTGTAGAGTGCGCTGAAAAAACCCCATACGGTGTATGAGTCCTCTGACCGTGCGGATGGAACCGCCTTGTCCGGTTAGAGGATCTTAATCAGAAATCCACCGTCGCCGCGGGTCACGGTGACTGCGCCTGTGCCAGGCGCAAAACAATCCGGCAGTATCCGGGCGCCGGGCACAGCGCATCCCTCGCCACCATACACGCCCGACGCATATCGCACATTCTTATGCGAAAACTTTGGGACCGCCGCGTTGACCCCTGCGGGCAACGCGACCTTGGCATCGGCGCGGATCGTCAGACGCGATTCTTCGGACGCGGTCGGCAGTGTGTCGGATGCCGTGAGTGTGACGGTGCCGCCCTCGACGATGAAGTCGCCCGCACTCAGGTTGCGGCAGCCGAACGACCAGTTTCCCGTGCCTTGCTTCCGTAGCGTGACCTTCCCCTCGATACGGCCCCCTTGACGCGCCGTGACGGTGTCGGTGCTGTTCGAGAGGGTCAATATCGCGGGCGTGGCGCTCCGGATGGTCTGGGTGGATCCCTCGATCACCGCCACCATCTCAAGCGTGGCAATCGTCTGGTCGTACCCGTTCAGGTCCAACCAGGGATAAAACTTGTTCGTCTGGTAAATCTGGCCGATGGAGAGTCTGGTCGGCGCAAGGGTGTTGGTGGCATGACACACGGCGCCGTTCGCCTGCAAGAGCAGATAGGACCATTCGTTGCTGGTCGCGTAAAAGTGAGAGACATTGTAGTCGGTCTGCTGGTAATAACCGCCCCCGAGTCTGAGTCGGGAATACCAATGGAGTTGCCCGCCCTCACGCACGAAAATGCCGCCGGCCGACGTTGCACGAACCTCTGTGGAATAGCCGGGCTCGCCGAACGTCAAGGAAGAAGAACTGGATCGGGGCCGGAGTTCTACGGTGGTGTTGGGAATGTCGATATCCCCAAGCCATGTGACGGCATTGGCGTTGTTGACGAAGAGCAGCACGTTCCCGCTCGCTCCGAGCGTGAGGGTGCTGCCGCGTCCGCATGAGCCGCCGTTTGTCTGGAAGGCGACGGTGCCCTTCAAGACCGACACGTCGCCCGAGCCGAGCGCGCGAAGGTCGTTCACCAGAACCGGTACCAGTGCCGGATCGTAGGTTTGTGTAACCTCGATTGAGGTCCCGCCGGTGAAATCGCTGTTGCCGCTCAGGCTTGCCTTGCCTTTGATCACGAGCGACGCGCTCCCTGTCAGCCGGCCGCTCGCCGTATTGGTGAAAGCGGCGGCTGAATCGATCCATACGCGGGAATCGGCGATCGTCCCGTTTAATAAGAGTGCGCCCGCCTTAATCGAGGTCATGCCCGTGTAAGCGTTCGTGTTATTCAAGGTTAAGGTCGAGGTCCCGGATGGTTTCTCCACGAGGGCCGTTCCCTCGACCCCCTCGCCCGAGAAAGTATAATTCCGCGAACCGGTCACGGTGACCTTAAGGGGGCGAACCGCTGAAGAGATCGTCACGTTTGTCGTTCCCTCGTCCGCCGAGTCGGTGAACGACGCGTTGTTGCCGTCCGCATAAAGGGTGCTGCCGGTCCAATTCGGCGTGGTCGTGTCCCATACGTTATCGGTCGCGTCACCTTTCCAGGTGACCTCCCCGGTGGCGAGTTGCAGGTCAAGGCGGTCTGATTTCTCGGTCAGGAGGGCGGAGGAAGGGAACCCGGCACCCGGCGTAAACGTTCCGATCCCTGACTTGGATGTGTAGCGGATAAGCGTGTACGCCACGCCTGCGGTCAGATTGGCAAGCGCCTCCGCCGAAATGGACACATTCACGCTTCCGGCTAGCGTTACGCGTCCCGTCAGGATCAGCGGATGGATATGATCGGCATCTGCGAGAACCCGATAATTCGCTCCGCTCTCGAACGTGACAGTGTTGACCGTACCCGTGCCTGCAAGCGTGGCGCCCGATTTTACGGTCGTCGTTTTCATGGAGGCGTAATGGCCGTTCAGGATCAGCGTCCCCTGCGAAATCGTGACATCGCCGGTTGAGCTGGATGACGAGCCGCCCGCGAACTCCCATGTGCCTGTGCCGGACTTGTTCAGCCACGTCGAAGCGGTTGTCATATTCCCGAGAAACACGCCGTTCCCGGCGCCGCCAAAGGTCACCATCGTCCCCAGATTGGATAATGGATTCGCACTCTCAACGCCTGTCAGGGTACTCAGGTTTCCGCCCAAGGTGAGCAGTTTGTCCGCCACCAAATTCTCGAAGGTGCCCGCTGTCGCATTATAACGAGGCCCATGGACGGACAGGTTTCCGTCGATGCGGGTGTCGTGATCAGCATTCATGCTGAACGTCCCGGGTGTGTTGTATAGGTTTTGCCCCAGTCGGATGCCGACGGCTTGTCCTCCGTAGGCATTAACACTGTCCACTTTAAGCGCGCCTTGGCTGATTTGGTGCGTGAACGTTGAGGAGGTGAACGCGTTCGTGGCGGAACGAAGCCAAATCATACCGTTGCCGTTCGGACGGGCCACCCCCGAGAAGTTCGTCACCGACCCCTCGAAGGTGAGTGTGCTGCTATACTGATCGCAGGACTGTAAGAGACCGCCGTTGCCTTTTACCTTTCCGTTGAACGTCAGGTGGTGTTTGTCAGCGGTATAGGTTCCGAGTTTCGAATTATTAGGCAATCTGATGTCCAAATCCAGGATATCGGTAATGGAAGAGGTGGCTTTCGCCACGCCGATTGCGGGGGTGCCGTTCGCGAAAGCGGGATACTCGGATGCGACACAGCCGGTCAGGACAATCTCGTTGCCGGACAACGTAAACGGTGCGGAACTGGTTGTGTAGTTGTTGGAGAAGACGAGCATCTTGAAGGTGGTTGTCTCGGGTGCATAGTCATTTGTCACGGATGTGCGCGTCGAGCCCGCGAAGACGAGGTAATCGCCCGAGACAGGCGCGACATCATCCGACCAGTTTTCTTTGGTGGCAAGATTAGCGTTTGCGCCGCCGCCATCCCAGATTTTGATTGCGGCAAAGCTGTTTGCGGTGAACATCGCCAACAGCGAAAGAACGTAGATTTTCGACATCATTGAAACGGTCCTTTTTTTACGGCTTCTTGTTCGGGCTGCACACGTGCCTTTTGTGAAATCAACGACTTGCAAATCAGGCTGAGGGTACACGACCATCCCATGGGGTCGTTCGACTTGATGCAAACTCCTTGATGGGAATTCATTGTGCGGGTAAGAGCGTGCAAATGTCAACCCTGGCAATCGAACATGATTTTAAAAAAGGAGTGCTGACTTGATGGTGAAGCTTCAGTACGGCGAGATCCTGTTTGAGCTGCAAAGAACGAGTATGTGGGTGAGTCAAGTGTAAGTGAAGGCATTTCTTAAAAAC
>JADHEF010001734.1_pt1 | contig 12125 bp, 7 predicted proteins | sample 8952391 | NCBI WGS metagenome assembly JADHEF01 (sample SAMN16124439, study PRJNA663245) | bioreactor sludge metagenome | isolation source: sludge (nitrite) | place: India:Bengaluru | collected 2019-02-28
ATCGTCCGCGCCCATCCGAGCGTCAGCGGGAGCTGCGTGAACTTCCCGACGACGTAGGCGACGACCTTCTCCTCCCTGGGGTCGAACTCGAACCGGACGTTTTCCCACGTGACGGGCTCGACAACGACGCGAGCCGTGGAATGGCCATCCACGAGCTTCACGACGACCGCATCGGGCTTCAGCGTCTTGACGATCCCGACCGAACCGTTCACCCAGCGCTTCTCGGCGTCGTTCTTCGTGAAGAGGACCTGCGCGCCCTCGCGGAGACGCAAGTCCCTCGGCGAGGGAAGCCGGTCTTCGTCGCGGTCGAAGCTCCCCTCGAGCCTGCCTTCGTACACCTGCTCCGGCCCCGGCAGCGATCTCAGGGCGCGCATGTTGTGCTCGTCGACGAGATCGTTCGTCGGGGTGAGGACGACCCAGCCTTCGACGCCTTAGCCCGAGCTCTCGAGCCGGCCGTTGAGCAGGGCGAGATCACCGGACGAAAGCTCTCCCCTGCGCAGCGCGTTCAGGAGAGCGAGGAAGGCCGGATCGGCCTGCCGGAAGGGCGTCGTCAGGACGACCGGGGTCACGTCCAACCCAGCGAGGCAGCGCGCTCCGAAGAAGTACGCCGTCGGGTATCTCGTGCCGAAGAGCTGGGCTTCCGCGCTCGTCTTGACCACGGGAGGCAGCTGGAACGGGTCTCCGACCATGACGACCTGGACTCCGCCGAAGGGCTGACCCGGCCTCGGTCCGTTCAGGCTCAGGAACCGCTCGATCCCGTCGAGGAGGTCCGCCCTCACCATCGAGACCTCGTCGATGATGAGCATGTCGAGCTTCTCGTAGAGCTTCCGGTCCGGGACCCGCTTGATCTCCTCGAGGTTCACGGGCTTCGGCGCGAGCTTGAAGAAGGAGTGGATCGTCGCGCCCCGCGCGTTGAGCGCCGCGATCCCCGTCGGAGCCACGACGACGACGCTCTTCTTCGTCGTGTCGCGGTACTCCCGGATGAACGTGCTCTTGCCGGTGCCGGCCTCCCCCGTCAGGAGGACGAGCGGCGCCTCGTCGAGGAGCTTCTTCGCCCGGAGGAGCTCCTCGGTCCAGACGAAGCCGCTCCAGGTTCGGCTCCCCGCCGACGGCTGCGGATTCGCCGCGGCCGAGGCCTTCGCCAGGAGCCGCCTCACGATGTCGGGGATCTGCACGCCGTCACGCCCCCTTGAGGACGCCGACGAACGTCCCGACGATCCGGAAGCTTCCCGCTTCCTCGCCGGGGATCTCGATCGGCGAGAACTCGGGGTTCTCGGGCTTCAGGAGGATCTTCGAGTGGCGCCAGCCGCCGTCGGTGCCGCGGACCTTCTCCGACTCGTAGCGCTTCACCGTGAAGGCCCCTCCGGTCTCCGGGTCGGTCGGACCGCGGTACTGCGCGAGGACGACCTGGCCCGCGCGCGTCCCCTGCGGATCGCGGCGAAAGACGAGGAGGTCGCCGTCGTGGATCCGGGGCTCCATCGAACGCCCCACGGCGCGGACGACGAACATCCTCTCGTCGAGGCGTCCGAGCGAGGTCGCGTCGACCCATCCCTCCGGCTCCACCGCCTCCCCTTCGCCGAAGGAGCCGGCCGCCGCCTTCAGCGAGTAGAGCGGCAGGAGAGACCTGAACCTGTCCGCGGCCACCCGTTCGTCCTCGAGAGGGATCAGGGTGAGCTGCGGCCTCGCGCCCTTCGGCGACGCCAGCGCCCCGACGAGGTCGGCGAACGTCCGGACCTGAGCCGCCTGCGCTGCCTCGAACCGCCGCTGCGGGACGAAGAGGTGCCGCCAGGGGCCGTGGCGCGTCTCGCTCATCCGGTCGCACCAGAGGCGGGCGGCTTCCTCCTTGAGGGCGGTGTTCGGGCGGATCTCTCCCTTCGTCTCGACGACCCACATCACCTCTCGGCCGCCGGTCTCCCGGACCCGCGCGACGAAGTCCGGGAAGTACTGCCGGGGCCGGCCGCCTTCGTAGTAGGTCACCGAGAAGCCGAACCGCTCGTTCTTCAGGTAGCGCAGGACGTCGGGCGCCGCGTCGAGGAACGCGGCGAACTCGCGCTCGAGGTCCGTGTGGCACGGCACCCGGTTCGTCGCGGCCTTCTTCCCGTCCGCGACGAGTCCCGTCCACTGGAACTTCCGGATCTTCCCCGAGTCGAGCCACTCGGGCTCTCCGGGGATCGGCACCGGCCGGGTCCCGACCCGCCCGGCGGCGCGGATCGCCGTCTCGAGGGCGTCCTTCGCCTGGACCCGCCAGTAGTAGATGCCGAGGTCCTCCGGCGCCGCCCCGGGCAGCACGCGGACGCGCGACGCGAGGTACGCCTGAACCACCTCGAGAAGCTCCTCGAACGTCGGGCCGACGTTCAGGTCGCGCGCCGAGTCGGGGTTCGTCGCCTCGAAGAGCTCCTGCGCGAGGAGGAAGATCGTCTTCAGGACCGGCCACTCGTCCCGGAACGACTCCAGCGTCAGGACAGCTTCCGGCCGGCCGCCGACGACCGGACGGACGGTCACCTCCGGCGGCGTCCGTCGCGGGTCGATCGTCAGGATCGGGATGTCCGTCGGCCGAACTGCCTCCGCGAGAGTCCCGGTCACCCCGACGGCCCAGGCCCGCACGTTCGGCACACGAAGGGCGTTCCCCGCCTTCTTCGGGTCGGCCTCGATCGCGACCGGCTTCTGCCGGTTCCAGCTCCCCGCCTGCGGACGCTTGCGCTTTTCCACCGGGAAGCCGACGAACGGGATGCCGAAGGCGTCCACCGTCTCGTCCGATTCGGCCGGGCGCTCCTCGAGCGGCTGGTTCAGGACGTCGTAGCTCGTCCGCCGAAGGCCCCGCCCGATGACCTGTTCCGTCAGGAGCGGCGAGCCGAACGCCCGGAGGCCGAGGATGTGGGTGACGCTCTTCACGTCCCACCCCTCCGAGAGCATGTTCACCGAGACGATGGCGCGGACGTGCTCGCCGGGCGCCCCCTTCTTCCCGACGGTGTCGACCATCTCGCGGATCACGCCCTCCCGCCCCTTGTCGGCGTCGAAGACCTTCGAGTCGATCTGGATCGTCTTCCAGGAGCGCGGGTCCTCGTCGTCGGGGTTCTTCAGGAGGGCGTAGTCCTTCGTGAGGTGGTCGAAGAGCCACCGGGCCCGCGTCGCGTTGTCGGTGACGCAGAGGAGGACCGGGCTCGGCCCGCGCGCGAACTCGAAGCTCGATGACCACTCGTCCCAGTCGTGCTTCCAGGAGGAGTAGAGGCTCGCGATCGCCCCCTTGCAGGCCATCACGTACTCGTGCTCGGTCTTCGCCCCGCGGACGTCGTCCCAGAGGTCGAGGTACTTTCGGCCGGCCTCGTCCGGATCGGGGAGACGGACGACCTTCACGAGGCCCGACTCGAAGGCGTCGTAGACCGAGAAGTCGGAGGCGAGCCATTCGAAAAGCGTCCCCTCGGGCTTCGCCGACCCCGAGCCGTACCAGGGCGTCGCCGAGAGGTCGACGACGAGCCCGACGCGAGAGGCCTTCGCGATCCGCTCGAGGATCCGGCTCCACTTGATGTACTCCGGCTCCTCGCCGGCCCGCGCGCGCTTCTCGCCGTAGACGTGATGCGCCTCGTCGTTGATGACGACGAGGTCGCGCCAGCCGGAGATCTCCCGCCGGACGACGTTGTCCGGGTCCTGGCCCGCCCGCCGCTTCATCGCGCGGAGGACCGCCTGCGGGATGAACCGCCCCGCCTCGAGCGACTCCTCGGGAATCCAGTCGTCCCGCCGCGCCTCGAGCGGGATGCTCTGCCAGTTCCTGACGAGGACGTTCGGCCGGAACTCGTCGCGATACTCGGGCGGCACCAGGTCGAAGGCGTCGTAGAGGTTCTGGGCGCCGCCCGGGTCGAGGCCGTCGCCCCGCGGCTGGCCGCTCACCCGCGAGCGGACCGTCAGGTTCGGGACGAGGACGAGGAAGTTCGACGACAGGGGCGACCCGCTCACCTTTCGACGGTGGAGCGTCGACCAGACGACGAGGAGCGCCATGACGACCGTCTTCCCCGTCCCGGTCGCGAGCTTCAGCGCGTAGCGGACGAGGCTCCCCGTCTCGGGGAGGCGCCGCCGTCCCTCGCATTCGTAGAGGTAGACGAGCGTCTCGATCGCCTCGCGCTGGCAGAAGAAGAGCCTCTTGCCGAGCGCCTTCCGCTCCTCGTCGCGCTCGAACCACCACTCGAGGAGCCGCCGGGTCACGAGCGCCGGAGCGGGCGAGACGTACCCGCCGTCCCGCCAGGCGGCCACCTTCTCCCGCAGCTCGTTGACGAACTCGTTCCGGACCTCGTTGGCGGCCTCCACCTCGTCGTCGAAGAGCCCGGGATCCGGACCGACGATCGTCCCGATCCCGCCCCGGGCCTCTCGGCCGCCGACGACGTACCGCTTCGACGGCCGCCGGCCGACCGTCAGCTTCGACCGGCCGCCGGGGAGGATCTCGTAATGCCGGTCCGGCGGCGCGTAGGCATCGCAGATGACGACGCGGTCGACGAAGTACGCCATGGCTTACGCGATCTCGCGAACCACCGTCGACTCGTTCCCGAAGACGTCCACCACCTTCACGGCGATTCGCCCATGGCCTCGCACCGGGAACGGCTCGGACGCCAGCTTCAGCCGGTACTCCTCGGGGTCGACATCGGCCTTCAACGCTGCCCGGAGGTTCGGCGCCTTCTTGAGGTCGAAGAACATCTGCCCGTCGACGAAGCAGTCGCCGTCGTAGTCCTCGTCGAGGTACCAGGCCGAGATGTACCCCGAGTCGGCCCTCCGGTACTCGGTCCCCCGCGACTTCCGGTCGAAGACGGCGACCCCCTTGAGCGTGACGACGACTGTCTTCTCCTTGCCGCCCGTCACCTGTATCTCCACGTGCGGAAGGGCGAGCGGCGAGAAGAGCGTCTCCGGCTTCGTGATCTTGAGCCCCTCGGCGAGCGTGTCGGGCCGGATCATGGTCAGCTCGACCTTGACCTTTCCCCGCTTCTCGAGCTGCGTCTTCACCTCGCCGACGTTCGCCTCGAACGCCCAGCCGAGGACGTGGACCTCGAGGAGGCCGGACGAGAGCGCGTCCTGAACGGCGTCGTTCACCTGCTTGGCCGTCACGCGCCCCGAGAGAGGCCCGACCGAGATCGCGATCCGCTCCGAGCCCGACTCGGCGACCGCGTGGACGAGGCCCGAGGCTCCCTGGACCGCCGCGTTCTTCCGGTAGAGCCGCGCGACGACCTCGATGTAGTTCTCGAGCTTCGGCGGCTCCGGCTCCGCGCCGAACGGCGCGGTCGTCTCCGCGACGACGTACCCCTTCCAGTCCTCGACGGAATACCGTCCGACCGTCATCACCTCGAACGGACCGCAGACGCGAACGACGCCCTTCTCGATCTCGGGCTGGTCGACGAGCTCGATCTGCTCGGGTTCGAGGTCGTAGGCGAGGCTCTTCGGCGTCACGTGCGGGACCGTCCTGTAACGAAAGCCGCTCGAGACGGTGCCGTTGCGGGTCTTGTAGTGCTCGAATGTCCCGCTCAAGAGGCGCTGCCGGGCGACGTTCATAGCGACGCGCGAGGTATCGCAGGTGATCCAGCGACGGCCGAGGCGCTCCGCGCAGAAAGCCGTCGTCCCTGAGCCACAGGTGGGATCGAAAACAAGGTCGCCGGGGTCGGTCGTCATGAGGATGCAGCGATCCACGACCTTGGCTGACGTGTGGACAGCGTAGAGCTTCTGGGACGCGAAGCCGCTTATCACGGTGTCGTCCCAGATGTTCGATCTCGGAGCGAACGGGAAGTCGTCGGCGTAACGCTTGTAGCGAAGCCTCTTGCCGATGGGGTGGATTCGGCCCTTGGCCGCGAGGCCGTCGAGACCGTCAGGATTCTTCAGTTTCCAGTGGGAGTTCGGTGGCAGTTCGTACACCACGCCGTTGAACCGGTACGGCTTCGACCCCTCGTCTGTGGCACCTTGCGACGAGAGCTGATCTGGCATGAACCTGCGGGCACCAATCGGTAGTCTGTCCTCGCCCGACAGCTCTCGCTCAGTGGCTGGCCGCACCGTCCCGTCCTTGAGTTCGACGAGCGTGTACTGCTCCGCAAGCGTGTAGTCAGGCCGTTGTGCATAGAGCACCTTTGACCGGACCGCGCCCGCGTCCTTTGCGTACCAGAGGAGGATGTCGTAGACGCTGTCGAGAGATCCGCCGCTCTTCCCCGAGGTCTTCGAGAAGGCAATCTGACTCAGAAACGATTTCGCTCCGAAGACCTCGTCGAGAAGCGTCCGAACCACGTGGACGAGATCCTCCCCGATCTGCACGAAGACGCTCCCGGTCTCGGCGAGCAGCTCCCGGCACAGGTACAGCCTCTCCTGCAGGTACGACAGGTACGAGTGGATGCCGAGCGCCCAGGTGTCCCGGAACGCCTTGATCGTCAGAACGTCGTCGCCCTGATCCTTCTCGTCGTTCTTCGTCGAGTCGACCCGCTGCTGGAAGTTGCTGTCGTACTTGATGCCGTACGGCGGGTCGATGTAGATCATCTGGACCTTGCCGCGGAGCCCTTCGTAGTGCAGGAGCGACTCCATGACGTGGAGCGAGTCGCCGCAGATGAGCTTGTTCTTCCACCCCTCCTCGTGCGTGTAGAAGTCGACGCGGCGGTCCTTCTCGCCTTCCCGCAGCTCCCTCTCGAGGTCGGCGAAGAGGAGGCTCTGCCCCTCCTCCTTCTCCTTCAGCGCCACCTTCCGCGCGCGCTCCACGATCTGCGCGAGGCGCGACTCGGAGACGATCTCGTTCCGCTGGAGCGGAAGGACGGGGACCTCGCGGCGGCTCCGCTTGCCCGCCCAGAAGAGGACGGGGTCGGCGGCCGGGTCCATGTCGAGGACGACGGGCCGGTCGTCCCATTCGGGGAGCTTTCCGACCTCGATCGCCTTCGACCAGCCGTTGTCCATCGGAAGCGTCACGACGAGGTCTTCCGCGGGGAGGAGGGCGGTGTGCCCCGTCTCGGGCGTGCGCGGCTCGACGACGTCGCCGTAGGTGTAGCGGGTCACCTTTCGCCCGTTCGCCGCCGGCGACGACCTCGTTCCGGCCTTCGCGGCGGCCGAGCTCGGCTTCGGCGGGGCGGCGCCCTTCGCCGGCGGCTCGGCGTCCGCGCCGTCGCCCGCGGCTCCCGCGGCGTCGGCCGCGGCGAGGAGCCGCTCGACGAGGACCGACTTCCGCCCGGTCCTGTCGACGCCGACGAGGTCGCAGACCTCCTTGACGGCGTCTTCTCGGATGGCATCGAGAAGGACGGCGACGTCGGCCCTTCGGCTGCGTGAAAGCGCCGCGCGCATTGCCTCGACGCTCCTCTTGTCGACGCCGTCGATCTCCCACATCTCGACGAACGCCTTGAGGTCGTCTCTTCCGAGAACGCCGAGGACGGCAGGCTTCAGCTTCATCGGCCCCCCATCGCGCGCCCGGGAAACGGCCCGGGACGGGCTCGTCAAGGTTACATGGTGCGCGCGGTCCGGTGCCGCCCGACCACCGGAGGCGGGACCGATGACGCGATCGAGGGCGCCCCCGTTCGATTCCGGCCTATTCCAGCAGGCCGCGCAGCTCCGTCTCGAGACCCGGCAGCTCGTTGACGACGATGTCCCACACGAGACCGTAATCGACGCCGAAGTAGTCGTGGATCAGCTTGTCGCGGGTGCCCGCCATGAGGCGCCACTCGATCGAGGGGTGCGCCTCGCGGAACGCCGGCGTCAGCTTCTTGGAGGCCTCGCCGACGATCTCGAGGCTCCGGGCGAAGGCCCGTTTCAGGACCTCATCGCCGAGGAAGGCTTCGAGTGTCGTCGCCGAGGCGGCCGTCCGGAGGAAGACGACCTCGTCGAAGATGTGCCGGACGAGGTCACGGTCCGACATCGACGACGCTCCGGGCGATCTCGTCGCGCAGGTAGGGGCTGAGGCCCTCCGGGGTGACGAGCTCGACCTCCCGGCCGAGGAGCTCCTCGAGGAGGAAGACGGCGGACATGAAGCGCCGGTAGCTCTTGGCGCCCGGCTCGAACTCGACGAGGAGGTCGACGTCGCTCTCCCCCGTGGCCTCGTCGCGGGCGAAGGAGCCGAAGAGGCCGAGGCGGCGGACGCCGAGGCCGCGGAACCGCTCCCTCTCGGAACGGATCCGCTCGAGGACCTCCTGTCGGCGCGTCACGGCGGGGCTCATCGTTCGCGGCGTCCGGGTCGCGGACCCGGCCATCCGCCGGGAATCTTACGACGCTCCGGCCGCGCATCCCGCGGAGCAGAGGCGCCGGTAGTCGCAGCCCGCGCAGCGCCTCTGCTCCGGCCTCGGCGGCATCGCGCCGTTCCGGAGTCCGTCGGCCGCCTCGCGGATGTGCGTCTTCACGTCGGCGATGAAGTCGTCGTCCACGGCCCGGGGCCGCCCCTTCCCCTCGTCGAGGTTGTAGATCTCGACGTAGTCGGCCCGCCGGCCCGTCAGCTCCTCGTAGCCGAGGGCGTACGTGTGGAGCTGCGTCTCGGTGACGTCCTCGGCCTGGGCGCGCTTCGTCGACTTCAGGTCGACGATGGTCGTCTCGTCGGTGTCGAGGCGGCGGACGAGGTCGATCCGCCCCTTTACCGAGACACCCTCGCCGAGGTGGATCTCGACGGCCTTCTCCGTCATCTCGATGTTCGGGAAGTCGGCCCGGTTCTTCCCGATATAGGCCGCGACGACCTTCTCCGCCTCACGCGTGAGCGCCTGCTTCAGGCTGGCGTAGGCGTACGGCGTCCGGAGGTGGCGGGCCACGAGGTCCGGGGCCTCCTCGGGGCCGGCGTAGTCCCCGCGGAGCGCGCGGGCGTGGACCTCCGCGAGGGCGTCGTGGAGGGACTTCCCGTAGCCGATCGCCTCGTCGAGCGGCGCGTTGAAGCCGTAGAGGACGCGCAGCTTGAACTGGTAGGGGCACTCGAAGAAGTACTTCACGTCGGAGAACGAGAGGGCGACGTTCGCGACGCTCTTCTTCGCCCGCGGGGGAAGGCGCCTGCGGCCCGAGTAGTCCTGCCCGCGGCGCTTGACGTACCTCGAGGCCCAGACGTCGTCCAGGAACTCGGACCTCTTCTGGAAGAGCTTGTTCCCGGGCACCGGGGACCACGTGAGGAACAGGAGCTTCTGGCTCCGCGTCATCGCGACGTAGAAGAGCCGCCGCTCGTCCTCGACCGAGCCGCGGAAGCGGGCGGCGCCGGCGACGGCAGCGGCCGGGAGCAGATGCCACACGCTCTTGCCCCCCTGTCCCTTGGCGGGGAAGCGGTTCCGGATGAGGGCCGGGACGAAGACGACCGGCCATTGCATCCCCTTGGCCTGGTGGACGGTCATCACCCGGACGGCGTTCGGGTTGGCGTACTGGTTCTCCTGCCACCCTTCGGGGTAGGCGTCCTCCGCGCCGTGCTCGAGGAAATCGGCGAACGCCGGGTACTTGTCGCGCGGCGGGGAGTGGAAGTGGATGCTCTCGAAATCGGAGATGAGCTGGCTGAACTTCCCGAGGTTGTAGAAGAGGACCTCGCCACGCCCGCCCGGGACGGATTCTTCGCGCAGGCCGAGGTCTTCGAGGAAGGCGAGGAAGACCCGCTGGACGTTGTAGACGCTCCAGCGCTCCTCGCTCTCGCCGAGCATCCGGTCCCGCGACGCTTCCGCCCTGCGAACGGCCTCCTCGAGGACGGGCCGGGAGGCGCCCGTGTCCGCCTTCTCCCACGCGGCGACGACGTTGGCCGCCGTCGCCCGCGTCGCCATCATGGAGAAGAGCTGACGCGCGGCCGCGGCCTCGGGCGTCTCGAAGAGGTTGTTCATGCCCGCCACGATGAACGGGATGCCGGCCTCCTGGAGAGCCCGGGTGATCGGAGCGCCGTTGCGCTTCACGCTCCGAAGGAGGATGGCCATGTCGGACCAGTCGAGCCCGCGCTCCTCGCCGTCCTCGCGGAACGCGAGGCCCCGGAGCTCGGCGATCGTCTCGGCGAGGAACCTCGCCTCGGCCTCCGGGTCCGGGAACTCCTGCGACACGACGTCGCCCGGCTCGAAGACCTGCTCAGACGCCGGCTTCATCTCCTTCTCGAGGCGCGCGGGGTTCTGCCGGATGAAGTCGCGGGCCGTGGCGACGATCCCCTCGCTCGACCGGAAGTTCTCCTCCAGCCTCTTCTGCGACGCTCCGTCGTAGCGATCGGGGAAGGTCAGGATGTTCCCGACGTCGCTGCCCCGCCACTGGTAGATCGTCTGGTCGTCGTCGCCCACGACGGTCAGCTCCGCTCCGAGGTCCCGGAGGAGCCAGACGAGCGCTTCCTGGACCGGGTTGACGTCCTGGTACTCGTCGACGACGACGTGCTTCACGCGCGCCGCGACGCGGGCCCGAACCTCGGCGTTCGTCGAGAGGACCTCGACGGCGCGATGGAGGATCTCGGAGTAGTCGAGGTAGCCCTTCTCGTCGAGGAGGCTGCGGTAGGTCTCGAGGTTGTCGTAGACGAAATTCCCGGCGAGCTGCGCCTCGTCGTATTCCGCTTCGCGGAGGATCGTCATCGCCTCGACGAAACGTCCGGTGTCGACGTAGCGGCGGAGGGAGTTCCCGTTGAGGTCGGTCGATACCGTCAGCCCGGACCGCTTCGAGTTGCGATCGACGAGGAGGGTCTGCTGGACCTGGTTCAGAACCTCCAGCTTGAGGCACTCGGGAACTTCGGTCTTCCGGAGCTCGAGGCAGAAGGCGTGGATCGTGCCGACGAACATCTCGGCGAGGCCGACGATCTCGCCGTGCTCCTCCTGGCAGCGCGTCACGATCCGTTCCTTCAGCTCGCCGGCCGCCTTCCCCGTGAACGTGAAGGCGACGACGTTCGCCGGGAGGAGGCCACCCCTCGGTGGCGGCCCGAGGAGCGATGCGATCCGGCGCGCGACGACCTCCGTCTTTCCGGACCCGGCGCAGGCGATGAGCTGGAGGTGACCGCCTCGGTGCTCGACGGCTTCCCGCTGGCTGTCGGTGAGCTGCATGTCGTCCCGTGCCCCTCGGCGATTATGGACGGGCCCCGAGCAGTGTCCACGCGACAGGACGATTCAAGGGCGCCCCACACGCTCGATGCCCGCCACAGGTTTCAACACCGATGGGCCGGACGAGACCCTCGATGCCCTTGGTGGCTACCTCGGCCTCGGCCGGGCTCGTACGGGCACCGGAGCTTCGCCGCGGGCCCTGTCGAGGCGCGCGAGACGGAAGAAGCCGCGGCGCGCCAAGCCGGCGGGCTCGCGGCCCTCGGCGTCAGCTTCCTCGAGAATCAAGGAGCTATACTCCGCAGCGGAGGCTAACCCGTCCTCGAGGGCGGTTCAGGTCTCCCCTGCCCCCGGTCTCTGACCGGGGTTTTTTCGTCTCAGGGGAGCGGCGGGCGAATGACGACTCCCGGCGGGGCCGATGGCGTGAGCCGGTTGACAGCGGCGAGACGTGCGGTCCCGAGTTCGTCCCACATCGTCGTGGGCACGATCTGGACGGGTCGGCAAGGCGGCGGATACACCCTACGGAAGGCGGCGTAGGCGACGAGGTCTGCGAGCTGGACGAAGTAGGACTCGTGAGAAGCCCTGGAGACAGGATCCTCGACCAAGTGGCGTACCGGCACGGAAAGGGATCCCTGCCCATACTTCTGGCCAGCGCTCTGGAACCGACGGGCCTTTCGCGCTGCTTTCCTCACGTATGGGCCGTCCCCTTCGTCGTGAACGAGAAGGAGCGGTGTCGGCTCCGGGCCGTGCTTGTTCGTGAACCGCTCAAATCGCTGGAATATGGTCTCCCACGCGAGGTCTCGAGGATCTCTCGTGCCGGGCGCGAAGGAGAGCTTTTCCTTCCGGATGACCACCGCGAAAGCCTGCAAGTCGAGCTTCGAGAGGAGCCGCGGAACCCGCGGTAGATGCCGAAGCGCGTGGCCTCGCTCAGCCCCAGCGGCCTCAGCGGGCCTCCGTTCGAAAGGAGGAAGTTCGCCTTGAGCTCAGCACGGACGGGGATACCGTGCTTCTCGCGAAGGAACCGTCGGAAGCCGAGAACCTGGTCGAAGACATCGGGCCAGCGCTTCGCCTCGACGAGGACGCATCCGAGGGCATAGCTCTTCGAGCCCTTCTTCCCCGTGTCGCCCGATTCGTCCACGTACGCGAAGAACACCCCGGCGTCCCCCTTCCCGCCTTCCGCTCTAG
>JADHEF010001735.1_pt1 | contig 12124 bp, 7 predicted proteins | sample 8952391 | NCBI WGS metagenome assembly JADHEF01 (sample SAMN16124439, study PRJNA663245) | bioreactor sludge metagenome | isolation source: sludge (nitrite) | place: India:Bengaluru | collected 2019-02-28
TGCCGACGGCGGTGAAGCGCCACTGCGTGCCGGGGGGAATGGCTTTGGTGAAGTTGCGCATATAAGCGCGGATGCGACCGTCGGCCTGCTCGTAGAAGAAAGGCTCCCACTGGCCTTCGGCATCATCGATCGCACTGAGGGCCGTGGAGCAGCGCCACGTCGCGCCGTCATCGTCGGTATAGAGGCAGGCGTTCCAGCGTCGGACGAGGTTACCGGCGGCGTGTCCGCCGCCAGCGTCGTGTTTCGGGTCGAGGTAATTGAGCGTGACGGGGGCGAGCACGCGGCCTGATTTGAGCAGCACGGGGTTCTGGCTCGCAAAGATAGAACAGGAGAGCCCGTTCACTTCCTGCCGTCGCTGGATGCGGCGATGTTTCCACGCGTCGGCACCTTTGTCGAGCGTGCTCAGCCAGAGGCCGTCAAGTTGAGGTTCTTTGCTGTTGAACGACCAGACGCACCAGAGCTGGCGGTTCTTGAAGGCCAGCAGGTTAGGTTGCCACTGGACGCACAGCGGATCGCGGTCTAGGGCACCGGGGCCGGTGTGGGCCAAGGGCTGCGGAGCCGACCAGGTAGTAAAGTCGGGACTGGTTGCCCAAAGGTCGAGTTGGCCGGGGATGCCTTCCTTGTGGGTTTCGGCATGGCCGCCCCAAACGGCATGGAAGCGTCCGTCGAACCATTCTACGGAAACCATGTGGTTGTAGGCGTAATGGCCCTCAACGAGCTTGCCCTCGTGGATCGTGACGTGCTTCACCTGCGGCTGAAAGACGACGTAGGAGTACTCGGCAGCGGTGACAGACAAGTGTGCCAGCACCACACATAGAAGCGCCCTGTGGCCTTTTTCAAGCGCATTCCACATACGTCCTCCAGAGGTCGCGTGCTTGTTCCGGCGTGTTGACAACCGTGATGAGCGCGAGGCCTTGTTGCGGCAACTCGCCAAAGAGCCAATCGAGATCGGAGGAGGGGATATCGCCCCAGATTATCAGCGGCCGTTGCTTCAAAATGGCGAGGTGACGGTCAAATAATTCCTGCGCGGGGGGGCCGCCGCTGTCGATATGTAGCTCGAGCACGCTCATACCCATGTCCAGATACGTCTCTGTCGGCACGAAGCCGGTGGCGTGCTGATGCATCACGACGTGCGGGAAGGCGGCGACGATGCGGCGGTCACAGGGCTCTATGAATTGCGCATACAGGTCGGGCGAGAGCAAAGCGGTTGCATCCTCTTGATGCCAGAGCGTGCCGGGCGGCATCCAGGCGTGATAATAAAACGAACCCACGCCGCCGTGGAAAAGAGGGATGCGGTCGAGTTGGAACTGGCCGCACGCGATGAAGAGATCGGTGATTTGCCGGGCCGCACAGGCAATCTCGTCGGGCTTGTCGAACAGCGCGAAGATGAGGTCATCTGCCCCGTAAAGGGCAGAGAGCAGATCGGCCACGCCGCGCATGCGCGTGGTGGCGAGCGGAAAACGCCCGCCGCTCTTGGCGGCCAGGGCTTCAAGCATCTTGGCCATCAGCCGCATCCAAGGGTTGTTCTGCGAGAAGGCCGGCAGGGACAGTGGGGTGAAGTTGGGCGGCGGTTTGCAGGTGATCGAACCTGTCGCGTGGTGAGCGAAGATCGGACAGCCCAAAGCGGCTTCAAGCCAGGGGATGCCCCAGTAGGCGCTCGCGCTGTAGATGAAGTCGCCGCCGCACGCTTCATGTTCGAAGAAGAGCCGTTCGGTGTCCGCGACAAACGCGGATAGGTCGAAATCCTCTGGCCGGAGCGGACGCCCCTCAGGCAGCATCCGATTGAAGGGGTAACGGAACAGAGGGTATTCACTCCCTTTGAAAAAACCGAACAGGGGCCGCGTGTTGTCCCGGCGGAGGAACGTCTGGAACAGAGCGACACGCGCCTCCATATTTTTCTGCCAAGTCTTCATAAGACTCCGTGTGCAATCAATCACGAAGCACACGGTCAGTATGATATACCGACATCTTGCAGTCAATTGTCGATAAGGCCTTATTCGTTATTATAAGCCCGTCTTGATATATCAAGATATGCGTCCCATAATCCTCTGGTTACGGTGCCATTTCAATCCGTTTCGGCTGGCCGGCCACGATGCGGTAAATTTCCGTGTGCTTGCCGCCGATGACGAGTTCAACTTCCTCCGCGCCGCACCGCGCCGCGACGGTCTTTTCAGCATTTTCCGCCTGCCACGGATCGGCCGCAAGAACCAGCCACTCGCTCCCGCTCACGCGCAGTTTACGGATCAGAGGCCGTTTCGCCTTCCACGCAACATGGACCGGTTCATCGTTGAGCGGTGTGGCGTGGGCGATCGCGTCGGAGATCTCCGCCACACGTCCGAGGCTTCGCATGAACAGCGGTAAACGGTGATAGTAAGGCCCTTGCCCCTTAGGCTCCCAGCCCCACAACACGACGCCGCGCGCTCCGCAGAAGTAGGGCAAGACCGCCATAGACTCTGCCAGATAAGCGTCGACCTCTTGTCCCTTCAACTTGGCGTTGCTGTCATGGTAGCGTAGCCAGAGATAGGCGTAGACAGGCTTATTGCCGTATTGCGTCATGCGCTGCCTGTTCTCTTCGATATTGGCGGCCATGTAATAGACGGAGCCCGGAGTGTCGTAGAAACAGTAGATGCTGGCGATGCAGAAATCCACAGCGGGAGCAATGTGTTGCCACAGCTCGGCGTCGGTCTTGTGCGTGCCATCGATCTGCTGTGCGTCTTTTCCGGCTACTCCCCAGTAATCGCGCCGGAAGGGCTGAGGCCCGTAGATTCCGACCTTCGCGTTCGGATATTTCTCCTTCGCCCAGCGGCAGGGTAGCGTAAACCATGAGGCCCATTCACGGTAGTAGGCGTCTCGGAAGGCCTGGGGAGAGGCCGCGCTTGAGGCGGCGCGAAGTGTTTGATCGCTCCAGAGTCTGTCGGTGTCCTCCTCGAAGTGGAATTCAATGTCGTGGACAAAGAGTGCACGGTTAACAGAGATATCGATGTTGCGCCGGATGATTTTTTCGAAAAACGGCGGCTTGCTCCACGGGTTCTTTCCGTCGGGAACAATCTTCTCTTTCTGCTTGCCGGGATAATCAGAATAGGTGTTGAGCAGGGCCACCGGTTCAAAGCCATGAGCAAGGGCGGCTTGCTCGTTGGTTTCGTGGTTTTTGCCGCCGACATTCCAGAACGCTTTCAGCCCGCCCCGCATCGTGATGAACGGTAGACTGGCCCAGTCAGACAGGGAGTTTGTCTCTGCAGTTAAGGACGGAGGGCATAAGAAAAGGCCGAGCATGATAACAAGGATTGCATCAGGGAAAGAGGTTGAAGAGGGCTTTGCCCTCAGTGCCCTGTGCGTCAGCCATTCACGGTATTTCATGAGGATTAAAATAAGCGAATCCCAACTTGTTCACAATACCGAAATCTGACAAACGCGACTGGGCGTCAGTTGATTTCGGTGCCATTTCGATTTGGCGAGACGGACTTGTGATTGTCCAGATGGTTTTGACGTTCTCTCCCGTTCCCATAAATTCGGTTGACGCATCACGCCTAAGCGGCGTACTTTGATAAAGGAAAAACGCTTGAGAAAGTGCTTTCTTACATTTCCCGTGGTTGAATCGGTGAAATGGATTCAAAAAAATGGAGGACAGCCATGGCTGCATATGCCGTATTCATTCGTGAGATGATCCGCAACCCTGCCGAGATGCAAGTCTATGCGGGCAAAGCCGGCGGCACGCTGGAGGGCCACCCGGTGAAGGTGCTGGTCGCCTATGGCAAGCAAGAGGTGTTGGAGGGACCACAGGCCGAAGGCATGGTCATCCTGGAGTTCCCGACAATGGCTGAGGCCAAGGCGTGGTATGACAGCCCCGCCTATCGCGAGGCGAGGGAACACCGTTTCCAGGGGGCCGACTATCGCGCGATTCTGGTTGAAGGCGTGTAGGAGAAGGCCTCCGCCCTTCCAGTGTTCTCTCACTCCCCATCTTATTTTGCTTCAATGACGAGGGTGTCGAGCTTGAGGCGCATGTCACTGGCGCGGGTCATGCCCATGGGCCAGGGCGGTGCCACGTAGAGACCACCGAAACAGATCTTGCGCAGGAGCGGCTTGTCAACTGCCTGCGCGGGTTGGCCGTTGACTTGGATCGAAAAGCCTTTTTGCGTCAGTTCGACCTCGAAGTGATTCCACGTCTTCATCTGGAAGACCGCGAGGTCAGCCCATTTGCCGCCGCCTGTTGCGACTTGGAAGACGTCGGCTTTGCGTTCCTCACTGAAGAGCGCGCGGACGCAGGTTCCCTGCTTGACCTTGCCGCCCAGTGTCAGCACCGGCCAATCGCCGCCCTGATAGCGGTTGATGTTGAGGTCGAATGCGAGGCGGAGCCGAGGTGTGCGGGTTAGTTCCTCGGTGAGCACGAGACCGAGGCTGCTCTGGCGCTGACCGAAATAGGCCATGTCCTTTTCGATGCGCAGTCCCGGACGTCCCTCGCGCGGCAACAGAAACGGTTTTGAGAAATTCGGAAGCGGCGAGATGACGCTGCTGTGGATTTCGTTGGGATAGGTGTAGGCGATGTAGAGTTTGCCGTCGTCTACGAAACCGTTGGGGTAGAAGGCCGTGCCGCCCTGCGGCTGTACCACCGGCCCCGGCAGCAGGAGGTCGGGATCGCACACCGGCGAACAGAAGAGCGAGAGGAAGTAGCGGTCGTGCGAGATGCGTTCAGGGATGCGCACGTGGTTGTCGTTCATCACCATGAACAGGCTGTCGGGCGTGGTGACACCGGCCACGGCATAGTTGCGAGAGCAGATGGTGTCGAGCTCGACCGTGCGCGCCTTGGCCCAACTGTGGCCGCCGTCCTTGCTGACGGAGTAGAGTAGCATGCGGTGAGGCTTCTCCAGACGCTCGGGAGCCTCCTGCGCGGTGGAGTTGCGGATCAGCAGGCCGATGCTGCCGTCTGCCTGCTCGAAAAGCATCGGCTCCCAGAGAGCGACGTTCTCGCCGCCGAACTCCCCGGGCTTTTCGCCGATCTTTGACCAAGACAGCGCCTCGATAGGTTCGCTCCACTGCCAGCTCTGGCCGCCGTCGGCGCTGATGAGCACGCCGGCGTAAAGGGTGCTGCCCACGCTGAACTGTTTCTGGGCGGGCGTCAGGCTGCACGGGAACATCATGACGCCGTTTCGGGTGAGAAGTCCGTGGTTGGTGGGAAAGCCCACGACCTTGCCTGCGAGCGTGGCGGGTGCGGTGGGCACTTCGTTGTTTCGCCAGCGCAGGCCGTCGGATGAGGTGGCAATAAAGGTGCGTCGCGCATTGAAATCGCACCACGCGCAAAAGAGCATCTTGTCTTTGTAATTGATGAAATCGGGCTGCCACTGATTATCGGTCTCGATGGGGTTTTCGCAACCGCCCTCTTTGTAGAACAGGCGGAAGGGCGTGGACCATGTCATGAAGTCGTCGCTGACGCTCAAATAGTTGTACTGGCCCGGAACACCTTCGGCGGGCGTGGCGTTGGCGTTCCATGCGGCGAAGAACCGTCCTTTGAACTTCACGATGTCCACGTCATGGTTGTATTTCAGGATCGGTTGTTTGCCGGGATGCGGGAAGTAAATGTCCGAGAAGGTCACGGTCGGTGAGTAGACCAAAAGTCGGGCGCGGGTGTCAATCGAAGAGGTCGGCGCGACGCAACCGGTAGCCAAGAGGGTTGACAAGGCCAACATTTGCGGTAAGTTGGGAAGAGTGTTCTTCATGCGTCGTTTCCTGTGCCCAATCAGCGTATTTCAATGATTCCCCACGTGTTGACGTGAGGTAAAGTGAGGCGGAGGCAGTCGGCGTGACGTTCCGGGGTCAGCGTGACGGACGATTGCCCGGGAGCGTGCCACACAACATGGCTGACCGCTCCCCAGCGGGAGGGATTGAGGAGGGTCACGGTGACGTTGCCGTAGGCCTCGGCGCGTTCGGCGTCGGGGACGAGGTTCCAATTCACGATATGAATCGAGGAGGAGAGCCGGGCGGTATCGACGCGCAAGAAGGCATAAAGGTTCTCCGGGCCTTCAAGGCGCAGGACGTCGAGCTTTAAGATAAGGCACTGCGCGGCGATATCGGCGGCCGCAGGTACGAAACGGATGGCTCCCGTACTGCGGGCGGTATTCAGCACGGACTGATCCTCAGCGCAGAACGTCGGCAACGGACTGAGTTCGACAAGCAGGCGCAGACCGCGCAGGTCTACTGCCCTGATCGGGACGCGCGCGTGTCGGCTCGCGCCGAGAAGGATGCGGAAAGGGATCTGCCGCGCCGCAAGCTTGAGACAGTACTCCAGGTATGCGCCGGGCTCGTCGCCGTTGATCAGCACGCCGACTTCGGCGGCTGACGCGTGGGTGTCGAGCAGGGCGCGATGGTCACGGATGAAGTCGTAGAGGTCGCCGTATTGTTCGAGTGTGCCGAAGTATCGGGGCTGAATGCCGGTGGCGTCGCTGCCCATGTAAAGGTCCCACGGCACAAGATGCGGCTGGCCGAGCGCATAGGTCGTTGCGATTGCGGCACGGGTGCGAGCCGTGCCGCGCGGGATGGGCGAGATCACCTGCGAGATATCGGTGGCCTCGGCGACTTTCGCGCCGAAAATGTATTCCGTGGCGGTCTGGTAGTCGGCATTCTGCGAGGATTCGCCTTGCAGGAAGTCGATCACGTCTACGCCAATGAGGACATGTTCCGCGTGGAGCGGTGTGAGCAGCCCGTTCACCGAGACGGGGATGTACGTGCCGGGCGACCAGGTGTCGAGCTGTTTGCGGAACGCTTTGAAAAAGGTACGCATGCTCTCGATTTGGAAATCGGTAAACAGAGGGGTCAGGGGTAACGTGCGATAACGCGTGCGGTAGGTCGCAGCATCAGGCACGCCGTTCTTTTTCAGGTGGTCACGGTAGTCGAAGGCGGAGATGTCTGCAATACCCAGAGCCGTGAGTTCCGCAGGTGTGCAGCGGCGGCTGAGCCAGTCGCGGAAGCCCGTGCGGCAGGCCTCGCAGAAGCAGACGCCCGCATTGCGCACCCAACTCGCGTTCATCTCCCAATCGTCTACGTGGATCGAGTCCACGCCCGCCTCAACGAGTTTCCGGGCATCGTCAAAGAAGAGCTTGCGGAAAGCGGCATGATTGCAGCAGCCGGTGAAGGTCCTGGGGCCGAAGGTCACCATCCACTGGGGCGTGTTCTTGTTGCCGTCGAGATCTTCATGGCGGCCCGAGGCATCGTCAGCGTTCGCGCGATTTGTTGTCGAGTGGGACTGCCCCTGCAGGCCGTTCAGCGTGCCCTGATAGAAGAAACCCTTGCCTTGCGCGCGGCGCATGAAGCCGGTCTCGGAGCCGTAGACCCAGAGCAGGTGCGTGGCGTGAAATGACGCCGCGACATCGAGCGCGTTGGTCCTCTGCCAGCGCGTAGAGAAAGGGATGGCGGAGGGAGGCAGATGAAAGCGCCGTGTGTCGTTCGTCGCGAGTCGGACGAGTTCTGTCACCGGTGGCAGGGCTGTTTCTCTGGCCGAGGCGACGTCAGCTTCAAAGAGGGCGTGGAGGGTCTCCATGTCGAGCGCGCCATGGAAGACACGTACGCGGTCGAGCCAGCCGTTGAAGGGGCGGATGCCGCTGAAATTGCCGATGGCGAGTTCGCCGGAGTTGGCGCGGGTCTGCTCAGTGCGGACAGCTTCTGCGACGAACCCGAAAGGCTTCTCGCGGCTGCCGATATAGGCGGAGACGGTCTGCGGCGTGACGGCGACGGCGAAGAAACACCAGTCGGAGGTGAGGTTCACTTTGCTTTTTCCAGATAAAGCGTAGGATGCTTTGTTGGCGTCGGGCCCCAGCATGAGCGTGAGCCCGGAGGAATGAGCCATCAGATCCCACGCGCCGGGCTTGTGGAGCAAGCGTGCGGGTGCTGAGCCGGGCTTCAGCGGATTTTGACGTGCCCAGACTGTGATCGTGAAGGTGTCCAACGCGTCGAGCGCGGGGTCGCGGAAGAGCGCCGCGCCGCCGGCGGATTCGTCTTTGGGCGTCGTGCCGCCGTGGCGCGAGGCGGCGGTCAGGTCGAGGCAGCGGCCGAATGGCCCGAAGCCGAAAACCGGATCTTCGCCTGCCGCGTAGGTGTGAAGGAGGGCGCTGCCGCCGAGCGTGCCCCGGTTCACGAGGTTCGTCTCGAAGTCGAAAGAAACCAGCGGTAGATCAGCGGAGAGCGATGAGATCGCCAGACCTGTGATTAAGACGAATAAAGAAGCGTACTTCATTAAAACCCCCGCCTGTATCAGTTGAAAGGATGACAATGTTGAGCATGATTAGCGTTAACGGGAAACATGCAATTCTTAATCGTAATCTTGCTCTTACGCTAATCAGAGGGTCATTCGATGATGCCCGCCTTGAAGTTGCCAACGGCTTCGCTGGTGCGGAGGGCGCGGTTGTAGATACGGAGGGCTTTCACCGAAGCGTTGATGGCAGCGTTTGTGCTGCCGTTGGGAGTGCGCAGGTCGGAGCTGAAACGTCCCCAGCCGAACTGGCGCTGGTCTCCGCCGTCGCAGAGCGTGCCGTCCACCACAAAGGTGATGATCTTGGGCCCACCGTCCACGGTGATGACGGCATGGTGGACTTTCCCGGCCGTGAAGAGATTTTGGTCGCTGGACCAGGAATTCTCCGTGCGACCGTCATTGAGCGTGATGCTGAGCGAGTCGTTGTCGTCTGTCGCGACAAGCAGACCTTTGCCTTCGGTGTCGCGGCTGTCGAACACAATCTGGCCGGGCGTGGTCGTGTCAAACCGGAGCCAGATGTCCAGGCTGAAGCCCGCGCGCAGGTCCATGCCCCGCTGATCCTCTGATTTCGAGTCTCGCTTGTTGAAAGCGGGTAGCTTGGGCATGGCCGTTTGGGAAGGGATTTTGCCCGAGAGGTTCAGGATGCACCCGTTGGTGGCGACGGCGCGATTGTCCCACTGGTTGAACAGACCGCTGACGAGCGGTTTCGGTATCAAATGTGTGCGGCCGATGGTCTTTTGGGTCTCCGTGACGTAAAAATCGCCGCCTTCCTCGACAAGGTCGGGGTAGCTCATGCGGATATAGGGGTCGTCGTCGTAGAGCAGGATTTCGGGTTGTGACCATTCGAGCACGCGGCCTTGAGAAGACTCAACCTCGCGGCCTGCCATGAGCCAGGCCGGGTTACGGTCATCATACGGGCTGCGGCCGTCCTTGCCGTTCGCGCCGAGTTCGCCGACAAAGCGTCCTCCATGGTTGTGGAACCAGTAGAGGAATTTGCCGTTGGCGCATTTCCAAACGAAGTTGGCGGCGCGCGGGTGTTTGACGCGGCGGCCGTTAGGCGCGTAGCTCTTGTAGGCGGGGGTGGTCCAAGTTCGGGCCCCGTAGCGGCTATAGGTGCAGGTCGGCCAGCCGTCGATGGTACGGTAGACGCAATAGAGCGATCCGTCGCTGAGCGCCACGACACTTTGTTCCTCGGCGACACGTCCGCCTCCGGGCGGCGTACGCAATCCGACCGTGCCTTCGGGCAGGGTCTCGAAGACGATCTTTGCCGGGTCCCGCTCGGTCAGGATGTTCGGGCTCTTCAGGAACGCGCCCTCGGATTGCGCGAAGAAGCCCGCGCCCATCGCGCCGACCTTGTGGATGACGCAGAGGGCATCGGTGCCGATGAGCAAGGGCTTGCCCACGTTCCAGAAAAACTTGAGTTCGCCCTTGTACACGTTCTGGAGGTCGCAGTCGAAGGCGCGTAGCGGAATCTCATAGCGTCGCTCCGACCAGGTCTTTCCGTGGTCATCCGTGAACTTGAAGACGTAGTGGCCTAGCGAGTCCACACGCTTGTAAACGCCTTGGTCTTCGCGCTTCACTTCAGGGACGCGGTCGGTGTTGTGGTTATAGAGCGCGTAGACGCGGCCGTGTGACGTTTTGAGCAGGACCACGTAGGAGGCCTCGGGACCTCTGGCGGGCTCAATGTCGACGGGTTTCTCCCACGTGACGCCTTTGTCTGTGCTGCGTATGGAGATCACGTGCTGGCCGCCCGCGCCCTCGTTGCCGCTGCCCGTCGTGATGGCGCAGAGCCACGCGCCGTCGTCGGTTTTTACGATATAGGGCTGGTCGGCGTAGTGCTCGTCGGGAATGACTCGTCCGTTCGAGAGGTGACGCGGGTCGGGTACCGGTGCCGGTGCGGGTGCCGACGAAGCACGGGCCAAGCCGAAGAACAGGGAGCTTAGAGGCAGAAGAAAGACGATGATTCTTTTCATTTTGTGATTCTCGCTTGATGGAGTTGAGTGGCCACGTCGAAGCGGGTGATGTGGAGCGACGTGCCTTTGGGATATGCGTTCAGGAACATGACCGGAGCCAGCGCTCCACGCGTGAAACGAATTTCGTCGAGGATACCGTTCCACCGGTTGTCGGTAATGACCGGGGCTGTCGCCGTTCCGCCGACCGTTCCTCCGATGACGAAGAGTTTGGTGTACGTGGAAGCATCGCCCAGATCGCCGATGCCTGAGGTTTCACCCGCAAGGGAGCCGTCCAGATAAAGCCGCATTTTACCTGTTGCGCCGCCGCCCGGATCCCATACGGCGGCCATGTGGTGGACGTGTCCGTCGTCGAAACGGGCGGAGGACAGGACCTGCGCCGTCTGGCCATTGTTGGCCGTTGCGAAGAAGCGGATCTTTCCGTTGATCATGATCACATTCCAGCCGTGATACTGTGACAGCGCCGAGCGGGTTCCGCCGATCACCTCGTAGACGGTCTGCGTGCCGACAACCCGATTCATAAAAAAAGCTTCGAAGGTCCACGCTTGGCCACGCATGTCCAACGTGGCGTCATATAGGCGGCGCATCCCGCAACCGTTCACAAGACCTCCCGCATTGTCGCGGGGAGCCGTGCCGTCAAGAAACAGGGGTGTGCCGGGTTGCATCACCGCTGCGGCGAGGCCAGCGCCGGCGGTTGCCGAGACAGCCTTGTCAAGGTGATAAACGCCGACCGCATCGAGAAGATAAGACGCGTCCGAATGTTCGTCGAACTGCCAGAAGGCTAGGGTGTGAAGCGGCGGCTGTAAAGGTTTACCGAGACCTCGGCTGGCCATGCTTTCCGACAACAGCGTGCCGAGCGCGAGTTGTCCGGGCGTGTTGAAGTGCACCGCGTCGGTGTTGACGCCGAGACCTTCCGTGCGGACCGTGAAAACATGAGGCACGGCTGCGGGAGACCCCGAGTCTTGATCGATGTCGGCCAAAGCTTGGCGTACGGCCGCAGAACCCGGGCGTGTCTGGTAAGGGAGGATTTGAGCGCAGACAAAGGGCAGCTCGGGCGCTCCGAACTGCTCGCGGATGCGCCGGATGAATCGGGTCAGGTTCTGTTCATACGCCGAACCGGCCTGTGCGTCCGTGGCATCTGCCTCGCCCTGCACCCAAAGCATTCCGGAGAGGACGGGCGTGTCGCCTTGCGCGCGCAGGGCGGCCAGGGCGTTGGTGACCGTGTGCACAAACGTGGCGAATTCCACCCCCCAAGCGGACGTGTCGGCGGAGTTTGTTCCCGGATGCCAGCTCGTGACTTCGTAGCTGAGCGGTTCCGCAGTCAATTTGGTGCCGCCCTTGGCGTGCTTGATCAGCGCGACATCCTCGCCGGGGAGCGCTTCGGAGATCCGGTAGGCGAAAGCCAGCTCCGGGCCGAAGTTGGCCGCGCTGATGCCTGCCGGAGCGAGCGGGTTCCATTGGTTTGCAGGCAAGGCCGAACGCACGCTCGGCGAGTGATACAGGCGTATGGCGGACTGAGCGAGGAGGTTAGGGGGAACCTCGGCGGCGACGCCCACGCCCTCCATGTTCGATTGCCCTGCCAGCAGAAACACGCGCCACTGCTTGGCCCAGGACGGCTGTGCGAGCAGGAGCCCGGCAGCCGCCAGAGCGAGGGTGCGTGCGAGGTGGGTTCTTTGAGAGGGCAACATGATGAACGTAGGTACCTTAAAAATCAACAACGACAAACATAAAAAAGTTGTTTTTTGAAGGTTCCAGAAGACAGAATCGGATGATCGACAAAGGGCGACTTTGTTGACGCATTTCATTCTGAATTCTGACTCCTGACTTCTGAATACTTGGGTTGCGGGCGCAAGCCCGCCTTAAAGAACAGAGATCAGGGTCCCGCTGGCCTTGGCAGTGACAAGTAAACTGATCGCGC
>JADHEF010001737.1_pt1 | contig 12102 bp, 8 predicted proteins | sample 8952391 | NCBI WGS metagenome assembly JADHEF01 (sample SAMN16124439, study PRJNA663245) | bioreactor sludge metagenome | isolation source: sludge (nitrite) | place: India:Bengaluru | collected 2019-02-28
CGGGCGAGACGAACGCCATCTACATCGAGCGCGTGGCGCTGGAAACGAATGCGCCGGTCGGACTGGTCCCGAGCGCGTCGGCCACGCCCTCGCCGTAGGCCGGGTCTGCCTTGAGGCAGTTGCCAATGTGGCGCACCTTGATCATCTGCGGCGCATCGCCCATGGCGCGGGTGGTGTTGGCGAAAAGGCGAACTTGCTCGTCCAGCTTGATCAGGCGGAAGAGCTTGCCCGGCTGGGTGAAGTAATCCGCGCCGTCGCCGCGCCCATGAACGTGCGCGCCGTCTCCTAACGTTTCCCGCTAGATAACTTCACGGAATGTGCCGTGAGGGAAAATCTATCGTCACAGGATAGCGGCGGGACAAGGGCACCTTTGCCGGGCTACGCTTCGAAAGAAAACCCACCGACGCCGCGACACCCACAACCCAGCCCGACCGGGGCGCACGCCGCAGGATCGAGACGGAGACAGCGCCCTTGCATTGGCCAGCACCCCGCGCAAGATAGCGCGGATTGAACGTCAGGTTACCGATACAGATCCACCCAGTCGTACATCCGAAGACCGTTATGTAGGCAATCTGAAAACCGATATGGGGTGGTCGTATGGACAGCTTCACGCCAGGATGGCGGGGGGTCTTTCGCGACGATATTCGAAAAACGGTCCGGAGCCACCGCATACGCGTGGTAGGCCGCAATCACAGCATTGCCTTGGGCCAGCACCTTTACGGGTTGGCCGCCGACCCGACGGGAGAGTTCGTATGCGCAGCCAAGACAATCTCTCGTCCTGAACTCGAGGGCCGACCGCCCCAACAGATAGAGCATCATGGCCGCGCTTTCGTTCGTGTTCGTGCTATCGAAGTTGTAATGGCCCGGCTTCAGAAGCCCGATCTCGCCTGTGGCGAAAAGATCCGCCGCCATGACCGGGCAGCCTTCGGCGAGGCAGGCTCGGGCGGTCTCCGACATGCTGCCTTTTCCGGTTTGCGCAACGATCAGCGCGGGCGCGCCTCTGATTTCTCTGGGGATAAGCATAATCGCCGGAACGGTGTTGCTGACCCCAAAACCCGCATTCACACGTAGCGTCTCACGGATTTCCCTGTATGTTCCGCAGTCGGATTCGGAGAGGACCGAAACGCTCGGGGCTTCTACAGGATACCGGTTGAGATGCAGCGCCTCACGGATGAGCTTCTGCCGTTGCGTTCGGCTGACCGGCTGGCGTTTTTCATCAATGCGGGCCAGCTCATCCCGTTGGATATCATAGGCCGTACGGTTGCCGGTAAGATATCGCACTTTCCCGGCAGGCGTCACCCACGTTTCCCTTTCAGCAAGGCCGCAATCGACTGTCTTGACTTCTGTCTTGACGCTGATGTCGCGCAGCGTCTTGATGTCATACGGCAGGGCGGACAGTTCGGCCGACAGTTTCGCGCGCATCCAAAGCAGTGACCCTTGAAGCATTCCTTCTGTCCAAGCATGAGTTCCCGGCACATCAATGAACCCCAGCGGCGAATCGAATCGAGGTGCCGAGAGAGGAATATCGCTGACCCCCAACCGGGCATAAGCTTGCTGTGCCGTCGCCAGCGTCGCCAGCGTTTCTGAGAACGGGAAGAAGTCGTCGTGTACGCTGTTCACGCACACGGACAGATCCGGCGCACGCAGAACGAGATACGCCGCGTGGTTCAGCCCGAACGCGAGCTGCCCGAAGATGTTCTGTTCCGCGTCATGCGGCCCGGTCCGGTCAAACAAGTCCGGCATGCGCGTGATGTAGCAAGCCGGTGCCGCGGTCTTCACGCGCGGGTCCGCGTTCATGAGGTACGTCGTCAGGGTCCCTCCGCCCGAGTGCCCCATCACGCCGATTCGACTGGCGTCGACCTCCGGCAGAGAGGTCAGATAATCGATGCCGCGGATGCCGTCCCAAATGTGGAATCGGGCCGTGTTCCAGCCGAGCAACACCGCGCGGACGCCGAGCCGATTGTGGCCTTCCACACCTGAGGGCGCGCCGGGTTCCGCAAGCTGAACCCGCTCGCCTTGGTCGATCGGATCATAGCACAGCGCAACGAACCCCGCCTGTGCGGCAAGCAGCCCGGCGCGCTGATAGGGCGGGAAGGCTTTCCCTTCTGGCGCATGACCGCAAGGGATCAGGAGGGCGGGATGCGGGGCCTTGAATCCCGGTGCAGTCGGTTTGTAGAGAAGCGCCGTAACGAAAAGGCCAGGCTGGCTCTCATAAAGGATTTTCGTCAGGTCGTATCCTTTCCGCGAAACCGTCTCGCCGATAGCCGGATTCAGAGGCGTGCGCGCAGGAAATCCGCCGAGCGCGGCGAGCCACCGCTCACGGATATCCTCCTGACGGCGCTTGAATGCCTCCGGAGATGGACACTTCGCGAATCCGTCGTCGGCCAGTCGGTTTGCAATCATGATCTGTTCGTCGACGATTCCGTACGCTGAATACCCCGCATCTTTCATGACCGGGATTTTGAGCCGTTCCGCAACGGAAGCCTCTGGTTTGGGCTTGAGAGCCTTGTCCAGGAAGGCATACGCGGCCTCCCGCACGGCTCGGGGGAAATCGTGGCCTCCGGCCGGACACATGACCACAAGGCTGTCACGCGCACCCAGCAGCTCATAGACCGGACGCGCCGCTGCCACACAGTTTGAGACTCCCGACACGTTAAAATTCCGGTCTCCAAGAGGCGCGTTGATGAAGAGGGGCCGAGGAGCGAGCGCGCTGATGATCTCGGTGAAATCGAACGGCATTTTCTTCGGATCGTTTCCGTACACGCTGGCGATTCGCGGCATATAGCCCGGATGGCTCCAACCCGCCAAGTTGCCGCCGTAATAGTCGGAGAACGAGGTGAATCCGCAACTCGACACGAGGGCTTTGATCCTGACATCGAAGGCGGCGAGGAACAGCGTGTTGTGACCGCCCAAAGAGTGCCCGACACAACCGATTCGCGCAGGGTCCACTTCGGCAAGAGATTGCAGCAGGTCGACCGCCCGCATATGGTTCCAGATGCCTTTCATGGTGGCGCTGGCATAACCTAGCTTGTACGGATCGCAGCGGTATCCGCCAAAGTTGGGGTAGTCGGGTGCCAGCGTCACGTATCCCCGTTCGGAGAGCTCCATCGCGTAGTGCAAATTATCGCGGCCACCCACCCCGGCAGGCTCGTCTTTGCCTATGTCCGTTGTCTGGTGCAAGCACAGGACCGCAGGCGCTTTCTCCGTTAGCGCGTTCGGAATCAGCAAACAAGCGGACACGCGATCACCGGGTTCTGCGGCAAAAGAAATCCGCATGCGAGTGACCTTCGCCAGCCGGACCGTGTCCTCGGTCTGCCAGTCTAAAGGCACTCTCTTGGACGCGTCCGGCAGAGGACCCATCACACGCCTCATGCCAATCAGAACCTGCTCGCGCCGCTTCTCCCTTTCATGGAGTGTAGCGGATCGAGACAGATCCAAAGCCTGCAGAACTTCAAGCACCTCCCGATGGCGGTTCTCATACGCGGCAGGGTCTTCGGCGAAGCGATCTGCGGCGGGTATGAGGGTTCCCAGATCGAGCAAGGAGGCGGCGCGCGACAGCAGCAGCGTGTAAGCATCGGACGGATCGCCGCGGTCCCTGAGAGATGTCACGGCTTGCTGCAGCAGCGAAAACAGATCGTAGTCCTCGAAGGCGTCCCGCGTCAGAGCCAGTCGGATGGACGGGAAAGGATCGGCGCGCTTTTCCGGATCCGGGTAGAAGAGGAACCCGTCGCCGTTGACGCCCTTTGCGAAGATGTCGGGCGTTTCATACGGGTTCTTCCTCCAGTAGTCCACGCACCAGAAGAGGAACCCGTCGCAGCGGTTGCGCCACAACCAAGAGCCTATCGCCCGGTGCGACACGCCCTCCCGGTCAATCCGCCAGATGTCCGGATAAGCCTGCTTCCGCGTGGTCATGCAGACATACATCCAGCTCGGTTCGCCCATTCGTCGGCGACGCTGCTGGAACCCGGCGTGAAAATGGTTGATATGCGGGCACCAGATATAGGCAGGGAACTCTCGTGCAACCGCTTCGTAGGCAGGATCGCAGGCGACGATCATCACTCTCAGGTCCGGCGCATGGTCGTGAACCAGCTGCGCGAGCGCTTTGATGTTCTTGATGTTCGCAGAGCCGGTTCGGTCGCCGGGCTTGGGGACATCGTCCGAAAAAATGGCTTCGTCGAAGAGGTAGAACGCGAACCGGTCCGCCCAACCTTTCGCTTTGAGATGGTTGCCGAACAAGCGGAGTTTGGCCGCAGCTTCTTCGGTATCCGGAACGTTTGCGGACACCTCGCGGCCGCCATACCACGGCAGGATCTGACGGCGGATCATGAAGAAGGATATGCCTTTAGACATTCCGTCTTCCACGGCACGGTCAAACTCGGCCCACTCTGCGCTCCATGCGCCGTTGCCCTTTTTGCGAAAAATCGAAAACCAGGGCAGCTCCGGATCGTATGACAGGCGGTAGCGGAGCATGGAGTCCAGGAAGTGAGGTTTCAGTTTCTCCCACGAGACCTTCCCGTACCACTCGTCACTCGCGCCCCCATTCCAGGACAAGAAGTTGGTGCGCAGGGCGCTTTGCACAGGCAGTGTTACGGAATACACGCGCAGTCGGACCTTGAGCGACTGAGGCGGGGCGGAGACGGGAAGGATCGTGATTTCGCCCCGGTAGTCGCCTGCCGGAGCGTCGCGTGGAACCCACGCGGTGACCCAAAGGGCCTGTGACTCACCAGCCTTGACGTCGAACGGCAGAAGCGGCAAGAGCGGGTCGGGGTATGGGCCCGGCTTGCCGAAGCCGACCGGAGTGGGATTCTTGATCGGCACATATCCCACCCGAAGGATCTCCAAGGGCAAGGAGGCCCCTTGCGGACCCAGCAGCGACGCGGCGCTCACCGTCACCCCCTTGAGCGACTGATCCGCCTGAATAAGCAGTTGCGCGCTTTCGGCTTCGCCACGCGCGGCATGAAGCTCCAACTCCTGGTCAAGTCGGCCCGGTCGGTGCTCGTCCCGGCGAATCTTCACCATGGAAGAAAGCACGGAGACGGAGTACTGTGAGGCCTTGGCACGCGGCTTTCTCGAGGTAGGGTGACAGCCAAGGACAAGGATTAGGAGCATCGCCGCGGCGAACGTCATCAGCAGCCCATGCGGTCGCATGCCTACCCATGCTCGCTGGCCTTCTCGCTGTGGCTGTCGATGCGCAAGCTGAACGGGAGCCGAAATTTTGAACTGCCTCATGCGCAAATCATAATCCTGTCCTTGAGGCTCCCGCTATGATTTTCTTAACGCGTCCCGACGCGCCCAGACTTTTTCAAAAGCCTTGACGTATTGTTCGTTCACCTCTTCCGCTTCGCCATGGAAGAGAGGGAGCATGAGATGGTTGGCGTTGATATAATCGCTGCCCGGCATGCTCTCCGGTATCGTCGGCGCATGATGCCACCACTTGGCCTCGGAGTAAATCTTAAGTTTGTGCTGCAGCGGATAGTCCCAGAAGCCCACATCAACGCCCTCGGCTTTCAGAGCAGCAATCAGCGTGCCGCGCGAGAACCCGAGGATCTTGAAATCAACCAGAACCATGTTGCTGCTGTAGTAAACGCGCTCTTGGTCGGGACGGCAGCGCGGCTCGGTGAGCCCCGGCAACTGTGTCAGGCGGTCGTTCATGGCGCGGACGTTTTTCATTGTGACCGCCCTGTGCGCATCAAGCTCTTTCAATTGCATGCGGGCCAGAGCGGCGGCATACGGGTGCATCCGGTATTTCTGTCCGAACCCCGTGCCCTCGTAGGCGTGTACGGGGCTCTCTGGCGAGAACGTTACCGGAGCATCGTAGTTGCCAAAGGCCGAGGCACGCTCGAAGTACTCGCGCGTCTTGTACATGCCCATTCCGCCTTCGATCGCAGGCAACGGTTTGCTTGCCTGTAAACTGAAAGCCGCCATATCCCCCCAGGTGCCGATCTTCTTGCCTTGCATGGACGACCCGTGCGCGTGCGAGGCGTCTTCGAGCGTGACGAGGCCCTTCTCCTTGGCCCACCCGAAAATCTTATCCATCTCGCACGGCAGTCCCCACGAATGCATAACCTCGACGGCCACGGTTCGCGGCGTCAGCTTCCGCTTCGCGTCCTCGAGGTCGAAACAGGCGGTTTTCGGGTCGATGTCGATAAAGATCGGGACCAGATTTGAAAACCGCAGCGCGAGACAGGCCGAGAAAAAGGTGTAGCTCGGCACCATCACCTCGCTGCCCGGGGGCACATCGAGGGACAGCGCGAAATACATACTCGTCAGCGCGCTGGACCCGTTCATGTGAGCCTTTGCGAACGGCGTGCCCGTATACGCCATCCATTCCGTTTCAAATTGTTTATTCTCCGCATACGTGATGCCTTGATCGATCATCTCGTGAAGACGTTTTTTTTCCGCTTCACCGTATCGGGGCCAGCGCCTAAGCTCAGCGATGCGCTCCGGCGGAACGGTTACTGTTTTCGCGCCGCCCTCACTCGCAAGAGCCTCTGTGAGGGTCAATCCGGACGCCGTAGCGCCCGCCAAGGCCGCGACGCCCGTAGTTTTAACAAAACTCCTGCGGGTCATATCCGATTTCAGATTCTTGCTTCGGTTTGATGCGTCGGTTTCCATCGTCGTCTCCTTTGCTTTGCCCTGTTTGAAATCTAGTGGAGTGACCCGTGCGGGATCACACTCCCAGTAAACGCTGTATTGCGCCTTTTAAGAGCGTTTCCGAGCCCGGTGCCAAAATCGAATTGGCCGGCTCATAGCCGCCCTCGGTAAAGGCCCGGTCCGTACATAGGTACGCCGGGGCACAGTCGCCGTAACCCGCCACAGCCACAAAATCATCGGGCCCACAACTCTGTGCGAACGTCTGAAACTCGAGCATCGGCTCGCCCGGCAGATGGAGGATGCGGATCTTCCCGATCTGGAGCGAACTGACATCGAACGGGCATTTAGATCGCGCGACGGTGGCCAGCCGCATCGCGCCTTTATAAACGCGCATTCCGGGCTGCGTGGCGGCCAGGTTCGTGCGCAGTTCATGTACAAACGGGTCATCGGTCCTGATCGGCAGCACCAACGCCTCCGTCCGCCAGACGAGACGGTCGGCCGGAGCAAAACTCGTGGCGGCGACCGCGGCCCGCATCCCGGCTTTCAGCCTCAACGCCAGATCCTCCCGCGCTTGCAGGGTTGCGTTGTTGTACTTCCCGACCGTCACATTGCCGCCGCAGCCGTTGAAATAAACCTGGAAGATGCCCTCTTCCTGCTCCAAAGATTCGCGTGCCAGACCCACGAAATCGGCCGAGACACTCCCGTCGCACGAGTGCGTCTGCGGGTGTGTCGCGTAATAGTGGAGCCGCGCCAAGGCCTTCTCGCCGCGGGCGAAGGTGACGGTCTTCAGAATCGGGTCAATGAAGCCTTCCGGCAGTTCAGCCATCTCGGGGTTCCGCGCCCCTTCGCTGACGCGCGTGATGATCTTTCCGTCCCGGCCCATGATCCGGCGCTGCGAAGCCACGCGGTCTACCCGCGCGGATCCGCAGCCGATGCGGTCGACAGGCTCCAGGTGCCCCACTGCGTCTTTGACCGCCTCTCCTAGCCGTTTCCGCAAGCCGTCGAGAAAGCCCTTTGTGAGGTGGGGCGTTGCGGGGGACGCGTCCAGCAGCCGGTGCGCGTCTTCATCGGCGTAGGGGGCCGCGTGCTGATGCACGCAGTGGACCGCCACGCACGCCGGTTCGGTTCCGGCCGCGCAGGCCAGCGTCTCGCGGAAAGCTCGCTCCGACCCGTTGCACAGCAGACACCAGTCAAGTGCGCACAGCACATAGCGCTTACCGCCTTCCTCCAGCACAACGCCCTTGAGCAGAAGCAGGTCGATGATCTTCGTGAGTTTGACATCCCAAACCAAGGTTTCGCCCAGCGGCGGCGTGGCGTCACACCGAAAGGTGCAGAGCCGCAGCCCCGTCCCCGGCGGCACCTCAAACGCCGGGTCAGGAAACTGCGACAACGCCGTGCTCACTGCGGCCGCTCCGGCAGAATGAAGGAAGGACCGCCGCCCGATGCCGCAGACTGTTTCAAACCTATTCATTTCATCCCGCCAATCCCGTGGCTGTTCATGACCTGAGCCTGCTTTTTCACTTTAATCTGGACCAGATCCGTGCGCGTGTGGCCCTTTTCGGTGACCCGCGCCAGCGTGTAGACCGTGCCGTCGGGCCCGACCGCGATGGAGTTCACATACGTCGGGCGCTGTCCGTCAGGATAGAAGACCGGCCCGTGGTCTTTATATCCGCGTGTCGGGATGTCATAAGTGACGAGGTGCAGATTTTCGAGCCCTTTGGCCATGCCCATCGCGACCTTCTCTTGGCCCGCGACGCGCTTGCCGTCCTGATAGACGGGCTCACCTGTAAGGTAGTAGAGCGTGCGTCCGTCCGGGCCCAGTGTGAAACCGAGGTAGCCGTAGCTGAACAGATCGCCCATGCCCGCCCGCTGCGAGGGCTCCGAGGTGAGGCGGTCAAGCACCTCGATGCGCGGCACGTTGGGGTCGAAGCGAAAGAGATAGCCGGAGTTGCCGTGTACGCCGTAGAACACCTTCTCGCCGGGATGCCAGATCATCTGCCGCCAGTTGTACCCCATGCTGCCGGAATCTGCAGGATCGTACTTCCCAAAGTAGTCCTTGCGCATATTCTCGCCCTCGACCTTCTCCACGCGGTCGGCGCCGGGCTGACAGCAAAAAATATCGCCTTCAGGGTTGGTGAAATAGGCGCGCCCAGTCTCCTGATCGACCGCAATCGAACGGCAGAGCACGCGGTAGGCCGGCCCGACACCGCTTTCACCCTGGCCAGCGACAGGGCCGAAGTTGCGAAAGGACTTCTTTTCGACATCGTAGCTGAAAAAATAGCCGACGGGCCATGTAATCCCGAACAGGATGCCGCGACGCTTGTCCATGCTCAGCGACAGAACCGCCTCACCTTTCGGGGCAAACCCGAGATCTTCAAACGTGCCCGCCTTGAGGTCATAGGCCAACAGGTGCCCGCCGGGGTAGGCTTTGTAGCCTGGCGGCACGACGGTCGCGAGGCGCTCCATGCCGTCAACCACGTTGTAGTAGCCCGCGTGGGTGGAGAAGTAGAGCTTGCCCTTGTACTCGTGGAACAGTACATGGCTCTTGCCCTGCGGCACGGTCTTAAGCTCCTTCTCACCGCAGATCTCGGTGAGATCGCCCAGGCAGTTGACCTCGTCCTTGCGCGAGTCGTAACGGTAGACCTTTCCGCCGAAATCAATCGAGGTGGAACACAGCACGTAGTAGACGTTGCCGTCACTTGCGACCGAGATGCCATTGTAGGTGTCATGCGCCTCATGAAACCCCGAGTTGAAGGTTCTGGTGATCAGATCCTGACCGTACAGTGAGCATGTGGCCAACGACAACAAGATGGGGACAATTTTTTTCACGACGGTTTCTCTCTTTATGTTCCTCTGACTAGTCTGCCAGAACCACGTCAGCTGCACCAGTCAAGTTAGTTAATACGAACGAGGGTTCCCTTGGCCGGCATCGAGAGCACGACCTTCTTGTTATCGACATCGTATTTCAGCTTCCAGTTGCCCAGCTGTTGCACCTTGGAGAAGTTCACTATTTTAAAGGTGCCGCTCAACGTGTTGGCACCGACGCCGTCGGCGTCGGCCACGATGATGTCCCACGAGTCGCCGCCCTTCACTTTGTAAATCCCGTTGGTCTCGACCGAAAACGTTCCGTTCAGCGCGACGTTCCCGTCGACGCGGATCGCGGTGTGTTCCGGTCCGGTCAGCACAACCTCGAGTCGGGCGTTGGTAATCGACGCATAGTCGCCGCGCACTCGGAAGGTCGCGTTGGATCCGATGACACGGGTCGTCGGGAAGACCTTGGAGTCTCCAACTGTACGGCTAAAGCCGTTGTAGTACCCTTGGCTCACGTCCACCGTGCCGCCCGACACGGCGAACAGGGCCTCATTGCTCGCGGCCGTGAGCGTGCCTGCACTGTTGCCATTGTAGAAATTCCGGCAATTGAGGCTTCCGGCTGTGATGGCAACGGTGCCTTTGGACGCATACGTGGCGCTTCCTCCGCGTCCTGAATGAACGTCGAGGAGCGTGACAGCGGCCCCATTGATGTTCAGCACACCGACTCCATCCCTGGTGGTGCCAACTCTGCCGATCCAAGAATTCGCGCCGTTAACTGTCAGGACGCCCGTTACCGCAGTATAGGTAGTGGCGGCGCTTCCATTTCCAGAACCGATCTGTAATTCTGTGGCGACCGTGACCGTTCCCCACTGCGCTGCATTGGCGGAACTGGAGTTGCTGTCTCCGCCGACAGCCAAGTTCGTGACACTGAGCGTGCCCGTGGAAAGGATGTTCAGCTTGGAATTGCCACCGAGAAACACCTTGGTTGCGACAGTAAGGGCGTTTGACACGTCGAGGCGGTTGAGCGTGGTGCCGACCCCCGAAAGGAAGACGTTGTCGGCGACGCCGGTGGTTCCAACACCCCCATCCACGATGCAGTAGCGCGTTGGCAAAGGGGCCGTCGAATAGTAAACCCACACCGTGTTGCCGGAGGCTGGCTTGCTGCCGCCGCTCCAGTTTGCGTCGTTAAACCAGCTCGTGCTGGAACTTCCGATCCAGTTGATGGTCTGCCCCCGCGCCATCGGTGCCATAAGGCCGGCCACCACCGTCAGAGCCAAGGCGAACGCCATCTTTTCGCACAGGCGCTTTATGGAACACGAGATGAAGCCGGAGCTTTCCCTGGGGCACCTTTCAAGTGAGTAGCTTTCCCCTGAAAACGACGCTGTTTTTTTCATTGTGTCTCCTTGCTCGCAATGAACGCCAACGCAGGGCTGTCGTTGTGTTGTTGCCGGGGTCGTGTTTTCACCCCCCCCCCATCCCTGATGTTAGCTGAATCAGAATGCGCACATGTGACAAAAATACAACACTGAGGCGATTCGGCCAAACGACAAGGACAAGCGTCTGTTGTTTTCCCTATGCAAATTTTGCGGTGGCCGGCGGTTGACGCGTGCGCTCACCGTGCCTTAGATGTGCAGTAGACGGGCTGCTGTGCGGACGGGTTATGCAGGCGGCGATAGCTGATGGGGGCCATGCCGACAAGGCGGTGAAACGTGTGATTGAAGGAACTGAGGGTGGAAAAGCCCGATTCCATCGCAATGGCGAAAACCTTCTTATCCTTTTCCGTCTCCAGCAGGCGGCGTGCTTCGACCACGCGTCGTGCTGACACGTACTCGGAGAAGGTGATACCCTTGACTTTAGTGAACACATGGCTGATGTGGCAGGCGGAGCGCTGCACCTGAGCGGCCAGGCCGGTCAACGTCAAGGGCTTTGTGAAGGTGGCATCGATGATTGTCAGCAACCGGTCCATCAAGACGTCGTGGCCATCCAAGTCGCCCATCTGAACACCTTCCTGGCGGGCACGTTCGACCTCGATTAAAAACTGGCGCAGATATCCGCGGATGGACTCCCGATAGTACAGCGGCTTGCCGCTCCATTCCTGGGCGAGCAGTGTCAGGATCTGTTCTGTTCGAGCAGCAGCCTTTTCACTTAGAATCATGTGTTGCCGATCAGGCTTCTTTTCTGTCCGCAGCCAGCGTGCGAAAATCTGTTCCGGCACCAGTTCACGCAACAGGGCCGGAGAACAGATGATGAACGTCTTGTTCAGCGCGAGGGGGGGGCTTTCCGCAGATAGGCGTGGATGGCACCGGCGGGGATGAAACAGAGTGTGCGGGGCCGCAGGTCATACAGGCACCCGCCGACATAGTACTGCCCATTGCCGCAATGAATATACTGGATCTCGATGGACTCGGAATGGGAATGAAGGGGGCCGCTGCTGACAATTTCCGGGCGCTGGTTTCTGATATCAATGAGAAATGGGAAATCAGCCTCGGGATAGGGAATCGGCGTTCGACTGATGAGCGATCGCTTGTCTGACGACACGGGCACGCGCCCGTTGAGACCGTCCTGAAGAAGCGCTTTCATGGAGAAAAGGGTGCCAGAATACGCTGGGTGTGTCAACAGGGTCTATTGTCTTGGCTCCACTGCTGTCCGGTTAAAAAACCCGGCAAATAGGGCTCTTGCTGCATGCCGGGTGGTTCG
>JADHEF010001738.1_pt1 | contig 12098 bp, 10 predicted proteins | sample 8952391 | NCBI WGS metagenome assembly JADHEF01 (sample SAMN16124439, study PRJNA663245) | bioreactor sludge metagenome | isolation source: sludge (nitrite) | place: India:Bengaluru | collected 2019-02-28
GGGCCGGACTGGTGCCGGTGGCGCAAGCGCAACCGGACGAGGGCGCCACCTATGCCCGCAAGCTGGACAAGGCCGAGGCCCGGCTCGACTGGTGCCGTCCGGCCGCCGAACTGGCGCGCAAGGTGCGCGCGTTCGAGCCGTGGCCGGTGGCCGAAGCGCAGGTGGCCGGGGAACGACTGCGCATCCATGGCGCCGTGGCGCTCGATGCCGCACACGCAGCCACACCGGGCACGTTGCTGGCGGCGACGCGCGCGGGTCTGGACATCGCCTGCGGCGAAGGCGTGCTGCGGCTGCGGGTGATCCAGCGCGACGGTGGCAAGGCGATCACCGCCGCCGATTACCTCAATGCCCGCCGCGACCTCGTGTCGCCGGCGCGCTGATCCGGCCATGTCCGCTCCCGGCGTTGTCCCGAGGCTGGCCGCCGCGCGCGTGCTCGACGCGGTGGTGCGGCGCGGCCGCTCGCTGAAGGCCGAACTGGCCCGCGTCCTGCCGGCGCTGGACGACCCGCGAGACCGCGCACTGGTCGAGGCGATCTGTTTTGCCGCGCTGCGCCAGCGCCATCGCTACGAAGCCGCTTTGCGAGGGTGGATGCCGCGTCCGCTCGGCGCGCGTGACGGCGAGCTGCAGGGCCTGCTGCTCGCCGGGCTGGCGCAGATCGACGCACTCGCCTTGCCGGCGCACGCCGCCTTGTCGGTCACCGTGGATGCCTCACGGGCGCTGCATCGCGAGCGCCAAGCCGGGATGGTCAATGCCTTGCTCCGGCGCGCCCAGCGCGAGGGCGTGCCGGCGGCCGATCCGGCCGAAGCCTGGCCGGACTGGTTGCGGGACAAGGTTGCGGCCGACTGGCCGGAGCAGGCGGCCGGCATTTTCGCCGCCAGCGCGCAGCCGGCACCGTTGTGGCTGCGCGCCAACCGTCGGCGCGGCGCGCGCGGGCAATACCTCGCCCGCCTCGAGGCAGCCGGCATCCAGGCAGTCACGATGGACGGCTGGCCCGATGCCCTGCGCATCGACGTGCCGGTGGCGATGTCGGCGTTGCCCGGTTTCGCCGATGGCGAGGTTTCGGTGCAGGACGCGTCGGCGCAGGCCGTGGCCGAGGCGCTGCTGCCCTTGCCTCCGGGCGCGCGCGTGCTCGATGCCTGTGCCGCGCCGGGTGGCAAGGCCGCGCACCTGCTGGAACGCGTGCCGGGCTTGCGGCTGACCGCACTGGACGTGGATGAACGCCGCCTGCGCCGGGTGCACGACACGCTGGCCCGGCTCGGCCTGGCCGGGGATGCCGTGCTGAAGGCCGCCGATGCCGCCGAACCCGCCGCATGGTGGGACGGGGTGCCGTTCGACGCGATCCTGCTGGACGCGCCGTGTTCGGCCACCGGCGTGGTCCGGCGCCAGCCCGACATCCTGCTGCACCGGCGCCCGGCCGACCTGGTGGCACTGCTTGAGGCGCAGGCACGCCTGCTCGATGCGCTGTGGCCGTTGCTCGCGCCGGGCGGCGTGCTGGTCTATGCCACCTGCTCGATCCTGAAGGACGAAAACGAAGGCCAGATCGAACGCTTCCTGAAGCGTTGGCCGGATGCACGGGTGCAGGGCCTCGCCGAAGCCTTCGGCCATGATAGAAACGTCGGCCGTCAGCGCTTGCCCGGGGAGCAGGGTGCCGACGGATTCTTCTGCACGCGTCTGCACAGGACCTCATGCTGAGCCCGATTCCCGCCCCGTTCGAGTCCACATCGCGCGCCCTGCCGGCGACCGGCGTGACACCGGCGCGCGAACGGTTGGCGGCCGTGTTGTTCGGTGCGGGCGTGTTCATGCCGCTGGGGCTGGCCAATCTTCCGCCCGCCTGGCCGGACAGCTACATGGCCTTCATCCTGCTGTTGCTGGCGGCGACGGCCTTGGTGCCGGACACGTTCAGGCAGGTCTGGCGCGCAGTGCCGGCATGGCGTTCGGTGACGGCGGTGATGCTGGTCATGATCGCCTGGGTGGTCTTGCCGATCGGGCTTTCCGACGGGCCGTGGAGACTGGTCGATTACCCCTCGCGCTTGCTGGTCGTTCCGTGGTGCGCGGCTTTGGCGTGGCGCCTGAGGCCGTCGATCTGCTGGCTGTGGGCCGGTGCATTGGCTGGGCTTGCAGGCGTGGCGGGCGTGGCGCTTTGGCAGGTGATGGAGGGCATCGAACGCGTGCATGGCTGGAGCAATCCGCTGGTGTTCGCCATCGTGACGATGCAGCTTGCGGTGCTGGCCGTGTATTGCCGCCCCCCGGTACGGCGTTGGGCGGCATGGTGCGCTGCGATCGGCGTCGCGGTGGCCATCGTGGCGATGCTGCTCAGCGGCAGCCGCGGCGTGGTGCCGGGCGTGGCGCTCTTGTTGCTGTCGGTGTTGTTGCTGGGGCAGCGCGACAAGTTGTGGCCACGCGTGGGCATGCTGGCGTTCGTGGTGCTGGCAGGCGGGATCGTACTGGCCACCATCCCCGTGCTCGGCGAACGCACCCGCATCGATGAAGCCGTGAATGATGCGCAGCAGATCCAGCGCGGGCACATGGATACCTCGATCGGGGCCCGCCTGGAGTTGCTGGGCATTGCCGGCCGGGCCATCGCGGCGCATCCGTTGACGGGCGTCGGCATGGGGCAGTTCGGTGCCGAGGTCCGGCGCCAACCGGCGTGCCGGATGCCTCCGCAGCCTAGCTGGTGCGAGTTGGGCCATGCCCACAACGATCTCGCGCAATGGGGCGCGACGCTGGGCATCCCCGGCATGGTGTTGATCGTGCTGGTCTACGGCGTGCCATTGGCGATGTTCGTGCGGATGGGATGGCGTCGGCGCGCGCAGGGATCTGTCGGGCCGGCATGGGCCGGGGCATTGGTCGTGTGCGGTTTCGTCCTGTGCGGGATGACGCAGTCGATCATGGCCCACGCCGCCACCTCGGGATTGTTCGGCATGCTGGTCGGTACGCTGCTGGGATTGGCCTGGCGGGATGATGAGACCCCCATCGGAGCTTCTCCATGATGTCCTTGTCGCTTCCGCGCGAAGATCAGCCTTCGACGCGGGCCGTGTTCTGGTTTTTCGTGCTGGCCTTCGTCGTGCTGGCGGCAGGCATCGGACTGCGTGCGCCGTGGCCGGCCGACGAGCCGCGATTCGTGCTGGTGGCCAAGCAGATGTGGGAGTCCGGCGACTGGTGGTTTCCGCATCGCGGGCAGGAGCTGTATTCGGACAAGCCGCCGCTGTATTTCTGGCTGCTGTGCGCGAGCTATGCGGTATTCCGCGATTGGGACTGGGCCTATTTGTGGCCGTCGCTGGTCGCGGCGATGGCCACGTTGTGGCTGACCTGGGACTTCGCCCGGCGGTTGTGGACGCCGCGCGCGGGGCTGTGGGCAATGCTCGGCGTGTTGTGCGCGTTCCAGTTCGTCTATCAGGGCAAGCGTGCACAGATCGACCCGACGGTGGTGGCTTTCATCACCTTGGGCGTGTACGGCATCGGCCGGCACGTGTTGCTCGGGCCGGCGTGGCGCTGGTACTGGCTGGGGTGTTTTGCCGCCGGACTGGGCGTGATCAGCAAGGGCGTGGGGTTCCTGGCGCTGCTGGCGCTGCTGCCGTATTTCCTGATGCGCTGGCGCGGTTGGCAGGGGCTGGCCGAGCCCGCGCCGCGCGGTGCCGCACGCTGGTGGCTGGGCGCGGGTGCCTTCCTGCTGGCAATCGGTTTGTGGTTTGTGCCGATGCTGTCGCTGGCCCTGCTCGATGGCGATGCCGGCCATCGCGCGTATCTGGACGACCTGCTGTTCCGCCAGACCGCTACCCGCTACGTCAGCGCTTGGCATCACCACAAGCCGGCCTGGTATTTCGTCGAAGTGGTGTTGCTGTATTGGCTGCCGTTCGGTGCGTTCCTGCCATGGCTGGTGCAGCCGTGGCGCGAGGCGTGGCGCGCGCGCGATGCACGGGTCTGGTGGCCGCTCGCATGGGCACTGCTGGTGTTCGTGTTCTTCAGCGCCAGCCCGGGCAAGCGCGACATGTACATCCTGCCGGCATTGCCGATGGTGGCGGTGGCGGCGGCCCCGTACCTGGAAGCCTTGTCGCGGCGTGTCGGGCTGCGCTGGCTGCTGTTCGGGCTGGTGCTGGCGATGGGCCTCGGGTTTGCCGTCGCCGGCGGCATGGCGGCACTCGGGGATCCGAAATTCGCGGTGAAGTTCGAGGCCGAGCGCGGGCTGCAGGCAGCGGGTGCCCATGTCATGTGGTGGTCGATGGCGGCGCTCGGCGGCCTGTTGTGTGCGCTGGCCGCATGGCTGCGTCTGCGCCGTGCGGCGGTGCTGGCCTTGGCGATGAACGTGGCGGTCTGGCTGTTCTATGCGCTGGCGTTGACGCCGATGCTGGACGAGGAGAACTCCGGTCGCGGCCTGATGCAGGCAGCGCGCGAGCACGTCGGCCCGAATACCGTGATCGGCCTGGTCGACTGGCGCGAACAGTTGTTGCTGCAGGCCACCGGCCCGGTCACCGAATTCGGGTTTCGCGTGCCGGCCGACGAGCAGTGGCGCCGCGGCATCGCCTGGCTGGGCGAGTCGTCATCGGCACCGCGGGTATTGCTCGGGCAGGGCAGCGATGCGATGCCGGCCTGTCTGGACCGCAACCGCCTGCGGAGCCTGGGTGCAGCCAACCGCCGCGATTGGTGGTTGGTGGACCGGGATGCCGTCCGGGATTGCGTGGGGCGATAGCCCGCGCAGATCCGGCGGCATCGAGGGCGGCGTGTGCGGATGGCGGTCCAGTCCGATCAGGCTGCGGATGCGGTGTGGATCGGCGCGGGTTTCATCGAGCAGGCCATCGTTCGGGCTGGCTCCTTCATCGTGCCGCTCCAAGTGGTGGAGATGGGCGGCCAAGCCGGCAAAGCGCATCGGGCGGCAGCCCAGGCCCAGGTGCAGGGCGCGGACGGCAAGATCCTTGTCTTCGCGCCCCCAGCCGACATAGCGCTCGTCGAAACCGTTGAGTGCCACCAGGTCCTCGCGCCACCAACCCTGGTTGCAGGTCTTGATGCCCGCATCGGACCAGCGCGTGCCAAGCCAGGCCCAGGCGCGTGCGACTGCGGGCAAGCGCAGGGTGTAGCGGCGTTTGCCACGGGCCCGGTCGAAGAGGCTGGGCCAGGGCTGGTCGGTCGCCAGCAAGCGGTCGCGCACGCCGGCCGTGGTCAACACCCGGCTGCCCTGGACGAAATGTCCGCGGCGCGCGATTGCGGCATGGTCGGCCAGGAACGAGGGGTGGGGGACCATGTCTCCGTCCAGCAGGACGACGTAGTCGCCGCTGGCCGATGCGATGGCGAGGTTGCGCGCCCGGGCGACGCGGAAGCCCTGATCCTCCTGCCAGCAGTGGCGCAACGGCACCGGGTAACTTGCCGCCATCCGCTGCAGGCAGGCTCGGGTGTCTTCCCCGGAGCCATCGTCGGCAACGATCACTTCCGCAGGCAGAAGGGTCTGGCGAGCCAGCGCCCGCAGCACCTTTTCCAGTGCCTGCGGCCAGTTGTAGGTGGTCACGACGACGCTGATGCGGCGGGGCGGCATGTCAGGTTTTCCCCGAAGTTTCCACCGGAATGCCGCGACGCAGCCAGGCGCGGCGCAAAATGGAAAACGCCCGGCTGGCATTGCGAAGCCAGCCGGTATCCCCGCGCAGGGCGATGCGGGCATAACGCTTGGCTTCGCGCCAGGTCGGCTCGGGCTTGGTCAGGAATTCGCGCTTGGTCAGATTGAGGCACAACTCGTCGAGCCCCGCGCGGCGCGCGTAGAACGCGATCAGGCCGCGCGAACGCAGGCGGCCCAGGTAGTCGCTGTCTGGCGTGCGCTTGCTCCACCAGCCGTTGTTGCCGTGGATGCGGTAGTGCATGGCCCCGGTGGGAAGGAAATACTTCCTTCCGCCGAAGATGCTGGCGCCGAAAACGAGGCAGTTGTCGGCCGAAATCCGCCAGACCGGCAACAAGCAGTCAGGCAGGTCCAGGCAACGTCTGGCCATGCCCGTCCGCAGCGACAGGGCCGAGGTCGGCGCGCCGTACCAATGCCCGAGCCTGTAGGTGCTGATGGCGGTGTAACCCAGATCGAAGGCCCGGTCGGCATAGGCCAGCCGCCGGGTCTCTTCGCCGAACAGTTGTACGTCGGTGAATACGCAATCCACGTCGCGGCGTGCGTCGTAGAGCTGGCCGATTTTTTCGAGGTAATCCGGTGCCCAGCGGTCGTCCGCATCCAGAAAACAGACCACGTCCGCATCGACGGCGGCCACGCCGCGCTGGAAAGCGGCCAGCTGGCCGCCGTTTTCGCCGATCAGCAGCGTCACCCGCGGGTCGCCGGCGTAGCGTGTGCGCAGCAGCTCGGGCGAGCCGTCGGTGGAGCCATCGTCCACGACGATGACCTGCGCGGCAGGGCGGGTTTGCGCCAGCGCACTGTCCACCGCCTCCTCGACGAAAGCGCGGTAGTTGTAGTTGGTGACGACGACGGCGAAGCGGGTCATGCCGCATTGTCCTCGGCCAGCAGGCGGCGGAAGTAGGCGATGGTTTCCTTCAGCCCGTCCTCCAGCGAAACCCGGGGCTCCCAGCCGAGCTTTTCACGGGCCAATGAGATGTCCGGCTGGCGCTGGCGCGGGTCGTCGGCCGGCAGCGGCTGGAAGCTCAGGCGCGAAGGCCCGCCGACCAGCGACAGCACCTTTTCCGCCAGCTCGCGCATCGTGAACTCGCCCGGGTTGCCGATGTTGACCGGGCCGGTGAAGCCGGCCGGGGTGTCCATCATCCGCAGCATGGCCTCGATCAGGTCGTCCACGTAGCAGAAACTGCGCGTCTGGCTGCCGTCGCCGTACAGGGTGATGTCCTGCCCGCGCAGCGCCTGCACGATGAAGTTGCTGACCACGCGCCCGTCGTTGGGGTGCATGCGCGGGCCGTAGGTGTTGAAGATGCGCACCACCTTGATGTCCAGCGCATGCTGGCGGTGGTAGTCGAAGAACAGTGTCTCGGCACAACGCTTGCCCTCGTCGTAGCAGCTGCGCAGGCCGATCGGGTTGACCCGGCCCCAGTAGCCTTCCACCTGCGGGTGCACCTCCGGGTCACCGTAGACCTCGCTGGTCGAAGCCTGCAGGATGCGCGCCTTCACCCGCTTGGCCAGGCCGAGCATGTTGATCGCGCCGTGCACGCTGGTCTTGGTGGTCTGCACCGGGTCGTGCTGGTAGTGGATAGGCGATGCCGGGCAGGCGAGGTTGAAGATGCGGTCCACTTCCACGTACAGCGGGAAGGTCACGTCGTGGCGCATCAGTTCGAATCGGGGGTGCCCGAGCAGGTGCGCCACGTTGCGCTTGCCGCCGGTATAGAAATTGTCCGCGCACAGGACGTCGTGGCCTTGTCGGACAAGCCGGTCGCACAGGTGCGAGCCCAGGAAACCTGCGCCGCCGGTGACGAGGATGCGTTGCATGGGAACGGGTTGGGTATTCGGGGGTGCTAATTGTCCTCCATCGCGGGGGCGGCGTGGCTTAATGCCGACCGGCGGCGGTCGGCTACCATGTGCGCCATGCAGCAGACCTTGCCCCTTTCACTGGTGGTGATCACCCACAACGAGGCCGCCGGCATCGGGCGATGCCTGGACAGCGTGCCGTTCGCGGCCGACAAGCTGGTGGTGGACAGCGGCAGCGACGACGGCACGCCCGACGTGGCCCGCGCCCATGGCGCGCGCGTGATCCACCAGGACTGGCTGGGCTTCGGCCCGCAGCGCAATTTCGCCAGCACCCGGGCGCTGCACGACTGGATCCTGGTGCTGGACGCCGACGAGTTCCTGTCTCCCGAGCTGGCTGCCGAACTGGCGGCCGGTTTGCCGGCCCTGCTGGCCTCGGACAAGGCCGGGGCATGGCTGCGGCGTTCCACCTGGTTCATGGGTGCGCCGATGCGCTGGTACCGGCCGATGATCGGCGAGCGCATGGCCCGGATCTACCATCGCGGGCGGGCGCGCTGGACCGATGCCCGCGTGCACGAATCGCTGCGTTTCGACGGGGCCACGGCCGCATTCGCGGCGGCCTTCAACCACCTGCACAACCCCACGCTGGTACACAAGCAGCTCAAGGTGCTCACGTATGCCGAGCTGAAGGCCCGCGACTGGCACGCCAGGCGGCGCAGTCCGCGCATGTGGCAGACGCCGTTCGTGTTCGCCGCCTCGTTCGTCAAGGAATACCTGTTGCGGCTGGCCGTCCTCGACGGCTGGCGCGGTTTCGTGATCGCGCAGACCAGCGCCGCCTATGCCGTCTACAAGCGCATGCGCTACTACGAGATGGTGCGCAATCCGGCTTCGGTCGGGCCGGCGCGCGAGGTGCTGGTCAGGCACGGGCTGGAGCGCGGATGAGCCGGTACCTGCTGTTCGGCACCGAACGCTACGCCTTGCCGATCCTGCAACCGCTGGCCGATGCCTTGCTGCGCGCCGGCCACGAAGTGCATGCATGGCTGGCAGTCGGCGCGGCGGGCGCGAGGCTGGCCGGCAAGGTGATGCCGGTGGCCGATGCGCGTGCGGCGGTGGCGCTGCGGCCACGGGCGGTGTTCAGCGCTTCCAACGAGGTGCCGACATTCGTGTCCGGCGCCAAGGTGCAGCTGTTCCACGGTTTCAACGTCGAGAAACGTTCGGACGGGCGCGGCCATTTCCGCGTGCGCGGCCTGTTCGACCTGTATTGCACGCAGGGGCCGGCGACGACGGCGCCGTTCGCCGCGCTGGCGCGCGACTTGCGGCATTTCGCCGTCGTCGAAACCGGCTGGCCGAAGCTTGACCCGCTGTTCCGCGACGATGGCGGCGCATCGGCGGCGCTGCGTGCGCCGGCCGCCGGCCGGCCGGTGGTGTTGTTCGGCTCCACCTTTACCGAGCGCCTGAGCGCGGCGCCGCACCTGCACGAAGCCATCGCTGCCGACATTGCCGGCGGCGAGCGCTACTGGCTGCTGACCCTGCATCCCAAGTGTCCGGCCGGATTGTTCGAGCGCTATCGCGCGCTGGCCGGCGCCAATGCCGCTTTCGTCGAGCCCGAGCAGCTGATGCCGGCCCAGCGCGCCGCCGACGTGCTGGTGGCCGATACTTCTTCGATCGTGTCCGAGTTCGTGGTCCAGCACAAACCGGTGGTGACCTTCCGCAACCGCGCGCCCAAGCCGCACATGCTCGATTTCGACGAGCCCGCGCGTTTGCCGGACATGCTCGCGCAAGCCTTCGACCCGACGCCGCAGCTGCGCGCTGCCATCGTGGCCTATGCCGACGCGATCCATCCGTACCGCGATGGCCACTCGTCCGAGCGGGTGATCGCCGCCACCGAGGATTTCATCGACAGCGGCCGCCATGCGGCGCTGGCGCGCAAGCCGCTGTCGGCGCTGTGGCGGCGCTGGCAGATCCGCCGCGAGCTGGGCTACGCCGGGTTCTGAGTTTCCGTGCGGACGCGTCCGCCGGGCTTACCAGCGCAGTCGCCGCCGCGCCAGGGTCTCGGCCAGGTGTGCATGCAGCGCCCGGGCATGTGCCAGCGGCAGGAAACGGATGCGCAAAGCCGGCGCGTTGGCGCGTGCGCCGGCCGTGTCCAGCCACAGCGTCGCGGTGCCGCACACGCGGTCCAGCGGCGAGCGGCGCAGTTGCAGTGCCTGCAGCTTGTCCAGCTCGGCAAACCGCCACCAGCGCGACCACCAACCGCCGCGCACGGCCACCCTGCGGCCATCCAGCGAATAGCCCAGACGGGCGATGGCCTCGGAGGCCCGCCATGCCGAACACGGCAGCCACGCCAAGGCCAACAGGCCCCACGGGCCGAAGTGCCAGGCGAGGGTGACGGCGGCGAGCAGGGCCAGCAGCAGATCCGGCAGCATCAGGCGCCACGCGGCAGCGGGCGGGGCGGGCTGCCATGCGACCGGCGGCCACGCAATGCCGGGCAGCAGGTGCCGGACCAGCGCATCGCAGGCTTCGGGCGTGGCCAGCGGGGCGAGTTCATCGGGCGAACGCGGGCCGTCTTCGTGCCGCTCGACCACGGCCGTGTCGATGTCCAGGCTGCGCCGGCCGAACATGCGGTGCAGCAAGCCTTCCCGCAAAGTCCAGGCTTGGACGCGCCGGCGCGCGATGCTGCTGCGCACGCGCCCGAACAGGCCGCGTTCGACCCGCAGCCTGCGCCCGGATTCGATCAGCGTGAAGCCGTGGTAGCGGGCCAGCGCCAAGGCCATGGACAGCAACCGCAGCAGGGCGAGCAGGCACAGCAGCGCGACGAGCGTGCCGGCTGTCGCGGCCGCGATGTCCAGGTGCAGGCCGTCCGCGTAACCCAGCGCCTGCCGGCTCCCGTCCGCGAGCAGGTCGGCCAGCAGCCGGTGCGGCAGCAGTTGCCAGAGCAGGCCGAACGCGGCCGCCGCCACGATCATGCCGCGGTTGGAGATCAGCCCGAGGCGCAGGACTTCGGCGGTCGGCATCGCCAGCAGCACGCGTCCGTCGCCGCCGTTCGCGGTGGCCGGCGGCGCAGCGCCCGCCGGCCCGGCGGCCACCGCGGCGCCCTGGCGCACCCGCGCTTCCAGCGCCAGCGCATCGGCCAGCGCGAGCACGCGCATTTCCGCTTCCGGCTTGCGCCCGCCCGCCGATTCCAGCCTCAGTTCGGCCACCCCGAACAGGCGGTGCAGCGGGCTCTGGTGGACGATCACGTTGTGGATGCGTGCGAACGGGATTTCGCGCACGTTCCGGTGCAGCAGGCCGCTGCGCACGGTGATGCGGTCGGTGCCGATGCGGTAGCGGAAGCTCAGGTATTGCCAGGCCGAGGCCGCCACCAGCACGGCGATGGCGATGGCCGGCGCCGCGTCGGCCCATGCGCCGCCCTCGTCGCGGCGTGTGCCGAACACCAGCAGCGCCAGCAGCGGCACGACGAACTGCCGCAGCTGCTGTACCAGCACGAACAGCCACGACCACGGATGCAGGCGGCGCTCGGTGGCCTCGGCAGGGCCGCTCACAGGGCGTCGCCGTCCTGGTCCAGCTGCAGGCTCAGCCGCTCGCGCAGGCGCTCGGCGTCGGCATCGTCGAGCAGCGGCACGGTCACTTCGGCCGCGCGCGTGCCGGCGGTGTGCACGACCAGCGTGGCCAGTTGCAGCCCGCGCTGCAGCGGCCCGCGGGTGAGGTCCAGGTGCTGCACGCGGGTGAGTGGCACGAAGGTGTCCAATTGCCACAATCGTCCGCGCCGTACCGACAGGCCGAGCGCGTCGAGTTTCCAGAACACGTGCCGGTGTCGGCGCATGCCGATCCAGGCGCCGAGCGCGGCGGCAAGCAGCGCGGCCAGCGGCACCGCCCGCCACGGCGGCGATGCGGCCGCCATCGCCAGCCCCGCCGCCACTAGCACGGCCGGCACGCCGAAGCCGAGCGCATGGCTCAGCGCGTACAGGCGGGCGCCGCGTGGTGGCAGCGGCTGCCAGTCCCTCGCCGGGGCCGGTTCGACGGGCGGCACCGGCATTGCGGAAGCCGTGTTCATCGGTACGGGTTGTCCTCGCCCTTGCCGGACGGACGCAGCGTGTAGCGCTTGTAGGTCCACTGGTACTGCGTCGGGTCGCGCCGCGCCACGGCCTCGACGGCGGCATTGAGCGCGGTGACCGCGGCGACGTGATCGGGGCTGGCGATCGCGGCCGGCGCCGGTTCGAAGTGCAGCGCGAAATCCGGGCCCTCGCCCAGCCGCTCGCAGTACGCCACCAGTACCGTGGCATCGGTGCGTTCGGCCAGCCGCGACAACAAGGTCATCGTCAACGCCTGCACGCCGAAGAACGGGGCAAATTCGCCATCGCCGGCCTTGGGTTGCTGGTCGGGCAGGATCGCCACCGTGCCACCGGCCTTCAGTGCCTTCCACAGCTGGCGTACCGCGCTGCCTTCGGCGCGCACCTGGGTGACGTTGGCGATGCCGCGCGCACGCAGCAGGAAGGCGTCGCCGATGGGAGATTCGGGCACGCGGTAGACGAACGCATACGGCCCGCGGGAAGCCAGCCATTGGTTCAACAGCTCCCAGTTGCCGTAATGCGGGGCGGCGATCAGCAAGGGCCGGCCGGCAGCCTTGGCGGTTTCGAACAGTTCCACGCCGTGGGTTTCGCGGACGTGGCGCAGGTTGCGTTGCGGCGGCGTGGTCCAGAAGCGCAGGGTCTCGATG
>JADHEF010001739.1_pt1 | contig 12095 bp, 11 predicted proteins | sample 8952391 | NCBI WGS metagenome assembly JADHEF01 (sample SAMN16124439, study PRJNA663245) | bioreactor sludge metagenome | isolation source: sludge (nitrite) | place: India:Bengaluru | collected 2019-02-28
GCCGGAGAGCGTCCGCGCGAAGCTCGACTTCAACGAGAGCCCGGCCGACGTCCCTGTCGCCGCGAAGACCGCCGCGCTCGCGGCGCTCTCCGCCCGGCGATTCGCGCTCTACCCGGAATTCGGCGCGCCTCGCCTGCGGGAGGCGCTCGCTGCGAACGCCGGCCTCGCGCCGGAGCAGGTCGTCCCCTCGAACGGCTCCGGGGAGGCGATCCTCGCCGCGCTCTCCGTCTTCGCCGGCTGCGGCGGGACGCTGCTCCTCGCCCCGCCCGTCTTCTCGCTCTACGTCCAGATGGCGGCGATCGTCGGGGCGAAGGTCGCGACCGTCCCGCTCGTCGGAGACGATTTCCGCCTCGACGAAGAGGCCCTCCTCGCGGCGGCGGCGAACGGTGGGCGGACCGTCCCGCTCCTCTGCTCGCCGAACAACCCGACGGGCGGCGTCGTCTCGCGCGACTTCGTCCGTCGCCTCTGCGCGGTCGCCGGCGTCGTCCTCGTCGACCAGGCCTACGTCGACTTCGCCGACGAGGCGGACGACCTCCTCCCGATCCTCCCCGAGCTTCCGAACCTGGTGATCTTCCGGACGCTCTCGAAGGCGTGGTCGATCGCCGGCCTCCGGGTCGGCTACGCGGCCGCGAGGCCCGACGTGGCGGACGAGGTCGGCAAGGCGATCCTCCCGTTCAGCGTCGACGTCGGCGCGGAGGAGATCGCCCTCGCGGCCCTCGCGGGCCGCGAGGAGGTCCGCGCGCGATGCCGGGCGATCGCCGACGAGCGCGAGCGGGTGGCCGCGGCTCTCCGGGCCCTCGGGGCGAAGGTCCCTCCCTCGCGCGCGAACTTCCTCTACTTCGTCCCGCCGGACGGATCGGCGGCGCGCGTCTACGCCGGCCTCCGCGCCCGCGGCGTCCTCGTCCGCGACCTGTCGGCCGCCCCGCCGGGCGCGCTGCGCGTCTCGATCGGGACGCCGGAGGAGAACGACCTGTTCCTCGCGACCCTGAAGGAGGTCCTGTGAGCCGCACCGCCGAGGTGAACCGGACGACGAAGGAGACGTCGATCGCCCTCGCGCTCGACGTCGACGGAAAGGGCGAGGCGCGGGTCTCGACTCCGGTCGGGTTCCTGACGCACATGCTCGAGACCGTGGCGAAGCACGCCCGCTTCGACCTCGCCGTCGACGCGACGGGCGACGTCCACGTCGACGCGCACCACACGGTCGAGGACGTCGGCCTCGCTCTCGGCGAGGCGCTCGACAGGGCGCTCGGCGACCGCCTGGGGATCGCCCGCTTCGGGCACTCCTACGTGCCTCTCGACGAGGCCCTCGCCCGAAGCGTCGTCGACCTCTCGGGGCGCCCCTACGTCGTCTTCGAGGCGCCGTCGACGCCGGAGCTCCAGTTCGTGACGAAGGAGTTCCCGTTCGCCCTCGTCGAGGAGTTCTGGAAGTCGCTCGCCTTCCGCGGGAAGCTGAACCTCCACGTCGACGTCATTCGCGGCCGGAACGCGCACCACGCGGCGGAGGCCGTCTTCAAGGCGACGGCCCGCGCGCTCCGCCAGGCGGTCGCGCTCGGCGAGGCGACGGTCCTCTCGACGAAGGGGACGCTCACGGCATGACGCGCGTCGCGATCCTCGACACCGGCGTCGGGAACGTCGGCTCGGTCCGCCGGGCGTTCGAGCGGCTCGGAGCGGAGGTCGTGACGACCTCCGACCCCGCCCTCGTCGCGCAGTCGTCCCGTGTCGTGCTCCCGGGCGTCGGCGCCTTCGCCCCGGCCCGCGAGCGGCTCGCGTCGTCGGGCCTCGAGGAGGGGCTCCGCGCCGCCGTCGGCCGTGGCGCGCGCCTCCTCGGCCTCTGCCTCGGCTTCCAGCTCCTCTTCGAGGCGAGCGAAGAGTTCGGGACGACCGAGGGGCTCGGCCTCCTCCCGGGCCGCGTGGTTCCCTTCCCGGCGGGCGTCCGCGTGCCGCACGTCGGGTGGAACCGGCTCGAGACGGACGGCGCGGCGGAGGGACCGCTCCTCGCGGGCCTTCCGCGCGGGGCGTACGTCTACTTCGTCCACTCGTTCCGCCCCGAAGGAGGCGACCCGGCCGACGTCGCGGCGTTCTGCGACTACGGCGGCCGCTTCGTTGCCGCGACCCGCCGCGGGAACGTCTGGGGCTGCCAGTTCCACCCCGAGAAGTCGTCCGCCGCCGGCCGGCGGATACTCGCGAACTTCCTCGCGGAGGCCGCGTGATCGCCCTCTGGCCCGCGATCGACCTGATGGGCGGGAAGGTCGTCCGCCTCCTCCACGGCGACCCGTCGCGGCGGACCGTTTACCCGGAGCGCGCCGTCGAAGTCGCCCTCCGGTTCGCGCGGGAGGGAGCCGACGGCCTCCACGTCGTCGACCTCGACGCGGCGTTCGGCGCCGGGTCGAACGCCGGGGCGATCGCCGAGATCGTCGCAGCCTCGACCGTCCCCGTCGAGGTCGGCGGCGGCCTGCGCGACCGGGCGGGCATCGAGGCGGCGCTCGCCTCGGGCGTCTCCCGCGTCGTCCTCGGGAGCCTCCCGTTCCGCGACCCGGCGCTCTTCGCCGCGCTCCTCGCCGACCTCGCCGACCGCCTCGTCGTCGCCCTCGACTGCAAGGAGGGAAGGCCGACGGTCCACGGCTGGGTGGAGGACGCCGGAGCGGGAGACGCGGCCACGGTCGCGGCCCGCCTCGCGGCGGAGGGGGTCCGGTCTCTCCTCGTCACCGACGTCGCGCGCGACGGCGCGATGACGGGCCCGAACCTCGACCTCCTCGCCGCGGTCCGCGCCGTCTTCCCGGGCGAGCTCCTCGCCTCGGGCGGGATGCGGGGCGAGGAGGACCTCGGCCCCGTCGCCGCCGCCCTCGCGGGAGGCCCCGCGGGGGCGATCTTCGGCCGCGCGCTGCACGGAGGGGCGACGAGCGTCTCGCGCCTCGCGGCGAGTCGCGCCGCTCTCGGAAAGGAGACGCGATGAGCCTCGCCGCGAGGGTGATCCCGTGCCTCGACGTGGCGGAAGGACGCGTCGTCAAGGGGCTGAGGTTCGAGAACCTGCGCGACGCGGGAGACCCCGTCGAGGCCGCGCGCCGCTACGAGGCCGAGGGGGCCGACGAGCTCTGTCTCCTCGACGTCGCCGCCTCGCACGAGGGGCGCGGCACGCTCGTCGAGCTCGTCCGCCGCGTCGCCGACGTCCTCTCGATCCCGTTCACGGTCGGCGGCGGCGTCCGCTCCGCCGAGGACGCCGGCGCGCTCCTCTCGGCGGGGGCCGACCGCGTCACCGTGAACACCGCGGCCGTCCTCGACCCCGCGCTCGTCACGCGCCTCGCGGAGCGCTTCGGCGCGCAGTGCGTCGTCGTCGCCGTCGACGCGAAGCGGGTGGGCGAGGGCTTCGTCGTCTCGACGCACGGCGGGCGGAGGCTGACCGAGATCGGGCTTCCCGCCTGGGTCGCCGAGGTGACGGCCCGCGGCGCGGGGGAGCTCCTCCTCACCTCGATGGACGCCGACGGGACGAAGGCGGGCTTCGACCTCGCGATGCTGAAGGCGGCGCGCGCCGTCACGCCGCTCCCGATCGTCGCCTCGGGCGGTGCGGGGGCGCTCGCGCACTTCGCCCCGGTCGTCCTCGAGGGGGGCGCCGACGCCGTCCTCGCGGCGTCGGTCTTCCACGACCGGCTCTTCAGCGTCGGGATGGTGAAGCGGGCGATGGCGAAGGCCGGCGTCCCGGTCCGCCCGGCGATCCCCGCGGGCCTGGAGGAGGTCGCGTACGACGAGCGCGGCCTCGTCCCCGTCGTCGTGAGGAACGCCGGCACGGGCGAGGTGCTGACGCTCGCCTGGGCGAACGACGAGGCCCTCGCGCTCACCGTCGAGACGCGGCAGACCCACCTCTTCAGCCGCTCGCGCCGCTCGCTCTGGAAGAAGGGGGAGACCTCGGGGAACGTCCAGCGGGTCGTCGGCGTGTCGCTCGACTGCGACCGCGATGCCGTCCTCTACGACGTCGAGCCGGCCGGGCCGGCCTGCCACACGGGGGCCGCGACCTGCTTCTCGCCGATATCGGCGGTCCCGTCGGACGCGGCGGCGCGGGTCGCCCTCCCCGCGACGGTGAACGGCGCGAGCGCCGAGGCGTTCGGCGCCGACCTGTTCGGCCTGGGTCCCCTCTTCGACGTCGTGGCGGCGCGGAAGGCGCGCCCCGAGCCGGGCTCGTACACGAACCGTCTTCTCGAGAAAGGGATCGGGAAGTGCGCGCAGAAGGTCGGAGAGGAAGGGGTCGAGGTCGCCCTCGCGGCGGTCTCGCGGGACGACACGGGGCTCGCGGCGGAAATCGCCGACCTGATGTATCACGTCGTCGTCCTGATGGCCGCGCGGGGGCTCGATCCTTCGGCGGTCGCGGCGGAGCTCGCCGTACGGCGCGGGACGCGCCGGGAGGAGAAGTGATGGCGAAGAACGAGGCTCGGACGCTCGTCGTCCTCGAGAGGCCGGCCGACCTGACGACTCCGGTCGCCGTGATGCGGACGCTCCTCTCGGACGACGAGCCCTGCTTCCTCCTCGAGTCGGTCGAAGGCGGGGAGCGCGTGGCGCGCTGGTCGTTCCTCGGGACCTCCCCGGAGCGCTCCTTCAGCGGCGCCGACGGCGACCCGTTCGCGCTCCTGCGCGGCGTCGTCCGCTCGGAGACGCGGGCGCTCCCCGCCTCCGACGGCTTCGGCGACGACCTCCCGCCGTTCATCGGCGGGGCGGTCGGCTTCGCCGGCTACGACGCCGTCCGCCGCCTCGAGCGCCTCCCGTCGACGAACCCCGACGCCGTCGGCCTGCCGGACGCCTGGTTCGGCGTCTACGAGACGGTCCTCGCCTTCGACCACGTGAGGCACCGGCTCCTCTTCCTCGGGAACGCGCGCCCCGGCGAGGAGGCGGCCGTGAGGACCCGCCTCGCGACGCTTGCGGCGAGGATCGAGGCGGGACGGCCCCACGGCGGGCGGCCCGCGCGCCTCGCGGGAGGGTGGGAGGAGACGCTCCCCCGAAAGGCCTACGTGGACCGCGTCGAGCGGGCGAAGGAGCGCATCCGCGCGGGCGACGTCTTCCAGGTCGTCCTCTCGCGCCGCTGGTCGGCGCCAATCGAGGGGGACCCCTTCTCGATCTACCGCGCCCTGCGGCGCGTCAGCCCCTCGCCCTACCAGTACTACCTCCGGACCCCCGACGCCGTGATCTTCGGAGCCTCCCCGGAGAGGCTCGTCCGCGCGGGGGACGACGACGTCGAGACGATCCCGCTCGCCGGAACGCGCCGGCGCGGCGCGACCCCGGAGGAGGACCTCGCCCTCGCGCGCGAGCTGCTCGCCGACGAGAAGGAGCGGGCCGAGCACGTGATGCTCGTCGACCTGGGCCGGAACGACCTCGGCCGGGTCGCCGCGCCGGGGACGGTGAAGGTCCGCGACTTCTTCACCGTCGAGCGCTTCTCGCACGTCATGCACCTCGCGACGCGCGTCACCGGACGCCTCGCCGACGGCAAGGACGCGGTCGACGCCCTCGGCGCGACCTTCCCGGCGGGGACGCTCACAGGCGCCCCGAAGATCCGGGCGATGGAGGTCATCGAGGAGCTCGAGCCGGTGCGGCGCGGCGCCTACGGCGGCGCGGTCGGCTACCTCGACTTCGCGGGGCACCTCGACATGGCGATCGGCATCCGGACGGCGGTCGTGAAGGACGGCGTCCTCCACGTCCAGGCCGGCGCCGGCATCGTCGCCGACTCGCGCCCGGAGGCCGAGGCGGACGAGTGCGAGAGCAAGGCGTGGGCGCTCATGCGCGCCGTCGACGCGGCGAAGGAGTACGAGCCGTGATCCTCGTCGTCGACAATTACGACTCGTTCACCTTCAACCTCGTCCAGGTCCTCCAGACGCTCCACCCCGAGGTCCGCGTCGTCCGGAACGACGCGATGACGGCCGGGGAAGCGCTCGCGCTGAAGCCGGCGCGGATCGTGATCTCGCCCGGGCCGGGGCGCCCCGAGGACGCGGGGATCAGCGAGGAGCTGATCCGGCGCAACGAGGAGGTCCCGCTCCTCGGGGTCTGCCTCGGGCACCAGGCGATCGGGCACGTCTTCGGCGCCTCGATCGTGAGGGCGCCCGTCCTGATGCACGGCAAGACCTCGGAGATCCGCCACGACGGGGAGGGGATCTACGCCGGCCTCGGGAACCCGTTCGTCGCGACGCGCTACCACTCGCTCGTCGTCGACCGCGCGAGCGTCCCCGCGTGCCTCGCCGTCACCGCGGAGACGTCGGACGGCGTGGTCATGGGGCTCCGCCACCGCGAGCGTCCGATCGTCGGCGTCCAGTTCCACCCCGAGTCGATCCTCACGCTCGAAGGGGAGCGGCTCCTCGCGAACTTCGTCGAGAAGGGCGCGTCGTGAGCCTCCCCGCGCCGGCGGCGGGAGGGGGCCTCCACCGCGCGCTGAAGCTCGTCATGGAAGGGCGGACGCTCTCGCGGGAGGAGGCGCGCCTCGCCGTGGAGGAGATGCTCGAGGAGGGCTTCTCGGCCGTCCGCGCCGCGGCGCTCCTCGCCGCGATGGCGCGCCGGGGCGAAGCCGCCGAAGAGGTCGCCGGCGTCGTCGACGCGCTCCGCTCCCGCGCGGCGCGGCCGCCGGTCCCGGATCAGCTCGCGGCGCGCTCCGTCGACGTCTGCGGCACGGGCGGAGACGGCCAGGGGACGTTCAACGTCTCGACGACGGCCGCGTTCGTCGTCGCGGGTGCGGGCGTCCCGGTCGCGAAGCACGGCAACCGGGCCGTCTCCTCGGCGAGCGGCTCGGCCGACGTCCTCGCGGCGCTCGGCGTGAAGATCGACATGCCGCCCGCCCTCGCCGCGCGAGCCGTCGCCGAGGCGAACGTCACGTTCCTCTTCGCCCCGGCCTACCACGCGGCGATGAAGTCGGTCGGTCCGATGCGCCGCGAGCTGGGGATCCGGACCGCCTTCAACCTCGCCGGCCCGCTCGCGAACCCGCTCGGCGTGAGGCGGCAGCTCGTCGGCGTCGACCGGCCGCTCCGCGTGCCGGTCCTCGCGCACGCCCTCGCCGCCCTCGGCGCCGAGCACGCCCTCGTCGTCTCGAACTCGGGCGCGGGAGACGAGCTCCTCCCGCATGGCCTGACGATCGTGGCCGAGGTGGCGGAAGGAGAGGTCCGGCTCGAGGAGTGGACGGCCGCCACGTTCGGCCTTCCCGAGCGCGACCCGCGCGAGATGGCGGGCGGGAACGCGGAAACGAACGCCGGGATCCTCCGCTCGATCCTCGACGGCGAGGAGGGGCCGCGGCGCGACGCCGTCCTGATGAACGCTGCCGCGGCGCTCCTCGTCTCGGGCGTCGCGCTCGACCTCGGCGACGGGATGGCCCGCGCCGCCGCGTCGATCGACTCGGGCGCCGCGCGCCGGGCGCTCGAGAGGCTCGCGGCGATCTCGCAGGAGGCCGCGTGAGCGTCCCGTCGATCCTCGCCGAGATCCTCGCCGCCCGCCGGCGCAGGCTCGTTGCAGGGGAGCTCTCGCCGCGCGGGAATGCGGCGATCCCGTCCGACGGCGCACGGTTCCTCGCGGCGCTCCGCGCCGGCGGCCCGCGCGTCATCGCGGAGATCAAGCACCGCTCGCCGTCGGCGGGGGTGCTGCTCGCCACGAGTCTCTCGGGGGCCCCCGGCGCCGGCGGCGACCTCCCGGCCGCGATCCGGCCGGTCGCGAAGGCCTACCGCCGTGCCGGCGCCGCCGCGATCTCGGTCGTCACCGAACCCGATTTCTTCGGGGGCGACCTCGCCTGGCTTCCGGAGGTGAAGCGGGTCTCGGGCCTCCCGGTCCTGATGAAGGACTTCTTCGTCGACGAGGTCCAGCTCGACCTCGCTCTCTCGCTCGGGGCCGACGCCGTCCTCCTCATCGTCGCGGCGCTCGGGGACGACGAGCTCGCTCGGCTCCACCGCGCGGCGCGTGCGCGCGGCCTCGCGGTGATCGTCGAGGCGCACGACGAGGAGGAGGTCCGCCGGGCGCTCGCTGCGGGGGCGGAGGTCGTCGGCCTGAACGCGCGCGACCTCCGGACGTTCGCCGTCGACCTCGGCCGGGTCGCCGCGATCGGGCGGCTCCTCCCGCCGTCCGTCGTCCGAGTCGCCGAGAGCGGCATCCACGGGCCGGCGGACGTCGAGCGCCTCGCCGCCTCGGGCTTCGACGCCTTCCTCGTGGGCGAGTCGCTCCTCCGTGCCGGCGACCCGGCGCGCGCGCTCCGCGCGCTCCGAGGCGAGGGGGCGACCGAGGTGAAGGTCTGCGGCGTCACGCGCGAGGAGGACCTCGCCGCGGCCGAGGAGCTCGGGACCGACTGGATCGGCCTGAACTTCTCGCCTCGCTCGCCGCGGCGGGTCGACCTCGCCCGCGGCCGCGCGCTCCGCGAGGCGAGCCGCTTCGCGAAGGGTGTCGTCGCCGTCGTCTCCGGCGGTTCCGTCTCCGAGGCCGAGGCGGTCGTCGAGGCGGTGCGGCCGGACGCCCTCCAGTGGCACGACGACCCCGCGGCGCGGGAGGGGCTCTCCGTCCCGGTGCCTCTCTGGCAGGCGGTGCGCGTGGGGAGCGACTCGCTCGAGGAGGCCGCGTCGTGGCCCGCCGACGTCCTCCTCCTCGACGCCGCGCACGCGACGCTCGCGGGAGGGACCGGGCAGACGTGGGACTGGGGCCTCCTCCGGCACTTCGGTGCGAGGGAGAGAGCCTTCGTCGCGGGAGGTCTCTCGCCGCAGAACGTGGCGAGGGCGATCGCCGCGTGCGCGCCAGCGGGGGTGGACGTCGCCTCGGGCGTCGAGAGCGCTCCGGGCGTGAAGGACGGAGCGAAGCTCGCGGCGTTCCTCGCCGCGGTCCGGTCGGGGAAGGGGAGGGTCGGTGGCTGAGAAGTTCGTGGTTCCCGAGGCCGACGCCGCCGGGCGGTTCGGCGAGTTCGGCGGGCGGTTCGTCCCGGAGACGCTGATGGCGCCCGTCGAGGAGCTGACGAAGGCGTACGCGCAGGCGCGCGCGGACGCCTCGTTCCGCCGCGAGCTCCACCACCTCCTGACGACGTACGCCGGCCGTCCGACGCCCCTCACCGAGGCGAGGCGCCTGTCGGAGGAGCTCGGCGCGCGCGTCCTCCTCAAGCGCGAGGACCTCCTCCACACGGGGGCCCACAAGATCAACAACGCGCTCGGGCAGGTCCTCCTCGCGAAGCGGATGGGCAAGACGCGCGTCATCGCCGAGACCGGCGCGGGCCAGCACGGCGTCGCGACGGCGACGGCGGCGGCGCTCCTCGGCATCCCCTGCGTCGTCTACATGGGCTCCGTCGACGTGGAACGGCAGGCGCTGAACGTCTACCGGATGCGGCTCCTCGGGACGAAGGTCGTCCCCGTCGACTCCGGGTCGAAGACGCTCAAGGACGCCATCAACGAGGCGATGCGCGACTGGGTGGCGAGCTACGCCGACACGCACTACGTCCTCGGCTCGGCCCTCGGGCCGCACCCCTACCCGCGGATGGTCCGCGACTTCCACGCCGTCATCGGACGCGAGGCGCGCGCGCAGGCGAAGAAGCTCCTCGGCGGCCTGCCGGACCTCGTCGTCGCCTGCGTCGGCGGCGGCTCGAACGCGATCGGCCTCTTCCACGCCTTCCTTCCCGAGCGGGAGGTCGAGCTCGTCGGAGTCGAGGCGGGCGGCCGCTCCGCCGCCCCGGGCGAGCACGCGGCCCGCTTCGGGCCGGGGCGCGTCGGCGTCCTGCACGGGACGCGGACGCTCCTCCTCGCCGACGACGACGGTCAGGTCCTGCCCACCCACTCCGTCTCCGCCGGCCTCGACTACCCGGCCGTCGGCCCCGAGCACGCGAATCTCGCCGCGCTCGGCCGCACGCGCTACGAGAGCGTCACCGACGACGAGGCGCTCGCGGCCTTCCACGCGCTGTCCGAGAAGGAGGGGATCATCCCGGCCCTCGAGTCGGCCCACGCGGTCGCCTGGGTCCTCCGCGAGGCGCCGAAGCGCCCCGGCGCGACGATCCTCCTCGGCCTCTCGGGGCGGGGCGACAAGGACGTCCCGACCGTGGCCCGCCTCGAGGGTGCGACGGGGGTGACGCTGTGAGCGGCCGCATCGGCCGCGCCTTCTCCCGCGCCTCCCGCGAGGGGCGAGCCGCGCTCGTCGTCTTCGTCGAGGCGGGCGACCCGTCGATCGAGACGACGGAGCGGCTCCTCCCGGCCCTCGCCGCCGCCGGCGCCGACGTGATCGAGCTCGGCGTGCCGTTCTCCGACCCGATCGCCGACGGGCCCGCGATCCAACGGGCGAGCGAGCGCGGCCTCGCCGCGGGGGCGCGCCTCTCCGCCGTCCTCGACCTCGTCGCGCGGGCGCGGGCCGCGGGCCTCGACGCCCCCGTCGTCCTCTTCGGCTACGCGAACCCCGTCCTCTCGATGGGGGAGGCCGCGTTCGCCTCGCGCGCCTCGGAGTCGGGGGTCGACGGCGCGCTCGTGACGGACCTCCCGCCGGAGGAGGGTTCGGCCTTCGCGGCGACGCTGAAGGCGACGCGCCTCGACCCGGTCTTCCTCCTCGCACCCACCTCGCCGCCGAAGCGCGTGAAGACGGTGGGCCGGCTCTCGCGCGGCTTCGTCTACGTCGTCTCGCGCGCCGGTGTCACCGGAGTCCGCGCCGACGTGCCGGTCGGGCTCGCGGAGCTGGTCGGGCGGGTGCGCGCGGGCGTCGGGCGTCTTCCCGTCGCGGTCGGCTTCGGCATCTCGACGCCGGCGCAGGTCGCCGCCGTCGCCCGACTCGCCGATGGCGTCGTCGTCGGGAGCGCGGTCGTCCTCGCGATGGAGGAGGCCGTGCGCGAAGGAGGAAACCCGGTCGAGGCGGCCGCCGCGCTCGTGAGAGCGCTCGCCGCCGCGACGAGCCGATAATCGCCGGGTGAACGAGCCCCGCCGGGACGGGCCGGAGCCCGGCTCCTTCACCGCGGCGATCTCGCGCGCGGACCGCGCCTCCCTGGCCGCGTTCGTGGGGGAAAACCTCCACCGCCTCGGCGAGTCGGAGGTCCTGCGCTGCCTGCGGCATCCTTACGCGGGCGAGGCCGTGATCGGGCTCGTCCTCGAGGCGCCCGCGTTCCTCTCGAGCCGCGAGGTCCGCAAGGCGATCGTCCTCCACAACGGAACGCCGCGGGCCGAAGCGCTCCGCTTGCTCGAGGACCTCCCCTGGCGGGACCTCGTCGACGTGGGGCGCGAGACCCGAACGCCGATGCCGGTCCGCCACGCCGCGAACCGGCGTCTGCTCGAAGCGCTGCCGAGGCTCTCGCGCGGGGAGCGGACGGCGATTGCGCGCCTCGCGGACCGGGCGCTCGCGGGCGCCCTGCTCGACGACGGCGACGTCGACGTCCTCGCGGCGCTCCTCGGAAACCCGAGGGTCGTGGAGGAGGACCTGACGGCCTGGCTCCTGGTCCGGCAGCCGAAGGAGCCGCAGCTCGTGCTCCTCGCGAGGACCCCACGCTGGATGGAGAGGACGGCCGTCCGTTCCGCGCTCCTCCTGTCGAGGCGAACGCCTCGCCCGCTCGCGCTCTCCCTTCTTTCCTCTTCGGAACGGGTCGTCTGGGAGCGGCTCGCCGGCGACCCGTCTGCCGACCCGCTCCTCGCGGCTTGCGCCCGTTCCCTCCTGGAGGGGCCGGTCGACGCCCGGGAACGAGCGGGGCGCTCCAGCTCGTCCCCGGGGGGTATTTGACAGGCCTCCGAAGAGGAATGTAATCTCTTCTATCTCGGAGGTTTATCGGTTGGCCGTCGAGACCCCCCAGGAATTTGGCGAGGAGCTGCGCAGGGAACGCGAGCTCCGGGAGGTCACGCGCGAGCAGCTCGCAGACGTGACGAAGGTCTCCGTGCGCCAGATCGAGGCGCTCGAGACCGGGCGTTTCGAGCAGCTCCCGGCGCGGGTCTTCGCGCGAGGCTTCGTCCTCGCGCTGGCGCGACACCTCGGGCTCGACGCCGAGCGGACCGCCGCCGCGTTCAACCACGTCCACGAGGAGTGGACCGCGGAGCGGGAGAAGAGCGCCGCCTCGACGTTTTCCTCGTCCTCAGACCGGATCCGGCTCTCGCGTCCGCGGAAGAACGTCTCGATCAACACGACGGCCCTCGGAGTCGGGGTCGCGCTCGTCGTCG
>JADHEF010001740.1_pt1 | contig 12095 bp, 7 predicted proteins | sample 8952391 | NCBI WGS metagenome assembly JADHEF01 (sample SAMN16124439, study PRJNA663245) | bioreactor sludge metagenome | isolation source: sludge (nitrite) | place: India:Bengaluru | collected 2019-02-28
GCCTTCCCTGGGCGGGATTGCGTACTCTGTTGTTTCAAAATCGGCCCAGCCGAAACCAGGGACATAAAACTGTACCCAGGAATGTTTGTGGGCTGTTGTCACAAGAATCAGCTTTTCAGCCGGTATACCGGATATTTTATCAAGGCTTTCCTGCAATGCCATGAGCGCCTGGATATGGGAGGGAGACTGAAGCGATTCCGACGCGAGGTACCCCCTTACAACCCTGGAGGGGATTCCGGCAAGCCGTGCAAGAAGCGCGGCAGCGTTTGAAAACTCTGTGCAGTCGCCCGTGAACTCGCCGGCAATAAAACGGGAAAGCCTTTCCACCGAGGAATCCTCGTCATAGCCTAGCTCATACTGATACCGCGAAAAGCTTTTGAGCAGGGCTGTTATCCTCCGGTTATAGCTGAGTGATTCAATTCCGGCCGAGGCAAGATATTCCCTGAATATCTTTTCGTGTTTTTCGGCAAGCGGTATTTCAAGATAGGGAGAGAGGGCTTCAAGCTCTGACGATGAAAGCCCTTCCGTTCCCGCAAGTTCCAGTTCCGCATTTCCGAGAGGTGAGATCATTGAGACTGAATTATATGAATATGAAAAGGGATAGCTTTCGGGAGAATAGACTGTCGGCTCGATAATATGTGGAAGGTAGGGAACAACCCTTTCAGGTATTGCTGAAAGAAAAAATACAGAAGTATCATTTCTTCCCTCTTCCGGAACAGGGTACGTGTTGACCCATGTCTCAAGAAATCTCTGGTTCCTGAGCGAATTGAGCTCTTTCTCGCTTATTCCGCCGCCGGTTGATTCCTCTTCCCCGAGATAGACAAAACCCCTTGCCGGATCAAAGCCCCCCAGGTATTCCCAGGAGCAGTAAAGCTCCCTGCTGGCAGAGGCGACAATCATTACAGCGTACTGCTTGCTGCTGCCGGAGGCCCTGCTCCGCCCGCCCCACTTTTCGGAAGGGACACCGGAAAGGTTTCCCTCCCTCTCTTCCTCTTTTTCCCCGCCTCTGCCGGAAAGCGCTTTTTCATCCCGGAAGTTGAGGATAAAATCGTTGGCCATGAAATCGGCAGGGATGAAAATAGCGGCGGAAGCGATCAGTGGAAGCATGACTGCGAAAAAAAGGAGTATCTCTTTCCTGAAGTCTGCAAGGTTTCTCCTGCCGCAGCTTCCGTAAAGCACAATGGAAAGAAACAGAAATGAAATAACAAGGAGGATATAAAACAGGGGGATCAGCCCTGCGGAGCTCTGCCAGACAGATTCCGATGCCCTTGAGAATTCAAGGAGCCTGTAGAATATATAAAAAACAAAAGCAGGCTCAACAAAGACCAGCGAGACCGCATCTGACCTGAAAATCAGCATATTGAGAGTGAATATGAGAGAGGCAAAAAAAAGCGCGCGGAGAAAAAGCTCAGGGAAGCCCGGAATAACGCAAAAAACGAACGGAAGGATAAAAATGGCGGCTGTCACCTTAAGCCGGGTAAATCCCTTTTTCGCGTCAGGGATTGTTTCACTTCCCTGAAAGGTTTTATGCGACGCGAAAAAGGCAAGCGCTGATTCAAGAGGGACAAACACAAACCAGAAAGCGAAACCCGCGCCATCATAGCCTGCGACAACAGAGGAAGAGACAAGCGGCGCTGATACAGCCATGTAATATACAATGAGCCGCAGAATCAGAGGCATGAAATGGATTTTCCCGTTTTTACCCTTGCTGTAAAGCATCCCTTACCTTCCCTCTTCCTGTTCTGATTTCAACATACTCAAGCCTAACGCCGGGCAGACTGATTTCGCCCTCCCGCTCTCCGGGGCGGCCCTTTCCCTTTATCAGATGGCGGGCAAGAAAACCCCGGTAAAAGGCGAAAGGGGTGTAAAGCGCTGAGAAAATATAATTTACAGGCACGCAGGCAATTGAGGACACGCTGCCCTCCCCTGTGCCTTTTTCCTGCCTTGATGAGAGGCGCGGGAGATAGCACGCTGAAACAGACCCGCCAGGCATCCTTTCCAGGGCAGGAAGGAGAATATCAGGCGTTTCAGCGAAAAGTGAGACATTGCTCCCCGGATCCATTTCAGAAAGAAATGAAAGATCAACGCTATTGTCCTTCCGGTTTTTCCCTGCGGCAGATGAGGCCAGAAGCCCGCCTGCCCTGAAAAAATCAGTGTTTTCCCTTACAGCGCATTCTTCACCGTCAATAAAGACCTTAAGTTCGCAGTTTCCCGCAGATTCCTTTACCCTCCGGAGGAAGGTGTAAAAAAATTCACGGAAGTACTTTCCCGTGACAAATCCCTTATAGGGATCGCAGCCGTCTGAAAAACCGCTCAGGTAAATAAACGTAAGCAGGTTTGATTCCTCTTTCCCCCCGGGAGATATCCTTGTCACAAGCTTGTCTATCCTGCCGCTTGATTTCCAGTTTATGTCCCTGTAAAGATCACCGGGGACATACTCCCTCATAAGGTATTTTTCCGTATCGTTATCGTACTTCCGGTGCTTCGTGATCATGTCTTTCACAACTGAGCTGGTGTCTGTTACAGCGCTGTTGTTTACCCCCGGAAGTACAGGGAAGTCTTTCAGTTTTTCAGTCAGTACCCGTATCCTGACAAGCGCGAAAATATCCTCGACAAAGACATAGAGCATGCCTGAAACAAGCCCTGGATAGGGGATATAAAAACCGAAATCAAAAAAGCCCCTGTTGTCCGACCTGTACCTGTCCCTGAAAAAGGGAGAGACCCCGCCGGATGTCGCTGCCCTGCCCCTGATAATCAGCGCATAACGCGAATACGCGCGCGGGAGGCTGCCGGCGGCGCTTACCATCTGCCTGTTGCCTGAATACCCTGACGAGTCCGCGATCCCCTCCGATTTCCAGACAATCCTCTCTACAGGGGCTATCCGGGTGCACGTGAATATATAGCCCCATACAGCCAGAATAAAAACGAGAAAAAAAAGGGAGACAGAAATAGCGGTATAGTTTGAAGAGGAGAATCCCATCCCCAGGAAATAGACTGACGAATAGAACACCACGTTTCCTGAAACAGTAAAGGGATAATTATAGGATAAAGCCATGAAAAGCTTTTTCATCTCGCGACTTTGATTGTGTCCATTATGCCGGCAAGTATGTCAGAAGGGACTCCAGCGCTTTCCCTTACCGTAATCCTGTGGCTTATGGAAGGAACATAGAGCTCCTTAATTATGTCAGGGGTGACATAGTTAAGCCCCCTCACAAGGGCAAGCGATCTTGAAAGCCTTGAAAGCTTTACCCCTGCCCGTGGACTTGCGCCCTGCAGTATGTACGGGTTTTCACGCGTGGACCTGATCGCGTTTACAATATAGTCAACAAGCTCTGTATTTATGGATACCTGGTCAACCATCTCCTGCCACCTTATAAGCTCTTCTCCCTTTATTACAGGCGCAAGATCACTCCATCCGTCGCTTCTGCTGTGCTGGTTAACTATCCTTTTTTCATCATCAAAACCTGGAATACCCATGGAAATCTGGATCATGAACCTGTCAAGCTGCGGGGCGGGAAGCGGAAACAGGTGCGCCCCCTCAAGATTCATTGTGGCGATTATGAAAAAGGGAGAAGGGAGCGAGTAGGTTTTTCCCTCTGCCGTTACCTTCTGTTCTTCCATCGCCTGAAAAAACGAGCCCTGGGTTTTCGGGGTAAGAAGGTTTATCTCATCGCAGAGGACAAAATTCGCGAAGATCGGCCCCTTGTTGAATATGAATTTGCCGTCCCTGCCGTCAAGCCTTGTGAACCCGATAATATCCTGCGGAAGCAGGTCTACAGTACACTGTATCCTGCTGAAAGGCTCAATGCTTATCGCATTGTCACCAGTCACAACTGTTTTCAGCCCGCTGTTATCAATGGAACTGGCAAGCGCCCTTGCGAGCGAGGTTTTACCGACACCGTGCGTATCAGCGAGAATTACATGCCCCCCCGCTATCTTTGAAGCAATGATATACTCAAGCTTTACCCTGTCAACATAAATAACCTTTCTGATGTTATCGATAAGATGCGCTATTTTCCTGCTTGTTTCAGCAGCGCTTTCTTCCTGGAGAGTGTATGACATGCTTTCATCCATAATAATGAGAATTTAAAGCAAAATCCGATTCTAATCAATCAAATTGTGCAAAGGCAGTACACGGATCATGCTGTTTGCGGATTTTTCATTACGCGGCTTGCTGCTTCAGGCTGCCGGGAGAGCGCTTTTCCGGCGAGAATTTATGATGTAGCGGATTTTATGAAGCTGTTGTATACTTTATCAGGTCAATAATGAATAAAATTACCATTAATAATCCGCCCAGCAACATAAAAACCAAAATTACGCTCCTTTCGACAAGTGTTGTATTTGTAGCACTTCTCATGGTAGCACTCCTTCTCGGACAGTTTGCCTTTGTGCGGGTCGAGACCCTTCTCGACAAGCACGTAATGGACATTGGAAGGACAGTCTCACTTATCCCTGACATAAGAAAGAATGTGGGGACACGCAGCGGCCACATCATAATCCAGCCGATAGCAGAAAGCATCAGGAAAAAAACAGGAAGTGAATACATAATCCTTTTTGATTTCAACAAGATAAGGTATTCATCCCCAAACTTCGCCGATATCGGAAAGGAACTGCAGGGATGGGACTGGATAGAAGCCCTGGTCGGAAAGGAATACATTCTCAAGGCATCTACCCCGGCAGGGCCGATTCTGAAAGCCTATGTACCAGTCTATAACGACAGCAAGCAGGTTGGCGCTGTCCTTGTCGGAATGATGCTTAAAAACATCAACGACCTTTCAGCCGAAATCAGGGTCAGCATCGTGGCAGTGACAATAATAGGGCTTCTTACCGGGATGATAGGGTCATCCATACTCGCTGACAATATCAAGAACACGATGTTTAACCTTGAACCGTATGAGATCGCTACATTTTTCAAGGAGTTTGAGACAATACTCGAATCCGTAAGGGACGCAATCATTGCCGTTGATTCGGATTGCAAGATAACTATCGCCAACAGCGAGGCGAGAAGAATGCTTAACATGGATAAAATTCCAAGGGGCGTCGACATAAAAACGCTTATGCCTAATTCCCGCCTGCCTGAGATTATAGGGACAGGGGAAGCGGAGTTTGACCAGGAACAGACTATTGGCAATTTCAGGGTAATAGGCAACAAGATACCTGTTTTTATTGAAGGCAAGATTACAGGCGCGATCGCAAGTTACAGGGACATAACAGAAATGCTCTCCCTTGCGGAAGAGCTTACCGGCGTAAAAGAGTATGTCGAGGCGCTGCGCATACAGAACCATGAATTCTCGAATAAAATGCATACCCTCTCAGGGCTTATCCAGCTTGAGGAATACGGGAAAGCGCTTGAATTCATATCAAGCCAGACAGACATACACAAGAACATACTCTCCTTTGTTTCAAGGCGAATTCACAGCTCCGCGGTGGCAGGGCTCCTGCTTGGGAAAAGGGGAAAATGCCTTGAGCTCGGAATTGATTTTGTCATCGATCACGACAGCAATCTGGGAAGAATAGCGTCGACAGACAGCAGTTCGCTTGTCGTAGTCATCGGAAACCTTCTTGAAAACGCGATAACAGCTGTATCAGGAAATGAGAAGGATAAGAGAAAAGTAATGTTTTCCATATTCCACGAACTGGACAAAGTGTATATAACTGTAGCAGACAACGGTGCCGGGATATCGCCGGAGGTAGCTGCAAACATCTACAATAAAGGGTTTACAACAAAGAAAAACTACAACAGCGGCTATGGGCTTTACCTGACAAAATCCATTGTTGATTCCTATGAAGGCGAGATCAATTTTGAGCGGAACAAGGATGATATGACAGAGTTTATAATAATACTTCCAATAAGGGAGGTCTAGAAATTGGATATCAATGTACTGGTAGTTGAAGATGACCCTATGGTTTCGGACATACACAAGAAATTCATCAACTCAATAGAGGGTTTTTCAGTAGCTGGGATAGCCTCAACAGGAAAAGAGGCTATTGAGATTCTCGCAAAATCAGACATAAACCTGATTATCCTTGATATATTCATGCCTACCATGGACGGGATTGAAACAATGATCAAGATAAGGGAATCAGGAAAGGATGTGGACATTATACTGATAACCGCCGCCATGGAGGGTGAAACAGTAAAGAGATGCCTCAGGTTCGGGGCGCTTGATTATATCCTCAAACCGTTTAAATTCGAAAGGCTGTGCGCATCACTTGAAAACTACAAAAAGATGTACCAGACAAGGTTTGAGTACGCAGACAAATACGCGCAAAGCGATATTGACAATCTGCTCCTTACTGTCAGGGACATAAGCAGCAACAACGAGCTTCCGAAAGGGCTGCAGAACTCCACACTGGACAAGATTATCGAAAAAATGAACGAGCTTGAGAATTCGCTTTCTGCTGATGAGGTTGCGGTAATATGCGGAATTTCGCGGGTTACGGCGAGAAGATACCTTGAATACCTTGTATATTACGGAAAGGCAGTAATTGAGCCGCAGCACCTGAAGGTAGGACGCCCGGTAAATAAATACAGATACCTGAAATAAATATGCCCTGCCTCTTAAGTTATTGCACAAGTTTCAGGCCGGCAGGGCAATCAGGGGGCGGGGAATAAAATAGAGCCCCTGCGCAAGGCAGAGGCTACCCCAAGATAACGCCAGGAGGGATATGCCAGTGTCCCTCAGAACGTCATCAGGAATCTATCAGTTTACGGATAAATAATCAAGTAACCTGGCCTGTTTGTTAGGTTACTGTTAGTAAATTGTTAATCTGTGTTAATCCACGATTATTATCAACTTATACAATGGAGAACAGAAATGGACACAGCACACTTATTCTCACGGAAACAGGATTTTGTTGACATCTCTGCCGCGAAAGACAGGGATGCGCTCGGAAAAGCACTTTCCGGCATGATACTCTCAGCCTCGGGATGGAGAAAGATATACGGGAAAGATGAGGAAAGCAGCGACCCTTCAGTCACGGATGAGGACAGGATAATAACAGCAGGCGCTGCCTTTGTTTTTCACAGCTATATATGCAAAAGGTACGGCAAAAAAGAGCCCTGCATAGCTCTTGGCCTTGATTCCAGGCCTACCGGCGCACAGGCTGGAGAGGCTGTGGCAAGAACGCTGCTTTCGCTTGGATGCAGGGTACGGTATCTCCATATATGCGCGGCCCCGGAAATAATGGCGTATGTAAAAAAGAGCGAAGAGATTGACGGCTTCATCTATATTTCGGCAAGCCACAACCCCAAAGGCTATAACGGGATAAAATTCGGGCCTGGCACAGGAGCAGTGCTCGGCGGAAAGGATTCAGGAGAGATAATCAGCGGATTCCGCAAAATGATGGAAAAAGAGGAATCAGCCCTGATGCTTGCCGGATTACTTAACAGCACTGACCCTGAAGCATTGTCGGAAACAGCTGCCAGCTCAGGGCGCTGGAAAAAGGAATCATACAAGGCCTATCTTGATTTTGCACTTGAAATATACAGCCCGGGAAAAGCCGATGGCCGCACCTTTATGGGCGGGGAAAAAAGCGGGGGGCCGGGAATAATCGGCGACCTTAACGGCAGCGCCAGATGCACTTCCATTGACCCCGATTTTTTTAAACTGCTTGGGATGAAATACAGGTTTACCAACAGCACTCCCGGTTTGATTGTTCATCCCATTCTGCCCGAGGGGGAAAACCTCAGATGGTGCAGAAAAGAGCTTGAAACCGCACACCGGGATGACAGCGCGTTTATTCTGGGATACATGCCAGACAATGACGGCGACAGGGGAAACCTTGTTTACATTGATGAAAGGACAAAAAAGGCTGAGATACTGAAAGCGCAGGAGGTGTTCGCACTCACCTGCCTTGCAGAGCTTTCATTCATGAAAGAATCAGGCATGCTTGACGGGAGAAAGGGGGCTGTGGTTGTAAATGATCCCACCTCTTCCCGGATTGAAAAGATAGCAAGGCTATACGGGGTTGAGGTTTTCAGGGCTGAGGTAGGCGAAGCCAATGTTGTAAACCTTGCGCTCAACCTTGAAAGGGATGGCTGGTTTGTAAGATATCTCGGTGAAGGCTCAAACGGCGGAAGCATAACCTTTCCGGCTACGGTACGGGACCCCTTAAACACAATAGGCGCTATCGTAAGGCTCCTGAGGATGAGGAAGGGAGAGGCGCTTTCAGGGATTATTGGAACACTCCCCCGCTTCACTACGACAGAAACAGGAGATGAGCTTGCCAAAATGCAGATCAAAACAGCCAATCACGGAACCCTTAAGGAAAGATACGAGAAAATATTCCTCTCCGAATGGGAAGAGAAAAAGGGCTATCTGAAAGAACAGGCAGGCATCACTTCATGGGAAGAGATAAACTACATGCAGACAGACGCTGTAAAGGGAACCGGAAGCAGCGCAAGGGGCAGCAGGGTAACCGGGGGGCTCAAGATACTCTTCCGTGGTCCAGACGGCATTGAAAAGGGGTTTATCTGGATGAGGGGCTCAGGCACGGAACCCATCTTCCGGGTAATGGCAGACATTGAGGGGGAAAACAACCCTCTCGAACGCTTCCTCATTAAATGGCAGAGGGAAATGATCGGGAGGGCAGATAACTCCTGACAAAAAGCTTTAAACCCTATTTGACGCTAAGGTTGAAAACCCCGTCCCAGTTTTTGGGAGGGGGAGTTTTCCTGAAATCAGCGCACCTCTTGATATATGTCTGCGCAGGCCCGTCATCCGGCGATATAGAAAGCACCCTGCCGAAAAGCTCTTCGCAGCCTGCCCAGTCCTGAGCCTGGAATTTTTCAAGCGCCTTGTGGGAAAGGTCAATGATCTCAAGTGTCTTCTCCGGCGCCTCTTTTACCTCGTCTATCAGCTCAAAGAGCTGGACAGGCTTGTTTATTCCGACAACCCTTACCGGGTCCAGTTTCCTGCACGCGAACCTCTCCCCGGTCTGGCTTATTGTGTATTCACTTGCCAGCACCCATGTCCCGTACTGCTTGTTTACCCCCTCAAGCCGCGCCGCAAGGTTTACCGCGTTGCCCATTATTGTATAGTCCATTTTCCGCGCCGTACCCATATTGCCGACAACCATCTCGCCGGTATTGATTCCTATCCTGGTCAGAAGTGAATTGGTCGCCATCTTTTTTTCAAGGAACACGCGGTTTATCTCAATCTCCATCTTTTTCATCTTTACCGCGGCCGCGCATGCCCGTTCCGCGTGGTCGGAGAACTCGACAGGGGCCCCGAAAAACGAGATTATCGCGTCGCCCTCGTATTTGTCGATTGTTCCCCTCTGGTCAAGTATTATATCGCTCATGGCGGTAAGATACTCATTGAGGAGCTTTACAAGGTCTGAAGGGTCAAGAGATTCTGATATTGTTGAAAAACCCCTTACATCGGTAAAAATCGCGGTAAGCTCCTTCTTGTCTCCCCCAAGCTTGAGCTTGTCAGGGTCGCTAAGGAGCTGTGAAATTACATCCTGGGAAAGGTAATGGCCGAAAGCGTTTTTGATAAAAACCTTTTCCCTTGAAGTCGTGATAAGGTTGATCATGGTATAGATGATGAATGTCACAAATACCGAAGAGACAGGCGTTATTACGTGGAAATAGACACCGGTAAACCTGAACACGGAAGCTGCCCCGGCCAGTATCAAGGCGATAAAGGAGAGCCCGATTATTATTGATGTTGATGCGCTTCTCCGCTTGATGATCGTAAAGACAAGAAGCGAAAGGACAAACGAGATAATGATCGATATCCAAAGCGGCGCTGTATCGAGGAATTTCCCGCTCAGGATTGTGTTTGCAACCGATGCGTGTGTTCCTACGTTCATGTACTCCTTTTCAAACGGGTTGACGCCGATATCGGTCGTGGATGTCCCGGTATGCCCGATTATGCAGAACGCTCCCTCCGCGTTGTCCCTGATTATCCTCCTTGCCTCTGCAAGCTCTGTAAGCACGGCAAGGGTTTTCTCAAATATCCCTGGAACATCTTTCCTGAGCTCCATGTACTCATTTTTTATCTCCTGCGGGATTGTTTCAGAGCTTATTACAGCATCTATATCCGCAAGTATCCTCTTTTCCGCATCGCCCGCGAGAAATGAGCCAGTCTCCTGGAAAAAGATTTCCCTCACCTTCGCATACTCATCAAAGGAAGCGGTATCGCCTGATTCAATCATTGAGGAAAGGAGGCTTTCCGTATAGAGGTGCATATCATAAAGAGGGGTTTCCCCCTTGTAGTAGTCAAGGTATCCCGCCTGTCTCATGAGCCTTAAGTTGTCGGCAAGCACCCGGTAGAGCCTGTTATGCATTTCAAGGTACCAGTATGTCATGTGGGTAAAGCTTTTCTCGTAGCTTTTTGCAGGCCAGTTTATGAGAAGCTGCCCGTTTACAAGCGGTATTGTTATGTCTTTTCTGCTTCCGTCAGGAAGAGAGGCGTCCTTGAGGACAAGGGTTTCCTTTTCCGCGATGATTTCCGGCCTCCCAAGCCAGTCGTAGAGAGGTGAAAATGAAAGCTGGGGGAAATACTTACCGTTATACATCCTTAAAAGATCAATTCTCCGCCTTACCCCGTCGTTGTCTATGAATACGTTTGGGAATCCTGCCCCCTTCCCCCTGGTAATTACAGGTTCAATGGCAGGCCTTATGTCATCAGCAATAAAAAACCTGGAGTCATCAGAAACAGTTATCGATGTAACCGGTATGCTGGAGAGTGTCCATTCCTTTAATGACAGCGGCACGCTCTCGTCAGTCCCCTTGAACATGTTTACGGTAAAAAAGGCGCTGCCGAAATAACGGGCAGCCTTGCCGAGGTACTCGTCATTGTCGCGGGCGACACTTCCTACTGTCTCAAGCAGCTGGTGCTTTATACTTTCGTTTATCTCCTTAAGCTGGGAAGCATAATCCAGGGCATCCCTTACCCGTATCTGCCCCGCTGAAACAGCCTTGAGGAGATCCGAGATATTGGTGTTGATTATGTCAAACTGCTGGTTCACTGTTTCCGGTATCCGGTTCTCAAGAAAATCGGAATTTATTCCCCTGGGGCTTTTTTCCGTATATTCAATATCAAAAACCGCGTATCTTGCGCCAAATTCCTTCAGCAGGATCAGCCCCTCTGCCATTATGCTCCTGCTCCACGGCCATACCCCGACCTTGGAGATGGCCAGATCGTCAACATCAAGAAGCAGTATCTTCTTTTCCTCAGGGACCTCCGGCTTGATCCTCAGGAAAAGATCATAAATCCTGTTTTCGTTGTCTTCCTGCATCTCGGTAAAGCTTAAAGCGGCAAACAAAAGCGCCACTGCGAAAGGCATTATATAAAGCAGACTTTTTTTCATACTCCACCCCCGGGGAATAACCTTTTTAATATAATTATAAGTAATAGAATTCTATCATTAAATATTATATAATTGTATTATGTATTTTTTATAAATGAAATTATAAAAAATGAAAATCATAAATAAGGAGTTTAAAAAAGATGAAAAGGGCAATTATTTTCACAGCTCTTTTCTTGTCGGCAATCTCTGTTTTCAGCCAGTCTAACGAAGAAATTGACTTGTTCTTTTCTAAGGACAAGGCAGATATTGCGACAGCAGCCTATTTCACACTTTCGGCAGCAGGTAAACCGCAGCCAGCGCCAGCTGATGCGACCGGGTACCTTAATGACAACAAGTGGTTCAGGCAGGAGCTTAACGGGGATGAGGGGCTTTCGGCAGGAAGTGCATCACTTCTTATCATGAAGGCATTCGGGCAGAAGGGCGGCATAATGTATGCAATAGCGCCCGGGCCGAGGTATGCGCTAAAGGAAATGAAATACATGAAGCTTATGGATCAGAAAACAGATCCCTCAAAAATCATGTCGGGAGAGGATTTCATGATTCTCCTCTCTGAATATCTGTCGTGGAAGGAGGCAAACTGATGAAAAAGTTCATACTTCTCCTTTCAGCCCTGCTTCTGGCAGCAACAGCAGCAGGTGCAATCGATTTCGGCGGAAACATCGAAAACTATTCGCTTTTAACTACAGACGATGACTCACAGGAACAGACAGACAAATTCTCGCTCTGGTTCGCGCTGTCCCCCTCTGAGACAGTATATGTCAAGGGACAGGGAA
>JADHEF010001741.1_pt1 | contig 12086 bp, 10 predicted proteins | sample 8952391 | NCBI WGS metagenome assembly JADHEF01 (sample SAMN16124439, study PRJNA663245) | bioreactor sludge metagenome | isolation source: sludge (nitrite) | place: India:Bengaluru | collected 2019-02-28
TGGCTCCGGGCCGCGTCCACGTCCACCAGCGCGAAGCGGCAGCAGCCCTGGTCCAGCAGCCGGTCCAGGACCTCCATGGGTGCCCGGTCGTCCACGGAACCGCATGCGAACGATGGCACCACGCGGCCGTTCTGGATGTGGAGGGTGGGCAGAACCTTCAAGCGGGGGCCTTTCCCGAGTGTTGCAACCCTGGCGATATTAACCCATACCTCGGGCGGAAGGAAGCATTCCTAGGGTTCCTGGGCCCTCATCTCCCTCAGGACCAGACGGGCCGCGGCCGCCTGTGCCCCCTTCAGGGTTCCGGCCGTGGCCACCGCTTCGCAGGCTCCGGCTTGGGCCCGCACCGTGAACGTGGGTGCGTGATCGAAGCCACCCCGCTCGATCAGCTCGTAGGAGGGGGCCGGCAGGGAGCGTGCGGCAGCCAGCTCCTGGAGGGTGGTCTTGCTGTCCCGCTCCTGCCAGATGCCTGGATAGGACTCGCGGATGGCCGCGCTGAACCGCTGGGCCACGAGGGTCTCCACGATCGGGCGAGGATCCATTCCAGCGTTCCGCGCATCCAGGTGGATGGCGGCGATGAGGGCCTCCACGGCGTCGGCCATGGGCTTGCGCGGCTGGGGGCCGCGACTCTCCTTGGTGGAGCGGGGTCCCCTGTTCAGCTCCAGCTCCAGGGCCTGCGCCCATTCGCAGAGCGTGTCCGTGCAGACGAGCATGCCGCGCAGCTTGGACATGGCGCCTTCGTCCCAGTCGGGCTTCTCGCGGTAGATGAGCTCCGAGACGGCGCCCTGCAGGATCGCGTCGCCCAGGAACTCCAGGCGCTGATTATTCGGCCGGAGACCGGAGGAGGGCGGCGTGAGGGCGGTGGCCAGGAGCTCCCTGTCGTGGAAACGATGGCCGAGGCTAGCCTCGAGGCGGGAGGCGTCCGATGGGGCCTTCCTCATTCGTCCCCTCCGGATCCGCCCGGGATCCGGTGGTTCAGCTTGTCGTTCTGCATGACCATCCGGAAACGGATGTTGCTCATGAGCCGGGCTCGCGGGATTCCGTTCTGGCGGGCCTTGGCGAGGGCCGGGGGGATCTCCTGGTACCGCCCCTGCTCGTAGAGGACCACCACCAGCCAGGCGTAGGCCTGGGGATTGCTCGGGTCCGCCGCGATGGATGCGCGGAGCAGCTCGATGGAGCGGCCCGGATTGGAGTCCGCCAGGGAGATGGCTTCGCTCAGGGAGACATTGGCCGCGTTCTTCCGTTCCGGCGTAGGTGGTCCGTAGCTGGGCGCGGGCTCGGGGGCCACGGGGGTGACCTTCGGTTCGGGCAGGGAGGGTTTGGGCGTGACAACCGGAGGTGTCGGTTTTGGAGGGGTTGGTGCGGGTGTCGTCACGACCGGGGGCTTGGGCGTCACAACCTTCGGGGATGGTTCCGGCTGGGGCTCCGGGCCGGGCTCAGGGACGGGCTCCGGCGCTGTCACTGGCGGCGTGACAGGCTCGACGACCGTGGGTTCGGGCTCGGGAAGCGCGGGGCTGATGGATGCGATGGCGGGTGTGCGGAAGAGCTTGAAGTAGGCGAAGGCGCCGGCGCCCGCGACGCCGAGACCCATCACGGCGACCGCCACGAGGATGAGCGGGACGTTGGAGCGCGCGGGCTTGGGTCTTGGCACGGCTGCCGTGGGGGCCATGTGGGTCTGCGTCGCCGGTGTGGTCTGGGTGGCCGCGGCGGCATGGGTGGCCGTGGGTTGGGAGGAAGCGGGCAGGGGCGGAGGAGGGGGGGTCACCCTGGCCTGGGTCTTGGAGGGCATCTGGACGGTGCCTTCGAGGGCGCGCCCCTGCCAGGTGGGATCCTTCGCCGCGCGCAGCGCGTGGGCGAGCTCGTCGGCGGACTGGTACCGGTGGTCGGGATCCTTGTCCAGGGCCGTATCCAGGACCATGCGGATGGCGGGGCTGATCTCCCGCAGCTGCGAAAGGTCCAGGGGATCCGGAGGCTCGTTGACGATCTTGTAGAGGATCGTCGGCGTGGTGTCCCCTTCGAAGGGCTTGCGGCCGGAGATGCACTCGTAGAGCATGACGCCCACGGCGAACAGGTCACTGCGGGCGTCGGGCTTGCCCGTACGGATGTACTCGGGGGCCATGTAGCTCACGGTGCCGACGACCATGCCCGTGGCGGTCATGTCCGAGTCCTTCAGGCGCGCCACGCCGAAGTCCATCACCTTGGCGTGGATGCGCCGCCCGTCCCGCATCACACGGATGTTCGAGGGCTTGATGTCCCGGTGGATGATGTGGTTCCGGTGGGCGAACTCGAGCCCGTCGCAGACCTGCGCCAGCACCTCCAGGGCCTCCCCGGGCGTGATGCTGCGCTGCTGGAGCATCTCCTCCAGGTCCTGGCCCCGCACGCGCTCCATGGCGATGAACAGGACTCCCTGGTCCTCTCCGAACTCGTAGATGGTGACGATGTTGGGGTGGTTCAGGACCCCGGCCGCCTTGGCCTCGCGGCTGAAGCGGTTCTTGGCGTCCTCGGCCTGGGCCGCGGTGGCGAGGATGGTCTTGATGGCCACCTCGCGTCCGATGGTCGGATCGATACCCAGGTACACCTCACCCATGGCGCCGCGGCCGAGGAGCCCCTTGATTTCGAACCGGCCAAGTTTTTCAAACATAAATCCGCCATTTTGGATGCAGAATGGTGGTGCCGAGTTAGCATACGACCTCCTCGGTTCCCCACCAAGGCGGGACAACGCTTTCCACACATCAGACCCTTTCCGCGCACATCGGTTTTTCGGAGCGATCGTGACAAGGCCCCAGGTGCCCCAGGTGCTGCCAGCCATCGTGGGTTCGCTGCGCCAGGATCATTCGGACGGGACCCTGACGCTGGAGCAGAACGATGGCACTCGCCGCATCCACTGGTCTTCCGGCGACATCGTGTACCTGCAGAGCGACGTGGCGGGAGAGCAGTTCGGCAACTACCTGCTGCGCCAGGGCATCATCGATTTCCCAGCCCTCAGCGAGCTGCTGGCCAACGAGGAGAAGTTCCGCCTGGGCGAGAAGGTGGTGCAGTGGGGCCTGATGTCGCTGGAGGAGCGTGATCTCCATCTGCGCTCGCTCCAGGAACAGATCATGATCCACGCCCTGGAGCACCCCATCATCGAGATGGACTGGAAGCCGGGCGTGATGCAGAAGCAGCTCAGCGAGGACCTGCAGTTCCGGCTCGACCACCGCCAGTTCGTGTGGAACACCTTCCATGAGGCCCACAACATCGGCGAGATGTGCGACCTCCTCTACGACGAGACCAAGTGGAAGTGGGTGGCGCCCCCCGATCTGCTGGGGCGGCTCGGCGATCTCCCGCTCACGCCCAAGGTTGCGTACGCCCTCTCCTTCTGGGGACCTGAGCCCGTGGGCTACGAGACATTCCTGTCCCTGAGCGGAATGGATGAGGAGGACGGCGCCCGCCTGCTGGTGACCCTCTGGGCCCTGGGGGGCCTGACCCTGGCGCAGGGCGAGGTCTCCGCCGTGAAGAAGGCGCTCCCTCCTCCGGCCCCCGATCCCGTGCCGCCGCCCATCGTGGTCGCCGCGATTCCCGAGCTTGCCCCCATCAAGCCCGTGCCGCCTCTGGCCTTCGCCGAGCCTGCCCCGGTGCTGACCGAGCCCCTCGATTTCCTGCCACCACCCACCGCCGCGAACCTGCCTTCCCCCTCCCTGCTGACGGAAGACCCCTTCATCCCCTCCATGGCGGAAAGGCCCATTCCGCTGGCGACGGACGAGGACCGGGGCCAGGACCCGCCCGCGGTCCGGGCCCGGAAGTGCCTGACCAAGGCGAAGAACCTCCTCGTGCAGGACCGGACCGCCGAGGCCATCCGCTTTCTCGAGGAGAGCGTGAGGCTCGACTCCGATTCGGAAGCAGCCTTCGAGCCCTGGCTGCTGCTCGGCAAGCTCCGGCTCACGAACCCCGCCTGGTCGAACCGGGCCATCGAGGCCCTGCAGTCGGCCTCCAAGCTGCGGCCCAAGGCCGCGGAGCCCTGGGCCATGATGGGCGAGATCTACCACCGGAAGAGCTTCAAGGCCAATGCCAAGGCGTGCTTCAAGAAGGCGCTGGAGCTGGATCCCTCGGTACCCATCCCCCCGGATGTCAACCTGCGCGAGGAGGACGTGGAGTCCGAGGAGAAAGGCAGGATGGGCCTGCTCAACCGCTTCAAGGCACTGCTGGGGCGTCAGGAAAAGGACTGACGGAAGCTGTCCCGGAGTCGCGACAGCTCGGGCTCTTCGGGGAACGATGCCAGGCCCGCCTCCAGGATCTCCAGGGCCCGCGCCGTGCGTCCCTCCTTCTGTTCGGCGAGGGCCACCAGGCGGTGCCACAGGCCCTCGCCGCCCGTCGGGCAGCGATCGAGCGCTCTCCGGGCATTGGCCACCGCCGACGGGATGTCCTGCGCCTGCAGGTCCAGCTTCACCCGGCCCTGCAGCAGCATGGGATCCGAAGGGCAACGGGCGAGAGCCTCTTCGAGGATGGCCCTCGCTTCGCTGAAATGCCCCATCTGGCTCTCCAGCTCGGCGAGGTTCAGGAAGGGCATCATGAACTCGGGCTGGGTGCGGATGGCCCGCCGGAAAGACGCCCGGGACTCGTCCATCCGGCCCAGCAGCGCCAGGGAGATGCCGCGCTGGGTGAGCGCCATCGCGTGATCGGGAGCCACCTTGAGGAGGCGGTCCAGGTAGGAGAGGGACTCCGCATGGCGACCCATGCCCTGGAGGGCGATGCCGGCTCCAAGGTAGATGATGTAGGGGATCCAGGTCTGCAGGCGGAGGTAGGCTTCCGCGGCGGCCAGCACCACGGGCCAGTCGCGCACGAGCAGGCCCTGCTGGACGATGTTGAAGTGGTACTGGTGGTTGATGGGCTCGCGCTGGGCATCCTGGATCGCCAGATCCAGGTAGTAGCGGCCCTTCCTGCTCTCGCGCTCCTGGATCAGCTTTCCGTAGTGGTGGATCACGGCGTCCAGGTTCTGGATGGGCAGGTTCCGGGTCATGAAGAAGGGATCGAGCAGCTCGTGGATGCGTCCTTCGAAGCGCAGCCCCGGCCTCCGCCGGCAGAGCCGCAGGCCACGGAAGTCGGAGTAGTGGGTGTGCTCCCGACCTTCCGTGTACGGAGAGTTGTTCACGCGCGCCGGTTCGTCGAGGGTGGACTGGGTGCCGGAGGGCAGGTAGTTCCTCAGGATCAGCCGGTAGGCCTCGGCATCCGGAACCTCGCAGGCGCGCCGGATGGCGTCGTGGTCCAGGGCGTCCACGGCCTCGTCCGCATCCAGGATGAGCACCCAGTCTCCACTGCAGCGGTCAAGGCCCGCGTTCCGGGCCGCGGCGAAATCGTCGACCCAGGCAAAGTGGCTCACCTGGGCGCCGTGCTGACGCGCGATCTCGATGGTCGCGTCCACGGACCCGGTGTCCACCAGGATGATCTCGTCCACCAGTCCCCGCACGGATGCCAGGCAGTGCCCGATCAGGCCGGCCTCGTTCTTCGCGATCATGGAAAGGGAGAGTCTCATTCCGCCATCATAGGCGCGAACCTTGGCCCCTATATAGATGATGGCCCTTCCACGAGGGCGCGCAGGCGGAGGAGATCCTCGTGTCCCGGGAAGGCCGCCAGTCCCAGCTCCAGCACCTCCAGGGCCCGGGTGCGGGCACCTTGCTGGAACAGGTGGATGGCCACCAGCCGGTGCCATGCCCCCTGGCCGCCTTCCGGGCAGCGCTGGATGGCCGTCCACGCATCCTGCACCGCCCGGTCGAGATCGCCGTGGCTGGTCCCGAGCTGGATGAGGGCGTGGAGGAGCTGCGGATCCTTCGGGCACACCGCCAGGCCGGCGGCCAGGGCCGCCCGGGCCGCGTCGTACCTCCCTCCCTGTCCCTCCAGCTCCGCGAGGTTCACATAGGGGACGATGAAGCCGGGCTGGCTGCGGATGGCGGCCTGGAGGGATCTCCGCGCTTCCTCGAGCCGCCCCAGCGCGGCCTGGGAAACGGCCCGGCGCGCGAGGCCCTGGGCATGGTCCGGCCAGCGGTCCAGCAGTTCCTCCAGATAGGGCAGCGCTTCGGCATGCCGCTGGGCGAACTGCAGGCCCATGGCCGCGCCCAGGAGGACCAGCGGGTGGATCGTTCTCCGGTCGAGATGCACCAGGCAGGCGAGCGCCGCCGAGAGCGCCGTCGGCCAGTCCTCGATGACCATCGCCTGCTGCAGCAGGTGGAACTGCGCCTCGGCATCCTCGGGAGCCTCCCGGGCCCGCTGCCGGGTCAGCTGGAAATAGTAGGTCCGCTTCTGCGCCTCGCGCTCCCGATCCGCCTTTCCGAAGTGGTGGACGACCACCGGGGAGTCCTGCACCGGAAGGTTCCGTTCCACGAAGTAGGGCTCCAGGAGTTCGTGGATGCGGCCACGGAAGCCCAGGTCCGGGAGCCGTCGGCACAGCCGTACCGCCCGCCCATCCGCGTAGTGGGAGAACTGGGATCCCTCGGAGTAGGTCGTGTCGTTCACCTGGGCTGCCGCGCCCTGGACCGTCTCGCCCCCTCCGAGCTGGTAGTTGCGAAGGATCAGGCGGTAGGCCGGGATCCGCTCCTGGTTGATGGCTTCCCGGATCCTGTCATGGTCCTGGGCATCAATGGCCTCGTCCGCATCCAGGACCAGGAGCCAGTCCCCGGGACAGTGCCGGAGACCCTCGTTCCGGGCGGCCGAGAAGTCGTCCTGCCAGGGGAAGTCCAGAACCTTGGCGCCCCGGGAGCGGGCCAGCTCCCGTGTCCCGTCCGTGGAGCCCGTGTCCACGATGACCATCTCATCCACCAGCGGGCGCACCGAATCCAGGCAGTGCCCCAGGCGGGCCGCCTCGTTCCGGACGATCATCGCAAGGCACAGGGTGGTCACCGGGCGATGATAGCCCCCTTGCGGAAGACCTCAAAAAAACCCTCAAGAATCAGCCCTCAAGCGTCGAGTAGATGGATAAGGGGAGTTCCCCCTGTCGATCCACCGGCGGCACGGATGCCGTCCAGCGCATCAAGGAGGATGCCATGGCTTCTATTCTCAACAACGTTTCGGCCTTGGGGGCGAGCCGTCAGCTGGGCATCACGGGCACGGGCCTGCAGCAGACGATCCAGCGACTGACGACCGGACAGCGCATCAACCGGGCGTCCGATGACGCGGCCGGCCTGGGCATCAGCAACAAGCTGAACGCGGACATCCGCATCGCCAACCAGGGCAAGCGGAACGCCAACGACGGTGTGAGCTACCTGCAGGTGGCGGACGGTGTGCTGGAGGAGGTGACCAACCTGCTGACCCGCGCGGCGGAGCTCTCCGAGCAGGCGAAGACCGGGACCATCAGCGACTCGAACCGGACGAACATCGACGCCGAGTTCCAGAACATCATCAAGACCATCGCGGACATCGGCCAGAACACCAAGTTCAACGGCGCGGCCGTGTTCACGTCCACGTCCGTGTCCGTGTCCGTGGGCGGGTTCTCCGCCATCGCCCTGACGGTGGGCACGATCAGCTCCAGCAGCGTCGCCGCCCTGGGGTTGACGGCGTCCACCAGCAGCCTCAGCACCACCACCGCCGCCAGCACGGCAGCGACCGCGATCCTGTCGGCCATCGACTCGGTGAGCACGGTGCGAGCCTCCCTGGGCGCGAACATGCAGCAGCTGACCTCCGTGTCCAACTCGCTGGGCATCCAGGTCGAGAACTTCACGGCGGCCTTCAGCCAGATCCGGGACGCCAACATCGCCGACGAGGTGGTGAACCTGACCAAGTTCCAGATCCTGAACCAGTCCGGGACCAGCGCCCTGAGCCAGGCGAACCAGTCCTCGCAGCAGATCCTGGCACTCCTCCAGTAGTCCTGTCCGTTGATCGGACCTCCCGGGGCAGGCTTTGCCTGCCCCGGGAGGCCCGTGTACCAGGTTGCATGATCCGCGGCACCTCGGCTCAGTGGGCTCCGAAAGGGTGAAAAAAGGGGTAAAGTCCCGGCCGGATCAAGCCGAAAAAGGATGGGTGGGGAGGTCTCCCCAACCGACAACTTAGGCGGCACGGATGCCGTCCAGCGCATCAAGGAGGATGCCATGGCTTCTATTCTCAACAACGTTTCGGCCTTGGGGGCGAGCCGTCAGCTGGGCATCACGGGCACGGGCCTGCAGCAGACGATCCAGCGACTGACGACCGGACAGCGCATCAACCGGGCGTCCGATGACGCGGCCGGCCTGGGCATCAGCAACAAGCTGAACGCGGACATCCGCATCGCCAACCAGGGCAAGCGGAACGCCAACGACGGTGTGAGCTACCTGCAGGTGGCGGACGGTGTGCTGGAGGAGGTGACCAACCTGCTGACCCGCGCGGCGGAGCTCTCCGAGCAGGCGAAGACCGGGACCATCAGCGACTCGAACCGGACGAACATCGACGCCGAGTTCCAGAACATCATCAAGACCATCGCGGACATCGGCCAGAACACCAAGTTCAACGGCGCGGCCGTGTTCACGTCCACGTCCGTGTCCGTGTCCGTGGGCGGGTTCTCCGCCATCGCCCTGACGGTGGGCACGATCAGCTCCAGCAGCGTCGCCGCCCTGGGGTTGACGGCGTCCACCAGCAGCCTCAGCACCACCACCGCCGCCAGCACGGCAGCGACCGCGATCCTGTCGGCCATCGACTCGGTGAGCACGGTGCGAGCCTCCCTGGGCGCGAACATGCAGCAGCTGACCTCCGTGTCCAACTCGCTGGGCATCCAGGTCGAGAACTTCACGGCGGCCTTCAGCCAGATCCGGGACGCCAACATCGCCGACGAGGTGGTGAACCTGACCAAGTTCCAGATCCTGAACCAGTCCGGGACCAGCGCCCTGAGCCAGGCGAACCAGTCCTCGCAGCAGATCCTGGCACTCCTCCGGTAGGGATTAATCCAGTCGACTGACATCCGGGGGAGGCTCTTCCAGCCTTCCCCGGTGTTGCTGGATGGTGGAGGACCCCATGCCTGATCCCATCACTCCCATTGGAGGCGCGGGTCAGATCCAGACCCTGACCCCGACTCCCGCACCAGCCGCCACCCCGGTTGTGGCGGCCGGTGGCGTTGTTCCGGCTTCCACCACGCAGCCCCAGGCGGCCAGCGTTCTGGGGCTGTCGGACCGGGCTCGCCAGGAACTGGAGAAGCTCAAAGTCCAGGGGGAGGCGAGGCAGGCGAGCGCACCCATGAACCTTGATGAGGCCATCAAGGCTTTCCGGGAATTTCTCAAGAACCTTCCCTCCGATCTTCAGTTCCAGCCCGACGAGGAAAGCGGCTACGTCATCTTCAAGGTCGTGAACCCTGTGACCCACGAGGTCATCAGACAGTATCCCCCCGATGAGGTGGTGCGCATGGCCAGGACCCTGAAAGCCGCCGCTCAGCAGGGAAGATCTGGCATCTTCCTTGATAAGAAGCTATGAGTGAGTGAATTTTTGCCCAGCGATACGAGGAGGACCCCATGGCATCCCTGGTGAACTTTTCGGGACTCTCCACGGGGCTCAACACCTCTTCCCTGATCGACGCGATCATGCAGCAGGAGAGCCAGCCGTTGAGCCGGCTCCAGGAGAAGCAGTCCCTCAACACCAAGAGGTCCACGCTGATGAGCTCCTTCAGCGTGAACCTCTTGTCGTTGAGCACGAGCATGAACACCCTGAACAACTCGGCGTTCCTGAGCCAGCTCGTGACCAGCTCGGATGCCAATGGAACCTATGTGTCCGCCTCGGCCACGGATGCCACCACCGGCACCTACGACGTGCAGGTCGACAAGATCGCCACCAAGGCGAAGCTGGCCCTGGGGATGGCGGACCTCACCTCTTCCGTGGGCCAGGGGACCTACACGATCACCGGCAAGGACGGCACGACCAAGAGCTTCACCATCGATTCCACGAACGACACCCTTACGGGCTTCCGGGACGCCATCAACAACTCGGGGGCCGACCTTGGGGCCACCATCGTCGATTCCGGGGTGGCGGGACCCGGCCGCTACAAGCTCATCGTCACGTCGAAGGAGACCGGGGCTGCCCCCACCGGCGGGACGACCTTCACGATCGCGAAGGACTCCGGGACCAGCGCGGCGCTCGGAGGCGCGGCGAGCCAGACCTCTGAAGCCGCCCAGAACGCCCACTTCTGGGTGAACGGAGTCGAGCTCACCCGCTCCTCGAACACCGTGACCGACGCCGTGACGGGCATGACCTTCACCCTGAAGTCCGGGGGCCAGACCTCCTCCAGCACCCCCACGACCCTGACCGTGGGCACGGACAAGGAGGGGATCACCAAGGCCCTCCAGGACACGGTGAGCAAGTTCAACGCGGTGCTGAAGCTCTACAAGGACAACTCCCAAGGAGCGACCTACTCGAGCGCCACCTCTTCCTCCTCGACCTCCGGGGACGTCCTCAAGCCCGCAGGTCCCCTGGCCAACCAGCCGACCCTGCGGACCATGATCTCGAACGTCCGCTCGGCCATCATGTCCTCTCCGGCGGGCCTCCCCGGCGACAACTACTACAAGAGTGCCGCCGAGCTTGGCCTGAAGACCAACCAGGACGGCACCATGAGCCTGGACACGACCGCTCTCAAGGCCGCTTTGGACAAGAACCCGGAGGCCGTCCGGGAGGTGTTCGGCAAGGTGAACACCGTGCTGCAGGACACCGTCAACCAGATCACATCCCCGGGTTCGGGCAGCCTCGCCCTGATCCGCCAGAGTGTCGATGCCCAGAACTCCACGCTGAACCTCCGGATCGACTCCATGCAGGCACGGCTGGATCGCCGAAGGGCCGCCCTCACCCTCCAGTACGCCAACCTGGAGCGGACGGTCGGGCAGCTTCAGGCCGCAGGCCAGAGCCTGAGCTCGCTATCGTGATGTGAGTACCATCGGTTGAGGAGCGCCGGATGCAACCCCCCTACAGCGGCAATGCCACGGAACAGTACCTGGTCCAGCGGATCAACGGAGCCTCCGCCGAGCAGCTCGTGATCATGCTCCTCGAAGGGGGACAGCGTTTCCTGGGCCAGGCGATCACCGCCACGAAGAACCGGGACATCCCCGGCAAGGCCCGGCTGGTGAACCGGGTCTCGGCAATCATCGAAGAGCTCATGGTCCGGCTCAACCACGAAGAGGGCGGGGAGCTGGTGGAGAACCTGAGCCGGCTGTACGAGTGGTGGCTGAACGAGCTGTTCGAGGGAAGCCAGAGCAACCAGATCGATCGCCTGGAGCGGATCCACCGGCAGATGGGGGAGGTGCGCGCCTCCTGGGAGGAGCTCCAGACGCTGCAGGGCGGTCGTACGCCGGCCTTCGAGCCCCAGACCCTCAAGAGCGAGGGCCTGGTCGGATGAGCGACGCGGAGGTGCTCCGCCTGATCGCGGAGATGGAGGGGCTCCTGGCGAAGAGCTCAGAGGATCTCGACTCCGAATCGATTGCAGCATGGCACCGGATGTTCCAGGAGGCCGTCGCTGGAGCGGAGCGTGGCCCGGGATGGCCCACGATCGTCTCCCGTGCCCAGGCCGTCGCGAATGCAGTAGACCAGCGCGTGGGGGCCCTCTCGCGCGAGAAGGATGCCCTGCGCCAGGAGATGGAAGCCCAGTCCGCCGGCCAGCGTGCGCTCAAGGCCTACAAGCCCCCGGTGTTCTGACTTCATCGAGAAGCCCTGGATCGGAGGCGCAGGTCTCCCTTCGTCGATGGTCGCCGCCGGCGGGAAGAGACGCGCTTGGCGCTGTCCGTGCGCGTCGGCGGACAGGGCGATGGGGTGGCGGTGCACCCCCACGGATCGACATGAGGGGCGTGATCCGTCACCCCAGAGGCATCCACACGTATGGAGGGTCGATGAAAACGTGTGCCCAAGCGGGTTTGCGCGTGCCCACGGGATGACACGAGATGGCACCCGCGTGCATCCAAGAGGGAAGAAGCCATCAAATTCGGCTGAAAGAAGTGGCGTTTTGGAGTTGCTTTTTTTCCAGAACAACGCACAAATTTGTTGACCTGTTTTAAAACGCTGGTTTAGTGGAGCAATAGAAGAAGAATTGCACCGTGTTCCAAGCCCATTTCGGATTCTCGGCACGGATTGGCGGAGGGTGGTAAATGCTGAAAAAGGTCCAGATATTCAAGGCGCTGGACATC
>JADHEF010001742.1_pt1 | contig 12079 bp, 6 predicted proteins | sample 8952391 | NCBI WGS metagenome assembly JADHEF01 (sample SAMN16124439, study PRJNA663245) | bioreactor sludge metagenome | isolation source: sludge (nitrite) | place: India:Bengaluru | collected 2019-02-28
TGCTGGAGCAGGGCTGCACCCTCTACGACGCGGGACACATCGAGGACGCCATCACGAAGTGGGTCCAGGTGCTCGCCAAGGAGCCCGAGAACGTGCTGGCCAAGGGCTACATCAGCGGCGCCCGGCGCGTGCTGGAGCAGTCCGGGACCGCGCCGCTGGAGCCGGTGCCCGCACCCACCGTTGCCGCCGCCGCGCCGAAGGAGCCCGAGCCACCGGCGGCTCCCACCGAACCGGCCGTGGACGTGGAGCGCCTGCTCCGCGACGGCTGCACGCTCTTCGACATGGGGCAGGTGGAGGACGCCCTCCGCAAGTGGGAGGAGATCCTGGCCCACGACCCTGGCCATCTGCTGGCACGGGCCTATGTCCAGGACGCCCGCAAGGACCTGGGCCTGTCCCCGCTGGAGGAGGGTGCCCGGCCAATCCCCGCGTCAGGCCGCACCGAAGCCCCCCCGACGGTCCACACGGAGGAGGTTGCCGGCGACGGGCGGCTGGAGGCCATGATCCGCGATGGCGTGCAGCTCTACGACATGGGCATGATCCACGAGGCCCAGCAGAAGTGGCAGCAGGTCCTGGACTTGGCGCCGGGCCACAAGGACGCGGAAGCCTACCTCGCCATGGCCTTGCGGGACCAGCACGCCCCCGCCCCCTCGGCCCCCAAGGCGGCTCCGGCGGCCAGCGAGATGTCCGGCCGGGACTTCCCGGTACTCCAGGCCCGGACCTCCTTCGCCACGCCCGCCCCCCAGGCGCCCCTCGAGCTGGACCTAGCCCCGGAGCCGGAGGAGCCCCCCCCCGCGGTCCAGGAAGCCCCGAAGGCCGTCACACCCCCCACTGCCTTGACCTCCGGCCAGCAGAAGCCCCGGAAGGGCTTCAACCTCCAGGAGGCCCTCTCCGGACTGTCCCTGCCGTCCTGGGTGGCTTCTCCCGTGTTCATCCTGGGCACCATCACCGGGCTGGTCGTGCTCGTGGTGGGCACCTTCTACTACATGCAGCACCGCAAGGACACGGCCCTGCGGCAGGCCGTGGAGTCCTTCCGGGCCACCGCCGTGGCGCCCGTCAAGCGCGGCAGCGAGGTGAAGAACCTGGCCCAGACCCCCGAGGACCTTCGCACGGCGGCCCAGTCGGCCATGGGCGCGGACCCGCTGATGGCCTACTTCAACGCCCAGGAGCTGGCCCGGCTCGCCCCGACGGACGCCTCAGTGGCGGAGCTGCTGGCGCGCGCGAAGGCCGGGCTGGCCGGCGTGGACGAGAAGCCCGCCACCTTCGCGGACTTCGAGAAGCAGTTCAAGAACGGCGAGCTGGAGGCCGCCGAGCACTCCGCCGCCTACCTTCTCAGCCAGACGCCCGACGACCGGATCCTGCGGGAGCGGACCGCCCGGCTCTACCTGGCCCTGGCCCAGGCCTACGCGGGCAAGGAGGCATGGGCCGAGGCGGAGGAGCGCCTCCGCCGGGGGCAGGCCCTGTTCCCCGCCGACCGCTCCTGGACCGCCAAGCTCGCACTGCTCTCCCGCATCCAGTCCATGGCCAAGTCCGAGCGCGCGCCCTGGATCCAGCTCCTGGGCTGAACCCATGCCGGTCCGGACCCACTGCCCCAGCTGCCGGCACCGGCTCTCGCCCCTGTCCCTGGAGTGCCCCGTCTGCGGGTTGACCCTGGAGCATCAGGCCCTGCCTCGGCCCCTCCTGTTCCAGGCCAGCGCCCTCCAGACCAAGCCCCAGGCCAAGCCTGTCCCGGATGGCCGGAGGAAGGCCGTCTCCGCGCCCGCGCTGGGGCGTGTGCCGCCCGTGGAGGTGGAGCCGCCGAGCGAGGGATACCAGGCACCCATCCTGGCCTCCCCGCCAGCGCGGACAATGGCCGACGTGACGCCGGTTCCCGCGAGGGAACCCGAGACCACCGTGGAATCCTTCTGGCCCCTTGCGCGCCTGGAGCTCACGGAAGCCGGCGTGCTGCTGGGCCTCAACGCCATCCTGGCGCTGCTGGTGAGCTGGATGGCGGGAGTGGGTCCCGCGCGTGTCTACGACGAGCTCTGGCCCTTGCTCCTGCCCGTGCACTTCGCCATCTCCTGGACCTTCGAGATGGTGCCCATCACCCTCGTGGGCCAGTCCCCCTTCATGGGTTCCCTCGGCCTGCTGCTGGATTCCGCCCAGCCAGAGCGGCGCATCGCCTTCTCCCTCTTCCACCTGATCTCGGTCCTGCTCTTCCCCCTCTCCTTCTTGTGCATGATCCTCACGCCCTACCACCGAACCCTGGCGGAGATCCTCACGGGCCAGGAGATCCTCTCGAGGCCCCTGCCGCGGATGCGGTGAAGCCCTGGCCACCATCAGTCCGGTATATGCATGCGCACCGTGGTCACGATGACGTTGGGCCGCAGCATGAGCATGGCCTTGATGCGGAACGCCATCTGGTTGTGGAGGAAGCGCTGCCACCACTTGGAGGTGATGTACTCCGGCAGGATGATAGTGAGGCACACATCAGGTTCGGCCAGCTGGAAGCGCTCGACCTCCTCGAGGATGGGCTCCACGATGCGACGGTAGGGGCTGGGGACGCTCCGCAGGGGCACGCCCATGCCGTAGGAGAGCCAGTCGGAGCGCATCTTCTCCACGAAGGGCCCCTCGTGGAAGCCATCGCTCTGGAGATCCACCGTCAGCGCCTCCACGCGGTCGCCAGAGATGAGCCGCCCGTAGCGCAGGGCCTGGACCACGCCCTTGTGGATGCTCGACACGAGCACGATGGCGTGGTGCTTGGTGGGGAGCGCCGCCTCCAGGCGGCTGGCGGCCAGCTTGGCGGTGAGACCGATGTAGTGGCGGTGGATGTTCATGAACATCACCACCAGCAGCGGAACGAGGATGACCACGATCCAGGCGCCGTGGGTGAACTTGGTGATGGCGATGTCGAGCATCACCGTGGCGGAGGCGATCGCGCCGATGCCGTTCACGGTGGCCTTCAGGCGCCAGTGGGGTTCATCCCTGCGCAAGCGCGACCAGCGGAAGACCATGCCCGTCTGGCTGATGGTGAACCCCAGGAAGACGCCCAGGGCATAGAGGGGCAGCAGCATGTCCGTGTTGGCGTGAAGGCCGATCACCAGCGCGCAGGCCATGAACGTGAGGATCAGGATCCCATTGCTGAAGACCAGCCGGTCTCCCTGGGTGGCGAACTGCTTGGGCAGATAGGCGTCCCGCCCCATGAAGGCCGCGAGGCGCGGGAAGTCTGCGTAGGCGGTGTTGGCGGCCACCACCAGGATGGCGAAGGTGAAGCCCTGGGTCAGGTAGTAGAGGAGCTTGGGAAGGCCCTGCCCCACATCCCCGTAGACCGCCTTGGCCAGCTTGGACAGCAGGGTCTCGGCCACCACGCTTGGGTCTGCGCTGTGCGCGTATTGCACGCCGAAGTGGTTCGCGAGGAACGTGATGCCCAGGAACATGGTGCCCAGAAGGGTGATCATCCAGATCATGGTCTTGGCCGCATTGGGTCCCGCCGGGTCCCGGAAGGCCGCGACGCCGTCGCTGATGGCCTCCACCCCCGTGAGGGCGGTGCAGCCTGCCGAATAGGCGCGCATGAAGATCCACGCGATGGTGATCCCGGAGAGCTGCTGGGCGTCGTGCACCACCTGGGCTGCCTGGGCGGGCGTGGGGTCCCCGCCGAAGACCCAGCGGAAGAAGCCCGTCCCGATCAGCAGGAACATCATCGCGACGAACCCGTAGGTCGGCACGGAGAAGAGGGCACCGCTCTCCTTGACGCCCCGCAGGTTGGCGATGGCCACGAAGCAGATGGCGATGACGGTGAGCAGGACGTTGTGTCCATGGAGCACCGGGATGGCCGAAGTGATGGCGGAGATGCCGGCCGATACGGACACAGCCACCGTCAGGATGTAGTCCACCAGGAGGGACGATCCCGCGACGAGAGCCGGCAGCTCGCCCAGGTTCTCCTTGGCGACCACGTACGTCCCCGCCCCCGTCGGATAGGCCATGATGGTCTGCCGGTAGCTGATGCCCAGGATCACCAGCAGGGCCACGATACCCATGGCGACCGGCACGGAGAGCCCATAGACCCACGCGGCGCCCGCGCCGGCCAGGATGGCCGTGCCAGAATGGCCCGCGGCCATCGAGAGGCTGGCCATGATCTCCTGGGTGGCGTACGCGGTGGACGACAGCGCATCCGAGCTGAAGACGGCCAGCCCGACGAAGTTGTTGACCTTGGTGTGGTGGGTCTCGTCGCTGGCCAGGCGGCGGCCCAGCAGGACGCGGCGGAAGTGGGGCATGATCAAGGCTTCAAAGGAATGTTCCGAGCATACCCGCGATCGCCGTCAATCCATATCGGGATCGAGGTGATAGGGGATAGAAATCACCACGACGTGGGGCTTCTGCAGGAGGATGGCCTTCAGCCGCAGGGCCGTTTGGTTGTGCAGGAAGTTCTCCCACCAGCTGCCCGGCACGAACTCCGGCACGACCACAGTGATGGTGTACTCCGGCTCCACGCGGAGCATCCGGTCGATCTCGTCCACGACGGGCTCCACCACCTTGCGGTAGGGACTCTCCAATACACGCAGGGGCACGCCCTCGCTGTAGCGGTGCCAGTCCGCCTGCACCTTCTCGACGGCGATGGAGGGTTTCCCGTAGGCATCGGGGAAGTCCACCATCAGGGCCTCCACCTCGCCACGGGCGGCGATGGCCTTGGCATAGTGCAGGGCTTCCAGGACCCCCCGGTGGATCCGGGAGACCAGCACCACCACCCGCTGCTTGCGGTGGTGGACGACATCGGTCCGGCTGCTGGCGAGGATGGACCGGACCCGGATGTAGTGGCGGTGGATCTTGAAGAAAACGAAGACCAGGGCGGGGATGATCACCACCACGATCCAGGCGCCGTGGGTGAACTTGGTGATGGCGATGTCCAGCATGACGATGCCGGAGGCCGTGGCGCCGATCCCATTCACGATGGCCTTGATGCGCCACTTGGGATCCTCGTACTTCAGCTTTGACCAGTGCATGACCATGCCCGCCTGGCTGAGGGTGAAGCCGATGAACACGCCAAGGGCGTAGAGGGGCAGCAGCAGGTCGGTGTTGGCGCTGAGCAGCCAGACCAGCGTGCAGGACACGACGGTGAGGATGATGATGCCGTTGCTGAAGACCAGCCTGTCTCCCTGGCTGGAGAACTGCTTGGGCAGGAACCCGTCGGCGGCCTGGAGGGCGGCCAGCCGGGGGAAGTCCGCGAAGGCGGTGTTGGCGGCCACCACCAGGATGGCGAACGTGAAGCCCTGAGTGGCATAGTACATCAGCTTCGGCACGCCGCTCGTGACATCGCCGTAGCAGGCCTTGGCCAGCTTGGAGAGGAGGGTCTCCGCCACGTGCGTGGGGTCCGCGCTGTGGTGGTAGGTGACGTTGTAGTGGTGGCTCAAGAGCGTGATGCCCAGGAACATGGTGCCCAGGAGGACGACCATCCAGATCATGGTCTTGGAGGCGTTCTTGGCGGCGGGATCCCGGAAGGCCGTCACGCCGTTGGAGATGGCCTCCACGCCCGTCAGGGCCGTGCAGCCCGCGCTGTAGGCCCGCATGAAGATCCACACCAGGGCAATGCCCGAGACGGTCTGTGCGGAGCCCACGGCCTGATGGACCTGCTCGGGGGTGGGCGTGGGCACTTCCGCCCCGAACATCCAGCGGCCGAAGCCCACGGCCAGAAGCGTCATGATGATCGTGATGAATCCATAGGTGGGAACGGCGAAGAAGGCGCCGCTCTCCTTCACGCCGCGCAGGTTCGCGATGCACACGAAGACGATGGCGCAGATGGTCAGGAGCACGTTGTGGCCCGCCAGCCCCGGAATCGCCGAGGTGATGGCCGCAATGCCCGAGGACACGGAGGTGGCGACCGTCAGGATGTAGTCCGTCAGCAGCGAGGCTCCCGCGATGAGCGCCGCGCTCTCGCCCAGGTTCTCCTTGGCCACGATGTAGGCACCGCCGCCGCCGGGGTAGGCGATGATGGTCTGCCGGTAGCTCACCGCGAGGATGGCCAGGAGGCCCACGATACCCATGGCGACGGGGACCGAGAGGCCAAAGATGCTGGCACCGCCCGCCAGGATCAAGCCGCCGGCCAGACCAACCCCGGCCGTCGAAAGACTGGCCATGATCTCCTGGGTGGCATAAGCCACGGAGGAAAGCGCGTCGGAGCTGAAGACGGACAGCCCGATGAAGTTGCTGACCTTGGTGTGGTGGGTCTCGTCACTGGCGAGGCGGCGGCCCAGGAGGGTACGGCGAAAGTCAGGCATGGGGATCCGGGAAAGGTCAGGCTCGGCGAAACGCCAAATGTCCAGACGTATTACTATGCGCTTCCAAAATCAAGCCTTCAAACCGTTCGGGCCCCTCGGGCACGGGTCGTGCTGAAGGTCCCAGGGCCAGGGCCTCCATCAGGTGGAGCTGGCCTTCCCCAACGGGCCAGAGCCAGCGGTTGAAGGCGAGCCGGGAGCGGTCCCGGAAGAAGTCCAGCGCATCCAGCCCCGGCAGGGGATCGCCCACCTCCAATGGAGCCGCGCTCCGGAGCTGGCCTGCCCACGCCTCCTCCAGGGGGCCCAGCTCCACCGCATCGTTTCCATGGATCACCGCCCGGTCGTGGAGCAGCCAGAGGTCCGCGCCGCTGTCCCGCAGGACGCCGCACACGGCCTGGAGGGCCCGGGCCGTCCAGGCGTCCAGGGCTTCCGCCAGGTGATCGGGATGGTCCGGGTCGGAGACCCAGGGCTGGGCCGGGCGGAAGGCGGCCTCCACGAGGCGGTCCGCCACGGAGCCCAGCTGTCCGAGCACGTTGGCCACCAGGATGGTGCCCGGCTGATGCAGCGCGATCCAGGCCTGGAGCGCCTCCGCATCGGGTGTCAGGGAGGGCAGGAGGCCCGCCAGGCGGAGGGCGGCCCGCTCTGCCGGGCGGCGCTGCAGGGTCCCGGGCAGGGTGAGGCAGCGCTGGAGGGTGGTCTCCAGCTCCGGGAAACCCCCCGTGAAGTCGCCGAACACCCAGGGGACCCAGCGCCGGTGCCGCAGGGCCGTACCCAGGCGGCTCCAGGGATCCCCGTCCCAGCCCGTGGTCATGGGAGGCGCCAGCGCCCAGGGGATCTCCAGGCCCGTGCCGGCACCCAGGATCAGCACCGGTCGTGCCGGGTCCGCCCGGCGGAGTCCCTCCCCGAAGAAGGACCGGGCGCGCCCGAGGTGATCCTTCCACTCGCTCCGGTTCCGGCGGAGGTAGGCCCGCTGCTCCCGGGCCAGCAACCCCTTCACGTTCATGGCGCGTCCATCATCCCGTGGAGCATACCGCGGTGTGACCCCTTTCCCCGCCCCCTTCCCCCACACTGGAGCCGAGGTGTTCCATGGCCCGATTCTCCCGGCGAGCCGGTCGCGAGGTGCTCGAGGGGCACGTGCGCCTGCCGGAGTGGATCACGCGGGAGCGCGTGAAGCTCTCGGAGCTCCACGGCATGAAGCAGGACCTGCGGTCCTCGGGCCTGCACACGGTCTGCGAGGAGGCCCGCTGTCCCAACCGCACCCACTGCTTCACCCACGGCACAGCCACCTTCCTGCTCATGGGCGACACCTGCACCCGGGCCTGCGGCTTCTGCGCCATCGCCAGCGGCAGGCCCGCACCTCTGAACCCCGGTGAACCCGAGGAGACCGCCGCCCGGGTGGAAGCCCTGAACCTGAAGTTCGCCGTGCTCACCTCCGTGGACCGCGATGACCTGCCCGACGGCGGCTCCCGCCATCTGGCCGAGACCATCCGGGCCATTCGGCGCCGCTGCCCGGATGTGGGCGTGGAGATCCTGGCCCCGGACTTCCAAGGGGATCTGGAAGCCGTGGCCATCGTGGTGGCCGCGGGCCCGGCCGTGTTCAACCACAACGTGGAGACGGTCCCCAGCCTCTATCCCGAGGTCCGCCCCGCCGCCCGCTTCGAGCGCAGCCTGACGGTGCTGGCGGAGGCCAAGCGCCTGGGTACCTCGCTCTTTGGCCCCGATTTCCGCACCAAGTCCGGCCTCATGCTGGGGCTGGGAGAGACGGAGGAGGAACTGCTGGCGGTCTTCCGCGCCCTCGCCGAGAGCCAGCTGGACATCCTCACCCTGGGCCAGTACCTGCGCCCCACCCGCCACCAGCTGCCCGTGAAACGCTACGTGCACCCCGACGAGTTCGCCGAGCTGGGCCGCCGAGCCAAGGCCTTCGGCTTCCGCACGGTCTATTCCGGCCCTCTGGTGCGCAGCAGCTTCAACGCCCACGAGGTGAGCCGGTACGAGGGCATCTCCATCGTCTAGTCCTGGTACAGCCGGATCAGCGCCGCCAGGAGGGGGATGCCCATGGCGAAGGGGCTGAGTACGCGCGTGTCCACGGGGATGCCCACGAAGGGGGCGCCGATCATGAGGGCACCGTAGCCCAGGAGGGGCAGCAGGAGGAAGAGCTTGGAGCTGCGGCCGAAGGGGATCATGGGCACCTTGCGGTCGGCCTGCTCCACGAAACGGTAGAGTGCGGACACCGTGAAGGTGGTGGCGGCCCACCCCCAGAAGTTGTGGAAGGGGATGCCGAAGTATTCGCCGCCCTGCTCCCAGACCCAGGCTTTCACGTCGTGGACCATGACGGGGTCCATGACCAGGTCCCAGGCGGTCATGACGAGGGCCGTCAGCAGGGAGGTCAGCAGGACCAGGTCCCAGCCCTGGAACTGGCCTGTCGGTCGTCCCCGCACGATGAGGTTCACCATCATGTAGCTGGGGTAGATGACCATGAAGTAGGCGAGGGGGATCACCACAGGCACGGTGCCCAGGAGCTTGGGATCCAGCACATCGGTGTAGTGGTAGGCCCCGAAGATCCAGCCCGTCTTCACGCCCACGTGCTCGAAGAGGAAGGAGACCACGAGAGTGATCAGGAAGAAGGCTAGGGCGCGCCGCCAGCCCAGCATGTAGAGCGCGTGCACGAGGATCAGGGGCGAGAAGACATAGGTCATGAGCTCGAAGGGCAGCTTCCGCAGAGAGATCTGGTAGCCGATCACCGTCAGGTGGGCCGCCAGCAGCAGGAGCAGGATCGTGAGGAAGACCAGCTCCACCACGCGGTTGTACTCCACGTCCTGTTCGAAGTGGCGGTCTCGGTGGGACGATGTCTGCATGCTCGCTCCCGGGGGTCGAATGATCGGTTACTCATGGATATCACCGATCGGATCGATCCCGAAACAGGGAGCTGTGCTGCCGCTGTCACACTGAAGCCAACGCCCCTCCGCTCCCTCCGGACGCACCAGGAAAGGATCCCACCCGCTCGTGACCGCCTTCACAGGAACCGATCGCTTCGAGGTCCGGCGCTGCCTGGGCTCGGGCGCCTTCGGGGTGGTCTACGAGGCCTTCGACCGGGCCACCCGGACCCGGGTCGCCCTGAAGCTGCCCCACGCAGGGAGCGCCCAGGGGCTCTATCTGTTCAAGCAGGAGTTCCGTTCCCTGGCGGATGTCACTCACCGGAACCTGGCCACCCTCTTCGAGCTGCACACGGACCGGGACCGCTGGTTCTTCACCATGGAGCTGGTGGACGGCCCCCATGTCCTGGACTACCTCCGGAAGGCCTCGCCGACCCAGGGGCAGGCATCGACGGAGGATCCATCCACGGGTCAGCGCACGGGCGGCCTCGTCCTTCCCGCCACCGAGGGGCGGACGGGCCACGGCGCCGCGGACCTGCTGGCCGCCGATGGGCCATCGGAGACCCCGCTCCTGCCCTCACCGCCCCGCGACTACGCCCAGGTCCGCTCCGTGCTGCGGCAGCTGGCCGAGGGCCTGGCGGCCCTCCACGCCGCGGGCATGCTGCACCGGGACCTGAAGCCCTCCAACGTCCTGGTGACCCGCACGGGACGGGTGGTGATCCTGGACTTCGGCCTGGTGACGGACCTGGAGGCCTCTCGGCGAAGCGATCCCTTCGATGGCCTGGCGGGCACCCCCGCCTACATGGCCCCGGAGCAGGTGGCGGGACAGCTGGCCACCTCCGCCAGCGACTGGTACAGCGTCGGCGTGCTCCTCTACCAGGTGCTGACGGGCCGCCTGCCCTTCGCGGGCACCAGCCGCGCCATGCTGGCCCAGAAGCTCCAGCAGGATCCCCTGGAGCCCCGCCTGCTGGTGCCGGGCACCCCGCCCGACCTGGAGGAGCTCTGCCTGGGCCTGCTCTGCCGGGATCCCGAGAGCCGCCTGGGAGGACTGGAGGTCCTGGACCGGTTCCAGGTTTCCGGCCGGGATCCCGAGTTCGAGGCCCGGACCCGGGGGTTCTCCCTGGTGGGCCGGGATGGCGAGCTGGACATCCTGCTGGAGGGCTTCCGGCTCACCCGGGGCGGTCGCACGGTGGCCACGCTGCTGCACGGGGAGTCGGGCACGGGGAAGAGCTACCTGGCCCGGGGCTTCCTGCGGGAAGTGCTGAAGCTCGACGACCGGGCCGTGGTGCTGCAGGGGCGCTGCTACGAGCAGGAGTCCGTGCCCTTCAAGGCCCTCGACAGCCTGGTGGACGCCCTCAGCCAGCACCTCAAGCAGGTTCCCGCGAAGGAGGTCGAGGCGGTCCTGCCCCGGCACATCCGCGCCCTGGCCCGCCTGTTTCCGGTGCTGAACCAGGTGCCCTCCATCGCCGAGGCCCGCCTGGAGGCCGAGGTCCCCGATGCGCAGGAACTGCGCCGGAGGGGCTTCGGCGCCCTGCGGGAGCTGCTGCGGCGCATGGCCCTGCGCCATCCCCTGGTGCTGCTCATCGACGACATCCACTGGGGGGACCTGGACAGCGTGGCCCTTCTGGCCGATCTCCTCCATCCCCCCGACCCGCCCCAGGTCATGCTGGTGCTCTGCTACCGGGGCGAGGGCGAAGGGGGTTCCCCGGTGCTGCGCGAGCTGCTGCCCCGGCTCACCGAGTCCGTCACCATCCTCCAGGATGTGGAGCTCCGGTCCCTCTCCGTGCCCGAAGCGCGCCAGCTCGCCCAGGCGCTCCTGGGGGTCCTGACCCCCGAGGCCCTGGCCCTCGCGGAGTGGATCGCCGAGGAGTCCGGCGGAAGCCCCTTCTTCATCCAGGAGCTCGCCCAGCATGTCCGCCGGGAGAAGCCGGAGGCCCCGGCCGCCGAGGGACAGCGCCTGGAGACCTACATCCGGATGCGTGTCGAGGCCCTGCCCGAGGAGGGTCGGAGCCTGCTGCGCACCCTCGCGGTGGCGGGGTATCCCCTGAGCTGGGAAGTGCTGCACCGGGCCGCGCAGGTGGACCCGGAGAGCATCGGTCTGCTGACGGGGCTGCGCTCGGGCCGTCTGATCCGGATCCGGGGCGGCTTCAACGAGCGGATGCTGGAGACCTACCACGACCGCATCCGCACGGCGGTCCTGCGGTGCCTGGATTCCGAGGACCTCCGGCGGACCCACCGCGCCCTGGCGGGGGTCCTGGAGGCGGGCCCCGCCCCGGATCCCCAGGCCCTGGCCCGGCACTTCGAGGAAGCCGGGGAGCCGAGGCGCGCCGCCCTCTATGCCGTGCAGGCCGGCGAGCAGGCGGAGTCCGCCCTGGCCTTCGACCAGGCGGCGACCCTCTACCGGAAGGCTCTCACGTTGAGGCCCTCCACGGATCCCATGGCCCCCCAGCTCTGGAAGCGGCTGGGCGACGCGCTGGCGAACGCCGGCCGGAGCGGCGAGTCGGCGGAGGCCTACCTGCGCGCCACCGAGGATGTCCCGGCGGAGGAGAAGAACCGGCTTCAGCGGCGTGCCGCCGAGGAGTACTTCCGCAGCGGCCAGATCGATACCGGCATCCGGACCCTGGAGGACGTGCTCGCCACGGTGGGTGCGCGGCTGCCCTCGGGACAGGCGGCGGCCCTCGTGTCCCTCGTCTGGAACCGGTTGCGCCTGCGCCTGCGCGGCTTCCGCTTCCAGGAGCGGCCCGCCGCGGAGATCCAGCGTGGCGTCCTGGAGCGGGTGGACATCCACTGGGCGGTGGTGATGGGCCTAGGTCCCGTGGACGTCCTCCGCAGCGCGGACTTCCTCACCCGCCAGCTCCTCCTGGCTCTGGAGGCGGGGGAGCCCTTCCGCGTAGTGCGGGCCCTGACCAACGAGGTGATCTTCCAGGCCAGCTCGGGCAACCGTGCCCTGGAGAGCACCCA